>Ga0157376_10003401_pt1 | contig 10947 bp, 9 predicted proteins | sample M45metaG_FD_121801 | JGI IMG/M metagenome (GOLD analysis project Ga0157376, IMG submission 121801) | Miscanthus rhizosphere microbial communities from Kellogg Biological Station, Michigan, USA - M4-5 metaG | ecosystem: Host-associated > Plants > Roots > Rhizosphere > Soil | place: USA: Michigan... | reverse complement strand
CGAGCAGCCGCCGGGCCGGGTGCTTGCGGTCGGAGAAAAAACTGCGATCGAGCAGCGCCGTCTTCAGGATCGGAACCTGCAGGCGGGTGAACAGGCTTCGCAGGTCTTCGGGTATCGACGGATCGCGGAAGATATAGTCGAACAGCAGACCGATCACATCCATCGTGATCTTGTCGGTCGAGCTCGTAACCTTGTCGTCGATCGCCGCCCGGATGAACGGGATGCGGTTCATCGCGGCGGCGCGGCTTGCGGCATCGCCGGACGCAGCTTCGGCAGCGCGGTGATCGGACCCCGGATCCAGTCGCTGCCAGCGATCGAGGACGGCGACGGCGGCGGACAGCGAACCGATCGCCATCAACGGATCGACTTGCGGCAGGCCCGACATACCGGTCGCCGGCGCAGTTGCGGCCTCGGACGACTGCAACGCCCGGGCGAGATCGGCGATGTAGGGATTGAGCGCGACGCTCAGCGCCGCACCCGGTCCGGTATCGATCGTCGGCGGCGCGGGCGCGGCGGATGGCGCCGGCGGCGCCGATTCGGCTTGCGACGAATCGCCGGCCGGCGTCGAAGCCGGGGCCGCGTGCGCAGGCGCATGCTTCGGCAAATCCTTCAGCGCGGTCGACGTGGACGCCGACGCTGCGGGAACCGCGATCCCCAGCGCCAGCAACTGGTCGGCGGCAGCCGAGCGGCCCTCCTTGAACAGTCGCAGGAAGGTCGGCAGCAATTCGGCATCGTCGCGCGGCCGCAGCTCGCTCCGCGCGCGCAGCTGCGCCTTGATCTCGGGCAGGACCTGGTGGTCGGCCAGGAAGCGATTGACCTTGATGAAGCTCTTGTTGATGCCCAAGGTCACATCGGACAGCAGCCTCTCCATCAGCGGCCGCCACACGCGCGGGTTCGGGTACAGCTCGCGGGAAGACAGTCCGATCGCGTCGAGCACGTAGTCCGGGGAAAACGGATTGTCGACGTCGCGCATTCGCGGCTCGCCGAGCAGCGCGCCGACGCGCAGGTCGATTGCATCGAGCTCGCGCTTGGTCAGCCGGTAAAGGAATTGCGTGCTCGACGTCAGCGACGCCTGCTTTTCGTGATCGAAGGTATTGAGCACGCGCAACGTCGTCAACGAGGCATCGAAATCGGGCCGGCGCCCCTGCCGACGCGTGCCGGCGAGCCGTCGCTCGAACAGGTCGGTCAGCGCCTGGCCGAAGCGCTCGATCCATTGCCCGCGCTTGCTGCGGAAATCGGCGACCTCGGCCTCGCCGATAAATGCGTTGCCCTCGAACAGATCGTTGGTGGTCTCGATCGAGACGTGGACCAGCGCGATCAACCCGGCTTTGAACTCGGCAAAGCATTCACGCAGCAGCGCCTGCGCGTCTTCGCTGGACAGCAGCAGATTGCCGTCGACGTCGGTTGCAGGCGACGGGGAAGACTGGGTCGAGGCGAGGTCGGCCATGGTCGTCTGGGCGAAATCCGGGCAACGAACGCAGCCCGAATTCAAAAGCCGGCCGTGCCGTCATAGGCCCGCTTCGCCCGAACAGCGCCCTTCGCTAGGGTGGTCGAATGCTAACGGCCTTTGCCCGCTTTGGCGAGCGCGCCGCGACGATCGTCACCGTGCCGGGGATCGAAGGCGAACAGACGGCCTGGAAGGAGGTTCGCGGCATCGGCGACCTGCATTCATGCCGCGACAGCGATCCACAATTGTATGCTGCAGGCGCCCCCGGCGCCGGGGCGCGAGGCTCTATTTGCCCGCGGCCATCTTGCTGATCAACTCGAGCACGCGCCAGCTATCGTGCTCCTTTTCATAGAAGTACGTGGCGCCCAGCGAATAGCTCAAACCGCCGCATTCGGCAGCGGTATGGTTGGTCAGGACGACCTTGGTCGCGGTTCGGGCCTTGCCGCTCTTTTGCAGTGCCTCGAGCACCTCGAAGCCGCTGCCCGATTCCAGCGTCACGTCGACCAGAATCAAGTCGGCATCGACGCGCGACAAATCGGCGATCGCCTGTTCGGCGTTGTCGCTGTGGCCGACCAGCTCGCCTCCCACCGACTCGACGGCCGCTGCCAGCAGCCGCGAGAAGATCGGCGAGTCCTCGATCATGTAGACGTGAAGCGCGCCTGGAGCGTCGGCCATATCCGTCGTGTTCCCATTGCCAGCATGCGCCGCCCGCGCGAAAAGCGAAGCGACCCCTGTCGGCAGTATCACGCCGCGCAGCGGGAATGCATGTAGGAATATCGGACGAAATAAGTCGGACTGTTGCTGAAAATCATGTCCCGGTCCCGGCGCAACCGGCGAGAAGTCCCGCCGGGCCGGGCAGCGAGCGCGCGAAAAGTCGAGGGGGACTCGGCTATCGCTCAGGCATTTGCTGACAGTTGGCAACTGCCGGCGGCCACGAGGGTCGTACATGGCCGAGTACCCTACCGACGGACAAAAGGAGCGCACCGTGCAATTGATTCCTTATCTCGTGTTCAACGGACAATGCGAAGCGGCGTTCAAGTTCTACGCCGAATGCCTGGGCGGCAAGATCGAGGCAATGATGCCCCACCGCGGCACACCGGTGGAGCAGCATGTCTCGCCGGATTGGCAGGACAAAATCCTGCACGCTCGGCTAAACACCGGGGACGCCGTGCTGATGGGTTCCGATGCGCCGCCGCGACGCTACGACGAGCCCAGGGGGTTCTCGGTGTCGCTCCAGGTCAAGGACCCGGCCGAGGCGGAGCGAATTTTTCGCGCGCTGGCCGAAAAGGGCAGCGTGCGCATGCCGCTGGACAAAACATCTGGGCGCAACGCTTCGGGATGCTGGTCGATCGCTTCGGCATCCCTTGGATGGTCAACTGCGAATAGCTCGCGCGCGCGTGGGCCGGCGCCGGGGCGGCCGGTTCGCTCGCTGGGGGCCGTGTGCCCGGCGCAATCGCCGGCCGTGACCCTCGGCGACCGCCGCGTCCCTAGGCGGCCGCGGCGTCGACGGTCACCGAGTCGAGAATCTTCTCGAGCTCCGCCGGCTCGAGCGGCTTGACCAGGTGATAGTCGAATCCTGCTTCGCGCACGCGACGGCGATCCTCGTCCTGTCCGTAGCCGGTAAATGCAACCAGGATCAACGGCCGCCGGTTCGCCAGTTGTCGCAGCTGCGCGGCCACTTCGTATCCATTCATTTTTGGCAGGCCGATATCGAGCAGCACGACGTTCGGCTTGAACTCCGCCACGGCGGCGATCGCGGACGGTCCGTCGTAAAGCGTTCTGACGTCGTGCCCCCAGGCTTCGAGCAGTGCCGCCAGCGTATCGGCGGAATCGCGATTGTCGTCGACGACCAGGACCCGGCTGCGCCGATGCGCCGCTGCGCCGGATGCGACCGACTCTACCTTTTTCGGCTCCGCCGACTGCGCAAGCGCCGGAAGGCTGATGGCGAATTCGCTGCCGCGCCCCGGCCCATCGCTGTGCGCGGATACGGTGCCGCCATGCAGCGACACCAGCCGCTTCACCAGCGTAAGACCGATCCCCAATCCGCCGTCGCTTCGGTCGAGCGAACGCTCGCCCTGTACGAACAGATCGAACACCTTCGGCATCAGCTCCGGCGACATGCCGATCCCCGTATCCTTGACGCGGACGACCGCGAACGCGCCTTCGCGCGCGACGTCGACTTCGATCCTGCCGCCGGCCGGCGTGTATTTGATCGCGTTGGTGAGCAGGTTGAGAACGACCTGCGCCAGCCGGATCAGGTCGCCATCGACCGATAGCGGCTCCGGTGAAAGGCGGACCTCCAGTGTGTGCCTCGACGCGTCGGCTAGCGGGCGGCTCGCCTCGACCGCGCGCTGGACCGCAGCATTGATCTCGATCGGCTCCTTGCGCAACGCGATCTTGCCGCTGCTGATCCGGCCGACGTCGAGCAGGTCATCGACCAGCCGGGTCAACTGGGTCAGTTGCCGGTCGATGACGCTGCGCGCCCATTCCAGCCTGGAATCGCCGTTCGCCTGGATGCGCATCAGGTCGAGCGCATTGCGGATCGGCGCCAGCGGATTGCGCAGCTCGTGGCCTAGCATCGCGAGAAATTCGTTCATCTTGCGCTCGCTTTCCTCCAGCGCCACGACGCGTCTGCGCTCGGTCATGTCGCGAGTCACTTTGGCAAAACCGCGCAACTTGCCGTTGGAATCGAACAGCGCGGTGATGATGACGTTGGCCCAGAACGCGCTCCCGTCCTTGCGCAGCCGCCAGCCTTCGTCCTCGAATCGGCCGACGCGCGCGGCGACTTCCAGCTCCATCTGCGGGAATCTGGCGTCGATTGCTTCCTGCGGGTAGAAGCGCGAAAAATGTTCGCCGATGATTTCCTCGGCCTTGTAGCCCTTGATGGCTTCGGCCCCCTCGTTCCAGGTCGCGATCCTGCCCTCCGGATCGAGCATGAACACGGCGTAATCCCGGATACCGCCGACCAGCAGACGGAATTTTTCCTCGCTGCGCCGGAGCTCGTCCTCGAGCTTGGTGCGCACGACGATATCCTGCCGCAATGACTGATTTGCCTGCTCGAGCTCCTGCGTCCGAAGGCTCACGCGCAGCTCGAGGTCGTCGCGCGCCTGTTGCAGGGCCTCCCTCGCCCGCCGGCGTTGACCGACGACGGCGCTCAGCACCAGTCCGGTGACGGCGACAATACTGACGAACGCGAGCAGGAGCAGCAGCGACGCATTGACCGAGGACGACGCGAACGGGCCGCGGCCGACAATCGTGTAGACGATCGCTATCGCGCATAAGGCGGTGATCGCGGCCGACACTTCGAGCTGCTCGAAGCGCAACGCGGCCCAGATGATCAGCGGAAAGGTAAGCAGCAGCAGCGCGGGTGAGATACCGAGGGAGGTCGTGCCGCTGCCGAAAAAGATATAGCCGGCGGCGGCCAGCACCACCGCGAACAGGGTTGCCTCGATCTTTTTCGAGCTCGACACGCGTCGCGAGGGGCGCGCCGTCCAGAACAGGATCAGCGGCGCGAACACGATGATGCCGGTCAGGTCGCCCTGCCACCACGTCCACCAGTTGATGGCGAAGTCGGCCAGCGGCTTCGCGCCGACGAGCGCGATGGCACTGACGCCGATGGTCGCCGCCACTGTCGCCCCAACCGCGGCCGCCGCGACGAATTTGAACACGTCCTCGCCGCTTTCGAAGCGAGTCGGAATGCCGATCAAACGCCGGATCAGCGCCGCCGCCACCAACGCCTCGAGCGCATTGCCGGTGCCGAGCAGCAAGGCCGCGACACCGGAAGCCTGAACAGCCAGGTTGGCCAGCGCCGCACCCAGCCAGACTCCCGGCCACATGCGGTTGCCGGCCAGCAGTACCGCCGCTACTGCAACGCCCGAGGGCGGCCATACAGCGGTGGCGTACCCCGGCGGAATCGCCAGGAGGAGCGAAATCTTGGCGGCCGCGAAGTAGAGGACGGCGAGCACGCCGACTTGCACGGCGTAGCGAAACGGTCGTTCCGAAATCGCGATTTGGTGCACCCTCCATTCCTCCTGTGAATGAAGTCCCTCGAGCCGATCGATTGTAGCGTGCGCTGCGGATTTTGGATGCGGGCGTCGAGAACGGCATGCGTAGGACAATCGCCTACATCGGTCGAGCCTTTCCGTCGATGCTGGTGTGCGACCCTGCCGCCGGCGAGCCGCAGCGTTTAGGCGATAATGCGTGGGCCCCACTTTTTTTGCCCGGCCACCGCTGCCCCGACGCAAACCGATGGATCTTGATTATTCGGCCGACGAACGCGCGTTTCGCGACCACGTACGCGGGTGGCTGCGCGCGAATCTGCCGGCGCCGATGCGCGACAAGGTCGTGCGCTATGCACCGCTCGACCGAGATGACCTCCTCGGCTGGCACCGCATCCTGGCCGGCCAGGGGTGGATCGCCCCTTCCTGGCCGCGCGAATGGGGCGGCACCGGCTGGAACGTCGTGCAGCGCTATATCTTCGAGGAGGAATGCGGTTACGCCGGCGCGCCGCCGCTGATTCCGTTCGGGCTGGCGATGTGCGCGCCGGTACTCCTCGAATTCGGCAGCGATGCGCAGAAGCGGCGCTTTTTGCCGCGCATCTACCGTGGCGACGATGTCTGGTGCCAGGGCTATTCGGAGCCAGGCTCGGGCTCGGACCTCGCTTCGCTGCGCACCTCCGCCGTGCGGCGCGACGATCGCTACATCGTCAACGGCCAGAAAACCTGGACGACGATCGCGCATCTGGCCGACTGGATCTTTTGCCTGGTTCGCACAGACGCTGCGATCGAGCGCAAGCAGGAGGGCATCTCGTTCCTGCTGATCGACATGAAGACCCGCGGTATCACCGTGCGGCCCTTGCCGCTGATGGACGGCCGGCACGAAGTCAACGAAGTGTTCTTCGACGACGTCGAAGTGCCGATCGAAAACCGCGTCCACGACGAGGGCAAGGGCTGGACCGTCGCCAAGTACCTGCTCGGGCACGAGCGGATGAACACGGCAAGGATCGGCACGTCCAAGCGCGAACTCGAGCGACTGAAAGCATTCGCCGCCGCGCAGTCGAAAAACGGCGCGCCGCTCACCGACGATCCGCGCTTTCGCGACAAGCTGTCGCGCGTCGAAATCGAATTGATGGCGCTGGCGATCACCAACCTCCGTTTTCTCGATCAGCTGCGCGGCGGCCGCGTGCCGGGCGCCGAGGTCTCGATGCTCAAGATCAAGGGGACCGAGATCCAGCAGGCGCTGACCGAACTGATGCTCGAAGCCGGCGGCCCGCTCGCGCAAGTGCTGGGCCCGGCCGACCCGGTCGACATCGGTGCGCCGAACGACGACTTCCTGGCCGCGCTTGCGCCGCGCTACTGCAATATGCGCAAGACGACCATCTACGCGGGCTCGAACGAAATCCAGCGCAATATCATCGCCCGGCACGCGCTCGGGCTCTGAACGGCGATGAACCTCGATCCCAGCGAAGAACAACGGCTGCTCGCCGCCTCGATCGAGCGTTTTGTCGAGCGCGACTATGCGTTCGAAACCCGCCGCAGGATCGTGGCGTCGTCCGACGGATACAGCCAGGACGTCTGGCGCACGATGGCGGAGCTCGGCCTCCTCGGACTGCCGCTTCCCGCCGCCTATGGCGGCTTCGGCGGCGGCGCGATGGATACGGTGAGCCTGATGGAGGCGATCGGCGGCGCGCTGATCGTCGAGCCGTGGCTCGCGACCGTCGCGCTGGGCGCGCAATTGATCGCGCGCGGCGAGAACGACACACTGCGCGAGCTACGCGATGAGCAGCGGCGGCGCATTCTGCCCGCCGTCGCGGAAGGGAGACTCAAGCTCGCCTTCGCCCACGCCGAAGCCGCTGCACGCCATACGCTCGCCCATGTCGCCACGCGGGCGCGCGCGAATGACGGTGGCTACCTGATCTCGGGCGTCAAGCGCGCGATCCCACAGGGCGCCTGCGCGGATCTGCTGGTCGTGTCGGCTCGGACCGATGGCGACGACAGCGATGTTGAAGGCTTGAGCCTGTTTGTCGTCGAGCGCGATGCGCCCGGCGTCGCCTTCACCGCGCTGCGCATGCTCGACGGCACGCGCGCGGCGGACGTCTCCTTCGACGAGGTCAGAGTCCCGGCGCAGGCGTTGATCGGCGCGCCCGATCGAGCCTTGCCGCTGATCGAGGAAGTTGTCGATTTCGCGACCGCACTGGTCTGCGCCGAAGCGGTTGGCGCGATCAAGTCCGCCAACGACGCGACGCTCGAGTACCTGAAGACCCGCAAGCAATTCGGCGTAGCGATCGGATCGTTCCAGGCGCTGCAGCACCGGATGGTCGACCTGGCGATCGAATACGAGCAGGCCAAATCGATTGCGCTGCTCGCGTGCTCGGCGGTCGACACCGGGCATGATGCGGCAGCACGGTCGCGCACCGTCTCCGCCGCCAAGGCAAGGATCGCCGATGCCTGCCGCAAGGTCAGCCAGGAATCGATCCAGCTGCACGGGGGCATGGGCATGAGCGACGAGGTCAAGATCAGTCACACCTTCCGGCGCCTGACCGCGATCGCGCAGCAGTTCGGCGACGCCGATCACCACCTTGCGCGATTTGCCGCGCTTTCCTGACGTTCAGACTTCCAGCCACTCCTTGCGCACTGCGTGACTGGCGCGGAGAGCGGACGCGTCGCCTTCGAACACGATGCGCCCCTGCCCCATCACGTACAGCCGGTGCGAGATCGCAAGGGCGATCGTCAGCTTTTGCTCGATCAGCAATATCGCCACCCCGCGCGCGGCAATCTGATCGAGCAGCCGGCGGACCTGCTCGACCAGCCGCGGCGCTAGCCCTTCGGTCGGCTCGTCGACCATGATCAGGTCCGGGTCGCCCATCAGCGTCCGGCAGATAGTCAGCATTTGCTGCTCGCCGCCCGAGAGCACGCCGCCGGGTGCGTCGATGCGCGCGCGCAGCATCGGAAACATCGTCAGCACATCGTCGAACGACCAGCGGCCGGTCGCGCGCGAGGACTTCATGCCGAGCAGCAGATTTTCTCGCACCGACAGCGCCGGAAAGATCTCGCGATCTTCGGGGACGTAGCCCAAGCCCAGGCGCGCGATCTTGTGCGGCGGCAAGCCGTCGATGCGCGCGCCGCGAAAACGGACACAGCCGACCGCAGGCACGAGCCCGATGATCGTCTTGACCACCGTCGAGCGGCCGGCGCCGTTGCGGCCGAGGAGGCTGACGATCTCTCCGGCGCCGACCTTGAAGGTCACGCCCTGGAGGATGTGGCTCTTGCCGTAATAGGCATGGAGATCGTCGACTTCAAGCATCGGGCAGCGTCCCGAGATACGCCGCCTGCACGGCCGGGTTGTCGCGTATGCCTGCCGGCACGTCGGTAGCGATGATCTCGCCGTAGACGAGCACCGAGATGCGGTTCGCCAGCCCGAACACCACGCTCATGTCGTGCTCGACGATCACCAGCGTGCGTCCTTCCGACACTCTGCGGATCAGCGCCACTGCGTGGTCGGCTTCGCCCCGGCTCATGCCGGCGGTCGGCTCGTCGAGCAGGATGACGTGCGCTCCGCCGGCGATGGTGATGCCGATTTCCAGCGCGCGCTGCTCGGCGTAGGTCAGCACACCGGCAGGCACGTCGCCCCGGGCCGCCAGGCCGATGTGCTCGAGCGTGGCGAGCGCGCATTCGCCGGCGTCGCGCAGCGCATCGGCGTTGCGCCAGAAATTGTAGCGATAGCCGAGCGACCAGAGCACGCTGCAGCGCAGATTCTCGAAGACGGACAGCCGCGGGAAGATGTTGGTGACCTGGAAGCTGCGCGCCAGGCCGCGCCGGTTGATCGCGAACGAACGTGCGCCGGCGATCTCCTCGCCGTCCAGCCGGATCGAGCCGCGGGTGGGGGCGTAGCGGCCGCTGATCAGGTTGAACAGCGTCGATTTTCCTGCGCCGTTGGGGCCGATGATCGCGTGACGCTCGCCACGCGCGACCTCGAGCGAGACGCCGCGAATGATCTCGGTGGCGCCGAAGCGCTTTTCGACGCTGCGAAGCTCGAGCGCGCATGCGGCTGCCATCGCTAGCCCCGCGCCGCGGCGCGCTCCCAGGCCGAAGCCACCAGAGGAACCGCCGCGCGAAAGAGCAGCAATCCTCCGCCGAGCGCCACCGCGGCGACGATCCAAGGCCAGGGCAAAGCGGCATCGAGCGACATCCATAGCAGGCGCATCCGCGTGCCGAGCTCGGGCTGCGTCGACATTCGATAGGCCATCTCGATCGCCAATACCGCGCCTGCCGCCATCAACGCAAGCGGCACCAGCGCGACGGCGTATGCGGCCAGCACGCCGGCGAGCGCTCTCGGGTGGGCGATCCGCCGATGCATCATGATCAGGCCGGCGAGCCCGGATGGCGCATACAGGATCATCGCCATGAAGAACACGCCGAGGTAGAGCAGCCATGCCGACGTGTAGTCGGAGAGGCTGCTCTGCAGCCAGGTGATGACGATCGCGCCCAGGATCGGGCCGACGAAATACGCTGCGCCGCCGATGTACGCCATGATCAGCACGGCGCCCGAGCGCGCCGCGCTGACCGCGTCCGCCGAGACGATTTCGTAATTGATCGCATGCAGCCCGCCGGCGAGGCCGGCGAAGAGTCCCGCCATCGCGAATGCGATAAAGCGCACGCGCTGCGTGTTGTAGCCGACGAATTCCGCGCGCTCGGGATTGTCGCGCACCGCATTGCACATGCGCCCGACGGGTGTGCGCGTGAACGCGTACATCGCCAGCGCAGCGGCGACGGTCCACAGCAGGACTGCGTAGTAGACCTGAAGCTGCGACCCCAGGGGAAACCCGAAGTCGATCGTCGCGCGCGTGCGGCTGGCGGTGATGCCCTCCTCGCCACCGAAAATCCCGGGCAGCATGAACGTCGCCGCGTAGACCAGTTCGCCGACGCCGAGCGATATCAGCGCGAATATCGTCCCCGCCCTCTTCGTGGTGACCGCGCCGAAGAGCACGCCGGCGAGCAATCCGCCCGCCGCACCGGCCAGAGGCACGACCAGCATCGGCAGCGGCAATCCGTGGTTGATCGCGCGCATCAGCCCGATCGCGGCGTAGCCTCCGAGGCCAAAATATACGGCGTGGCCGAACGACAACAGGCCGGTCTGGCCGAACAATAGATTGAACGACAGCGCGAAGACCGCGGCGATCCCCATCTGGGTGAGCAGCGAGCGGCCGAAATCGGATTGCAGTCCGGGAACATGCGGCAGCGCGACAAGCAGCGCGACAGTGGCGATCAACAGCCACGCGCGCCGGCGACGGCCTGGCGCGGCGGACCGGGCCACGCGCTCGGCGGCGGCCGCCGCTCCGGTCATCGTACGGCCCCCACTCTTGCGCTGCCCCCAAAGGGGGCGCAATTCGCGGCTTGGGACGGCCCGGCGCCGCTCATACGTCGCGCGTGCCGAGCAGGCCCCGCGGGCGGACGATCAGCATCAGCACTAGCAGCAGATACGGAACGATGGGCGCGGCGGTG
>Ga0157376_10003396_pt1 | contig 10963 bp, 10 predicted proteins | sample M45metaG_FD_121801 | JGI IMG/M metagenome (GOLD analysis project Ga0157376, IMG submission 121801) | Miscanthus rhizosphere microbial communities from Kellogg Biological Station, Michigan, USA - M4-5 metaG | ecosystem: Host-associated > Plants > Roots > Rhizosphere > Soil | place: USA: Michigan... | reverse complement strand
ACATGGGTACGCAGAGTGCAGACCGCATGGTGGGCGAGCCCACGACGCCAACACAGTATTTTTTCGACGGCTTCCGAAAGATATGCGGCGAGGTAGTCGATGCAACCCCTCTGCTGAATGAGGCGCGATCGATCAAAACGGCGCAGGAAATCGAACGCATGCGGTTGGCGAATGAATTGGCTGCTCTGGCTATGGACTACACCCGTGAGCACATGCGGGCGGGCATGAAGGAGAGCGAAGTTGGCGCGATGTACGAGGGCTTCGTGCACGGACATGGCGTCGGCTATCAGGGAAAGGTGGAGATGGCTCGGGCCTTCACTCTGGTGTGGTCGGGCAAGGGGATTGCGACTTTTACAGCGACGGGCGACAGGCCAATTCAGAAGAATGAACCGACATTGTTTGAAATTTGGGTCTGTGTGGATGGCTATTGGACCGACTTGACGAAGAACGCGTGTCCGGGCGACCTGACCCCGGAGTACCACAAGTTGCTGGATCTCCTTCTTCGGGTCTTCCGCAATGCTGTCGATCATTCTCGCGACGGCGCGAGCTTTCCGGAACTAGACAAACTCATCCGCGCCCAGATTGCGGAAGGCGGATACCCAGGACAACCCTCTCATCCGATTTGCCACGGCGTCGGAGCGAGAGCGCATAAGTGGCCGCATGCACACCAGGCTGGCACCGGTTCGATGAAGAAGGGAATGGTGCTGGCGATTGAACCGGGGATTTATTGGCCGGGCGGCGGCGGCTTGCGGCTGGAAGACAACTTTCTGATCACCGACCACGGAAACAAAAAACTGTGTACGTATCCAGACGATTTTCGGCTGGCGCAAACGCATCATGCGCCGACTGCATGAAATAAAAGGAAGCCAGAATTTGTGCCCACGTTGAACAAAGACCGCAGTGCGACTCTCGATGAGCGACTGGTAGAAAAAATTGTCGCGCAGGTGCGCGAGGAAGAAATTGTCGAGATGTCGCGCGACGTAATCAACATTCCAAGTCCCACCGGCGAAGAACTGCAAATGGCGCAGTACATGCAGAAAGCTCTGCAGGATCTTGGCCTTTTCGTTACCTGGCAGGAAGTCGAAGACACTCGTGCCAACGTCGTAGGCCGGTGGCAGGGAAGCGGCGGCGGAAAGAATCTGATGTTCAACGGCCACATGGATACGTCCAATACGGGCCGCGAGGATTTTCTGACCGGACTCGGCTACAAGCCCAACGCCGTAGTGAAAGACGGATTCATCTACGGATTGGGCATCTACAACATGAAGGGCGCACTGGTTTGTTACACCCACGCCCTCAAGGCACTGCAGAGAGCCGGTGTTCGCCTGAAGGGCGACATGATTATTGCGGCCGTCGCCGGTGAGATTGAGAAAACGCAGTGGGGAGATTTTCGAGGCAAGGAATATCGAGGCTACGGGTTCGGCACGCACTACCTGGTGAATCACGGCGTGCTGCCTGACATGTGCATTCTCGGGGAGCCGACCGATATGCACGTTGTGCTCGAACACTTCGGCTCGATGTGGGCTCGCATCTCCTGTACCGGCATCTACGTGCACACAGCGTTTTGCGAGGGGCGCGAAGAGATGAACTCGATTCGGCGCATGCACTCGCTGATGGGACCGATCCTCGGCTGGATTGAGGATTGGGAGCGTCGCGCGTCGTACGGTGGCCGAAAGGCGATTGTGAATCTCGGCGGCATTCGCGGAGGGCATGCTTGGCGCGCGAGCCGTACTCCGGAGAAAACCGATCTGTTTCTGGATGTAAGAGTCCCGCCGACGATTCCGATGCCTGATGCACGCCGCAGCATCCAGCAGTTGTTTCTTCAACTGGAGCACGAGCATCCGGACTGGGGTTTGGAATTTGAGACGTACGTATCGGTACCCGGAGCCCAGATTGATGAAAAGCACGCCATGATCCAGGCGATCGACGCCAATCATCAACGCATCATGGGCGCGTTGCCGCAGCGTGAAGTTGTGACGTGGTGCTCCGATGCGAGTGTGTTGAGCCGCTATGGCGTACCCACGGTGAATTACGGGCCATCCAGTGGTCCGCGCGACAAAGAAGGCGAGAAAGTAAAAATCGACACCCTGGTGAACATCACGAAGATTTACGCGTTAACCGCCGCTGAGTTGTGCGGAGTGGAAGCTTAAACGGGCTGCTGTGCCCTCGAGGTTAATCTTGCCCAGCCAGAAAGAAATCGAACGTCGTTACGCAAATATACGGTCACGCATGGAGTCCGAGCGGCTCGATGCTCTCCTCGTTTGTGGCAACCAGTATGCAGGTTTTGAAGGCGCGGTGCAGTACATGTCCGGCTTTGAAATCGTGCATCGGTATGTCTACGTGTTGATACCGCTCGAAGGCGAACCGACGCTAGTGTTTCCTCGAGAAGCGCGCTGGATCGGGGATAAACGCAAGCCGTGGATTCAAGATCATGTGTGGCCGGAAGTTCCAGGGAAGTGGCTTCGCGACGTGGCCTCGGATCGCAAGTGGAAACGTCTCGGTGTTTACGGGATGGACTTCGTGATGGCAGTTCGCGATTACCGCGAACTCTCGCGGGGAAATCTGGAACTGGTACCGTTCGACCGGCAATTCGACATGGCGCGCGCAGTGAAGAGTGAAGAGGAACTCGCTGAAGTACGCGATGCGATGGATATCATCATCGATGGCTTCTGGGCGCTGGTCGCGGCATACGAGCCAGGAAAGACGGAAGCACAGATCATGGCGCCCGCTGTGGAGCGTTTCTTTGCACGCGGCGCCGGGCCACGCATGATGAATATCCTTTTGTCGGGTTCGCATGGCGAAGCGGAAGCATTCTTCAAAGTGCCAGGCAGCCGTATCGTCGCGGCCGATGATCTTCTTCTCTATTCATTGGAAATCACGGGCGAGGGCGGGTATTGGGTTGAGTTTTCGCGTCCCTTGCTGCGTGGAAAGCCAGGGGCAACGACGCAGAAGATGGCGGAGGCTTATCCGGTCGCACTCGAATCGGCTCGCAAACTCATGCGTGCGGGTGAACTCGCCAGCACCGTGCATCGCGCCGTCGCAGATACGTTCGCGAAGCACGGATTTTCGCTCGGCCACCTCTCCGGGCATTCCATCGGCACGACGATGTTGGAATACCCAGCGATCGGGGCGACCAGCGAAGTCTCGCTTGAAGAGAACATGATTTTCTCGTTGCATCCGCAGGTGGTCGACCAGGACGGGAAGGTGTGCCTCTACACGCAGGACACCTACCGGATCGGTAAGACAGAGGGAGAGTGCCTGGCGAACGTACCTTGGCGCTTTTTTGCCGGACAGGAAACACCATCGAGCCTTTCTCAATAAAAGAGCTGCGAAGCATGAAGGAGCACCAGGGATGAGGATTTGTGTCGTGGGCTGCGGAGCAGTCGGAAGCCTATTTGCTGCGCATCTCGCTCGTGCAGGCGAGGCCGAGGTATGGGCCTATGACGTGTGGAAAGAGCACACGCAAGCGATCCGCGAGAAGGGCTTAAGGCTCTCAGGCGCTGCGGAGTTTGTGGCTCGGCTAAACGCTACAAGCGATCCTAAAGAAATTCCGCCCTGCGATTTTGGGTTGGTTGCCACCAAAGCAACGCACACGCGCGCGGCAATTCAGCAGACTGCGCACGTTTTTGGCGATCACTCGGCGGTTTGCTCTGTGCAGAACGGCGTGGGCAGCGAAGAGATTCTTGCGGAACATGAAATTCGTGATGCGAGGCACGACGTTTCCAGCGGGTCATCCCATCGCGCCCGGACACATCGGGTACGACATCAAGGGCGACACCTGGATTGGGCCTTTTGAGCCAACGAAAACTCCGTTCGAGATGGTGCAGACGCTCGCCGGTCTCATGACACGGTCGGGGATGAACACGGTCGCGCTTGAAGACGCACGGGGCGCGCAGTGGACAAAGTTAATCTTCAACGCCTCGACGAATCCTGTGGGTGCGCTGACACAGTTGCACCACGGAGGGGCAACCCGCTTTTCAGATACCGGCAAGCTGTTTGAGGATCTGATTGTGGAGGGCGAAACCGTTGCCAAGGCGCTAGGAATTCAGTTGCACGGAGATCCGCGCCAGATGGTTCAAAAAGGAGCAAACGCTCCCGGCAAGCATCGCGCGAGCATGTTGCAGGATGTGCTCGCGAAACGGCAAACCGAAGTTGATTTCATGAATGGCGCAATTGTGCGATGGGGCGAGCAAGCCGGTATTCCAACGCCTCTCAATCGCGCGCTTTGGCAGTTGGTCAAAGGATTGGAACATTCGTGGACTGATCCGGATTGAACCGCGTCTTTCTTAAGCCCACAGGAGCTGAATGCAATCATGAGCATTCCATTCAATATTGGTGTCTTACAACTCAGCATGGAGCCGGTGCACGAGACGCTGGCAATGGCGCAGGCGTGCGAGCAGGCTGGCTTCGACGCCTTCTGGATTGCCGAAGCTTACCCGTGGTGGCGCAAGCACGGATTTGAAGCACGCTCATCGACGGCGATTCTGGCGGTTATTGCGGCTTCGACTAAACGCATTCAGTTGGGATGGGGAATTATCTCGCCCTATACACGACATCCGGTGCAGATCGCGATGGAAGCGCGCGTCATGCAGGATTTGGCGGGCGATCGTTTCCTGCTGGGGCTGGGCGCTTCGAAGATCTTCATGAAGGAGATTGGCGAGGGCGAAGGCGAGAAGGTTGGCCCGGCTACGGTGATGCGGGAGAGCATCGAGATTGTCAAAGGTGTCTTGCAGGGCGATGCGTTCCAATACGAAGGAAAGGTCTTTCAAGCGAGCGTTCCGCCGTTAAAAGCCGATGCGCATTCGCCGCGTGGCGTGCCTCCAATCTACGTCGCAGGCACTGGCCCGGTGTTGCAGAAGATGGGCGGATCGGTCGGCGACGGGCTGTTTACGGCCAGCATCACGACACCGGCATTCGTACGGTACTCGCGCAAGAATATGGAAGAAGGTGCGCGCAAGGCCGGCAAGGATCCCGCTCAACTGGTCCTGGGCTCGGTGATCGTGGGCAGCATCGGCCGCGATTCGTCGCGGGGCAAAGATGGAGCTCGCGAACAAGCCGCCATGTACCTTGCTAATAAAGTGCAAAACATCAAAGGCTCTGCGGATGTGTTGCTGGAGAGCGCCGGATTGACATTCGAAGAACTGCAGCCGATTGCGGATGCAATGGAGAAAGGCGGCAGAAAGGCAGCGGCAAAAGCGGTAAATGATGAAATCCTGGCGAAGGCTTGTGCGATTGCCGGTACGCCTGAAGAGTGCATTCAGCGGATCGAGGAATACCGCGCAGCCGGCTGCACTCACATCATGCTAGAGATTTGGGGAGACGATCGCACAGGGCAAGCAAAGCTGTTTGGAGAAGCGGTGTTACCGCACTTCCGAAAATAGCTACGCTTTTACGCTTCGCAGGGTCTCGTCGACGATGGTGCGAAATTCCTGGTCGGTGATCAGGCGACGTTTCGCGATCGCCTGCTTCTTGACCGCAGCGAGAATCGGAGCTCGCTGGTCCGTCGTAACCGCGATTCCGAGTTCTTTGGCCTTCAGGTCGATGCTGTCGAGGCCGCTCTTTTTCCCGAGAACAATGCGGCGCGTGGCGCTTACGATCTCCGAGGAATAGGGCTCGATCGCCTCCGGAATGTTGAATTGACTGGCGACGGCACCACTCTCACGCATAAATAGGTTCTCGCCGACCAGCGGTTTCCACGCCTCGAGCTTGTATCCGGCGGCCTGCTGCACAACTTCTGACACGGCACGCGCTTGCGCGAGATCGAGCGCGACGGGAACGCCATACAGGCAGCGTAGCGCCAGCGCGATTTCGGAGATGTCAGCATTGCCGGCCCGTTCACCCATGCCATTAATCGTTCCCTGGATCCAGGACGCTCCGCCCCGAACGGCCGCGACCGCGCAGGCGGTAGCCATTCCAAAATCGTTGTGCCCGTGGAAATGAAGGGGAACGTCAGAGCCAACCCAGTCTCTAACTTGGCGCACAAGAAATTCCGCTGCTTCGGGTCCGCACGCGCCAATCGTATCGACCACCACGATTTCTGCTGCACCCACCTCGAGCGAAGTCAGGTACACGCGCTTCAGAAATTCCAGATCAGTGCGGGTTCCATCGACGGCGAAGAACGCGACGGTGATTCCATTCTGTTTTGCGAAGGAAATCGCTTCCGAGACCCTACGAAGCACTTCGTCGCGCGAGATTCCGTAAGCCTTGAGCTTGATGTCGCTGGTCGGGGCTTCGATCACGGAGTAACGCAGCCCCAGCCGGATGAGCTCCTCAACGTCGGCCTTCACTGCGCGCGAGAAGCCCCAGAGTTCAGCCTTGAGTCCGGCGCCTTGCATAAGTTGGATGGCGGCAGCGTCATCCGGAGAGACACGAGGAAATCCCGCCTCGATCCTACTGACGCCCAAGCGGTCCAGTTCACGGGCAATTTCGAGCTTTTGTTGTGGCGACAACACCACGCCCACTGTCTGCTCTCCATCGCGGAGGGTCGTGTCGTAGAAGCGGACGGTGTTCTTCGGGAATGCGGATCGAATCTCCGAACGTTCGTTTAAGGAACTAACCCAGACCTGACCATTCGTTGCAGTTGTCATGAATTGTCTTCCGTTACTTGAGCACTTCCTGCGTTGCCATGGCCGCGGGTCTGTGACCGTAGGCTTCTTCCCACGAGATGACGCGATTGCGCAGGATGCCGATCTTCTCGATCTCGCATTCCATAACATCTCCGGGCTTCAGATACCAGGCTTTCGGATCACCGCTGAAGGCGGCAACGCCGGAGACTGTTCCGGTCGAGACCACATCGCCTGCGCTGTATCCCATGGGCGAGTAATGGGAGAGGATCTCGGGAATCTTTACGGACATCTTGCCAGAGTGAGATTTCTGGCGCGGCTCTCCGTTGACACGCAATTCCATTGCGAGATTGTGTGCGTCCGGTATCTCATCGGCGGTAATAATCCACGGACCCAAGGGACAGAACGTATCGATTCCCTTGCAGAAGCTGAATACTCCCGACTTCATCTCACGCCGCTGGATATCACGCGCTGTGATGTCGTTAAAAATCACGTAACCGCCAACGAAGCTCGAGGCTTCCTCGGGCGAGAAGTGTTTGCCCGCTTTCTTAAGCACGACTGCGAGTTCGAGTTCGTAGTCGAGTTCTTGCGTGAGGTGCTCGGGATAAATCACTGGCTCCTCGTGGCCTACGATCGCGTCAGTGTTCTGAAAGAAAACGATCCAAGGCATTACGGGATGGGAAAAGCCCGCTTTGGAGGCTTCCTCGTGGTGTTCGCGGAAATTGCCGGCGGTATGAAAGAACTTTTTCGGAATAATGGGTGCTTTCAACCGGACGTCGGCGAAGCTATAAAAGATGGGCTCTCCGGACGTTCCGCGCGCATCCTGCGCAAGCTCAAGGGCATATGCGAGCCCTTCGCGGGCCGCCTCCAGACTCGTATCTCCACCCTCGAACAAGGCGCGCATGTTCGCCGGAACGAGAGCATCAGCAAGTCGGGCGTGCGAACCCTCCTGGCGTACATCGCGTTGGTAAAGCGAGCATGCTGAATTGAGATCGACGATTTTGTTGTTTTCGGCGACTGCGCCGATACGAGACTGCCCAACTGAATTTTGAAAGGTAACGAGTCGCATAGGATAGGCTGCAACCTGCAGCAAACTGCCGTTTTTTCGCTTCTAAGAGTGTATTGCCGGGCCCTTCCCGCTGTCCACAAACCGCGGTTCGAAAAGGCTCCGGGGCCCGCCCCGTAGTGATACGATTTTGCGGGGTCACATTCACGCCGAGGATTGCTTACCCTTCATGAGTCAAGCTGAAGACTTGCGTAAACCGATACTTCCGGGCCAGGGCGCGTCGGACTACGAGCGCTATCTGCGCACCGACGAACTGCTGGCATTACAGAAAACCAATCAGGAATTGCTGCACCCTGACGAGATGACTTTCCAGGTTGTGCATCAAAGTTCCGAGCTATTGATGAAAGGTGCGGTCTTTGAGCTTGAGCGTGCGCTTGACGCCATCAAAGCGGGAGACCACTTGAACGCCGCGCGACTCATCCGGCGCGCGAATATGGAGCTTGAGTACCCGATCGGCCTGCTCCATGTTCTTGAAACGATCACCCCTTACGACTATCACTTGATTCGCGCCGGCCTCGGCCATGGCAGCGGCTTGGACTCTCCGGGCTTCCTTGCATTGCTGCACATTGGCCCACGGCTCGGTCAGGCATTCGATCAGCAATTGCAGAAAGCAGGACTGAGTGTCGACGACTTGTATCGGCGGCACGCTGAATTCTTTGGACTTCACGACGTCGCCGAACGGCTGCTTGATTTCGATGAACGCATTCATCTGTTCCGCTTCCATCATTTGAAGCTTGCGCAGCGCATAATCGGCGGAGGCGTCGTGGGAACAATGGGAACTCCAGTAGAGGTGCTCCATCAGCGGATGGAACATCTCTTCTATAAAGATTTGTGGGACGTGCGGAATCAGATCACGGCGAAAACAAACAAGGCGATCGAAGAACGCCGCTCGTGAAGCAAGCTGCTAAGGCACCCTTTCACCGTCAGTGTTCAATTCGAGGAGGCCCGGTTGGAGTTTCGGACACAGAAGTCGCGTGAACTCTACGAACGTACGCAAGGCCTTTTGATCGAGGGCAGCAGTTCTTCCTCGCGCGGCCCGGTTGTCTTCGGGGAATATCCCATCTTCATGAAAGAGGGCCGAGGTTCGCGTCTCTACGACGTCGATGGCAACGAGTACATCGATTGGATGATGGGGTTCGGCGCACTCCCTCTAGGGCATGCTCACCCGAAAATCGTCGAAGCGATCGTTGAAGGCGCGACTACCGGCGCACACTTTGCAACAGCCACCGAAGTAGAAATCGAGGTGGCAGAACTGCTGCGTAAGATAGTGCCGAACGCGGAGCGGGTCCGATTTGCTAATACGGGTACCGAGGCTGTAATGGCGGCCGTGCGAGTAGCGCGAGGCTTTACCGGCCGAGCGAAGGTGCTCAAGTTCGAAGGTCACTACCATGGTTGGTGGGATGATCTGTTGACGGCCTCGAACGCATTGCCGGTCACCGCGATGGGATTGCGAAGTGATCCGATCAAAATGGCTGATAGCTCGGGATTGAACCGGCACGCGCTCGAAGACACCATTGTCGCGCCCTGGAACGATCTCGACGCTCTCGAACGTGCTATCGAGAATCATCCCGGGCAGATTGCCGCCATCATTACCGAAGGGGTCATGGCGAACATGGGCGTGATCCCGCCCGGTGAGGGATATTTGAAGGGTCTGCAAGATCTGGCGCGCCAACACGGAATCGTGTTCATTCTTGACGAGACCGTTACTGGTTTTCGGATTGCGCCAGGTGGCTGCCAGGAGTATTACAAACTCGAGCCAGACATAGCGACGTTCGGAAAGGCGCTGGGATGCGGACTTCCTGTCGCAGCCTTTGTGGGTCGTGCAGAGATTATGCAGGTACTCGAATGGGGCGGAGTCTTGCACTACGGAACTCACAACGCTTCCCGCATCGGCATGCATGCTGCGCGAGCGAATCTACGCGCATTAACAGAGAACCAAAATGCAGGGTATGGGCACATCTGGCGTATTGCTGACCGTTTAAGCGCCGGCTTAGAGGAATTGTTTCACCGGCATCAGATTCCGGCCATCGTTCAGCGGCTTGGGCCAATGCTGCAAATCATGTTTACAAAGCGTTCGGCAATTCGAGATTGCCGCGAGTTCAGCGAGTTTGTAGACCGCGAAGCGTATCGACGCTTTGTGAAGAGCCTCTTCGAATTTGGAATCTATACGACACCGTCCGCTGCATTGCATTCCATCGTGACGCTCGCTCATTCGGACGCCGACGTGGACTTCACGCTGGAAGCTGTCGAGCGGTCCCTCAGTGCAAGAACGAAAGAAGGAGTTGCCGTTTGACTCCCGAACAGCGCGCAGCTGCACTGCTCTGCTTACGCGGGCGAGTTGCAGTTGTGACGGGAGGGGCGTCGGGGATTGGACGCGGGATTGCTCTGCGGCTTGCGGAAATGGGGGCGTCAGTCGCCGTGCTCGACATCAACGGGACCGGCGCAAGCAATGTCGCCCAACAAACATGCGTCGACGGCGGAAACGCCATTGCAATTGAGTGCGATGTCCGAAGTCGCGAGTCGTGTCAATCGGCGACCCGGCAGATAATCACTGAACTTGGAAGGATCGATATTCTCTGCAATAACGCTGGAATCATCATCCGGAAAGATGCTGTCGCACTCGAGGAGGCGGAATGGGATCTGGCTCTCGATGTGACTCTCAAGGGCGTGTACCTGCTTTCGCATGAGGTCCTGCCGCATATGATTACGACCGGAAAAGGCAGCATCATCAATACGGGATCGGGATGGTCGTTGAAGGGTGGGCCACAAGCCGCATCCTACTGCGCAGCCAAGGGTGCCGTGTTGAACTTAACTCGCGCGATGGCGATTGACTATGGAAAGCACAACATCCGAGTGAACTGCGTCTGCCCCGGGGACATCGATACGCCGCTGCTGCGGAGTGAATGCAAACAACTGGGCGAGGAGGAAGAGAGGTTCCTGCGAGAGGCTGCGCGACGTCCCCTGGCCCGGGTGGGCACACCCGATGATGTGGCGAACGCTGTGCTATTCCTGGCGAGTGATATGTCCAGCTGGATCACAGGGGCGCACATCGTGGTGGATGGTGGCGGCCTTGCGTGACGTTGGGGTCAAGGTGTTGGCCTATGGAAGGCCCTTTTTGAGTTAGGCTGTTTTCGCGCTTCGCATCGGCATGGAGCGTAACCGCTCGCCGGTGGCCGCAAATATTGCGTTCGCAATCGCGGGTGCGACTCCGACGATAGGTGTTTCGCCGGCTCCCGCAGAGGGCAGATCTTTTCGATCAACGAGGACAACCTCAATTTTGGGAACATCGAGAAATCGCGGAACGCGGTACTCCGCAAAGTGCGGATTCGTGATT
>Ga0157376_10003395_pt1 | contig 10966 bp, 9 predicted proteins | sample M45metaG_FD_121801 | JGI IMG/M metagenome (GOLD analysis project Ga0157376, IMG submission 121801) | Miscanthus rhizosphere microbial communities from Kellogg Biological Station, Michigan, USA - M4-5 metaG | ecosystem: Host-associated > Plants > Roots > Rhizosphere > Soil | place: USA: Michigan... | reverse complement strand
GATCTTCTCGGTGTTGGTCTTGCCGCCGACGCCAGGGTTGTCGGCCGCGATCACATACATCGATTGCTGCGTGTTCGATCCCGGCTTCGGATCGGGCAGCGGTGGCGGTGGTGTGGGCTTTTCCGGTTCAGGCGCAGCGGTGACCGTGCCGCCGAGTGCCTCGATCAGCTTTTTGCCATACTCCTTGTTGTTTCCGGCGCTGGCCTTGCTGGTCAGTTCATTCAGCTTCGCGACCTTTTCTTCGGTCGTGAGGCTTTGCATGGTCGCGTAACCATACATCGTCATCTGCAAGTTATGCCCGGTCGGCGGCGTCGGTATCGTCGGCTCCGGTTCCGTGATTTCACCGCCCGAGATGAACTCTTGCAGTTGCTTGCCATACATCTTTGATGACTGACTCGGCGTGTTCGCGATGTCAGCTTCTAGCTGGGTCAGCTTGTTCTTTTTGGTCAGATGAGGGGCTGCCGCAACCTCCCACATTTCTTGTTCGGCCTGTGGCCCGTTCGGCATCGGGATTGCTTTGGTGTAGGCGTCGTATTCAGCCTGCGAAAATTCTTCCCCCAACTTGCCATCAGGATGCGTTGGCGCGACTGCTGGTGCTGCGGCTGGCGATGGCGCAGGTTGCCCGCCCAGCTTTTCGAGATGCCCCTGCGCGAACGCGTGGCCTTCGGTATCGTCCTCCGGTAGCTCGGCCTTCAGCGCCTCGATCCAGCTTTTCTTTTCGTCATCCGGCCAAGTGCTTTGCAGCACCTTGGTCATCTGCTCTTGCGCCGGATGGATGGCACCGGATGGCTTGCTCTCCGGTAGCGCCGCAAGGTTTTGCTCGACCGCTTGCGACCACTTGTCGATTTCGGCTTCAGTCTTGTCCGGCGGCTCTGCCTCGACCAGCGGGCTTTCGACGTCGCCCTTCTGCTTGACCGCCTTGCCGAATGTGCCCATCGGAGCGCCGTAATGTAGCTCCATGTGCTTCAGCAGTTGGTTCATATAGCCAGCGACGTTGCTCGATTTGAACTTGCTGGCCTCGGCAACGATCTCCTTTCCCAGCTTGTAGGGGTTGCCGCCGTTTTGGATGAGATCGTCCAGCTTCTGCGCCATCTTGGCGCCAGCCGGCCCCGCATACTTGGTCAGTGCCGGCGCTGCGCCAGCGCCACCGCCAGCGATGGTGAACTTGCCGTCAGGATCGCGCGGGTGATCCGCTTCGTTCCACGGCCCCTTATCCGCGAAATCGAAATCGATGTTCTCGTGCGGATCATAGTCGATGTCCGCAGTCCATGATGTCGGCCACAAGCGGCGCAGCATGTTCATGCCGCCATGTCCTGCGGGTAGTCGATGTCGGCGAACCAATCGTCGTCCAGCCACGCCGCATCATTGGTCGACAGCACGCGGCTGACGATGTCGCGCTTGCGGGCGATCATCTTGTCGGCGAGCGCGGCTTTCTCCTGTTCGCTGCCCGGCCCGTGTTCGCTCACCATGGCGCGAATGGTCTTGTCGGATACGCGGGCGACGTTCAGCGCCGACTTGCGCAGATCGGCTGACGTCATCGAGCCGAACAGCTTGTGCGCCTGCGCATTATTCGGACTGCGCAGCGTGTCCCATTCGGTCACCTTGTCGCCGAACAGGTCGCCCTTCGGCGTGCCCTGCGCGCGATAGATCAGTGAGCCGCCAGGATCGAGCGTCGTCATCTTGCCATCGACCATGCCCTGGTTGTCGAAACTCAGACCGGCCGCGTCCCAGTTCGCCAGCCATGCGTGGGTCGCGAAGTTCGCCTGCGCCGCCTTGCGCTGTTCGGGGCTGTTGTGGTCGATCAGGTCGACTTTCTTCCACTCGGTCGCGGTGCCGAGCTTGCCGCCGCCCATATCGATCGGCTGCGCGTTCAGCACCGGCGCGCCGGCCGCCTCATACAGCCGCGCCGCCAGTAGCTCGTTCTTCGCGTGCGAGTCCGACTTGGATGCCTTGACGTAGTATTTCTTGCCGCTCGCATCCTCATATTGGCCGCCGGGATTGCTGCCGAGTTGCTGGCCAACCTTCTTCATCGTCGCGACCGATAGCGGCTTGGTCGATGTGGACTCTGCTGACGCGCCCTGCTGCTTCAGCGCCTCGACCAGCTTCGTCTGATAGGGCGCTGACGGATTGCTGGCCGTCATCTGATACTTGGCGGCGATGTTCTCGATGCCGGCGATCTTGTCCGCCGGACTAAGACCTTCAGCCATCGCGATCAGGTGCATTTCCTTCTGGATCGGCGACATCGCGTGCGGCTGTGGGATCGCGGCCGGCTTTGCCTCTGCCGGCGCGGACGCTTCCGCCTTGGCCAGAAAGTCATCGACCATCTTGTGGTCGATCTTGTGGTTCAGGTGATCCTTCAGTTCGGATACCGGCGCGAGCGTGACCTTTTCGCTTTCCCAGCCATGGTCAGCCGGCGTGCCGGTCAGCCGCCGTGCGAAATAGTAGCGCGCGGTCGAGGTGGTGCGTTCCACGTCGCCCGCGAAGCCGGTGAGCGTCACGCGCAGCCCGCTTTCCTCGTAGGCTTCCTTGATCGCCGTCGCCCTGTGCGACATCCCAGGCTCGACCGTGCCCTTGGGGAACGTCGCCTTGTAGCCGCCGTATTCATTGGTCGGATGCACGATCCAGACGCGCCCGTCCGGCTCTTGAATGATCACGCCCGCGCCCTGCGTCTTGTTGGTCGTGGGCAGCGGCGGCTCATCGAACGCCTCGCTGTTCTTTGCTGCGATCTCCCACGCCTTATTGGTCGTCGGCGCGCTGTAGGATTGAAACTTGATGCCGTTCAGTTCGTCGGGCGGTGGGTTGCTCTTGCTGAATGATGCCGACGTCTTCGGGTTCTCGGCCGGGTGCGCGCCGCTGCCGCCGCTGTAGGGCAGTCCGCTGCTGATCGAGCCACCACCGCCCCCAGCGCCCTTGGCGAACTGTCCGGCATTCCCAGGCTGCCCACGGGGGTGATCTGCCTCGTTCCAGTCGTCATCGTAGATCGCGTGCCCATCCATGATCGTGCAGCGCACGCCACAGCGTGCCACGTCGACCAGCGCCAGATGGTTGCAAACGATGTTCTTCTGCCGGCCTCTGCCGGGCGCGGTCTGATCGTAGTGCGCGTCGTAGCCGACCGAGACCGCGCGCTTGCCCTGCTTGACCAGTTGAATGCCTACCGGCGTGGTGAACAGCAGGTCGGCCAGCAGCACGTCATCGTCAGCGCCAGTGCCACGGCGCGGATTGACCATCACGCCGATCGCCAGATTGTTCCAGTTGCCCGGTCCGACTTCCTCGACCGGGTGGTCATTGACGATCGGTTTCGCCTGAAATGAGCGGATGCTTTCGTCGCGGAACACCTCATCGGGATCACGCGACACCACCACGAAGCCGTCGCCGTTCGGTTCCAGCGGTAGCTCTGACTGGTGATAGACTTGCTCGCCGCACCGCGCCACCGGCACCGCTTCCGCCAGCAGGTAGCCCTCCGGCGTCATGCTGGTGTGCTTGCCGAGTTTGGTGACCGTGTAGAATTTCATCCGGCCCCCTATGTTTCCGGTATGATCGGCAACGCGACGCAGCGGCAGTTGAAAATCTGGCCGGGGTGCGAATGATAGTCCGGCGGATCGGATAGCGGCGGCTCATCCCATTTGTAGATGCCGAGGCCGTAGGGCGTGCGCGCGGCTTGCAGCCTTTGGTGGCTCTCGCGCACTTTCCAATCCTCGGCGGTCTGCCAGTAGTAGAGTTCGGCGCCGATGTGTTTCGAGCGCGCCTGCACCAGAACCGATTGCGCCCGCGCGGTTTCGGTTCGCGCGATCAGCGTCGCTCGGTTGCGCAGCCATTTCTCGGTCGCCTCTGGATTGGCCTGCGCCAGCTTTTCCACCAGTTCGGTGCGCGCCGGTGGGGCGCGTTTCCAGACGCCGGTCTCGGGATCGTAGCCGCTCTCGATCGCGGTGCGTTCCTGATAGCGGGTGCCCGCCTCCATCGATGCCAGCGAGCGCTCATGGACCCATTGGCCAGCCTCACGCGGCATGCTGGTGATCAGCCGCACTTGCTCGCCAAGCAGCGTCTGGACGTGCTCGCCGATCGGCGTCTCGCGCACCTCTTGCCGCAGCGCCTCGCTCATGCCCCGCGTGTAGTGCTCCCAGGCCAGCTTATCGCGGCGGTTGGTCTCGCTGATCATCCGCCACGCGGTCGCCTTGGCCCACGGCTCGACGCCGTGCGCGTAGCGCGCCAGCGCCTCGTTGATCTGCGCCAACCTGTCCGGCGTGATCTGCTCGGTCTTGCCCTCTGGCGCGAACGCCTCGATCAGCCGCGCGATCTGCTGGGCAAACTGGCGCAGCGCCTGCCCGTAGGCGAGTTCGGCCCGCCGGCCCCGATGAAACCCCGAGGCCCGCTTATTCTCGCGCGCCTCCCGCTTTTGCCGCTCAGACCGCTCGCGGAGACTTTCCGGCTTGGGGCGGGCCGCCACAGGTCACGCCGCGCGGCGGCGCCAGTAGGCGGTCGAGTGCGCCGCATCCTCGCTGCCGCCGAACTGGCTTGCGGTGGGCTTGGGCGCGGGCGCTGACATGCCAGGAGGCTTGGGCGCACCGCCGGGCTTGGGGGCGCCCCCTGGACCGCCAGGGGGCATGCCAGGGGCACCGGGCATGCCGCCGCCCATGGCCGCCATGTCCTCTGGGTCAGGCTGCTCCCACGGGGGCGGCGCTTCGGCCGCATCCTCGATGTCTTCCTCGGTGATGTTGGTGAACCGCCCGGTCAGGATGCTCGACTGCTTCAGTTCCTTCAGCGCCATCTGGATCGAGATGATGCCGCCCTCGACCGCCTGCGCCACGGTGGCCACGTCGCGCTGCGCCAGTTCGGATTTCTCCATCTCATCGAGTTGACGCAGGCTGTTGAACTTGAATCCGAACGTGTCGGGCGGCTCGGTTCCCAGCGCCGAGCGGTGCAGCACATCGAACAGCTTGGTCAGCGGACGGCGCAGCCGCGCTTCCTGGGTTGCCAGGATCATGTCGTAATACTGCCGCAGATCGCTTTCGCCGCTGCTGTTCAGCCCAGCCGGCGACTGCCCGAACAGCCGCACCAGCGGGATACCGAGCGCGCCGCTGATCTGCTGCCCGAGCACCAGCAGGGTGTCGGATACGCCCGCAAACGAATAGGACAGCGCCTCGAACTCATCCTTTGAGTCGATGACCGTCATGCCGTTGTTGGATTGCAGCCACCGCATCATGTCCATGGACTGGTAGAACCCTTGCAGCGGCGACGGCATGCCGTTCGGCTGCACGTTTGGCTGCCCTGCCATGGACACCAACTGCTTGAATCCCTCGACCTTGTAGACGCGCAGATAGGCGCGGAACAAAAGCTCGGACGCGCCCATGGTGCCGCTGTCGAATGCCAGCAGGCGGTCGTAGAGCCGCTCGATGACCGACATCCCCCAGCCGTTCTCGGCGAGTTTCTGGCGGAACGGCAGCGTCACCCCGTCCATGCGAATGCAGCGGCTGTAATGGATCGTCATCTTCGGCATGAACGGCGCATTGGCCACGACCTGATAGAACTCGGGCAGGCCGTAGTCGGGGCCGTAGTCCTGCACCAGCTTGTTGTAGCTCGGCTGGATCATCCATCGGTCGAGCGGCAGGAAGCCCTTCAACTGGCCCTTGGCGATGCTCTCGGGCACCAGTGGCGTCTGCATGTCCTGCCCGTCGATCAGGAACACCATCAGGCAGCCGCCATACAGGCGCGACCATTTGACGGTTTCGTTCAGCCCCTGCCACAGACTGATTTCGTTGATCTCGTTGTGGATTTTCTCGACGTCGTCCGGGTCCATGTCGCTGTTCAGCGTGATCCCGGCGCGGGTCATGTCATCCGCCACCACATCGACGGCGGCGCCGACGATCCAGCTTCCCCGATACGCCCACTCCATAAGCTGATTGAGTCGGGTAATCGGGTTGAACGTGTGCGTCGAATTGGACAGCAGGTTCTGCTGCCCGAGGCCGATACGGGCGACGAAATTACTGATGTTGTCGGTGGTGAGATTGCCGACGCGATCATTGGATGAGCCGGCGGCCACGCGCACGCGCGGCTTGCCGCCAGGGTCATCCCAGCCGTTGACGTGCCCGCTCATGCTGCGGTCATCCGGCCATGCGTGCCCAGATGCTCACATCGCCGGCCGCGACCAGATTGAACGCGCGCGAGGTGGCATCGACGTCATCGTCGTGGGGCAATTCGGGGAATCCTTCCAGCATCTGGAACCAGCGCTCATTCCATGTGCCGCGCAGCACCAGCACATTGCCGGCCTCGGCCTGCGCGCTGAACGGCGCGAAGCGGGTGATCTTGTCGCCGGTCTCGGGCGACCACTCGACCATGTAGCCGGCGAGCATGCGGACGAAGGCCGCGATCTGCGCCTTGCCCGCCTGTCCGGGGTCTTGCGGCAGGCCGATCTTGGTGCCCGGCCCATCGTGGCTCGACAGGTTGAGCACCTGTCGCTCGACGTCGGCAGGCGTGCCGCGAAACGTGGTGCAGTCGAGCACGACGTATTGGCCATTGATGGTGCGGCCGATCTTGGCCGAGGCGGTCCAGTCGGGATCGTTCAGCGAGGTTGCCACCGTCGCGGCGAGGTCCCAGCCGCGCCCGACGTCGGTGATCATCGGGCAGATATCCACGACTTGGCACCAGCCGCGATTGAAATACAGGCCCGCGCTCGGGCGGATTTTCCAGTTGCCGTTCAGCAGCCGCTCGCGCTCGACCGCCGGCAGCATCATCAGGTTGCCGAGATAGCCGGGGTCGTTCTTCATCAGCGCCGGATTGTCGGTCAGCTTGGCGGCGATGAAAGTCAGGCTTTTGATCGTGTGCGCCGATTGTCCGGTGGCGCGCATCGCTTCGCGCTTGCTGTCAAACCACACCAGCGCATCGTCGGCGCCGCGCACGAAATAGCGCACCACGCCCGAGCGTTCCTCGACCGGGTAGCCGCTGATCGGGTCGATCCACCATTCGATCAGTTCGGCGACCCATGAGCCGGCATCGGCATTGCACGAGGCGCGGATGTAGGGGCGGATGTTGGTCGCGGTGCGATTGCGCGACATGAGATAGAAGAACTGCGCTTTCGTAAACGTCGTCAGTTCATCGAAACAGATGCAACCAATTTGCGAGCCGTGCCAGTCGAACACGGTTGAGTCGTATTCAAGGTGCGACAGCTTCACCACGCCCTTGGCTGGCCAGCGCCATTCAAGCCGGTGATTCACCGGGATGCCCTTGGCGTGATAGAACAGCTTTTCCGACTCAGACCACAGCCCGCCAGGGCGGCGCAGATCGGTGGTGTTGCGGCGGAACATGACGCTGTCAAAGCCGGGCACCCGCTGCGGATAGCGCATCGCCTCCAACAGCAGCGCGTAGGATTTCCCCGAGCCGGCCGAGCCGCCAAAGATGGCGATATCGGCGTCGCAGTTCAGGAAGGTTTCTTGCGGTCCAGGCTGCGGCCCGATGATGCGGCGCTGGCGCGCGCCGACCCCGTCAAGCGGCGGCATCGGTGTCGTCGTTGTCTTCTGCCTGCCCGTCGATCGTGATGCCTTCCTCGGGTTTGTCGCGGCCGTTGGTCGGGATGTAGAAGACAACGGTTTCCTCGCGTTCGGTTTCGTCGTGGTCGGGCTGATAAGCATCCTTCGGCACCCGCCAGCCGCCGTGCACACTGAGCCAGAACCGCGCAGCCGCGACGTTGCCGGCGAGCGCTTCCTTGACCAGCGAGGCGCCGATCCGCGCGGTGATCTGTGCCCAGCCCTCGCGCAGTTCGTTCCTCAGATGGCGGTCGAGCGTTTTCAGGTTGATGCCGAGGATCGTCGCGATGACCGGCTTCAGCACGCCGTTGGCGGCGAGCACCATGACAAGCTGGCGCTGTTCCTGTGTCGGCCGGAACTCGGGGATGCGGCCATACTGATCGCTGGCGGTGCGCTTCATGCGGTTGTTGACGGCTTGGCCGGCGGCGCTGGAAATGCTGGGTTCAGGTTTCATCGCGCACCGCCTCTTGTCCGGTGAATTGTTCCCAGCGGGTGATCGCGATGTCGCAGTAGCTCGGGCTGATCTCGATCGCGGTGCATGACCGGCCGGTGATCTCGGCGGCGATGATGGTGGTGCCGCTGCCGCTGAACGGTTCGAGGATCATGCCGCCCTCGGGGACCCATTGCTCGATGATGTGCTGCACCTGATCGGCGGGGCGCGGGCAGGGATGCCGGCGCTGGATTTGGCTGGCCGAGTCAGCCGGCGGCGCGGTGTCGGCCAGATGCCAGTCGCGGTTACGATCGCCACCCGTCCAAGGTGTGCCGCCGGGTTTCCACCAAACCAGAACCGCGTCGTAGGCGTAGTGCATCGCCACGCCCTTGGTCATCTGCGCGAAATTGTGGGCGCCGCAGAACAGCCGCCAGTCGCGCGGGAACCATTCGGCGAATCGCCGGACATTGCGCGGCGACTGCCAGACGAAGATCGGCGCGCCCGGTGGGCAGAGCGCCTCGGCGCGTTCGATCACCCGCCAAATCCAGCCGCCATACCCCTCGGCGCCATAGTCGCTGTCGTCGTGCTGGTCGTAGCTGAAGCCGATGCCGTAGGGCGGATCGGTGACCACGGCGGCCATTCTGGGGAGGTCAGGAAGCACGTCCAGGCAGTCGGCGCAGTAGAGGGTATGACGGCCCAGGCTCCAGACATCCCCCGGCCGTGCGCGCGGCACAGGCGGCGCGTCGGGCACGTCATCCGGGTCGGTCAGCCCCTCGGTCCGGTCCGCCAGGAGCGAGCCAATTTCGAGCTTGGAAAAGCCGGTCAGCGCGAGATCGAAGCCCTCGCTGTGCAGCGAGCCGAGTTCGATTTTCAGCAGGTCGTCGTCCCAGCCGGCATTCAGGGTCAGCTTGTTGTCGGCGATCACGTAGGCGGCCTTTTGTGCGTCGGTCCAGCCGCGCGCGACCATCACGGGTATCTGCGGCAGCTTCAGCTTGCGCGCCGCCAGCACGCGGCCGTGGCCGGCGATCAGCATCGAGTCCTCATCGACCAGCACCGGCATCGTCCAGCCCCATTCACGGATCGAGGCGGCGATCTGATCGATCTGGTGCGGCGAATGGGTGCGCGCGTTCCGCGCATAGGCCAGCAGCGTTTCGGTGTCGCGCCGCTCGACCGAGTCGGCTGGCCATGCAGCCATGAAAAATTCCCCCGCAAATATTTCCACCGCCGTGCGTTTTTCCGCTTGCACTGTGATGGCAGATTGGATACAAACGCCTTGCACACACACCGGAGTCAATCAGATGACCTACAGCGAAGCCCTCGACCAGCTAACCATCGTCCTCCCCACCCTCTCCCCGCGTGATCAGAGCTTCGCCGGCAGCCTGCTGACTCAGGCGAACAAGGGCGGTCTGAGCGACAAGCAGTGGTATTGGGTCCGCAAGCTGGCCACCGCCGCGAAGGCGCCCGCCGCTCCCGCCACCCCGGCCGCGACGCTCGATTTCAGCGCGATGATCGCGATTTTCGATGCCGCCCGCGAGCACCTGAAGTTCCCCAAGGTCCGGCTGCAACTGGACGACGGCCGCCCGGTCGTGATGAGCGTCGCAGGCGCCAACGCCCGCCAGCCGGGGTCGATCAACCTGACCGATGGCCGCCCGTTCGGGTCCTCGACCTTCTATGGCCGGGTCAGCATCGACGGCAGCCTTCAGATCAGCCCCAAGGTCGAGGCCGCCACAGCGACCGCGCTGACCGCCCTGCTGACCGCGTTTGCGGCCGACCCGGCGGCGGTCGCGGCGGCTTATGGCAAGCTGGTCGGAAGCTGCTGCTTCTGCGCCAAGGCGCTGACCGACAAGCGCTCGATCACGGTCGGCTACGGCCCGATCTGCGCAGGTCACTACGGCCTGCCTTGGGGGGAGTGAACCTCCCCCGCCTTCCCTTCCTGCGCACACACCGGAGAACTCACGATGAGCAAGACTCTCAATCGGCTATTGGCCAATCCCCGCGTCGAGTCCGTCAGCGATGAATCGAGCGGCGGTGACGGATATTGGGTCTATCTGAACCACGGCTGGCAGCGAGGGAACTTCCCCGGCACGCCGTCGACCCCCGGTGGCGGCAACAGCAATCTGCACATCGTCCACGAGTGGACCATGCGCGAGGTGCTGACCGCGATACGGAACGAGGTCAGCCCATGCGATTGCTGGGAATGCCGCAAGGCACTCGGCAAACCGGAATTGCTGGCGTGAAGACCTATCAGACCCGGCCCTTCGCGGAATGCCCTTGGCGCCTCGACGTGGCGCCGGGGCAATTCCCGCCCGAGCGGTTCGCTGCGCTGGCGCACACCGCCTACGACATGAGCCTCGGGCAGTTCGCCTGCCACAAGTCACCCGAGGGAGGCGAGTTCGGCTGCGCCGGCTTCGTGCTGCGCGGCGCCGTGCACAATCTCGGCGCGCGGCTGGCGATGCACCGTGGCGTGCTCGATCCCGACGCGGTGACCAGCGACGTGCCGCTGCACCCAAACTATCGCGCGATGGCGATCGCCCATGGCGTCGATCCCGACGATCCGGTGCTGCGCGCCTGCCGCGACGATTAGCGCTTGACGTGCTCATGGCAGATTGCGTATAAGTCTCTTGCACACACACCGGAGTCAATCAGATGTTCGTAGTTTACCTGCCACCCCTGAACGGCAAGCTCGCCGGATGGCTGCGCAACACCATTTGGACCACCTACGCGGATCGCGCCAGCACCTTCGCGACGCGCGAGGATGCCGAGGCGGCGATGGCCTTCCTGCGCCAGCCCGAGAACGCCGCGAAATATGGCATCGATCCGCGCCGCGTCCTGATCGGCGGCCACAGCATGGGGGGCTTCGCCGCGGCGCGCTACGCGGCGGCGCACCCGGACGTGGCCGGCGTGGTGCTGATCGATGCCTGGAACGTGGGCGCCGAGGGCAAGGAGCTGCGCGCCCATCCCGAGAGGCGCACCGGGGCCGTCGCGGAGATCGCCGACGATCTCGGCAACAGCCTGGCCG
>Ga0157376_10003394_pt1 | contig 10966 bp, 10 predicted proteins | sample M45metaG_FD_121801 | JGI IMG/M metagenome (GOLD analysis project Ga0157376, IMG submission 121801) | Miscanthus rhizosphere microbial communities from Kellogg Biological Station, Michigan, USA - M4-5 metaG | ecosystem: Host-associated > Plants > Roots > Rhizosphere > Soil | place: USA: Michigan... | reverse complement strand
GTTACCGTCTATAAAAATGAGGTCGATGGGGGGCAGGGTGGGCAGCAGGGTGGGTAACACCGCGTCGAACGAGCCGGTGAGGATGTCGGCGGGGAGTTGGAGGGTCTGCATGTTGCGCGCTGCGGCAGCGGCTATCTCGGGGGAGCCTTCGATGGTATACAGTTTTGCATTGGGGGCGCCGGAAGCAAGATAGGCGGTGGAGAGTCCGAGGGAAGTGCCGAGCTCGAGGATCGTCGTGGGCTGATAGTGGGCGGCCACGCGATAGAGTAACTGGCCGAGGCGGGGTGGCTTCGCGGCATTTTTTGCGATGGAGGCGATGCTTCGGGGTTGCGTGGTTGCTTTATAGGCTGAGCCGGCGCCCAGGTCTTCGACTTTTAGGGTCGTGTTGTCGTGTTTGAGGGTTTTGCGGAGGGTCTCGATGTTGTCGTATACGGGGTAGTGTTGTTTATCGTTGAGGACCTTTGTGATGAGATCGAAGACAAAGGGAGAGTGTGTACCATGGCCCTTGCCGTTCGCAGCGGTGAGGTAATACCGGAGATATTTCTGTGCAAGCCGGAGGGGCGAATACATGGGCGTTATTTTTTCCGCTGCCATACCTGGAAGCTGTAGGCGTAGGCATGTTTTTCGTCGGCGGGGAAATCGCGGTTGTCGGTCAGTTGCCAGTCCTTTTCGTCGATGGGCGGGAACCAGGTATCGCCATCCAGTGTTGCGTGGACCCTGGTCATATAAATGCGGTCGGCGATGGGCATGGCTTCCTTATAAATCTCTCCGCCGCCGATGACGAAGGTCTCTTTGCAGTCGGTGGCGGCCGCTTCTTTCAGTGCCTGTGCCAGGCTGGGAGTGACTTTCGCTTTGTCGTTGGCAGGTGTCCAGTCACGTTGCCGGGTGATGACGAAGTTGAAGCGCCCGGGTAAAGGTTCGCCGGCCAGCGCCTCGTAGGTCTTGCGCCCCATGACGACCGGCATGCCCCAGGTGGTATTCTTAAAGAATTTCATGTCGTTGGGCAGGTGCCAGAGCAGCTGGTTGTCCTTGCCGATGGCATTATTGGTGGATGCGGCGACGATGAGGGAAATGATCATACCGCTACCGGGGCTTTTATGGCAGGATGGGAGGTGTAGTTCTCGAGCGTAAAGTCTTCGAATTTGAAATCGAAGATGTCTTTTACCGCGGGGTTGAGTTTCATGGCCGGTAGCGGGTAGGGCGTGCGCGTCAGTTGGAGCTTCGCTTGTTCGAGGTGGTTGTTATAGAGGTGCACGTCACCGAAAGTGTGGATGAATTCCCCCGGTTCGAGTCCGCAGACCTGGGCGACCATAAGGGTCAGGAGTGCATAGGAGGCGATGTTGAAGGGGACGCCGAGGAAGACATCGGCGCTGCGCTGGTAGAGCTGGCAGCTCAGCCGTTGTTTTCCGTCGGGGCCGGCGGCGACATAGAATTGAAAGAGGGCGTGGCAGGGCATGAGGGCCATCTCGGGAAGATCGGCGACGTTCCAGGCGCTAACGATCAGTCGGCGGCTGTCGGGGTTCTTTTTTATCTGGTCGATCAATTGCGTGATCTGGTCTACGGTTTTGCCCCCGGCCCCTTCCCAGCTGCGCCATTGTTTGCCATAGACGGGACCCAGTTCGCCGTCGGCATCGGCCCATTCGTCCCAGATGCTTACCCCGTGTTCTTTCAGATATTTGATATTCGTTTCGCCGCGGAGGAACCAAAGCAATTCGTACACGATGCTTTTCAGGTGCAACTTCTTGGTTGTCACGAGGGGAAATCCTTTGCTCAGATCGAAGCGCAACTGGTAGCCAAAGCAACTAGTCGTTCCGGTGCCCGTACGGTCGGTTTTGGTGGCCCCGGTATCGAGAATACGCTGAAGAAGATCGAGGTATTGCTGCATGGGCGCAATTTACGTATTTTAGGGGGTAATAAACCCCTGGACTTTGCACCCCTTGATCCTTGCAGCGATCGGCTGCGGCCTTATTTTTTTACTGTGGCTCATCGGCCGGATGACCAATGCATTTCAATTTTTGAGATTGGCCGGTGAGAATTTTTTTATCACCAATCTTTGGTCGCCGCGGCGACTCGATGTCGTCGCTTATAAAGCCATCGTGCCGATGCGGGGGAAGACATTGCAGATCCATAGGATCTGTGGGGTGGCGGGAGATGTGGTGGAGATCAAGGGTGGGACACTTTTCGTCAATGGTCAATGTGTCGATGCGCGACTGCGGTTGAAGCATATCTATAAAGTAAGGCAGGAACATGCTGTTGCGTTGGAGTATGATGAGGAAGAGGCCTATACGATCCCGCCCTATACAGACACGTTGTATGTGCCATTGGAAGTCAAGACTGTGGAGAAGGCGCAATTGCCGTGTGTGCGTTATATTCTGCCGGCCGGGTTGAGGGATGAGGAGATCTACCGCGTGTATCAGAAGAGTTGGAATGTCGATAATTTTGGTCCTTTGCGGGTGCCTTCGAATAAGCTGTTCGTGCTTGGGGACAACCGGGGACGGGCGCAGGATTCGCGGTATCTGGGATTGATAGATAAAAATAAAGTGGTGGGAAGGGTGTTATGGAAATGAGTTTAGCTTATCGTCAGTATTTGCCTTCGTTGGAGCTTGCAGGACATGTCGAATGTTTTTGGTCCTGGTGCGGGGATGGTTTGCCGGGAAGGGAAGAGCGACTGATCCCGGGTGGAAGGGTCGAGCTGATCTTTAACCTGGGCGACGAGGTGCCGTGGTTGATGGATGGTCCGGCTTTGCCGGGACTGGCGTTGCGGGAAGCCCATATCTTGGGGCAGCGGGACCGGTTATTTTTTTGCCGGCCGGCAGGACGGGTATGGTTGTTCGGAGTCCGGTTCAGGCCGGGTTGTTTTGGGATGTTCTCCCCTATTCCCCAGAGTTTATTGTTGAATCAGTTGTTGCCGGCTTCGGAGATATTCGGGCCGGCGATCGATGAAGTATATGAGCGGCTTTGCGAGGCTGCCGATGATGAGTCCCGCGTGCGGGTGACCGGGTCGTGGTTGGCTGCAGGTTTTGTGAGGACCGGGTCGGCGGTTGTGCAGGGAGTGCTCGGGACGATGCGGCGTTTCGATGGAGTGACGGTCGAGGCGGTTTGTGAGCAGGTGGGATGGGGATATAAGCGGATGGAGCGGGCGTTTCTGAAGGAGGTGGGTTATACGCCAAAGGGGTATTCCCGGTTGGTCCGGTTCAATAAGGCGATGAGACGATTGGGGGGAGCGGAGTCGCTGACTTCGGTGGGGCATGGGTGCGGGTATTATGATCAGGCGCATTTTATCAAGGATTTCTCGCGGTTTACGGGGATGACGCCGGGGCAGTTCCGGGTGGAGGAGAATTTGGTGGCGGAGTTGCTGGTCAGGAACCAGGCGGTGTAGGCGCCGCGGGTGCGGTAGCGGACGCGTGTGAGGTGGCGGCGGCGGCTGTCTAAAATTTACAATTTTGCCCGTTGCGGGTGGGGTATGTTTGTCAAAAAATAAGAATGATGTTACGATCTGTTGCGGTGGTGTTGATCTCCGGCGCTTGCTGGTGGCTTTCCTTTGACCTGGGATTGCATTGGGCCTGGCCGATCTGGCTGGCGCCCGTGCCGGTGTTGTGGTTGGCGCCGAAGCTTCGGGGCTGGGGGGCTTTTGCCGCGGCGTTTCTGGCGTTTCTGATCGGACGGTGTGCGTGGCTCGGCTATTTGTTGTCGGCGTTGCCTTTGGTGCCTGCGGTGGTGTTTACGGTGATGCCGGCGCTACTTTTTGGACTGGCGGTGTTGCCGGCGAGGATGTTTGTAAAGCGCGGGGCACCGGTGTTGGCGGCGTTGAGTTTTGCGGCGTTGTGGACGGCGATAGAATTTCTTTTTGCTTTAATGGGAAGGGATGGAACGATCGCGAGTATCGCGTATACGCAGTCTTCGTTCCCGGAGGTTTTGCAGGTTGCGTCTGTGACGGGGGTGGCGGGAATCACGTTTGTGCTTTGCCTGGTGCCGGCGTCGCTGGCCTGGCAGGAGGGTTCGCCGAGGGGATGGGGCGCGTTGGTGTTCGTGGTGGTGCTCGGGTATGGCGTGGTAAGGATGACGACAGGGAAGTATGAGCCGGCAGTAAAGGTGGGAATGGTGGCCTTGGATGAGGGTGTGTATAAGAATGGGATCTATCCAAAGAATGATCGCGATGAATTTGGTATTTTATTCCGGTATGTGCCGGAGATAAGGAAATTGGGGGAACAGGGAGTCAGGCTGGTAGTGCTGCCGGAGAAAGCGATTCCGGTGACGGAGTTTACGGCGGACGGACTACGAACGTCGATGACGGAGTTGGCCAATCGCTATGGGATGCGGATCGTCGTAGGTTATACGGCGATCAGCCCGCAGCCGATGCGGAATATGGCGGCAGTGATCGATTCCGGAGGAGGGTTGATGGGTGCATATGAGAAGGTGCATCTGTTCGAAGGGGAAATGTACGAGGGGTTCAGCCGTGGGTCGAAGCCGGAGATCGTCGGGAGGTCGGGAGTGGCCATTTGTAAGGACTACGATTTTGAAAGTTATATGCGGAAATATGGGGAGCAGGGAGTGGCGGTGATGTATGATCCCGCCTGGGATTTTGTGCGGGATGGCTGGTGGCATTCGCGAATCGCGATTGTGGGCGCTGTTGCGAATGGATACTCGCTGGTGCGCAATGCCCGGCAGGGGCGAATGACGATCAGTGATGACCGAGGGCGGGTCCAATATGAGGCAAGCACTGAGAGCGGGAAGCTGACATCGATGGTTGGATGGTTGAAGCCTTCCGTTGGCCGGACCTTGTACAGCCGCTGGGGCGACTGGTTTGGTTGGCTAATGGTGGGGGTTGCAGTTCTGTCGCTTGTTTATTTAGCCGCGAGGAGATCGTTTACGAGGGTATAGAATTCCTGTTTCTGATCTTCATAATGCTGGCCGGTGCCCGGACCACTGAAACCGGTGTGGATCTTCTCGATCTGTCCGCTCTTGCCGACAAAGATGGTGGTTGGGAAATTGAGGATCGCTTCCAGTTGGGGCAGCGTCTTTTTTGCCCGGTCGGGATCGCCGACGGCCGCGCCGGTGATAAGCATTTCATATTGGACATCGAAACGTTGCTGGAAGGTGCGCACGCTGGCCTGAGAGCGTTCGAAGTCGGTGCTGCGTTCATAAGCCAGGGCGATGATCTCTACTCCTTTATCGTGATATTCCTTGTAGAAGCCGCTGAGAAAGCGGGTCTCGTCCATACAATTCGGGCACCAGGAGCCCATGATCTGGATGATGACGACCTTGCCCTTGTATCTCGGATCCGAGAGCGAGACGCTATTTCCGCTCAGGTCTTTAAAGGTAAAAGTTAAGGGCATATCCTTTTTCCATTTCGTCATCGCGAACTGGTCTTGAAGATGGGCCTTCGCGTCTTTTTGCGCGGACCAGGACTCTACGGCCGTCGGGCCGGAGAACTGATAGCCGCCAACGAGGTTGTTGCCGTCGATCTTTGCGGTGAAATAGTAGGCATGGGTGCCGTCGAAGGTGGAGAGTTTCAGCGAGTCGCCGATGACCGCGCCTTCGAGATAGCGGAGATCGCCGCCGGCATCGAGGAAGGTGCCGGTGATCTTATCGCCGATCTGCTTAAACTCCCCGACGCGGAAGGTCGTGTCGGAATTGTATTTGAGGGAGCGGAAGACGGCGGCATAGCGGCCGGCGATGAGGCGCACTTTCATGGGAGTCTTATGTGGGAAGCGGGAGGACTCGTCCGGGACTGCTTTGAAGGGCACTGCCAGCCAGGTGTCGGCGAGGTGCCGGAGCCAGAGCCCTTCGAGGTTGCCTTCGGGGGTGATACGGGCGCGCAGTTGGGATTCGTAGAAAGGGAATTTTATGAAAAGCGAGTCGCCTTGTTTTGTGATGTCGTCGACAAAAATGCGTTCGGCGGCATTGCGGAGATAGATTACCTGTTTGCCGGCGCTGTCTTTTACCTCGAAGTTGAAGGCGATGTTGTTTCCGTCCTTCCGGATGAGTTCGGCGCGCCATTGGCCGTTACGGAAGGTGGGCGCGGGTGCGTGCAGCGGCGCTGCCGTCAGGGATTGGGCGGTGATGAGGAGGGGCAGGAGGATTCGAGTCAGGTTCATCCTGCAATTTAGTGAAAAAGTCGATCGAACCAGTAGAGTGCGGGGGCTGGGCGGTTATTGGATCGGTAGGTTTTGCAGCATATCGGCGGTCATCCGGGACAGGTCGTATTCCGGCTTCCAGCCCCAATCGGTGCGGGCGACGGAGTCGTCGATGCTTTGCGGCCAGCTGTCGGCGATATGCTGGCGATAGTCGGGTTCGTAGCGGATCGCGAATTCGGGGATATGGCTCTTTATCTCCGCGGCGATCTCTTTTGGTGAGAAGCTGAGGGCGGAGACATTGTACGCGGTGCGAACCGTCAATTTGTTGGCAGGCGCTTCCATAAGTTCGATCGTCGCCCGGATGGCGTCGGGCATATACATCATCGGCAGATAGGTGTCTTCTTTCAGGAAGCAGGTGTACTTCTTTTCTTCGAGTGCCTCATGAAATATTTCTACCGCGTAGTCGGTGGTGCCGCCGCCGGGCGCTGATTTATAGCTGATGAGGCCGGGGTAGCGGATGCTGCGGACGTCCACGCCATAGCGTTCGAAGAAATAGTTACACCAGAATTCGCCGGCATATTTGCTAATTCCATAAACGGTACTGGGTTCGATGATCGTGCGCTGGGGACAATCCTTTCTCGGCGAGGTCGGGCCGAAGACCGCGATGCTGCTGGGCCAGTATACCTTGTGGAGTTTCTCTTCCCGGGCAATATCGAGTACGTTGAGGAGGCCCTGCATATTGAGGTGCCAGGCGAGATTGGGGTTCTTCTCCCCGGTGGCGGAGAGGATGGCGGCGAGGAGATAGATCTGGGTGATGTTCTGGCGGATCACCTGCACGTGGAGCATCTCTTTGTTCATGACGTCGAGAGAGACGTAGGGGCCGGTGCCGTGGAGGAGTTGGTTTTCCTCGCGAAGATCGGAGGCGACTACGTTGGCGTTACCATAGATGCGCCGGAGGGCGAGCGTTAGTTCAACACCGATCTGTCCGCTGGCGCCAATGACGAGCACTTTTTCTTTAGCCATGAAGGGGAGTTTGGGGTGCAAACGTAAGGATTTTGCCAAACAAAAAAAACGTAGGTTTGCACCATGCAATTCTTACATGACTTATTTAAAGATCAGTCCTACGACAAGAAAAATTTCTTTCTGATCGCGGGACCTTGTGTGGTTGAGAGCGAGGAGTTGGTGATGGAGGTGGCCGATAAGGTTTCGGGCATCTGCCGGAACCTTGGGATCCCGTATGTTTTCAAGGCGTCGTACCGGAAGGCGAACCGCACGAGTGCGGGAAGTTTTACGGGCATCGGGGATGACAGTGGGTTGTCGCTGATCAAAAAGGTGGGAGAAAAGTATAAGTTGCCGACGACCTCGGATATTCATGCGCATGATGAGGCGGCGCCGGCCGCGAAGTATGTCGATATCTTACAGATCCCGGCCTTTCTTTGCCGGCAGACGGATCTCCTGCTTGCAGCGGCGGAGACGGGCAAGGTGGTGAATGTAAAGAAGGGGCAGTTCCTGAGCGGACCGGCCATGAAATTTGCGGTCGAGAAGCTGCGCAAGGCAGGGAATGAAAAGATCGTTCTGACGGAGCGGGGTACGACGTTCGGCTACCAGGACCTGGTGGTGGATTATCGCAACATTCCCTGGATGCAGGAACATGGCACACCTGTCGTGATGGATTGTACCCATTCGCTGCAACAGCCTAACCAAACCAGCGGAGTTACCGGCGGCAATCCGCAGTTGATCGGAACGATCGCGAAAGCTGCAATTGCCACCGGCGCCGAAGGCCTATTCATAGAAACTCATCCGAATCCTGCCATAGCTAAAAGCGACGGGGCTAATATGCTACGACTTGATCTTTTACAGGGATTACTGGAACAGTTAGTGAAAATCCGAAAAGTAGTTTCCGTTCTTTAAAGGGTGCTGGATCGCCACTGGTCTTTCTTTGAACTAGAGGAATTAAAAACGGGATACCACAAAGATACCGATAAGTGGGTATTTTCCCTATCCGGGAAGGTGTTTTAATTAGCTGCAAAAAATATTTAATATTATTTTAATACACCTAGTAGTTGGTTAACAACTTACTAGGTAGGAGCCCAAATTCCTTTTTGAAGGCAATTGTAAAATTGCTGAGGTTGGAATAGCCCAATTCCATGGCAACTTCCTTTACCGAATGGCCGCCAGAGAGCAGCTTGTCCTTTGCTGCCTGCATGCGCACCTTTTGGAAATATTCATACACAGGAACTCCATAGATGAGTTTGAAATCCTTTTTAAGCTTCGATTCGCTGATGGAGACCATGCGGGCCAGCTGGCTGATGGTGGGTGCGGGTTCGAAGATGTCTTTTGTGAGGGTCGCCTCGACCTGCATGACCCGATCGATATCGGCTTTGGAAAGCGGGATGGTGAGGAAGGAGTTCTTGCGCCGCTGGTAGATTCGCAGAAAGAAGCGTTCGATGAGGAGCATGACCCGGTTCTGAATGATGGCGAGCCGCATAGGGTTGGACTCGTCGACTTCGACGATCTCCTGCATCAGCCGGCGATATTCACTATCGAGCGGTTCGCGATGAACATTCTCGACCTGCAGCGAGAGGTAGGCCTGGAGGACATCGTCTATTTCCTGCAGACCCAGGTAGTCGGCGAGCCAGGTGGGGCTGAACAGCACATCGATCCCTTTATAAATGGTCCCTTTTGCGCCGATGTAGGCCCAGTCGGAAAGTGTATTGGTCAGATAAGCGATGGCGCGGGTGGTGTTGGATTCCTTGAGCCGTTCGTCACCGATGCGGATCTCAAGGGTGCCCGGGATGGTGAGTTCGTGAAACCGGAGGGTATAGAACTGCTCGCGCATTTTGCGGCGACAGAGCAGCCAGTCCTGGTTCATCTTGCAGTTGACGATATTGACATGGATGCCGTTTGGCAATTTGACAAATGTCAGACTGCCGGAGGCGACAGGCTCAGGGAAGATGAGTGTGTGATTTACTACCGGCACGTTCAGGCGCTGCGCCAGGTCGTTCATCAATTGCTCATAATCGGTGTATGAGAAATCGAATTGGAACAAGGAAAAGGATTTGGTCCTTACTTACTTTGAGTAAGGTACGAGAAAAAAGTAGTCTATCTCCCCATGTGACTTGGTTTGCATGGGTTGAGCAAAAAATACCCATGCACCCGCGTCGTTTTATGTCTGGCCTTCGGCCCAATCGGCTCCGCCGATTGCGGGGGTAATCAGAGGTATTTCAAGGGGTTTCGCCTCGCCGACAGGATGTATCTTTTGATGTTCATCCAAAAGGCAAGGACGAAATACACAATGAGGGGGGAGCCCATGGTGAGGAAGGAAATGTAGATGAACCAGGTCCGGATACGGGAAGTGGCTATACCCATTCTTTCACCAATTGCTGTGCACACCCCGAACACTTGCCACTCGATGAAGTGTTTCAGTCTGTTCATAAGGCTAATTTATAAAAATTCGGCGGGGCTTGGAAGCATTTTTGAGTTAAATTTGCGGTCGCCGGGCCCGTTTTGCGTCTGGCCGTGGAACATATTAAAAACATTTATCATGGTGTTTGATTTAGACTTAATTAAGAAGCTGTACGGTGCGATGCCCGCCAAGGTGGATGCCGCGCGTAAGCTGGTAGGCAAGCCGTTGACTTTAGCAGAGAAGATCCTGTATTCCCACCTTTTCGAGGCCCCCAAACGTGCATATGACCGGGGCAAGGATTATGTCGATTTTGCTCCGGATCGCGTAGCGATGCAGGATGCGACGGCTCAGATGGCCCTGCTGCAATTCATGACCTGCGGCCGCGATAAAGTGGCAGTTCCGTCTACGGTTCACTGTGACCACCTGATCCAGGCCAAGACCGGCGCTGTAGCCGACCTGGCCACGGCAAAAGATGTCAACAAAGAAGTCTATGATTTTCTCGCTTCCATTTCCAATAAGTATGGCATCGGGTTCTGGAAACCCGGGGCCGGGATCATCCACCAGGTCGTGCTGGAAAACTACGCATTTCCCGGTGGAATGATGATCGGTACTGACTCACACACCCCCAATGCGGGTGGTCTGGGAATGGTAGCCATCGGGGTCGGCGGCGCGGATGCCGTAGACGTCATGGCGGGTCTTCCCTGGGAGTTGAAGATGCCGAAGCTGATCGGGGTCAAGCTGACCGGAAAGATGAGCGGCTGGACCAGTGCGAAGGATATCATCCTGAAAGTGGCCGGGATCCTGACGGTAAAAGGCGGAACGGGCGCGATCGTCGAATACTTCGGCGAAGGGGCTGACAGCCTCAGCGCGACCGGAAAGGGCACTATCTGCAATATGGGTGCAGAGATCGGGGCTACCTGCTCGGTCTTTGGTTATGACGAGAAGATGGCAGCCTATCTGAAAGCCACGGGACGGGAAGAAGTTTCAGCGCTGGCTGACGGCATCAGGGATTATCTGCGGCCGGACAAAGAAGTCTATGCCGACCCGAAAAAATACTACGACCAGGTGATCGAGATCGACCTGAATACGCTGGAGCCGTATGTAAACGGACCGTTCACGCCCGATCTGGCCTGGCCGATCAGCGAGTTCGCCAAGGCCGTAAAGGATAATAACTGGCCCGAGCGGCTGGAGGTCGCCCTCATCGGCAGCTGCACCAATTCCTCTTATGAAGATATCAGCCGCAGTGCGTCGCTGGCTCAGCAGGCCATCGACAAGAAGTTGAAGACGAAGGCCGAGTTTACGATCACTCCCGGCTCCGAGCAGGTGCGGTACACGATCGAGAAGGATGGTTTTCTGAAGACGTTCGATAGCATTGGCGGCGTTGTGCTGGCCAATGCGTGTGGTCCCTGCATCGGTCAGTGGGCCCGGCATATCGACGATCCCAACCGGAAGAATTCGATCATCACTTCTTTCAACAGAAATT
>Ga0157376_10003393_pt1 | contig 10967 bp, 11 predicted proteins | sample M45metaG_FD_121801 | JGI IMG/M metagenome (GOLD analysis project Ga0157376, IMG submission 121801) | Miscanthus rhizosphere microbial communities from Kellogg Biological Station, Michigan, USA - M4-5 metaG | ecosystem: Host-associated > Plants > Roots > Rhizosphere > Soil | place: USA: Michigan... | reverse complement strand
GTTCACAGTTTAAGTAATGGGCTTTTTCAATGGCAGAAAAAGTGACTGCCACTTCATCTCCACAGGCTGGCACTCGGTTTTTTAAGATCGACAGAGTCTCCTTCAAAAAGGCAGAATGAGAACTTAGAGCTGTAACCATTCGTACCATCTTGCCACACACTAGAGCTCTTGTCGCAGACTCTTGATAATCTTTCATCTTGGGGAAGTCATTCACAAACCTACGCAAATCTCCTTGTGCTTCCTTGGGCAAAGAGAGCAACAGCTGCTGCACAGAATCCACATCCACTCTGCCCTCTTGAGAAAAACGGTTGATTCGAGAAATAAGTCCTGCTAAGCCCGGTGAGTGAAGCTCTCTTGCTACACCAGGAGAGTGAAGCCTTTCAAATCTCATTGGCCTTGGATCTCTACGATTTAGCAGCTGTGATATGGGCAATCCGCCCATTGACGGGATCCTGCTATCTGATGACAATGCCGTTAAAGGGTTAGGTGATAAATTGAGTGATTGTAATCCAAACAGGTTATTATCTGGGCCCTCGTGCCTTGGCGGTAACATACGTCCCTCTAGCAGATCCTCTAGTAGAAGACCTCTTTCTGCATCTGGTAAATAAGAGGAGTTTTGGAGGCGCCAGTTAAACCTCATTATTGATGCAAACGGGTTATTATCTGGGTCATCATAGATCCCTAATACAGATCTTTCAAATATTGGCAACACTGAAGGAGCTGGCATAGGCTGTGGACTGTGCGAGCTGCTGACTGCGGGGGATAATGCGGGTGCAGCTGGCAACGCGGGTCCCAAATTACCAAAAAACAAAGGTAATTCTCGTAAACTAGGCAACGCACTGACCACAGCTGGCATTGACTGAAACCGGTTGAATGAGAGTGTGAGACCTGTCAACCGATTTAATCTACTCATGGTAGCTGGTAGTTCTGCTAATTGATTATTGCTAAGACTGAGTTCTACCAAATTCGTAAGGTTACCGATTTCAGGTGCCAGTACCTGTAGCTGGTTACTTGAGAGATCGAGGTAAGTCAACCTTTGTAATTCATAGACTTGACCTGGCACTACCTGTAATCGATTCATTGAAATATCGAGGTGCGTTAAGTTATCTAATCTACCGATTTCAGGTGGCAATGCAACTAACTGATTCCTGTAAATATCGAGTCTTTCCAAACTGGTGAGTTGACCGAGTGCTACACCGGGTAAGGTTGTTAAGTTTAGCATATATAAAGACAATACACGCAAACCATTGTCTCTTACTGCACGCATTCTACCTCCCGCTTCGATTCGATTGGCTCTTTCTCCTGGAGGTGCCTCATCCTCCCAATTTCTAAGTGAGTTTTCAAAGTCGGCTCTTACCGCATCAAAAAAAGGAGACTCTGATAGGGATAAAACAAAATTATTACCAATAGGCATCTAAAACCTCGATTTTTTAATAATTATTAATATAATAAAATTATAATACATTGTACTATTATCGCATATTTTAAAAATTATTGTGTACTATTTTAAGTAGAAATGAATGCTACTCTTTGGGGATAAAGATCACAGTGCGCCCTCAAAAAGTCATGGCAAAATCTTTTGACTTAAGATGGACTATGGTAGCATTGGCGAACAAGATCTGATAAATCCAGAGGCTTACCTTCGAAAGTGCTGGAGAACGAAATTATACAGACTTAGCCGCTCCTAAAAATCTGTCCAAATCTACTTACATAGAGAGACAGTACGCCAACCAAGCAGTGTTGTTGACGATTCGCGTTATCAACAATGAACCAGCTCAGCAACTCTACCCCTAACTCCGCTGTCAGTTACGTAATAGCATAGCCAAGGCTAGCAAATAGCTTTTTTGTTTTATTTGTAACTTCAGCTTGATGCCATTCCCCATTGATCCTGATTTTCTTTATGTACGAAAGATGGATTAAGAGGTCCTTGATTGAAACCTTCGATAGCAGTTCTTTGCCCACTAGCAGTTTTAAAATTCTCCAATAAGCGAGCAAAGCTAGATAATTTATGAACATCCAGCCTTCCAGAGACTGATCATTTTGCATATAAGTACGGTCGGCTTGCAATGTGTTTTTAAATGCATCAAAAGCCGTTTCTACCTCCATCCTGGATTTATAGAGTTCGTAAATTTCCAGTGGCGTCCTCTCAGAAAGATTAGTAAGAATGCTAAACGTTCCAAAAGCGTGAGCTATTTTATGAAATTCCTTTATCGAAAGCTTATCTTCTTTTTGAATATCAATGCGGTTCAGATAGGACTGTTCTTCTTCAAGCTTGAGACGATCATCAAGAAATGTATAAATTGTCTTACCCTCTTTAATTTTTAAAATAGAACAAAAAATGTATCTCTCTTGAAACTTAAAATGATGGGTGAGCCCTTTTTTTCCTTTCTTTTGCAGGGGTTTATAATCAATTAACGTGTGATTACGCTTTAAAGGAATGACGTACTGAAGCTCAGCATTTTCCAATTCAATAATATTATTTTCGGAATAAAACCCTTTGTCAGCAATAAATACAGCATCATTTATTCCTGCCTCTTGGAGGCTCAATCTTACAGATTTGACATCCCGAATATTGCCTGGTAGGAGGCGGTAATAAACAGGTTCGTGTTGAGTTTGGGAGAATAGTAATAACAGGTTGACTTGAGGATCAAAATTACCGTTGGAGTTATATCCTGGAAGATTAAGACTCATTTCTTTTGATTTGGAATGAATGGCAGTCATGTCCATAAGAATGTGTTCTCCTGGCTTGGAGAACTCTTTAAAGAAGGCATTTATCTTTTCCCGGTTTGTCCCTATATCCTTTAGAAGGGTTGTCATTTTTTTATCTGAAAGAGAAGTGTTAGAAAAAATCTCCGATAGAAAATCATTACTGAAGTGAAGCTCCATATTTTTCAATGGTGATTGATGCGCAAGTCGCATCAAACTAGCACAAAATATCGATTCTGCTTTACTTCCAAAATGTTTTTTGAGTGCAGGAAAAACATCGCTAAGTATCGATTCAACGAAGGGGCCCAAACCTGAAGATTTAGAAAAAACTTCCTTGATTTGTGGTAATGCTTGCATCTTTTCTCCAGATGGCGTAAACCCCCTATCTTCGGTAATACGCCCTAGAATCTTACCTGTGATTTTTTGAGCTCTTTTCTTTTCTTTATTCCATTTGCTTGAAACCTCATACAGGTAATAACGTCCCTTCATGAGTCTAAGTTCCGTTCCTGGTTTTTTATGCTTTAAAGCCCACACTGGATGTGCCATAATCACCTAAAATATTACGCATAATTACGTAATATGATTATGACATAAAAAGAGCAATAACCTCAAGAAAATCATGAGGTTATTGCTGAAATATTACGTAACTGTCGGCGGAGTTAGGGATTGATCTCAATAATAAAGCGGCTTAAATCAATGAAGACTTAAGCCCTTTAAGAAAGAGGGTAACTAAGTCTTGTTCAAGGACTTACCCTCTTGCGGTTTGGCATGCTCAGAACAGGAGTCGAACCTGCACGGGATTGCTCCCAGGAGATTTTAAGTCTCCAGTGTCTACCATTCCACCATCCGAGCATTAATTTCAGAAAGAGAAATAATAGTATCTCTCTTTCTGTTTTAGGCGCAAGCTTTATGTTAAATCATCTTCGGGAGAATCAGAAGTCATCGGATGATAGAAAGGAGTCTCTAGAGGAATATCCTCTTGTTTAGTCTCTGATCCTTCTATCTCTTTAGACTCACCTACTTCAGATAACTCGTTTGATACAACACTCTCTTTTACTTGCTTGGTAAGAACAGCTCTTTCAGAAATTGCTTGATCTTTATACCGAGCAATCGTTTGTGAAATAAGAGTGGTAGGGGGAGGAAAGAGTGTTTTAATGGTCGGAGATGAAACTTGCGCTTCATCACGAGAGTCACCTCCTTCTCCCGCCTCTTCTGCAGGTGTTTGAGCAGCTTCTACTCCCTTTTCTTCACGGACTTCTGGGCGCTCACCTCGACGTCGACGTCTATGGCGACGATCCCGTTTTTTATCTAGATTCTGTTCTTGAGGAGGAGCTGCAGGGGCAGATTCTTCCTCAACAGCTACTAGAATAGGCTCTCGCGACTGCTTAGGAGCCTCTTTTCCTCCTCCAATTTTAATAGAACGTTCAAGAGGAGCATTTTTTAAAATGACTCTAGCCTCTTTCACTTCTACTACTTCAAAATCAGCAACAGGTACTAAAAAGGGTTTTGGTCTTTCCGATGATCTATAAAAAATAGCCGGACCAAATGAAACCACTTCTAATGCATCTACGGAATACTCTTCTTGAGAGATCCCTTTACTGCTGCGGATGATTAACCTATAACCCTCCTTTGGGGTAATGATAGTCTCTATAATAGGTTCTCTTGTAAAATTCACACTAATTCCATGTTTTAAGAGTTAATTTTTCTATTCGCCATATACATGAGTAAGTCGACGACGCGATGTGCATAGCCCCATTCATTGTCATACCAGGCGATTAATTTATAAAAACGTGCATTCAAAGCAATTCCAGCTCCTTTATCAAAAATACAAGAAAAATCTGAACCGATAAAATCGGTAGAGACTACTTCTTCATCGCAATACTGGATAATGCCTTTCATTGGACCTGTTAAGGCTGCTTGTTTCACAGCGCTGCAAATAGCCTCATAAGTGGTATCTTTTGAAAGACGCACTGTCAAGTCTACCACAGACACATCTGATGTAGGAATACGAAAGGCCATTCCTGTTAATTTCCCTTTGACTTCTGGGATACACAATCCCACCGCTATGGCTGCACCTGTAGAAGAGGGAATGATATTTATACCAGCAGCTCTTCCTCCTCTCCAATCTTTTTTTAAAGGGGTATCTACAATAGATTGCGAGGCAGTTAAAGAATGAACCGTTGTCATTAACCCTTCTTCTATACCAAAATTGTCCAACAAGACTTTTGTTAAAGGAGCTAAACAATTAGTAGTACAAGAAGCATTAGAGACCACCTGATCTCTTTCAGGGTTAAAAGTTTCTTGGTTTACACCCATGACAAAAGTAGGAACGCTCCCTTTTGCAGGGGCTGTAATAATCACATATCGTGCACCCGCTTGAATGTGTTTATAAGCCTCTTCCCCATGAGTAAACAACCCTGTCGATTCAATAACATAATCGACACCTAATTGTTTCCAAGGCAACTTAGCAGGATCCTTTTCTGATAAGACGCGAGTTTTTTGGTCATTTACAATTAAACTATCCAATTCTGCTCTTATCTCAAGATGAGGTCTTCTATGAACCGAATCATACTGCAAAAGATAACTTAAATGATCTGCAGCAACAAGGTCATTGATTGCAATAATTTCAACGGCTTCTTTGCGTTCGGCAATAATGCGATAGACAAGCCGACCAATACGTCCAAATCCATTAATAGCAACCCTTAAAGTCATTATGACACTCCTTTCCTGACTGATATTAGCATAAATGAAAAAATTAGAAAAAGCAACTTTTTGAAAGATTAAGAGAGTTCTTGCGTAACCAAGGTTACGCAAGAAGTTTATTGTGGAAGATACTCAATAAAACAAGTAGGAGCGTTATCTCCTACTCGAAAATCATTTTTGATAATGCGTGTATAGCCCCCATGACGACTTTCAAAACGAACGCCCAAATTAGCAAAGAGCTTATTGATCACCAGACGATCTCTATTATAAGCACTTGTATTACCACTTTTAGCTAGTCGACTCTCTTTAGGAGTCAATTTGTTATAGGTAACCATCATATCTGCAATGGCTTGTCTTCTACTAGCTAATGTATTTTTTTTAGCTAACGTAATCATGTGATCGGCATGTCTGCGTAGCTCTTTGGCTTTAGTAATAGTCGTTTCAATTCTTTCATGTTCAATCAAGGATTTTAACATGTTAGCGATCATGCATCTTCTATGAGATGCTGTTCTTCCAATTTTAAAAGTATCTTTTCTGTGCCTCACACTTCACTTCCTATTTTATCTTTGAGGTAATCGTTAATAACGGTTTTGACATTGTCTTTGGTAATTCCAAATCTTTCCAAATCCATACCAAGGAAAAGTCCCATTTCTTCAAGTTTTGCTTTAATCTCGTTGAGCGATTTTTTACCAAAATTTCTATACTTTAACATTTCAGATTCAGACCTAATCACAAGTTCAGCAATAGTATTGATATCAGCTCCAGATAAACAGTTTTCAGATCTTACTGAAAGCTCGATTTCTTTAATTTTAAGCGCTAATTTTGCAAATAATGCATCCTTATCTGTATTTAATTCCAACTCACCCTTATCAAAAGTGATTTCATGTGTTTTAATTTGATTAAAGACTTCAAAATGTAAAATGCCTATTTGAGTCGCAAAATTTAATGCCTCTTCAGGCGTCACACGGCCATCTGTAGTGACTTCAAGAATCAAGGAGTCAAAGTCAGTATCTTGTCCTACACGAGTACTCTCAATAAAACAGTTCACCAACCTTACAGGAGAAAAAGAAGAATCCACCACAATCTCATCCACTACTTTATCTAGGATAAAGTGTCTCTCTGAGGGAACATAACCTCTACCAATAGCTACTTTTAAATCTACTCGTTTGTTTATAGGCTTAGTCACAGAGAAGATAGGTAGATCTGGATTAACGACTTCAAAATCTGAAGAAGTTATTAAATCTTTTAAAGTTACTGTATATTGACCATTTGCATTATCTAACATTTCTCCCGTAACATCGAGCACTTTAGTCAGTAATTTAGGATCATGTGAAGCAAATTCAACATCTGAAGGCAACTTTCTTAAAAGAGCACTTTTCAAATTCAAAATAATATGAGTCATATCTTCTACGATCCCATCAATAGCCATATATTCATGAGGAACTCCCTCAATTTTTACTGATATGATTGCAGGGGCCTCCATCGAGGTTAATAAAATTCTCCTAAGAGCATTTCCTACAGTATGTCCAAAACCTCGCTCAAAAGGCTCTGCTATAAAACGCGCAAATAAATTACGCTTTGCTGACTCTTCAACTCTAATTTTAGTTGGCATTTCAAATTTGCCATACCTTACTGCCATGATCGATCTCCTGTAGAATATCTCTTAATTCTTAAATTAGTTAAACGCGACGTCTCTTCCGAGGACGACAGCCGTTATGTGGAATAGGCGTCTTATCTCTAATACTTGTAATATTTAAACCGGCGCTCTGAAGTCCTCTTACTGCTGATTCTCTTCCAGCCCCAGGTCCTTTAAGATTTACTTCTACTTCTCGCACTCCCACAGACAGGGCTGCTTTTCCAGCATCTTGTGCTGCAACAGTGGCTGCATATGCAGATGACTTTCGCGAGCCTGTAAAATTCACTTTGCCTGCTGATGCCCAAGAAATAACATTTCCTGATAAATCAGTAATAGCAACAATAGTATTATTAAATGTCGCAGTAACGTGTGCAATCCCACTCGGGGCTGCTTTTATTGCTTTCTTTTTCTTGACTACAAGCTTTTTTACAACAGTCTTTTGAGTTTCCTGTTTTGCCACAATGAGGCTCCTTTATTTAGCAGCTATTTTTTTTCCAGCTACAGTTTTTCTCTTACCCTTCCGTGTGCGTGCATTGGTTCTTGTACGTTGACCCCTAACCGGCAATCCCAAACGATGTCTCATACCTCTATAAGCATGAATACTAATCAACCTCTTAATATTATTTTGTATTTGCCTACGAAGATCTCCTTCCACAGCATATTCACTTTGTAAAATAGCATTAAGTTTTGCAATCTCATCCTCAGTTAACTTGTCCGCTTTCATATTAGGATCTAAACCGAGTTTCGCAATAATTTCGTTTGACCTCATTCTTCCTACACCATAAATATAGGTCAAACTGACTTCTAATCTTTTATTAGGGATATCGATCCCGATTATCCTAGGCATTTAATTGTCCTTCTTGTTTAAAATATATAAAGGTTACCAGAATTTTACCTTAATTTCAAGAGCTCAATTTATTTATCAAGATCTACTTCGACCCTTCTTCATAAATCCTTCATAACGTTTCGTAAGCAAATGAGACTCAATCTGTTTAGTCGTGTCTAAGACTACACCTACTAAAATAAGTAAAGAGGTTCCCCCAAAAAAATAAGTAATAGTAGCATCTACACTCAATAACTTACCCACCAAATTAGGCAATATAGCAATTAACGCCAAAAAAACAGCCCCTACTAATGTAATTCTACTCATAGTAGACTCTAAATAATCTTGTGTGGGCTTTCCTTGACGAATGCCGGGAATAAAGGCTCCATTCTTTTTCATATCTGAAGCTATTTGCTCAGGATGAAACTGTGTAGCGGTCCAAAAATAGGTAAAAAATAAAATCAATAAAATATATAATAATGTGTAACCCCAACTTCCTGGAGATATAAGGTTAGTCACTTGACCCACCCAATTCCCCCTTCCTATAAATTGCCCTATCGTAGCTGGAAACATAAGCAGAGAAGAAGCAAAGATAACAGGAATCACGCCAGCATAATTAATTTTTAAAGGAATATGGGCACTTCCTCCTTGAGTTTCATGTCTCCCAACTATTCGTCTAGCATATTGAAGAGGTATTTTTCTTTGACCTTGGATGATCAAAATGGTACCTACCACAATTAACACAAAAACCCCACTCAATACTACTAAGGTGGATAAGGTCATTTGCCCTGTTTCTTGTGAATCAAAATTTAATTGACGTAAAATTGAACCCAAAGTAGTTGGCAAAGAGGAGAGAATTCCAATACTAATAATCAAACTGATTCCATTACCAATACCTTTCTCAGAAATCTGCTCCCCTATCCACATTAAGAGCATAGTTCCAGCAGTCATTGTAAACATAACTACTAGGTAAAATAACCAAGGAAGTCCAAAAGCAGTTATAAAAATAATTTCATGAACAATGACACCTGGGTTAGTAGCATTTAAGGAAATCGCATACTTAGCATAAAGAGCGGCTTGAATAAAGGCTAATAGGACTGTTAAGAGCCTTGTCCACTTACCCATTTTTCTACGACCTGCATCGCTATTTTCTTTTATCTCCCTCTGAAGCGAAGGGACTAATGCCATCATCAATTGCATGATGATAGAGGCAGAAATATAGGGCATCACTCCTAAAGCAATAATTGTCATTTGAGCAAAGGCCCCACCAGAAAAGACATCCATTAATTGAAACAGGTTTTGACTTCCACCTGTAGCATACTTAAAGAGTTCCACCGCCATCGCCCCATTAATTCCAGGAACTGGAATATGCGCTCCAATACGGCAAACAATAAGCATTACTAATGTAAAAATAATCTTTGTTTTAAGCTCAGAGATCAAAAAAATACGTCTTAAACCGTCTAGCATGACCAGATCACCAATATTTTAATATCATTTAAACTGTCTTAAAAGAGAGAGAAAGTTCTTCCAACTGTCTTTGAGCCTCTTTCGAATATGCATTTGCTTCAATAGAGACTTTTTTAGTCAATTTACCAGTGGCTAGTATCTTAATGCTTCTCTCCGAATGTTTGGGCATATGGCCTTTTTGAAATAGAGTTTCTTTATTCACTACTTCACCATCATTATAATGCCTATTAATCATTTCAAAAGTGACAATAAAATTCTCTTTTTTAAACATTCCATGATTAAAACCGCGAATAGGAAGCCTTCGATAAAGAGCCTTTTGACCACCCTCTTCACCATAGCGTTGCTTATAGCCTTGCCTTGCTTTATCACCCTTATGTCCACGACCAGAAGTTTTTCCTCGGTTAGAACCTTGACCTCTTCCAATACGCTGAACTTTTTTTGAAGGACGAGATGTGTTAGATAAATTAGATAATGTAATCATGCAATCCCTCTTAAATTTAAGTTCTTTTGACGATTTCTAAGCATTTGCAAAGCCTTAATCGTAGCTCTTACCTGATTTTGAGGATTGTTAGATCCAAAAATTTTTGCTACTACATCTTTAAGACCTGCAAGCTCTAAAACAGAACGCACTTTAGAACCCGCTATCACTCCTGTACCTACTTTAGCTGGCTTTAATAATACTCTAGAACCATCTGATTCAACACATACTTCATGGGGAATGGTTGTTCCTTCCATCTCAAATGTGATGATATTTTTTCTTGCAGCCTCTCCTCCTTTACGAATAGCATCAGAAACTTCATTGGCTTTAGCAAAACCAAACCCTATATTTCCTTTCCCATCGCCAACAAGAATAAGAGCAGAAAAACTAAATTTTCTTCCACCTTTAACCACTTTTGAACAGCGATTGATATATAAGACTTTTTCTTCAAAATCTGATTTCTTCTCTTCTTTACGTCTATGCTGATTCATTTTGTACCTTTTTTAAAACTGCAAGCCCGCTTCTCGAGCAGCATTTGCTAACTCAGCAATAATGCCATGATATTTTAAACGCCCTCGATCAAATACTATCTTGTCAATATTTTTACTCTTCGCAATCTCAGCAATTTGTTTACCAATTTGCTTAGCAGATTCTTTAGATTTTTTAGCAAGAGTAGCTTGAGATTTACTATTTGTCCCTGCACTAGCTAAAGTGATATGATTTTCGTCATCAATTAGTTGCACAGAAATATGTCTGTTAGTTTTCAAAACAGACAATCGTGGTTTTTGTGCACTGCCTTTAACCTTTTTCCTAACACGCAAGATACGTTTGTGACGCTTTTCATTGCGTTTAGATAGATTATTTTCCATAAATTATGCCGCCTTTCCTTTCGCTGCCTTACCTGCTTTTTTGCGTACATATTCGCCTTCATAACGAATTCCTTTACCTTTATAAGGCTCAGGTGGACGCTTTGCTCGCACAGCAGCTGCGAATAGTCCTACTACTTGCTTATCCACACCTGTAATAGTAATAGTAACCCCTTTTTCAACTCCTACCTGAACCGTTTTTGGAATAGCAATTTGCGTGGGGTGTGAATAGCCTAGTTGTAAATCTAGAAGCTCACCTTGAACTGCAGCTCTATACCCAACCCCAAT
>Ga0157376_10003392_pt1 | contig 10967 bp, 9 predicted proteins | sample M45metaG_FD_121801 | JGI IMG/M metagenome (GOLD analysis project Ga0157376, IMG submission 121801) | Miscanthus rhizosphere microbial communities from Kellogg Biological Station, Michigan, USA - M4-5 metaG | ecosystem: Host-associated > Plants > Roots > Rhizosphere > Soil | place: USA: Michigan... | reverse complement strand
CGTTCGACTCTGAAACCAGGTCGATCAATGTCTTTAGTTTTCGCAGGTCCATGTGCTCTCCAACGCATGCGACGAAAGGAACGCGAATTTACAGCAAAATTCGCTTACTTTCTGTATCTGCGCCGATTTTTCGATTATTTTCAGCATCCGGCTTGACAGCCTCAACGCGATTGAGGCAATGCCGTGCGGGCTGCAGGCGATCAGTGCTGCCCGGCCCACAGCGCCAGGTCGCTTGGCGCGACCCGGCCTATTCTACGTTGCATCACGCGGCCGTCGGCGCCCAGCACGACGGTAAAGGGCAAGCCTCCACTCGTGTTTCCGAGCGACCGGGCCAGTTCGGTCCCTTCGAGACCCGCCAAGCCGACTGGGAAACTCAGAGGAATGCGTTGCAGGAAGGTGCGCACGGCGCTGGGCTGGTCGATGGCCAAACCGACAACTTGCCAGCTCTTCCTTGAATTTTCGCGATAGAAGCTGTCGATTAGCGGCAACTCGTCGACGCACGGGGGGCACCAGGTGGCCCAGAAATTGACCAGCAAAGGCCGGCCGCGCAATGACTGCATAGCCAACGTTCCGCCCGAAGGCATGTCGAAATTCATCGCCCAGAGCGAGTCCGCGGCGTCCGCGCCGGTTTCCGCAGGTTGCCACTTCCACCAGGCCACGCCTGCCCCGGCCAGCGCCGCGGCGACTCCCACGCCGATCTGCAGGATGCGGCGCCGCGAAGGGCTGGTGCCAGGCGTCTGAACCGTTGTTGCTGAATCCATGGCCTCAATTGTCCGCCAGTGCGCGCACCGCGGCCAAGTCGCCCCGCGGGGTCCGGCCTTTGGCGTCGGGCTTCAGCGCGCCGCGCAGATCGTCATGGTCGTAGATCAGCAGGTGAACGCCGATGCTCTCGCCCAGGTCGTCGCTCATGCTCGAGATGCTGAGCGCGTCGACCGATTCGCCGTGAAAACCGGTGACCGTCTGCGCCTGGTAATTGACGTTCTTTTCGATCAGCGCGATCTCCGCCGATTTCGGATCGTCGCAAAACAGCTGGATATAGATGTCGGACAGCCGCGTCGCCGTTCCGTGCCACACCGCGCCGCCCAGGTGCGGTCGGAATTGCGCCAGACGCTCCATCCAAACGAGCGCCAGCTTCCTGAGCGCCGCGAGTTCGGCCGGCTGCGTGTCCGCGCAAAAAAGCGCGATGAATTCGCGGACCGCGTCCTCGACGGCGTCGTTGTCCGGCAGCGCCGTGCGCGCGCCCAGGCCCAGTTGCTTGATCGCGCGCCGCTTCGCCGGTCCGTACTCGAGGCCCTCTTCCACCACCAGGCGCGCAGCAGTCGCGGCAATCTCGGCTTTGGCGCTTTGCATGGGGACATTCTGCATTGACGCGAAGGGCCCCGTCCGTACAGTGGCCTTGCAACCAGGAGACACCATGGGCCCCCACGTTCACATTCGTTCTCTGCCCCCCGAGGGGGCGCACGCCCCCCTAGAGGCGGCTCGTCGGGAGGCATGACATGCAAAGCACGATGATGGATGTCCCGCTGTCGCTGAACCACCTGCTCGAGCGCGCAGGCAAGCTGTTCGGGGCGAATGAGATCGTTTCGCGGTTGCCCGACAAGTCGCTCAAGCGGCACAGCTTCGCGGAGTACTACCGGCGCACGCGCTCGCTCGCCTCCGCGCTCCAATCGCTCGGGCTGAAGAAAGGCGATCGCGTCGCCACGCTGTGCTGGAACCACCACGCGCATCTCGAATGCTATTTCGGCATTCCCGCCGCCGGCGGGGTGATGCACACGCTCAACCTGCGTCTCTCGCCCGACGAGATCGGCTGGATCGCGGGCAACGCGCAGGACCGCTTCCTTGTCGTCGACGACGTGCTGCTGCCGCTGTACAGGCAGTTCGCGCACCTGCACCCGTTCGAGAAAGTGATCGTGTTCCCGTTTTCGGGCGCGCCGGTGCCCAGGGAATTCGCGAACTTCGAAGCGTTGCTGGACCAAGGCGATCCGGATGGCTTCGAATACGCGCCCCATGATGAGGACGACCCGGTCGCCATGTGCTACACGTCGGGCACCACGGGCCGGCCCAAGGGCGTCGTCTACTCGCATCGCTCGACCATCCTCCACACGTTGGTGGCCAGCCTCGCCGATTTCTGGGGGCTGCGCGGCACCGACGTGATCCTGCCGGTCACACCGATGTTCCACGCCAACAGCTGGGGCATCCCGTATGCCGCCGTAATGATGGGCGTGAAGCTGGTGTTCCCCGGCCCGCACTTGCACCCGGACGACGTGCTGGACCTGATGCAGCAGGAGCCGCCGACCTTGGCACTCGGCGTGCCGACGATCTGGATGACGCTGATCCAGACCTACGAGGCGGCGCAAGCGGAGGGCTCGCCGAACCATGGCCGATGGAAGTTGCCACGCGGCATGCGTTCGCTCGTGGGCGGCGCCGCGGTGCCCGAAGCCCTCATTCGCGCGTTCGACCGGCAAGGTATCTGGATCCTGCAGGGCTGGGGTATGACGGAAACGTCGCCGGTCTGCACCATCTCGTATCCGCGCGCAGAGCTGCGCGACGCGACCGCCGATGAACGCTACCGGCGCGCGGCCATGGCCGGTGTCCCGGTGCCGCTGGTGGATCTGCGCGTGCGCGGCGACAGCGGCGAAAACCAGCCGTGGGACGGCAAGAGCGTCGGCGAGATCCAGGTGCGCGGGCCGTTCATCACGGCGAAGTATCACGAGGTGCCCGTCGAGGCGGAGAAATTCACCGGCGACGGCTGGCTGCGCACAGGCGACGTCGCCAGTGTCGATCCACTCGGGTTCGTGCGGATCACCGACCGCACGAAGGACCTCATCAAGTCAGGCGGTGAGTGGATCAGCTCGGTCGACCTGGAGAACGCGATCATGGCGCACCCGGCCGTCGCCGAAGCGGCCGTCATCGCGATCCCCGACGAGAAGTGGAGCGAGCGGCCGCTGGCCTGCGTGGTGCTGCGGCCGGGACAGGCGGCCAGCCCTGAAATCCTGAACGCGCACCTCCTGAAGCAGGGCTTCGCCAAATGGCAATTGCCCGAGCGCTACGAATTCATCGAGGCCGTGCCGCGCACCTCCACCGGCAAGTTCTGGAAGATGCAACTGCGCGAGCGCTTCCCGAAATAGGCAGGCCGCCGCCCCGATAATCCGCAGGATGCACATCCACATCCTCGGTATCTGCGGCACTTTCATGGGAGGCGTCGCCGCGCTCGCCCGCGAGGCGGGCCACAAGGTGACCGGCTGCGACGCCGGTGTCTATCCGCCGATGAGCGACCAGTTGCGCGCGCTCGGCATCGACCTGATCGAAGGCTTCGGCGTCGAGCAGCTGGAGCTCGCGCCCGACGTCTGGGTCGTGGGCAACGTCGTCTCGCGCGCGCGCCAAGCCGACGGCATGCCCCGCTATGCGTTGATGGAGGCGATCCTCGACGCTGGCCTGCCGTACACCAGCGGGCCGCAGTGGCTCGCGGAGAACGTGCTGCAGGGCCGCCACGTGCTCGCAGTCGCGGGCACGCACGGCAAGACGACGACGACATCGATGCTCGCCTGGATCCTCGACCACGCGGCGCTCGAGCCGGGCTTCCTGGTCGGCGGCGTGCCGAGCAATTTCGGCATCTCGGCGCGCCTGGGCAAGGGCAAGCACTTCGTGATCGAGGCCGACGAGTACGACACCGCGTTCTTCGACAAGCGCAGCAAGTTCGTGCACTACCGGCCGCGCACCGCGGTGCTGAACAACCTGGAGTTCGATCACGCGGACATCTTCGACGACCTCGCCGCGATCGAGCGGCAGTTCCATCACCTCGTGCGCACCGTGCCTTCGACCGGGCGCGTGGTCGTCAACGGCCTGGAAGAGAGCCTGGCGCGCGTGCTGCACATGGGTTGCTGGAGCGAGGTCCGCAGCTTCGGCGCGGCGATCTCGGATTTCTCGGCGCAGGGCGAACCGCATGACTTCGAAGTGCTGCAGTCAGGGCGTTCCGTGGGCCGGCTGTCGTGGGACCTGACCGGCACACACAACCAGCTCAATGCATTGGCCGCGATCGCGGCGGCGGAACATGCGGGCGTCGCGCCGCAAGCGGCGGTGATGGCCTTGCGCGAATTCCGCAACGTCAAGCGGCGCATGGAAGTGCGCGGCACGGCCCGCGGCGTCACCGTCTACGACGATTTCGCACACCACCCGACGGCGATCCGGACCACGCTCGATGGCTTGCGCCGCAAGGTCGGCGACAAGCGCATCCTTGCCGTCTTCGAGCCTCGCAGCAACACCATGAAGCTCGGCGCGATGAAGTCGCAACTGCCTTGGAGCCTGCAGGCTGCCGATCTTTCCTTTTGCCACACGGGCGGCCTCGACTGGGACGCCGCGGAAGTGCTCGCGCCCCTGGGCGCCAAGGCGCACACGGCGACATCGATCGTTGAACTCGTGCGCCAGCTCGCCGCCGTGGCGCAGGAAGGCGACCACATCGTCTGCATGAGCAACGGCTCGTTCGGCGGGATTCACGCCAAGCTGCTAGCGGCGCTGGCCACGCGCTGAGGCTAGCGGCTGTCGCGCTCGCGCGGAATGTATCGATGCTCGAGGTGCGCGGGCACCGTCAGGTCCGCGGGTTGCGAAGCCGCGTCCCCGTTGAGCAAGGAGTCGAGTCCGGGACCGATCGAATGGGGCGCGCTGTCGAAGCGCGAGGCCGAACGTTGCGCCGCCTTGCCGCGCGTCGTCGTGATCGCGTAGCCGTAATAGAGCGCGGTGAGGTCGCGCTCGAGCTGGCGCATCGGCAGGCCGGTGCGCTGGTACAGGCTCTGGAGCGTGCCGGGTTCCGCGGCCAGTTCGCGCAGCAGATTCAATTGCGAATCGCGCAGCCAGCGGATCGGCACGCCGGGCGCGTGGCGGAAGTAAATGGCCGAATCGCGATAGCGCCGCGGCAACAGGTCGCGATCGGTCCGGGTCACGTAAGTCCAGGCCAGTTGCGCCGGCGTGACACGCGCGAACTCTGCCGGCAAATCACGGGCTCCCGGCGGACGGCGATCCCAGCGCGCCTGCGCCAGGTCGACCGGATGCGCGCGCCGAAGGATGGCACCTTTGCCTTGCGCGAAATCGAGGACAGCCAGCAGGCGCCCCTGGCTGCTGACGTGATAGACACCATGCCGCAGTTCGGCACCGCGCTCGATGATCTGTGCGCCGAGCACGAATTGCGCGCGCACCTGCCACAACCAGCTGTCGAACTGCAGCAACACGCCTTGCGTGCTGGGCGGCGAACCCGGGTCGAACAGGACTTGCGGCTCGAAATCGTCGCAGCCCAAAGGCGCCGCGAAGGCGATGGGCCGGTCGACGTCGGCCAGGTCCAGCCTCAATGCATGCTCCGTCGGCAGCCCCGGCGCGACCTTCAGGTGGCCGTCGGGCGCGACCCGGACTTTCTCGCCGTTGACCCACCACGCGTCGGCTTCGCCGAACGCGCAGAGGCGCCAGCGTGGCAGTTCTTCGGTGCGCAGCAACGCGGTCTCGAGCGCAGCCCTTTGTTCGGGCGAAAAGCCTGAAACACCCAGCCATAGGATGGGTTGCTCGGGTGCCACCGGCACCGGGCTCTTGGGTTCCTGCAAGTACTTCCTCCTCGCCCTCGCGACTCGAAGCGCGGGGCGTCGGCAATTGTGGACGAAGCCGTGATTTTTGTCGTCCCCCATTCGGAGGAGGCCGGCCCCCCGGTCGCTTCAGCGGGGGCCCATCGGCGCGGGCGCCGTCATGTCGGAGATGTACGGCGTGCGCTTTTTCGGCGGCTGCGCCGGGGGTTCCGTGCCGAGCCCGGAAGGCACGCTGGGCGGCTGGCTTGGCAATTGCGATGCGTCGGTGGCGCGCCGCGCGGCAACCGGCGCGGCACGCTTGGGATTGGTGGTGATCGCGCCGACGAAATAAAGCGCCGACAGGTCGCGTGCCATGGCGACGCTCCCCAATCCGGTGCGTTGTTGCAGATCCGCGAAGTCGGCCGGCGCGCAGGCGAGTTCACGCAGCAGGAGCAGGTGCGAATCGGACAACAGGCGCTGCGGCAGACGCGGCGGCCGGCGGAAGTACATCGTCTCCTCGCGATAGCGCTGCGGCAGCACGTCGCGTGCCGTGCGTTGGGCGAACTGCCACATCAGTTGCGACAGGCCGATGCGCACGAAGTGCTCCGGGATGACCGCCCCGGCCGGCCGTCGATGCCAGATCGCGTCGTCGAAATCCAGGGGTCCCGCCGTCGGCAGCACCCCAATCTCGCCGCGCATGTCGACCACCGCGATGAGGCGCCCATTGATGCTGACGTGATGCACGCCCGTGCCGAGGACGGTCTCCTGCTCCAGGATGCGCGAGGCCAGGCAGAACTGCGCCATCTGCGGACGCAGCCAGCCTTCGAACTTCTCGAGAACGACCGCGACGCCACGCTGCGATTCGGCGTCGAAGGTGAACAGCGGCTCCAGTTGGCGCGTGCCGAGCGGAAGCGAAAAGGCGATCGGCCGGTCGACGTCATGCAAATCGAGGTGAAGCGAGCGTCCCCCGGGGACGCCGGGCGCGATACGCACCGTGCCGTCCGGAAGAACTTGCACGCGCGCGCCATTCACGCACCAGGCGTCGGCATCCGCGAACTTGCCCAGGTGCCAGAGGGCCGAGCCGGAACGCTCCAGCGCCGCCCCCAGGCGCTCTTCCTGCTGCAAGGAAAATCCGGCGAGGCCAAGCCGGAGGATGGGGAGTTCAATAGACATGGCGCGCTGGTCCTGGACCAGCAACAAATATATTCCTCGCGTTACTTTGTGTAAATGAGGGTTCGTCGCTTTACGGCCGCAGCGCGCGGCGCAATTTCACGGACTCAGACAGAAGTTCCAACACCTGCAAGGAGTCACCCCAACCCAGGCACGCGTCGGTGATGCTTTTTCCGTACTCGAGGTTCATCGGATCGTCTTTGCCGGGTGTGAACTTCTGGGCCCCGGCGTTCAGGTGGCTTTCCACCATCACGCCGAACACCGAGCGCGAGCCCTTCGCGATCTGCGACGCGATCTCGCGCGCGACGTCGATCTGCTTGTCGTGCTGCTTGCTGCTGTTCGCGTGGCTGCAATCGACCATGAGGATGGGCGGCAGCTTGGACGCTTCGAGATCGCGGCAGGCAGCCGCGACGCTCGTCGCGTCGTAGTTCGGCGCCTTGCCGCCGCGCAGGATGACGTGGCAGTCGCGATTGCCGTTGGTCTGCACGATGGCCACCTGCCCGTTCTTGTGGACGGACAGGAAGTGATGGCCGCGCGCCGCCGCCTGGATCGCATCGGTCGCGATGCGGATATTGCCGTCGGTGCCGTTCTTGAAGCCGATCGGCGCCGACAGGCCGGAGGCCAGTTCGCGGTGCACCTGGCTTTCGGTCGTGCGCGCACCGATGGCGCCCCAGGCGATCAGGTCGCCGATGTATTGCGGCGAGATCACGTCGAGGAACTCGCTGCCGGCCGGCAGCCCCAGCCGGTTGATCTCGATCAGCAGCTGGCGCGCGATGCGCAGGCCCTCGTCGATGCGGAAGCTCTCGTCCAGGTAAGGGTCGTTGATGAGGCCCTTCCAGCCCACGGTCGTGCGCGGCTTCTCGAAATACACGCGCATGACGACTTCCAGCGTGCCGCTGTAGCGCGTGCGCGCTTCCTTCAGCCGGCGCGCGTAATCGAGCGCCGCTCCCGGGTCGTGGATCGAGCACGGGCCGATCACGACGAGCAGCCGGTCGTCCTTGCCGGCCATGATGTTGTGGATGTTGCGCCGCGTGTCGGTGATCAGCGCTTCCACCGCCGTGCCCTGGATCGGGAAGAAGCGGATCAGGTGTTCGGGAGGAGGCAGCACGGTGATGTCCTTGATGCGTTGGTCGTCGGTCTGGCTGGTCTTGTCGACGGGATGCGCATACCAGGCGTCGCTGGCGGTGGATTTGGCGGTGCTCATTCGCGGGCTCCTCTGGGTTCGAAAAAAAGCGGGTTCGGAAATAAAAAAACCGCCGGGGTTTCCGGCGGTTGGTTGTGAGTCTCGTTCGCGTTCTGGGTACGCTCAGATCTCTCTACCGCCGGTGGGCGTGAGATGCCAAAAGTAGCCAAAAAAATACGCGCGAGACGTCTGCATGAGGTGCAATGTAGCACATCGCGGAGAGGGTGCTACAGGCGCAGCTTCTTCCACCATTGCACGGCGCGCTCCACCTGCGGCTCGGATAGCGCGCCCAGGGCGGAAGGCTCGATGCCTTCGCGCGCGATCCATTGCTCGTACATGTCGATCATGAGCATGCCCTCGCCGAGCGTGCGCCACGCCACCAGCTCGAAGTCCTCCGCGGTGAGCAACAGGTGCAAGCTTCGCGGGCCGCCGTCCAACAGCCATTGGCCGATCAGCACGCGGAAGTTGTTGAGCGCCTGCAAGTAGGCGGCGTACTCGTACAGGCCGCGCCAGGGCAGGCCGAGATTGACCACCAGGTTGCGATGGCCGCGGATGACGGTGAGCAGGTCCACCAGCATCGGCGCGACCGCCGTGCGCAACTGGTTCAGGCGCAGTGAGGCGATGATCGCTTCGACGTGCGCGGCCAGCTGGCTCATGCTGTCCGACAGCAGCCGGCTGTCCTCGTCGGCCACCGAGCTGCGCAGGAAATTGCTCAACTCGCCGAACGAGTTGATGCTCGGCAAGTTCGTGGACGGGTCGAGCGACAGGCGCGAATTGCGAGTCATGCCGCTGCCTCCCAGGCGAGGTTCAGGCGGTACCGCCGACCGTGAGACCGTCGATTCGCAGCGTCGGCTGGCCGACGCCGACGGGCACGCTCTGGCCTTCCTTGCCGCAGGTGCCGACTCCGCTGTCGAGTTCCATGTCGTTGCCGATCATGGTGACGCGCGTCAACGCATCGGGCCCGTTGCCCACGATGGTGGCGCCCTTGACCGGATAGAGGATCTTCCCGTTCTCGACCCAGTAGGCTTCGCTGGCCGAGAACACGAATTTGCCGGAGGTGATGTCGACCTGGCCGCCGCCGAAGTTGGTGGCGTACAAGCCCTTCTTGATGCTGGCGACGATTTCCTCGGGCGCCTTGTCGCCGCCCAACATGTAGGTGTTGGTCATGCGCGGCATCGGGATGTGCGCATAGCTTTCGCGCCGGCCGTTGCCGGTGGGCTGCACACCCATCAGCCGCGCGTTGAGCGAGTCCTGGATGTAGCCGCGCAGGATGCCGTCCTCGATCAGCACGTTGCGCTGGCTCGCGTTGCCTTCGTCGTCGACGTTGAGCGAACCGCGCCGGTCCGCGATGGTGCCGTCGTCCAGCACCGTCACGCCCTTGGCCGCCACGCGCTGGCCGACGCGTCCCGAGAAAGCGCTCGAGCCCTTGCGGTTGAAGTCGCCTTCCAGGCCGTGGCCGATCGCTTCGTGCAGCAGGATGCCGGGCCAACCCGGGCCGAGCACCACGGTCATCTCGCCGGCCGGCGCCGGACGCGATTCGAGATTCGTCAGCGCGGCCTTCACCGCGTCGTTCACGTAGGTCTCGATGCGCTCGTCGTCGAAGTACGCGAGGCCGAAGCGGCCGCCGCAACCGCCGGAGCCCATCTCGCGCCGGCCGTTCTGCTCGGCGATCACCGTGATCGACAGGCGCACCAGCGGACGCACGTCGGCGGCCAGCGTGCCATCGGCACGCGCGACCATCACGACGTCGTATTCGCTCGCGAGGCCTGCCATCACCTGCGCGACGCGCGGGTCTTTCGAGCGGGCCAACTTCTCGGCTTTCTCGAGCAGTTGCACCTTGGCCGTGCTGTCCAGCGTGGCGATCGGGTCGAGCCCCGGGTAGAGCGAGCGCACGCCGGCGATCTTCTTGACGCCAACCTTGGCGCGGCCGTTTTGCTGGCCGGCCGAGATGGTTCGCACGGTACGCGCGGCGTCGAGCAGCGACGCTTCCGAAATATCGTCGGAGTACGCAAAAGCCGTCTTTTCGCCGCTGACCGCGCGCACGCCCACACCTTGGTCGATGCTGAAGCTGCCGGTCTTGACGATGCCTTCCTCGAGGCTCCAGCCTTCGCTGCGCGTGTACTGGAAATACAGGTCGGCGTCGTCCACCTTGTGCGCGGCGATTTCGCCGAGGGCGCGCGAGAGGTGGGATTCGTTCAGCCCGAACGGTTCGAGCAGGAGGCGTTGCGCCGCGGCGAGGCGTTCGAGGGTGGGTTCGCGGGAGATCATCGGCCCATTTTAGGCCGGGAACCCCTGCGCGCGCAGCGCTTCCAGCAGAGCTTGGGCCGAGGGATAGCGGTCCTGCGGCTGCTTGGCCATCAGGCGCTCGATCACCGGTTGCAGCGTCGCATGCGCTGCGGGCAACGCGGGCGTCGGGGCCGACAAATGGCGCGCCAGCAGCACGTCGAGCGATTCCGCGCGAAACGGCCGGTGGCCGGCCAGCATCTCGAACATCATCACGCCCAGGCTGTAGAAATCCGATTGCGGCGTGATCGTCTTTCCGGCCGCCTGCTCCGGGCTCAGGTAGTACGGCGTTCCGACCACATCGCCGTGAAGGGTTTGGGTCATGGCCATGTTCTGCGCCGCCAGCATCGACTTGGCGATGCCGAAATCCGCGACGGCCACGCTGCCGTCGGGCCTGCGCATGATGTTCTCCGGCTTCAGGTCGCGGTGGATGATGCCGCGCGCATGGATCGCCACCAGCGCCTGCGCGACCTGACCCGCGATGGCGAGGACGCGCGCTTGCGGCATGCCCACGGGCGTGATCTCCGCGCGCAGGTCGCCCTGCTCGAAATACTCCATCGCGATATACGCGTGGTCGTCGGTGAAACCCTGGTCGTAGATCCGGATCACGTGCGGGTGATCGATCAGCGACAGCAGCGTGTACTCCTGGATGAAGCGCGACAGGTGCTCGCTCGCCGCCTTGCCGCTGGCATCGAGCACCTTGAGCACGACCGGCAGGCCGTCGGCTTCGCGCACCGCCAGGTACACCTCGGTCATGCCGCCGGCGCCGATCTTTCGCGTCAGGCGGT
>Ga0157376_10003390_pt1 | contig 10969 bp, 17 predicted proteins | sample M45metaG_FD_121801 | JGI IMG/M metagenome (GOLD analysis project Ga0157376, IMG submission 121801) | Miscanthus rhizosphere microbial communities from Kellogg Biological Station, Michigan, USA - M4-5 metaG | ecosystem: Host-associated > Plants > Roots > Rhizosphere > Soil | place: USA: Michigan... | reverse complement strand
GTCGCGCATTCCGATCACGTATGTCGATGGCCGCGGCGACAGGTTTGAAGCCCCTCAATATTTCTCTCATCTGTAAGCCGAGGGCCTCGTAGAGCGATCTAGCCTCACCGCGCGGCTGCATCAGTTCTCGTCGCACCAGCGTTGTCGGCTTCGAATACGTTCGCGTAATCCAATAGGGAGGCCAACGCATGAAGAACCCACGGATCCTCTTTGTTCTGACCGCCGTGAACCTCGCGTTATTACTCACCACAATTGCGCAACAGTTGCGTCCGGCATTCGCGCAAAGCGAGGGTTCGGTACTGCGCGGGCGCGCACTCGAAATCATCGATGCCGAAGGCCGTGTTCGAGCGAGCATCAATGTGTTGCCGCCGGACAGGTCGCGAAGGGGCGAAGAGGAAGCTGAGACCGTGCTGCTGCGCCTGATCACCGAGCGTGGGCGTCCATCAGTCAAGATCGCGGCCTCCGAGCCAGCGTCTGGTCTCAGTTTCGCTGGCCCGACGGGCACCAGCGACACTTACGTGACTTTGGAATCCAAGGGAACCACCAGCTCCCTGAAATTGAGAAGCGAGAACGGTCGCGAGCGGCTTATCACGCCCTAGGCGTCGCCTCGAAGGTGACGGGCGGCCTTTCCACTTTTCATTGCCTACTAGCCTCAAGACAGCCCCCACATTTATGAAGTCGGCTGTTTCTATTTGAGAATTGCGACTTGCCGCTTACGTCGCTGCGTGGCTCCCTGAGGCAGCGAACTTGTTAGAATCGCCCGAGCTTCATTGGTGGTTCCCGAGAACTCATGTGGCGTGATCTGGCGCGTTCCGAGCGGTGACTCGTTACTGAAAAACTGGAGTTGTTGCCCCCGCAGCCTTGATCTGGTTGCGCCTGTTTTCGCGGGCATGCCCCCGGATGCAGCGAGGGCTTCGACCGCGTTGCAGTTCGAACTTGCGCGGAACCAGGGCTTCCGCATTGAGGCCTAACAGGCTTATCGAGACACGAAGTGACTGAAGCCACCTACTTCCTGGGGGCAGTTGCCGTCGGCCTTGGGGCAACGCTGTTCATGGATGTTTGCACGCTGCTGCTGAACCGCGCGTTCGGCATTCCTGCGGCCAACTATTGCCTGGTCGGGCGCTGGCTTTGTCATATGCCTCAGGGCACGTTCGTGCATGCGAACATAGCCACTGCTTCCCCGAAGGATTCGGAGTGTGCTGTGGGTTGGATAGCCCACTACGTCATTGGTGCCCTGTATGCACTGTTGTTCGTCGCCTTGGTATCGCGTGGTTGGCTCGCGCGGCCAACCTTGTTGCCAGCCACGCTTTTCGGCGTTGGCAGCGTGCTGGTGCCTTATCTGATCATGCAGCCGTCGTTTGGGCTTGGTATCGCTGCATCGAGAACGCCCCGGCCAGGGGAGGCCAGGCTGCGAAGCCTTGTGGCGCACGCAGTCTTCGGAGTCGGGCTCTACGTGTGCGCTCTCGGCGTAAGCTGCGGGCTGTAGGTCCGTTCCTGACTCCGTGCACCCATGCCTCTGCGGTCAGGTTAGCCTTGTAGGCACAGGAGAACTGAAGCCTGCCGACGCCTGTCGCTTCGTCCAGTGCAGCGATCGGCATCGCGATGGGCGCATTCGACACGCCAAATTCGGTGGAAGCGGGAACTCACGGCGAAGCGCCGGCTCAATGAGGTTATCTCGATGCTGGACCGGAGCCGCCGGTACATGCTTTCATTCTTGCGTGTGTCAGCGACATCGGCCTGCTGAGCTTGGTATCGGGTAGACCCCAAAGAAGTCGTCCCAGTAGCATCTCGCAGGAGGATTTCATGCAACGCTTCTTGTCTCTTCTAGTCGGTGCCGTCGCCTTGGTCCTGGCTTCGGCGTCCGTGGCTCAGCAGGCACTTGTCGTTCGTCCGCTGGCGGAGCGCAAAGTGGCCGATCTGCCGAGCGGCGAGCTCTTCTGGCGCATTGAAAACTATCCGTCCAAGGATGCCGCGCAAGCCGCTGCTGGAACTTGGTCGCTCGTCGCCGAGGCAGCGGGCAAGGTCTGGCTCTTCACGCTGGGTTCTGCGGGTGGGTCGACACCAGGAGGGACCAAGGTGTCCGAGGTAGGGCCTATTGTCCGCATTGTCGCTCCCCAATACCTGCTTCGCATCAACGAGGCGAGTGGGCCGCCCGGAAGCGTTACTCCCGTGCATAGTCATCCCGGCTCCGAAGCGTTCTATGTGCTCGCCGGAGAGCAAAGCATCCGAGGTGCGCGTGGAACCCTGGTGGTGAAGGCCGGCGTACCGGAGGCCGGAAACGGTGCCTCCATGGCAATGCAGGTCTCCAGCAGCGGCTCCAGCGACCTGCAATCGTTGGTCATGTTCGTCGTCGATGCCACCCAACCGTTCTCATCGCCCGCGTCGCTGCCGTAGACTACGCAGCGTAATCAGCAGCCGTGGTCCCTGCCGGGAGCCCGCAAGCACTGTTCGAGGTTGGGTAGGTTCGGTCTGCCCGGCCTTCGACCGGTCGTGGCGAGCTTCGATCCGCCATGCACTGTGGCGCCGCGGCGGTTGAATTTGTCTCGCCAGGCATCGCAGACGCAGCGTCTCTGCGATCATCCATTTTGAACCCAAATCAACGTAAGCAGCCGCAGAAGGAGCAAGCCCATGCCCGACCGCACCGTCCGCCTCCATCGCGTACTTCGCGCCAAGCCCGAGAAAGTCTATCGCGCCTTCCTCGAAGCAAATGCCCTGGCCAAATGGCTTCCTCCTTATGGCTTCACCTGCACGGTGCACCACCTGGACGCGCGCGTTGGCGGCACATTCCGGATGTCGTTCACGAATTTCTCGAGCGGGAATGGCCACGCATTCGGCGGGGAGTACATCGAATTGGTGCCGCACGGACGTATTCGCTACACCGACAAGTTCGAGGACCCGAACCTGCCTGGCGTGCTGGAGGTGACGGTTTTGCTGATGCCGGTCCTGTGCGGAACGGAGTTGAACATCACCCAAAGCGGCATTCCCGAGGCCATTCCCCTCGAGATGTGCTATCTCGGTTGGCAGGAGTCGCTCGCGCAGTTGGCGACGCTCGTCGAGCCGGAGATTCCCGGCTAGAAGCGCGCGATGCCTGACGAATTGGACTGCCATGCGCCGCGCCAGGGCTGGAAGCGTACCGCGCGGAAGCGATATGCGCTCAGCCGCTCGATGGCGTCGTTACACCGGCGCTTTACTACATCCTTCGCGAACCCCCGCAAGCGGATGAGTGGAGCCGAGACTATGCATCACGGCTTCAAGAGGTTCTTGCCAAGCTTGGTTTTCCTGAAGAGTACGTAGCTTCCATCTCCAAACCCAGGGTCTGACGCGTCATTCAATGGGGCGAGCCATCCGGGGCTTCAACTTCCCACGGCGCCGCTATGCGCTACTGACCTGCAAACGACCATATCCGGAAATTTCAGGATGCGACCATGAAAAAGTTGGACGCGAGCCAAGGCCAATCCGCATCGGAGCTCATCTCGAAGAGAATCACCGACCTCGGCGACTGGCGCGGGCGAACCCTCGGCAGGATGCGCAAGCTCATCAAGGAAGCAGATCCGGACGTCGTCGAGGAGTGGAAGTGGATGGGCACTCCTGTTTGGTCGCACGACGGGATCATCTGCACTGGTGAATCCTACAAGGACAAGGTGAAGCTTACCTTTGCCAAGGGCGCGTCTCTCAAGGATCCGGCACGTCTCTTCAACTCGAGTTTGGACGGAAACGTACGCCGCGCGATCGACATCCACGAAGGAGAAGACGTTGACGAGTCGGCTTTCAAGGTGCTCGTTCGCCAAGCGATTGCCCTCAACAGCTCGGCCAAGGCGAAACCTGCGAGGAAAGCGAAGTCCTAGCGATTTCGCCCCACCAAGTCCGACATCGTGGCCGCTGGGATATAACGTCGCCTTGCATGCCTTCGTAATTGAGTCTTAAGGTATGGCAAGCAAGCATCCGGCTACGATCGCCGAATATATCCAGGCGGCCCCGCGCGAGGGCCAACCGCATTTGCTTCGGCTGTACGCGATCCTCAAGAGCGTCGCGCCGGAGGCCAAGGAGGCGATCAAATGGGGGACGCCGTTTTTTGTGGAGCCCCGATTCCTGTTCGCGTTCTCTGCGCACAAGGCACATCTCAACTTCGCGCCATCGGCAGAAGGGTTGGAGCCATTTCGCGAAGAACTGGAAGAGTACAAGACTACCAAGGGCATGCTCCAGATTGCCTATGACAAGTCCCTTCCGGAGGATCTGATTCGCAAGATCGCCGAGCACCGTCTCCGGCATGTGCGCAAACGTGAAGACGACGCTTTCTGGTAAATTCATCCTGATCGACCGCGCGCACAATTGCACCGGCGCCGTCACAAGCGGGCAAAATTCGTAGACCGGGAAGCGACGCTGGATGTTCGCGATCAAGGCCGAAGTCAGCGACCCTGGGCTCGCGTTCTTCACGTTCAGCGGGCAGAAGACGATGTACGGCGGCAAGCTTATCGCAAGAGGCGACTTGATCTTCATTTTCGCGAGCGAGAACGAAGGCGGTTCAGGTCTTCTCGCTCGCGGCATCGTCACATCTGCGGAAGAGACTCCAAGGAAATTGGGAATCGCCCGGCAAACGCCGCGCGTAAGTATCGGCATCAGACGTACCGCGCTCGCCAAGCGACCTCTGGGACGGAGCGAACTCAAGCACTTTTCTGACTGGAACGACGGTCGGCCCGAGACCGAGCTCAACTTCAAGCTCTATCGTCAGGCAACGAACAAGATTGTGGGCATCTCGGAGGCCGTGGCCGCATTCCTCGCGGGATTCTTTTAGTTGGAGCAACTTCGGAATGGCTTTGGCTGCGCGTTGCTTGTACGGGAGGAGGGGCAAACCCTGCGGCCAACTGGAAGAGACGGCATGTGGCTTCTGGCGGAACGCGCCGAGCGGCCCGCCGGTCAGCTTTATCGGCAGGCGTTCCAGGATAAATGCACTTGGGGGCCACCTGCTGATCGCTGCTGTAGCGCGCAGATGAAGCTAGCCCGCAATGGGTTGCGGCGACCCATTTGGGCGCAGGGATGACTGATTTCGCTAAGCAATCGCCACGCACGTATGCGAGCAATATACGCGAGCGACTTTACACTCGAGCCGCAGACCAGGGCGCACGGCGAGCAGATGTTCGTCGTGCTCAGCGACCCTGCGATCTACAAGCACGAGAACAGACCACCGCAGTCGCTGGAGTGGCTCCAGGAGCGCTTCACGAAGCTGGAATCGAGGCGTTCACCGAACGGAAAGGAGCAGTGGCTCAATTGGGTTATACGCCTGCCCACTTCGGACCTCGCCGGCTATGTGCAGGCCACGGTACGCGAGGATGGTCGCGCAGCTATTGCATATGAATTGTCGAGCCCGTATTGGGGCCGCGGCTTGGCACGACAAGCGGTTCGAGTCATGATCACCGAGCTTGCCGAGTACTATCATGTGCGCAGGGTCACTGCTGTGCTCAAGCGCGAGAACCAGCGCTCGTTTCGGTTGCTCGAACGGCTGGCTTTTGCGCTTGCCTCGCCTGCGTGCCGCTCGAAGTACGGTGTCGAAGACGACGAAATATTGATGTGGCGAGAGGTTTATGCACATGACCGTGGCGCGCGCTGACCACGCATTTCAACCCTGGGGCCTCTCGGACGTCCGCGGCGTCGCCTGCACAGGTCCGCCATCGCTCGACGAACAGGCTTTCGGGGCCCTGTGTACATCAGCGCCTCAAACGGAATGACCACACTTGGCCGCCGGATAGCATGCCGTAGCGATGCGTGCCGTGCGCAGCGGCGCCGCCACGCCGGAAAATTTGATGCGTTAGCGTCCAGCTCGCAAGAGAAACTACGTATGAGTCGCATCCGGTCGCTATTGCTCCTGTCGATCGTATGCGCGGTCTGTTCGGGCGCTGCGCATGGCAACGAACGCGTAGGCGACGCGGGCCGTGCCCACTCACTTGCCCGCCACGCGCAATCGGTGACTGCTTTCGAGAAGGAAGTTCTCTGGACCCTCGAGACCCTGCCTGGTGACGATCGCTTCGCTTTGTACAGGACCTACAATCACTTGATGAGCGCATGGGCTCAGGTCGCGGTCTCGCAAGCTCTGCTGGAGCTTTCGATCGCATCCACCTGGCCGCCGGATGAGCAGGCGCTCAGGATGACGTTAAGAGATCAGGCGCAATTTGCGCTGCAGGATCTCGATGAAACGCGTCAAGGGCTTGAACGAGATATGCTCGATATCGCACGGGCGGATCACCGGAGGATCAATGAGGCCGCGCGCTCATTGCTTGTCGAGATGCGCGTCACCCTCGATCGTTTGCTGGACGATCAATGTGTTCCCCTGCGGTGCACTGTCGGCCGTTGACCGGCGGTAATCTCGACATGCTCGGAAAGCGCTGGTGTCCTCGCAGGAACAAGTGAAGACCCGAAATAGCCGTTACGACCAAGTCCATTCACCCAAAACCATAGGAGAAGGAAAATGCGTGGGATCATCAGGGCGATGTGTTGCATGATTTTCGGAATGCAGATCGTGCCCGCCATTGCGCAGCCGGTGGAGGACGCTCTGAAAAAGATCCAGGGAACCTGGTTGGCAACCAAGGCGGAACAAGACGGCAAGCCAGCCAAGGATGTTGATGGGCATCGGCTCTCCTTTGCCGCAAACCGCTTTCAACTGCACTCCAAGGACGGCAAGCTTCTTTATGAGGGAACCTTTCGCGTGGAGCCCGGCGCGAAGCCGGCCGCAATCGACTTCGACCATACGTTGGGATCGCTGAAGGGAAAAGTGTGGAAGGGAATCTACGCCTTGGACGGCGACACGCTTACGACCTGCGACAACGCACCGAGCCTGGACAAGGGGCGGCCCACGGCATTCGAGGCCAAGGCGGGCTCCGGATATGTTCTGATCACGTTCTCTCGCGCAAAACCCTAACCGGCCTTTGTGCATCATTCGCAAATGGGAATGTCCCTGGCCTGACGCTGCCCGATGGATTGCGCCTCTGCCCATGCGCAGTTCGGCCGTTGGCGATGGCACAACTTTGCTTGCCCACTGTCGGCGGTCGTGAACCATGAACCGCCCTCCGCGCCTTCGCGCTCTATCGTGGTTCGGCGAATACACACTCACGCACGTCGTGGCATCTGCGCGCGACGCGGGCTGCCGAACGGCAGCCGCTTCTCGCTGAGTGGCACGAGAATCCGATGAACATCGCCCAACCGCATCGCGTGACGCGCTGCTACATCCAGAACCTGGCCGCGCATCCGTCGACCGTGTTTCCGTTGCTTTGTCCTGTGCGAGAGTCCGATTGGATCGAGGGCTGGGATCCGGTCGTCGTACTCACCAACTCGGGCGTGGCCGAAACCGATTGTGTGTTCGTGACCCACGCGTCACCCAACAACATTATCTGGTATGTCACCCGACATGAACCTTCGAGTTGCTTCGTGGAAATGCTGAAGATCACGCCGCTCGTAACCGCGTGCCGACTGACGATACAGCTTCGCGCCGTGGAGTCCGGCTCCGAGGCGCTCGTTACTTACACCCATACAAGTCTCGGACCGGTGGGCGACGCGTTTGTCGCATCATTCACGGACGACTACTACCGCAAGTTCATGCGGGACTGGGAGGCGCGCATCAATCATTACCTCGTGCACGGCAGCGCCTTGCGGGACTCGACGGGCTGATCCGGCGCTCGAATTGGCTGCGCACGCCGCGCATCACTAACCCTGTTCAAACACCCAGGATGACTTCCACGACGGCCTCGGAACACTGGTTCGACGGAACCAGTTGGGAGCTTGCCGTCCCCCCCGGATGGACGCAGATTTACGGCCGCGGCAGGATGACATTTCAGGGACAGCTGCCAGGACACGCACTATCCTTTTCGATAAGCAAGGCGATTGCCGATACCCGAGAAGAGTCCACGCTCGAAGCCGCGCGATCCATTGCGATGAACGAGTTGCTTTCGTTTCGTCGGGATCCGGGACGGCTACGGCCGCTCGTCGTCAAGGCAATGCTTGGGTCGCGCCATCTGCTCGACACTGCCGGGCCCCTGAGACACCTGGTCGTCCACCTGTGGTGCCGTGCCAAGGGCGCGGACATCATGGCGGTAACCGCAGGCGTTTTGAAAGGACACGTTCTCCGGACCGCCGAGGGCGATCTGGCTCGAAGCCGGGGTTATCTTCGATCGGCCGAGTGGCGCATCTACGTTGATCTGACCAGCCCCAGGAAGGCGGAACCGGGTTCGGACCCGGGTGCGATCGATGTATTGGGCGGCCTTGAATTCCATGATCAGCAGCGTGCGGCTTGATGCTGGCGCCCTATTGGCCGGGGACGAGTCTTCGATCAGGCGAGCACATGGCGCGCCAGTCACGCCGGGGCCCCATCACGACGCCTGAAGCCTGCCGCAACCGAGCCCATCGGATTGGACCGACATGAACGAAGACCACGCGGACAAAGACCCGGGATCGCGCGTCGCCGAACAGCCATCGCGCGTCGTTCCCGATGGCTACCGACAAGGTCTCATCACGGCGATTACGGTTCTCCTGGGTTTTTCGCTCACCTTCCTGCGCTTCTGGGGGTTCGAGGCGCCCGGACATTGGACGTGGCGGTCCATTGTGTCGACCGGAACTTCGATCGTGGCGATCGTGCTGCAGCTCATCGCGCTTTTTCGATCCCTCCGACTGGAAGACAATAGTGCAAGCGAGTATCAAAAAACCGTCAGGTGGTTCATCGGCTCGGCTGTTGCGCTCCTCCTTGGGCTGCTGTCTGCCGTCGTCGAATTCTCCGCTGACGATTGAATGCCCGCAGTCTGTCGCCCGACACGAAGTATCCTCGTACCGAGTGGCGCTCCCACACGGAACCTCACGCGACTGTCGCTGCGCACATGAACGTCACGCAGCTGAAGGCATTCTGTCGCGGCTTTCCCGGTGCCACCGAAACGCTGTATGAGGACCCGTATAATTTTCTGGTCTATGCGGTGGGTGGAAGGAAATTCGCTTATTTCAAGACCAGCCAACCGGAGCGATGGCGTTTCAGCACTCGAGTTACGCCCGATCGGTTCATCGAGCTGACGGACGTGCCTGGCGTGAAGCCCGCCCGATACCGGGGCCGCTTCTATTGGATAACCATCGTCAACGTCGCCGGATTTCCTCCCACCTATCTTGCTGAGTTGGTTCAATGGTCGTACCAACGGGCGTTTGCGTCATTGAGCAGGACAAGGCAGATCGGCGTTCGGGGTCCAATTTCATGAGTGCGCGCACGCAAGGACCATGCAGAAGCAGATTCATTCGACCTGTCCGTTGCAAGCGATCGGCCGGCAACTGAATTCCCTCGCATCCCACTTTCCTATGGCACTCGTCTACCGCTATGCCTTTCCCGCGATGTGGCTGAGCTGGGCCTTCTACTGGTGGGTCGAGTCCCGCAACGTCAAGATCACGGTTCGGCACGAGTCCGTGTCATCCAGGCTTATGCATATCATTCCGCTCGTCGTCGCAATCGTTCTGATCTCGGTCCCGCGCGTACCGTTCCCGCTTCTCGCCAGGCGATTCGTGCCTCTCTCCGACTGGGCGTTCTGGCTCGGCGTATTGCTGACTGCGGGCGGCATGCTGTTTTCGATTTGGGCCCGGGTCCACCTCGGGAAGAACTGGAGCGGCACCGTGACGATCAAGCAAAATCATGAGCTGATCACGGGTGGGCCCTATGCGCTGGTTCGTCATCCCATCTACACGGGACTGCTGCTCGCATTCCTCGGTTCGGCGCTCGCCATCGGCGAATGGCGAGGCGTTCTTGCCTCCGCGATGGTGGCAATCGCACTTTGGCGCAAGCTGCGGCTCGAGGAGCGTTGGATGCATCAGCAATTCGGAGATGCGTACCAGACGTACGCCCAGCGGGTCGCGGCGCTCGTGCCGTTCGTTCTTTGAGCGCCTGCGAGTCCATCCAACGCGCGTATCCGACACCCCGCAATCGATACGCGGTGCTGTCACTCACCTCGACAGTCGATAACCGTTCGCGCGCAAACGGGATCTACTCCTCGCACGAGACATTCATGACCGATCATGCATATCCGGCTGCCATCGTTGCAGCGCTGGCACCCGCCCGGGTCAAGCGTTCGAATTATCCGGCGACGTTCGCCGCCCGAGTGGCCGGCCGACAAAAGCACCCGCTCGGAGACCTGTTCGGCCTGACCAACTTCGGCGTCAACCTCACGACACTTGCGCCAAACGCGGCGTCGGCGCTCCGTCATGCTCACACGAGGCAAGACGAGTTCGTGTACATCCTGCAGGGGCGTCCCACATTGCATACCGATGAAGGAAGGACGGAGCTGTCACCCGGCATGTGTGCGGGCTTCAGGGCCGGGACGGGGAATGGCCATCACCTCGTCAACGAGACGGACGAAGATGTCGTGTACCTCGAGGTGGGCGACCGCACGCCGGGCGACGAAGGCACCTTCCCGGACGACGACCTGAAAGCGCGGCTGGTCGACGGCCAATGGACATTCGTGCACAAGGATGGCTCGCCCTATTAGTGGATCGTAGCGACCAAATCGGCAGTGGCTGACCTCATTCAGCGGTGAGGGTTGGCGGACGCACGAGCCCACCACGCACCTTGCCTGTCAGCCAGGCGCCGGCCGGCCGGACAAGATGAGAAGGGTGAAGAAGCATGAATCCAGAACAGCGAATCCAGAGCCTTGGCCTCGAGCTTCCTGCGGGAAGCGTCCCGGCCGGCAACTACACCACGGCCGTTCAAACCGGCAATCTGCTTTTCATTTCCGGCAAGGCGCCGCCTCCGGTCGCAGGGAAATCGCCGAAAGGTCGCATCGGTCGCGAGTATTCGACGGAAGACGGCTACGCGCTTGCGCGTTCCGCGTGCACGGATCTGATCGCCGCGATGAAGAAGGCACTGGGTTCCCTCGACAGGGTCGCGCGTGTGGTCGAGTTGCAAGGTGCGCTCAACGCCACGCCCGAATTCGAGGAGCACGCACGCGTGCTGGATGGAGCC
>Ga0157376_10003389_pt1 | contig 10970 bp, 5 predicted proteins | sample M45metaG_FD_121801 | JGI IMG/M metagenome (GOLD analysis project Ga0157376, IMG submission 121801) | Miscanthus rhizosphere microbial communities from Kellogg Biological Station, Michigan, USA - M4-5 metaG | ecosystem: Host-associated > Plants > Roots > Rhizosphere > Soil | place: USA: Michigan... | reverse complement strand
GGTCCATACACCATCGTCACGTACAGCACGAGGATCGTCAGCAACACGAGCAGCATCGGCCAGTTCACCGCGGCCGGATCGGCCTTCGCTGGATAGCCGCCACCCTTCAGCGCCTCGCTCAACTGCTTGGCGAATGCATCGGCCTGGGTCTTGAACGCGGCCGCGTCGAGCCCTGCGCCCTCGAACGAGGGAACAGCCGTGCCGCCGACCTTGACCGACGCGACCGTACCGGCCGGTGCGGCTTCGTTCTGGTACGGAACGCCACTCTTGACCAGCGCGCTCTTGATGATGTCGCAGGAGTTCGTGAACACTTTCTTGCCGACCGGATCGAACTGGAAGCTGCAAGTTGCCGGATCGGCCGAGACGACGACCGGGTTGGTCTGACTGGCCGTTTCGATCGCCGGATTGGCATAGTGCGTCAGTCCCTGGAAGATCGGGAAATAGGTCAGCGCCGCGAGCAGGCAGCCCGCCATGATGATCGGCTTGCGGCCGACGCGATCCGACAGCCAGCCGAAGAACACGAAGAATGGCGTGCCGATCAGCAATGCGCCGGCAATCAGCAGGTTCGCGGTGACCGGATCGACCTTCAGCGTCTGGCCGAGGAAGAACAGCGCATAGAACTGGCCGCCGTACCACACGACTGCTTCGCCGGCGGTCGCACCGAACAGGGCGAGCAGCACGATCTTCAGGTTGTCCCAGCGCACGAACGATTCGGTCAGCGGTGCCTTCGAGCCTTTGCCCTCGGCCTTCATCTGCTGGAACATCGGCGATTCCTGCAACTGCAGGCGGATGTAGACCGAGATCAGCAGCAGGAAGAACGACAGCCAGAACGGAATGCGCCAGCCCCATGTGTCGAAGTCCGCGCCCAGCGTGGTCCGGCAGATCAGGATCACGATCAGCGACAGGAACAGGCCGAACGTCGCCGTGATCTGGATGAAGCTCGTGTAGAGACCACGCTTGCCCGGCGGTGCATGTTCGGCGACGTAAGTCGCAGCGCCGCCGTACTCTCCGCCGAGCGCCAGGCCCTGCAACAGGCGCAAGGCGATCAGAATGATCGGCGCGGCAGCGCCGATCGAGGCGTAGCTCGGGATCAGGCCGACCAGGAACGTCGACGAGCCCATGATGATGATGGTGATAAGAAAAGTATACTTGCGCCCGATCAGGTCGCCGAGGCGTCCGAAGATCAGCGCGCCGAACGGCCGCACGAAGAAGCCGGCGGCAAATGCCATCAGCGCGACGATGTATCCGCTGGTCGGATTGAGGGCCGAGAAGAACTGCTTGGCGATGATCGCGGCCAGCGAGCCATACAGGTAGAAGTCATACCACTCGAACATCGTGCCGATGCTCGATGCCGCAATGACGCGCACATGACCCTTGGTCAGACTTGAACCCCCGCCTTGAACAGTTGCTGTTGCCATAATGCTCCCCTCGAAAATGAGTCGCGAAACGTTCGAAACCCAACGCCTGACTACGTCACTTCCCCGACACTGACGTCTTCAACTCCCCGCGCAGCCGACGCACCACGCCATTTACGCGCCCGGAGAAGACGTTGGCATGACAGACTGCCCCGTGCCCGCCGCCATAGCCATTCGCCTTTGGTCGAAGGCTTGCAAAACGTCGACTAAGGTCGTATTGGTCCTTGGTTGTCAGCCGCTACTGTGACCATAGCGATCCTGGGGGGTCGCGGTCGAGGAGAGTTCCATGTCCAAGCTGCATCCGGTCGCGGCCGAGTTCGCCGCCAAAGCCCGCATCCGCGCTGACGATTACGCGAAGATCTACGCCGAGTCCGTGCGCGATCCGGAAGGTTTCTGGCGGCGTGTCGGCGGGCGCCTGGACTGGATCAAGCCGTTCAGCAAGGTCAAGGATGTCTCGTTTGCTCCGAATGACCTGCATATCCGCTGGTATTACGACGGCCAGTTGAATTTGTCGGCCAATTGCCTGGATCGTCATCTGCAGACGCGCGGCGACAAGACCGCGATCCTCTGGGAGGGCGACGACCCGAACGAATCGCGCGCGATCAGCTATCGCGAACTGCACGCGCAAGTCTGCCGCGCGGCGAATCTTTTGAAGAACCTCGGCGTCAAGAAGGGCGATCGCGTCACGATCTACCTGCCGATGATTCCGGAGGCGGCAATTTCGATGCTCGCCTGCGCGCGCATCGGCGCGATCCATTCGGTCGTGTTCGGCGGCTTCTCGCCGGACTCGCTCGCCGGGCGCATCGCCGACTGCGCGTCAAAGCTCATCATCACCGCGGATGAAGGCCTGCGCGGCGGCAAAAAGGTGGCGCTCAAGGTCAACGTCGACGAGGCGCTGACCCGGCCCGGCACGACCAGCGTCGAGACCGTGCTGGTGGTCAAACGCACCGGCTCGCCAGTGCAGATGCAGAGTCCGCGCGACCGCTGGTGGGACGCGCTGATGCAGGCGCAGAGTGCCGAATGCGCGCCCGAACCGATCGACGCCGAGGATCCACTTTTCATTTTGTATACTTCCGGATCGACCGGCAAGCCCAAGGGCGTGCTGCACACAACCGGCGGCTACGGCGTATTCGCCAGTTTCACGCACGAATGCGTGTTCGATCTGCGCGAGGACGACATCTACTGGTGCACGGCCGACGTCGGTTGGGTCACCGGTCACAGCTACATCGTCTACGGGCCGCTCGCGAACGGCGCGACCTCGCTGATGTTCGAGGGCGTGCCGAACTATCCGGACTCCGGCCGATTCTGGCAGGTCATCGACAAGCACCAGGTGACGCTGTTCTACACGGCGCCGACCGCGATCCGCGCGCTGATGCGCGAAGGCGAGGGGCCGGTGAAGAAGTCCAAGCGCTCGAGCCTGCGCCTGCTCGGCACGGTCGGCGAACCGATCAACCCGGAAGCCTGGGAATGGTACTGGCGCGTGGTCGGCGACGGGCGCTGCCCGATCGTCGACACCTGGTGGCAGACGGAAACCGGCGGCATCCTGATCACGCCGCTGCCCGGTGCGATCGACCAGAAGCCGGGCTCGGCAACCAAGCCGTTCTTCGGCGTACAGCCCGCGATCGTCGATGCAACCGGCAACGTGCTCGAGGGCGAGGCCGAGGGCAATCTCGTGCTGACCGATGCCTGGCCCGGCATGATGCGCACGGTCTACGGCGATCACCAGCGCTTCATCGATACCTACTTCAAGACCTATCCCGGCACGTATTTCACCGGCGACGGCGCGCGCCGCGATGCCGACGGCTATTACTGGATTACCGGCCGCGTCGACGATGTCATCAACGTGTCCGGGCATCGGCTCGGCACGGCGGAAGTCGAAAGCGCGCTCGTGGCCCATCCGAAGGTTGCCGAAGCGGCGGTCGTCGGCTGTCCGCACGACATCAAGGGCCAGGGTATCTACGCTTATGTCACGCTGAAGTCCGGCGAAGAACCCAGCGACGCGCTGCGCAAGGAACTGATCGCGCACGTACGCAAGGAGATCGGCCCGATCGCCACGCCCGATTACCTGCAGTGGGCGCCGGGCCTGCCGAAGACGCGCTCCGGCAAGATCATGCGCCGCATCCTGCGCAAGATCGCCGAAAACCTGCCCGACCAGCTCGGCGACATTTCCACGCTCGCCGATCCGTCGGTCGTGCAGAATTTGGTCGGCGAACGGTTGGTGAGATGAATAGAAGGGGCGAGGGACGAGGGGCGAGGGGCGAGGGAGAGCCCTGCGCCGCCGCGCTGTTGCTCTTTTACTCGCCCGTCGCCCCTCGTCCCTCGCCCCTGCTCTCTTACTCGCCCCTCGCCCCTCGCCCCTCGCCCCTGCTCTCCCAATGCGCGAAATCCTGATCGCCGACGACCATCCGCTGTTCCGCGATGCGCTCAAGCGCGCGTTGGCGCAGGCCGTGCCCGAAGCACTGCTGTTCGAGGCGGACGGCGTGCCGGCGCTGCAGATTCTGGTCGAGGCGCACGCCGATGCCGAGCTGCTGCTGCTCGACCTGCATATGCCGGGCGCGAACGGTTTCTCGACGCTGGCCTATCTGCGCGGGCAACACCCGGGCCTCCCGGTCGTCGTCGTCTCGGCCCAGGAGGACCCGGCTGTGATCCGCCGCGCGATTGCCCACGGCGCATCCGGCTATATCCCGAAATCGGCGTCGGTCGACACGATCGTCACCGCGGTGCGGCGGATTCTCGACGGCGACGTGTGGCTGCCGCCGCACGTGTCGGAATCGAGCGGTGCGCTCGACGACGATGAAGCCAGCGCCGCGTCGCGCATTGCCGAACTGACACCGCAGCAGTTCCGCGTGCTCGGCATGATCGCGGCGGGCCTGTTGAACAAGCAGATTGCGTTCGAGCTGAACGTGTCCGAGGCGACGATCAAGGCGCACATGACCGCGATCATGCGCAAGCTGCACGTTTCGAACCGCACGCAAGTTGCCTTGTGCGCCAATCACCTCGCGCTGGAACAGGCCATGCTGCCGCCCGGGCCCCTCGAGTCGACCGGCTAGTCGGACGTTTTTTTTGGACGCGGATGAACGCGGATCAACACGGAATGCCGCGAATGAGAGAAAAAAAGCCCAGCGGAAACCGAGACAGCGATTCTGAAAATCCGGCTCCCGCTGTATCCGCGAACATCCGTGCGAATCCGCGTTCATCCGCGCAAAAAATAGCAGCCTTCGCGACGCGAGCGCGCCTAGGCAGTGGCCGCGGGCTGCGCACCCTGGCTGCTGCGGCCGAGCTGCGCGATCAGCGCTCGCAGCGCAGCCGGTTTGACCGGCTTGCGTAGAAGCGCGTAGCCGCGTTCGCGCGCGCTGGCTTTCAATTCGAGGCTCGCATCCGCCGTGATCAGTGCGCCGGGCGGCGGCGGATCGAATGCCGCGCGCAGGCGGTCGAGCGCGGCAAGGCCGTCGATCGGGTCGTCGAGATGATAGTCGGCCAGGATCAGGTCCGGACGGCGCAACGATGCCGCATTTTGCGCTTCTTCCACATTGCGCGCTATGTCGCAACTGACGCCCCAGCGCGTCAGCAACGCCAGCATGCCTTCGAGGATCGCGCTGTCGTTGTCCAGGCATAGCACGTGCAGCGAGCTCGGCAAACCGACCGGAGAGGCGCGGCGCAGGATGCGCGTCGGAGTAGCCGCGGCTGCCGCGGCGCGAGGCACGCGGATCGAAAACCAGCTGCCGTGGCCGGGCCGGGAATCGGCCTTGAGTTCGTGGCCGAGCATGCGCGCGATGCGGTCGCAGATCGCCAGGCCCAGGCCGAGGCCCTTCTCGCCCCACGGCGACGGGTGTTCGAGGCGGCGGAACTCGTCGAAGATCAGGCGCAGATGCTCGCTCGCGATGCCCGGCCCGGTGTCGCGCACTTCGATGCTGACCATGCCGCCGTGGCGGCGCACGCCGAGCAGCACGCCGCCCTTGCGCGTATAGCGCAGCGCGTTGGACAGGAAATTCTGCACGATCCGGCGCAGCAGGTGCGGATCGCTGCGCACGCACACGCGTGTCGGCACGACGTGCAGGCGCAAGCCCCGGGTCGCGGCCAGCACCGAGAACTGGTGCTGGATCGACTCGAAGATATCGCTGAGCGGGAACACGGAGATTTCCGGCCGGTGGCGACCGGCGTCGAGGCGCGAGGCTTCGAGCAGGGCGTCGAGCAAATCCTCGGCGGCCTTGAACGATGCGTCGATGCGCTCGGCCAGTTGCGCCGAGTCGGCGTCGAGTTGCGGCTGATGGCGCAGCGCCGAGGTAAACAGGCGCGCGGCGTTCAGCGGCTGCAGCAGATCGTGCGAGGCCGCGGCGAGAAAGCGTGTCTTGCTCGCGTTCGCCGCTTCGGCCTGACGCTTGGCCTGTTCCTGCGAAGACAGCGCTTCGCGCAATTCCTGCGTGCGTTGCGCGACGCGTTGTTCGAGCGTCTCGTTTGCTTCGCGCAACGCGTTCTCGGCGCGCTTGTAGTCGGTGATGTCGCTGAATGTCGTCAGGTACCCACCGCCCGGCAGCGGTTCGCCGCGTGTTTCAATCACGCGGCCGTCGGGACGCTCGCGCACGAAAACGTGCTGCGTGCCACGGCCGAGAAAATCCAGACGGCGCCGCACGAGTTCCTCGACATCGCCGGGCCCGAGCAGGCCACGCTGCGCGTTGTAGCGGATCAGGTCCGCGACCGGCCGGCCGACGTAGACGAATCCTTCCGGGTAGTCGAACAGGTCCGAGTAGCGGCGGTTCCAGGCGACGATGCGCAGCCCGCTGTCGACGACGCTGACACCCTGGGTCATGTTCTGGAAGGTCACGCCGATCAACTCGCGGCTGAAGCGCAATTCCTGCGAAGCTTCGTCGAGCAGGGTCACGGCTTCGGACAAGTCCAGTCCCGTGCCGCGCAGCGCACTCGTGAGCATGCGCCGCGCCGACGCCGCGCCGATCGCGCCGGCGAGCAGGCGCTCGGTGAACTGCACGAGCGCGCGGTCGGCCGCCGTGTTCGGCAACAATGTCTGGTTCGTCGCCTGCGCGTAGTCGGCGAACGCGCGCTGCGCATTGCGCTCGCCGACGATGCGTTCGGCCAGCGCGCGCAGGTCGCCGACCGGAACGCGCCCCCGCCAGTCGCCGGCAGCGCTGATCCGCTCGGCATCGAGGTCGAGGAACGCCGCGGCCCGCAGGCGCTCGTCGACACCCGGCCGGTAGCGCAACGACAGGACGACCACGCAACCGACGTTGGCGAACAGCGACCAGAACGTGCCGTGCGTCACCGCGTCCCAACCCGTTGTATACAGCAGTGCGTGCGGCCGCAGTGCGGTGAGGCCGAACGGTCCAGTCTGCACCCACGCCGACGGCAGCCAGCCGTTTTCGGCCATGCCGGGCAGCAGCAAGGTGTACAACCACGCGGCGAAACCGGCGATCAACCCCGCGGTGACGCCGATGCGGCTTACGTTGCGCCAATACAGCCCGCTGATAATCGCCGGCGCAAACTGCGCCAGCGCGACGAACGCGAGCAGGCCGATCTGGGCAAGTTGCACATTGCGGGTCGTTGCCCGGTAGTACGCATAGGCCAGCGCTGCGAGTACGACGATCGCGATGCGCCGCACGGTCAGCACGATCGCGGAAATATCCGCGCGCCGCTCGAGGCCGAGGCGCCGGATGCGCAGCAGCGCCGGCACGATCAGGTCGTTGCTGATCATCGTCGACAGCGCAACGCACTCGACGATGACCATTCCGGTCGCCGCGGAAAAGCCGCCGATGTAGGCGAACAGCGCGAGCAGGTTGTGCCCGCCCGCCAGCGGCAGCCCGAGCACGTACGCATCCGGGTCGATGCCACGCGCCAGCGCGACCGGCGCACCGGCCGCGACAATCGGCAGCACGAACACGATGATCAGCAGCAGGTACGCCGGAAACAGGCGGCGGGCCTGGCGTACGTCCGCCGGATCCTCGCATTCGATCACGCCGACCTGGAACTGGCGCGGCAGGCAGAACATCGCGACGAACGCGAGCAGCGTCTGCGCGACGAAGCCTGATGGCAGACCGTGCTCGGTGAATTCGCGCACCGGGGCGGTAATGGCGCCGCTGAACCCGCCGGCACTCAGCGCGTAGATGCCGATCGCGACGAAGGCGACCAGCTTGACCAGCGATTCGACCGCGATCGCGAGCATCATGCCGTGATGGTGCTCGGTCGCGTCGATGCGGCGCGTGCCGAACAGGATTGCGAACATCGCCAGCAGCGCGGCGATGTACAAGGCGCTGTCGCGCAGCAGGGGCGCGGCGTGTGGCGCGCTGCCGCTGAGCACGCCGATGCTCATTGCCACCGCCTTGAACTGCAGCGCGATGTAGGGAATCGCAGCGGTTACCGCGATGATCGTCACGAGCGCCGCCAGGCCATGCGACTTGCCGAAGCGCGAAGCGATGAAATCGGCGATCGAGGTGATGTTGCGCTGCTTGGCGACGACAGTCAGGCGATGGAACATGCCACTGCCGAACGCGAACAGCAGGATAGGTCCCAGATAGATCGGCAGGTACGACAGGCTCGATCCGGCCGCGCTGCCGACCGCGCCGTAGAACGTCCAGGACGAACAGTAGACTGCGAGCGCCAGGCTGTAGACGAGCGGGCGCAACCAGGTGCGGTTCGGATACAACGGCCGGCGGTCGCCGTAATAGGCGAGCGCAAACAGCGCGGCAACGTAACCGAGCGATACGAGCAGCAACAGCCAGCCTGCAATCAAGCCTTCCGCCTCCGTCGGCGCGATCCTGGCGCGTGATTCAAGTAGGAGTGTCCCCGCGGGAACGATTCCAATGGAAACGATTCTAGTGCGCAGCCGGTCCGGTTTCGCCTTGCAACGCGACATGGACCCCTTGACCCGGACCCGGATCAGACCCAAGCATGCCCGCATGCGCCTGCTGTCCGCCAGCAATTTCACGCCTGCCCGCATTCCGGTCGCGCTGGCCGACGACGAAATTCACTTGTGGCTCCTCGCCGCGGACCGCGGCCAAGATGCGGCGCGCCGAAACGATTCGCGCGTGCGCGAACTGCTGGCGGGGTACCTGGGCTGCGCGTCGGATGCGCTGCGCCTGGCTCTCGGCGAACACGGCAAGCCGTTTCTGGACGGACCCTGCCTGACCGGCGCGCGCGCGTTCGACTTCAATGTTTCGCACAGCGGCAGCGCACTGCTCGTGGCCATCGCGCGCGGCCAGGAGGTCGGCGTCGATATCGAAACCCAGCGCCGGCGGCGGCCGGTACTGGAGCTGGCCCGGCGCTTCTTTGCCGCCGACGAAGCTTCAGCGCTCGCCAGTCTCGGCGAACCGCACCGCCAGATTGCGTTCCTGCGCCTGTGGAGTTGCAAGGAGGCCGTGGTCAAGGCACTCGGGATCGGCATCGGTTTCGGTCTGGCGCGCCTGCAGTTCAGCATCAATCCGGCCGGCGAGCCGGTTGAACTGAGCGTGATCCACGCCTCAGCGGGCTCTGTCGAAGACTGGCATGTTGTGCGCCTGGCACCGACCGGCGCCCATGTCGGAGCACTGGCGTGGCGTGGTCCGACGCGGCGCGTGCGCGCTTTCGCTGCGGCGGCGGATTGGACGTAGCGATTTTCCGGCGCGACGGTTGCTGTGCCGGCACATTCGGGCTAAGTTTCGGAATCAACGCCATGATGCCATCGCATGCGGAAGCTGCTGCGTAACCTGCTACTCGTCGCGATCCTGCTCGCCGGCGTGCTCAAGCTCGTGCTCTGGTACGAGGTGCGGCAGAGCGCCGCTCGGCTGGTCAGCGCGTGGGCGCCGTTTGCCCAGGTGCAGTACGACAGCCTCGGCGTCAACCTCGACGGCACGATCGGAGTCGGTGGCCTCAACGTCGTATTCGGCAAAGGTCCGGCACGTTCCACCTGGCGGGCATCGCAGGTCGATGTCGAAACCTCCGGTCCGCTCTGGCTGTTGCGGCGAACCCTGATGGGCGACGAGAGTTTTCCCGCGCATCTGGGTCTGGCCGTGAAGGGGCTGCAACCGCCCGCCGGCGCCTCGCCGTTCGACTGGCGCTGGCTGAGTCCTCTGAGTCTCGTACCGTTTGAAACTTTTGGCTGCGGCGTGGTTTCCCGCCTCAGCGTCGCCGATTACCAGCGCATGGGGCTCAACCCGGGCGTTGCGCAACAGCACCTGCAGTACAGCTACGATGCCGCGGCGAATGCGCTGACGTTCACCGGCGAATTGTCGACGCCGCCGTTCTCGGCGATTTCGCTGAGCGGCGAGTTGCAGAACTTCGATGCGCGATCGCTCACGCCGCAAGGCTGGCCGAAGCTGCACGTCGCGGTGCTGACTGCGGAGTACGCAGACAGCGGCTACCTGGTCAAACGCAACCATTTTTGCGCGCAGCAGGCGGGTGCGAATCCTCCGGCGTTCATCGATCAGCATGTCGATGCGATCAAGGCCTACCTCGATGGCCTCGGAGTGCAGACGACGGCTGGCGTCGAAAAAATATATCGCGAACTCGTCACCAGCGGCGGCCGCATGAGCGTGCAGAGCCTGCCGAATCCGGGTTTCACGCTCGAGACACTTTCGTCCGAGGCGCCCGACGCGCTCGTGCGTCAGCTCAACCTGACGACGCGGCACAACGATGCGCCGCCGGTGATGCTGCGGCTCGCATTCAAGACGCCCGAAGCGGCGGACGACGCCACCGCGGCATCGCCAGGCACGGCGACGACTGCACCGGCCGGCAGCAGCGCCGCCAGCGCCGCTGTCACCTCAGCGCCGGCAACGAAACCGGTTGCAGTCGTCACGGCGTCGCCGCCCGCGCCAACGACGCCCGCACCAATCGTGGCGAAGCCTCCTTCCGTGACCCCAGCTGCGCCGGCGCCGCCGCGCGTGGCCACGACCACAGGCGCGGTTGTCGCGACGCCTCCGGCAAAGTCGAGCGGCGCGGCGACAACGCCTGCACCAGCCGCAATGGTTGCGGCGGCGACTCCCGCGAAACCTGGCGATCCTGCGGGATTGCCCAGCACACCCGCGCCACCGGAAGGATCGACGCTGGCCCTGGTCTGGAAACCCACCGTCGACCGGCTGCCGGACGCGCCGCCGCCGGCGCGCGACTACGACATTATCGAAGTGAGCGCGGCCAACAATTACGTGGGCCGTTTCGTGCGCGTGCTGACCTCCGGTGGCAAGAAGGTCGAAGGTCACATCATCGGCATCGGCCCCGACGGCACCACGCTCGCCTTGCGCGTCAACAAGCCGGGCGGCAGCGCCGAATTGCAGGTGCAGCGCTCGGTGATCGTCGAAATCCGCTTGCCGCACCAGAAGCCAGCCGCAACCGGCGGCTGAATCACGGCTTGCAACGAGCGGCCGCTCTGGATCGTCCGTATGGCAATGAACGATACCGGCGAGCCGGCTGCCGGATTCGCACAACGCGTTGATGCAATGACGCTGGCGCGGGCGCAGGCCGGCGACATGCAGGCGTTTGCCGCGTTGTACACGATGTTCGGCCGGCCGTGTTTCAACCTGGCGTTGCGAATCCTCGGCAACCGGGCACAAGCGGAGGATCTGGTGCAGGAGATAT
>Ga0157376_10003387_pt1 | contig 10974 bp, 12 predicted proteins | sample M45metaG_FD_121801 | JGI IMG/M metagenome (GOLD analysis project Ga0157376, IMG submission 121801) | Miscanthus rhizosphere microbial communities from Kellogg Biological Station, Michigan, USA - M4-5 metaG | ecosystem: Host-associated > Plants > Roots > Rhizosphere > Soil | place: USA: Michigan... | reverse complement strand
TGTCGCCCGATCCGGCGAAGCGGTGCGAGACTCCCCAATCCTTCAAGGCCTCGGCCGCAGGCCGCTTGCGCGCCTCGATATCGGCGAGGACCTCGATCACCGCGCTCGCCCGCGCCGATGGGAGCATCAGGTCGAGGTGAACAACAGGATGCGGGCGATGACGATCACCCACATCAGCAGCAGCGCCAGGGCGCCGACGCCGAACGCGCCGGTGCGGCGGTCGAGCCGGTTGGAGTTCACATGGATATAAGCGTGCAGATAGCGTGCCAGCACGAACATCCAGGACAGCACATAGAGCGTAACGTCGAGCGTCTCGGTGATCAGCGCCAGGAGCGACACCACGTAGAAGAGGATCGGCAGCTCGAGCTGGTTATGGAAGGCGTTGGAGATCTGGATCACCCGCGGCGGCCAGTTGGGCTCGCGCAGCGCGATCTGCTGCGCCTGCACCGCGCCAGAACGGACGGCGCGCAGCCTGAGCACGCTCATCCAGAATAGCAGCACGAAGGTCAGCGCGACCTGCGCGAACATCGGTATCAGAATGGCCTCGATCGACATGGCGCCCTCCGGTGACCCAGCAGCCCGGCCGCGCGCGACAGATTGGCGCCGCCTCGTATAGTCTGCATTAGGCGTGTCTAGGGGCTGAGGGAAGCGATGTCGAGACCGATTGGGCGGACGCTCGCCACGTATAGTCTGGCGGCGATCGGCGGGCTGGTGGGCGCGATCCTGCTCTGGCTTGCAACCGGCGTCGTGGCCGATTTCCTGCTCGGGCTGTCCAGCATGTGGAGCGCGAAGGGGGCCGCGCCATGGTCGCCTTTTTCGCCATTGGGCCGTTCGGGGGGCTGCTGGGCCTCGGCCTCGGGGTCTGGCTGGTGCTGCATCGACGCGGCGCCCATCGCAGCTTCGCAGCCTTCGCCGGCGCCATTCTCACGGCCATAGCTCTCGTCGCCGCGATCTACGGCGCCGTGATCGGCTTCTACGCGCTGACCGACGACGTGCTGGTGCGTAACGGCCCCCCGCCGCAATTGCTGTTCGAGCTTCGCTTGCCGGCCGGAACGGTGCTGCCGGATAAGCTCGAGGGCGTCAGCGTCGACCTCGACACCGACAAGAACCAGATGTTCTCGACGCTCACCGGCACCGCCACCGATGACGGCAGGCCGGTGCTGCAAGGCGTCGTCGACCTCTATTTCCGCACCTGGAGCCTCATCCTCGCGCTGCACATCAAGGGCGAACCCGATCGTCTTTTCATGCTTAAGCTGCCGGCCAATCCTCCGGCGTCGCCCGATTTCGGGCCATGGCAGCGCGTCGACTCGATCGACGACAAGCCCGGCCAAGAGCCGCGGAAAGCGGGCGATGGCCACCGTTACGAAGCGAGATACCGGGTCAAACGGGCCGATTGATTGCCAACATTGCCCGGCGTCATGCCCGGTAATCATGGACGGAAGTTCAATTGACTGCGGCCTAACCGCCCCTCTAAAGCTAGCCCCAAACAGGACCGATACCCGTTTTCCCAAGGAGGTTTTCCATGCGCTTTCGCGCTTCCCGTAGACTTTGCGGCGCCGCCCTTGCCGGCACGCTGCTCTTCGCCGGCCTCGCCAGCCAGGCTCGGGCGGAAGAGACCAGCCCCTGCTTCACCGGCGACGGCTCGATCAAGGAGGTGCTCGATTCCTGCGCCGCCTATATCGCTTCCGGCTCGACCGACAAGGACAAGCTGATCACCGCGCACAGCGTCCGCGCCATGGCCTTCTCGGCCGTCCGCGATCTCGACTCGGCCATCGCCGAGATGGACGAAGCGGTGAAGATCGACGCGACCAAGCCCGACCCGTATTTCATGCGCGCCGCGGCCTTCGAGGCCAAGAAGGATTACGACAAGGCCATCGCCGATCTCGACGAGGCGATCAAGCTCAACGCGGGCCACGGTGACTATTTCCTGCTGCGCGGCATCGTCTACCGGGACAAGGGCGATCTCGACCGGGCGCTTGTCGAGTTCAACGAGAAGGTGAAGCTCGACCCCTCCCAGTCTAGCGGCTTCTCCAAGCGCGGCGATCTCTATCGCATGCGGAAGGAGTACGATCTTTCTGTCGCCGACTACGACCAGGTGATCAAGATCGAGCCCGAAGGCCCCAAGGGCTATATCGACCGCGGCTGGGTGTTCGTGCTGAAGAACGACCTGGACAAGGCGCAGGCCGATTTCGACAAGGCGCTCGAGCTGCACCAGAACGACCCTTCGGCCCTGGTCGGCCGTGGCGTGGTGAAGAGCCGCAAAGGCAAGCCCACCGACGGCGCCGCCGATCTAGCGCTCGCCAAGCAGCTCGAGCCCGGCGTGTTCGACGATATCAAGAAGCTCGGCGTTCACTAGCTTTCTGACGGCTAACCCTCGCGCGGGTAGTTGGGCGATTCGCGGGTGATGGTCACGTCGTGGACGTGGCTCTCGCGGAAGCTCGCCGTCGAGATTCGGATGAACTCGGCGCGCTCGTGGAACTCGGAAAGGGTCCGGGCGCCGGTATACCCCATCGAGGCGCGCAGGCCGCCGATCAACTGGTGCAACACGCTGCCGGCAGGTCCCTTATAGGGCACTTGGCCTTCGATACCTTCCGGCACGAGCTTCAGCGCGTCCTTGATCTCCTGCTGGAAATAGCGATCGGCCGAGCCGCGCGCCATGGCGCCAATCGAGCCCATGCCGCGATAGGCCTTGTAGGACCGGCCTTGATACAGGAACACCTCGCCCGGACTCTCGTCGGTGCCGGCGAGCAGCGAGCCGAGCATCACGCAATCGGCACCGGCGGCGAGCGCCTTGGCGAGATCGCCCGAATATCTGATGCCACCGTCGGAGATCACCGGGATATTGTTCTTCCGCGCCACCTCGACGGCCTCGAGCAACGCGGTGAATTGCGGCACCCCGACGCCGGCGACGATGCGCGTGGTGCAGATCGAGCCAGGGCCGATGCCCACCTTGACGGCGTCGGCGCCCGCGTCGATCAGCGCCTTGGTGCCGTCGCCCGTGGCCACGTTGCCGGCCACCACCTGCACGGCGTTCGATTGCAGTTTGATGCGGCGGACCTGATCGAGCACGAGCTGCGAATGGCCGTGCGCGGTGTCGACCACGATCAAATCGGCGCCCGCATCCATCAGCAGCCCGGCCCGCTCGAGACCTGAATCGCCTACGCTGGTCGCCGCGGCGACGCGCAACCGCCCCTGCTCGTCCTTGCAGGCGTGCGGATGCAGGCGCGCCTTCTCGATGTCCTTGACGGTGATCAGCCCGACGCAGCGATAGTCACCATCGACGACCACCAGCTTCTCGATGCGGTGCGTGTGCAGCAGCCGCTTCGCCTCCTCCAGCGCGACCGTCTCCGTAACGGTGATGAGCTTGTCCTTGGTCATCAGCTCGGCGACGCGCTGGTTCGGATTGGTGGCGAAGCGCACATCGCGATTGGTGAGGATTCCGACCAACCGGCCCGCCAGGCCGCCGTTCAATCCGGGCTCGACCACGGGAATGCCGGAGATCTGATAGTCGGCCATCAGCTTGAGCGCATCGGCGAGGCTGGCATCCGGATGAATAGTCACAGGGTTCACCACCATGCCGGACTCGAATTTCTTCACCTGCGCCACCTGGGCGGCTTGCGCCTCCGGCTCGAGATTGCGGTGGATCACGCCGATCCCGCCGGCTTGTGCCATGGCAATGGCGAGCTTTGCCTCGGTCACCGTATCCATGGCCGAGGACATCACGGGAATATGCAGCGAGATTGAGCGGGTCACGCGCGAAGAGACGTCGACCTCGTTCGGCAGCACGTTCGAGGCAGCCGGGCGTATCAGCACATCGTCGAAGGTCAGCGCAATCGCGCTTTCGGAAAATTGCTTGTTAGCAGGGGTCTGCCCGTCGGGCATCGGCCAACCTTTCATAGGTGGCGGCCCAGATCGTCGCGGGTGCGATACGGGGCCACCGGTTGGCGGCCTCCTTTAGCAGTTTCAACGCATTTTGGGAAGCTTCGCGCCTTGCGCTTGGCTTGCGAGCCCGCGCTGCGTCAAATCCGCCGCACCCCGGAACGGCGGATCGACCTCGGCGCTTAGCTGGGCAGGTCCGACGGGAGGCCCTATCTAACGTGAAGGAGATTGCCATGAACAATGTCATGGCCATGACGGCCCTAGCGGCCGGCCTCTTGGTTTCAACCGCGGCCATCGCCGCGCCGGCCAACCTCTCTGATGCGCTTCAGCCTGCGAGCGGCTTGACCCTCGTTAAGGGTGGCGGCGGCTTCGGCGGCGGCGGCGGCCATATGGGCGGCGGCGGCTTCACCGGCGGGCACGTGGGTGGCGGCGGTGTCGGCGGCCTCGGCGGTCATATCGCCAGCGGCGGCCGTATCGGCGTCGATGCCGGACCGCATTTCAACGGCGGTGAGCATATTGGCGCCGTCGGCGGTCCGCGAGGCGGCGTGCGTTACGGCGCCAACAACCATTTCGACAATGGCCACAACCATTTCGATCATGACCACGGCCGCCCGCCCGCTTCTTCCCCGGCGACGCTTTCTTCTACGGCGGCGACTATGCCGATTACGGCTATTACGGAGGCGACTGCGGTTGGCTCGCGCGGCAAGCCCGTGCCACTGGCAGCGCCTATTGGTGGCAGCGTTACAACGAGTGCGTCTATTAAGGCTTGTAAGGCTTGGAGCTGGTCCCGCCCTTTGGCGGGACCCTTTACGCCAACGCCTGACGCAGGCGCGGCGCGGCGAAGGTGGTGAAGCTCTGCACTTTCGCCTGCGGCAATCGATCCTCCCGATGAATGAGATTGACCGGTATCGGCTCCGGCTCGAACACCTCGAGGATGCGTCGCAGCGATCCCTCGGCGAGGCTAGCCCGCGCCTGATAGGAGAGGACGCGTACGACGCCGAGACCGTCCTTGGCCGCGTCGATCGCCGCCTCTGCCGTATTGACGATCAGCCGCGGCGTGACGGCGATCCGCTGCGGCGCCTTGGCGCCGGGATAGATCAAGCGGTCGGGCGGCGACAATGCGGTGACGGCGATGCAATCATGCTCGGCAAGCTCGCGCGGCGTCGAGGGCACGCCGCGCTCGGCAAGATAGGCGGGGCTTGCGCAGGTCATCAGCCTGATGTCGCCGACCCGCGTGGCCCGCAGGGATGAGTCCGGTAGCGTCCCGATCCGCACTGAGACATCGATCCCCTCCTCGATGAGATCGACCACCCGATCGATCAGCAACATGCGGGCCGTGACGCGCTGAGAGCTTTTCAGGAAGGCCGTCACGATGGGCAATACATGCAGCCGGCCGAAGGCGACCGGCGCGGTGATGGCGAGCTCGCCTTGCGGCTCATCTTGCGCTCCGGTGACACGTAAGCGCGCCGCATCGAGCTCGGCGAGGATGCGGCGGCAGGATTCCAGATAATGGCGGCCGGTCTCCGTGAGCGCGAGCTCGCGCGTCGTGCGGGTGATCAGCCGCACTCCAACCAGCTCCTCGAGCGCGGCCAAGTGCCGGCTAACCGTGGTCAGTGGCATTGAGATACGGCGGCCGGCGGCAGAGAGGCTGCCGGCATCGGCCACAGCAACGAACGCCTTGATGGCGGCGAGCTGGTCCATGGGCGGACCATACTCCCGAAAAACGGAAGGATAAATCCCAACTTCAGCGGATACTACCGACAAGAAGAAGGGGTCATTTTGGCGGCAGCGGCGGCCAATGACGGCCACCCGCACGCAAACCCGAAGGAGAACCCCATGTGGAAGGCATTGATCCCAACCCTGCTCGGCGCCGTCGCCCCCCTCGCGGCACACGCCGCCGACGAGCTCAACGTGTCGAAGGGCGCAACCCTCGCCGGCCCAGGGCTGGCCGCCCACGGCTACGACGTGGTCTCTTTCTTCACCGACGCAAAGGCCGAGATTGGCTCGGACAAATATGCCGTGGCGCATGCCGGCGGCACCTACCGCTTCGTGAAACAAGCGCATCTCGACGCGTTCAAAGCCGACCCCGGCGGATACGCGCCGGCCTATGGCGGCTTCTGCGCTTATGGCGTGGCGCTCGGCAAGAAGTTCGACGGCGATCCGCGCTACTGGAAGATCGTCGACGGCAAGCTCTACCTCAACCTCAACGGCGTTCAGGCGGAATGGTTCGAAGGACATTTCGGGCAACCTGGCCAAGGCCGAGACCAATTGGCGCCGAATCGTCGCTAACCCGGTCGCGGCGCTCTAGCCATGACTGCATGCAATCGTCGGCTTCGGACTCCCGTGCCGAAGCCGGCCAACCACCAGGAAACTCGATGACCCCCTCCTCCGACATCGCCTTCTCGCCCTCGGTCAAGGCGGTGCAGCAGCGCCGCGGCTCGCGCGCGGGCTACGCCAAGATGGAAGGTAAAGGCGGCTTCGCCACGAGCATCGATGCATCGCTCGCCGCGTTCATCGCCAAGCAGCGCTCATTCTATCTCGCCACGGTCAATGCCGATGGCCAGCCCTATATTCAGCATCGCGGCGGCCCTGCCGGCTTCTTGCGAGTGCTCGACGAGAAGACGCTCGGCTTCGCCGATTTCAGCGGCAACCGCCAATACATTTCGACCGGCAACCTCGCCGACAATGCCAAGGCCACGCTGTTCTTGATGGACTACGCCAACCGCATGCGGGTGAAGATCTGGGGCACGGCGCGCGCGGTCGCGAACGATCCCGCCCTCACCGCCGCGCTGTTCCCCGACGGCTACAAGGCGCGCGCCGAACAAGCCATCGTCTTCACCGTCGAGGCCTGGGACTCGAACTGCCCGCAGCATATCCCGCAGATGTTCTTCGCCGAGGATGTGGCCGCGATGGTCGAGCGCTTCGAAGGGCGCATTGCCGAGCTCGAAGCCGAAAATGCGCGGCTGCGTGCGGTCCCGTCCGCGCCGCCGGTTACTTTGCCGTCTTGACCGGCAAAGGCGCGGCGAACAGCCAGCCGAACACCACCGCTCCAGCAAACGCGCCGAACAACTCGGCGACGATGAAGCCCGGCGCGTCCGCTGGGGCAATGCCGGCAAACGTGTTGCTCAGGCTGCGCGCGATGGTCACGGCGGGATTGGCGAACGAGGTCGAGGCGGTGAACCAATAGGCCGAGGTAATGTAGAGGCCGACAGCGGTCGCCACCGCCTCGGGCTTGAAGCGGATACAGCCGAGGATGGTCGCGATCAGCCCGAAGGTGGCGATGAACTCTCCCGCCCATTGCCCCAAGCCCGTTCGCGCCGTCGACCCGAGCTGGATGAGATCGAGCCCGAACATCAGATGCGCCAGCACCGCGCCGACGCAGCCGCCGACGATGTGCACGACGACATAGGCGACGGCCGTGGGCAGATCGAGCGCGCCGCGATAGAGCATGACCAGGCTCACCGCGGGATTGACATGCGCGCCGGAGACGGGCGCGAAGATGGTGATGATGACGAACAGCACCGCGCCGGTGGCGATGGTGTTGCAGAGCAGCGCGAGCGCCTGATTACCGCCGGCGAGCTTCTCGGCCATGATGCCGGAGCCGACCACGGCCATAACCAGAATCAGCGTGCCGAGTGCTTCCGCCGCGAGCCGCCGCGTCAGATCGAATTGCATTGTCCCCCCTGCGCCACCGTCGCCGTCAACAACACCCGCTGCTCGCTTTGGCCGGCGCCGCGGCGCTCGTGGCGAACGCGATCGACGTGCCGCAACCGGGAAAGATGCCGTAATGCGTGGCGAAATCGCCGATGAAATCGAAATGCGGCTGAAACCGGGTGTCGGCCAGCATGCGCCAGGTGTTGCCGCAGACGGTGAACACCTTGCCGCGCTCGATCAGATGATGCCCGTCGAGCGCGAACGCTTGCGACTGCTCGGGGATAGTCCCCTTATAGATCACCGCCTGGCCGTAATCCTCGCAGGCCGGCTCCAGCCCATCGAGCTTGAACAGCCGGTAGGTCGCCGAGAAGAACTTGGCCTGGCCGAGCTTCGCTCGCATCGGCTCGTTCTCGACTTCGATCGGCCGGCTCGTCACCAGCCGCGGATCGAGGAAGCCGGCCTGTTTCGCCATCGGGAGAAAATCGTTCCAATACAGCGCGCCGCCGAGACACTCGCCATAGAGCAGCGGGTCGGCCCGCACATCGTCGGACAGGCGCCGATCGCAATAAACGTCGGCGAAATAAAGCTCTCCGCCCGGCTTCAAAAGATCGTAGGCGCCGCGCAACACCGCGAGCTTGTCGACGCAGAGATTGATCACGCAGTTCGAAACCACCACGTCGAAGCTTGCCGGCTCGAGGCCGAGCTCGTCGAGCTTCTCGAGATAACCCTTGAGGAATCTGACATTGGCACGCTGATAAGCGAATTGCCGTGTGTGCCAGTCGATGTGCGACTGCGCCGTGGCCAGCTGCTCGTCGGTCATGTCGACGCCGGTCACGTCTCCTGAAGGTCCCACCAGCTGCGCGATGAGATAAGCGTCGCGCCCTGAGCCCGAGCCGAGATCGAGCACCCGGCAGCCCGACAGCGCCGCAGGGATGGCGATGCCGCAACCGTAATATTTGGCCCTCACCTCCTCATGCACGTTGGCGAGCAGGGCTTCGAGATGAACCGGCACGCCGCCCCCGTCGCAACAGGCGGAGGTCTTCAGATCCTTCGAGCTTTTCAGGACCTTGCCGTAATAGTCCTTCACCACTTCGAGATTCATGACCCTGCTCCTGGAAAGGACGGAATTTCAGCAAAGCTTAGCAGCGGGCTTTGGCCGATGCAGCACAAGCAAGCTGCACAGTTGCGTGAACATCTCATGTCTCGGCCGCGCCGCGGAAGCCCGTTGCGAGCACATACATCTCGGCGGAGTCGGCGCGGGAGGCCTTCGGCTTGACATGCCGCACCTTGGCGAAGGAGCGGTTGAGCCGCGCCACCAGCTCCTTGTCGGCGCCCCCCTGCAGAACCTTGCAGAGAAACGCGCCGCCCGGCGCCAGGATCTCCTCGGCGAGATCGAGCGCCGCCTCGACCAAACTCATAATGCGCAAATGGTCGGTGGATTTATGCCCGATGGCCGGCGCATGCATGTCGGATAGGACGACATCGGCCGGCTTGCCGTCCAAAGACTCGCGGATGCGTTCGGGGCTGTCGCCATCGGTCATGTCCACAGTGAGCTGGATCACGCCCTGGACCGGCTCCATCGCGACCAAGTCCAGCGCGACGACCTTCCCCTTGCCGGCGGTCAGCCCAACACGCTGCGCGGCGATCTGGCTCCAGCCGCCTGGCGCGGCGCCGAGATCGACCACAGTTAGGCCCGGCTTCAGCAGATGATATTTGTCGTCGATCTCGGCGAGCTTGAAGGCGGCGCGGCTGCGATAGCCCTGACGCTTGGCCTCCTCGACATAAGGGTCGTTAAGCTGGCGCTGCAACCAGCGGGTCGAGGCGATCTTGCGTCCCTTGGCGGTGCGCACCCTGACGGTGAGCTTGCGGCTGCCGCTCTGGCCCTGACCGCCGCTGCCTTTTGCCGACTTTACCATATGGTAATGCGCCTTTTCAGCCCACGCCCTTGACGCTCCGGGTCGCTTCGCCCCATCTGCGTCATTTAAGCCCCCTCTAACACCTGCCACATGCCACGCTATTTCGTCACCCTCATCGTCGCCATCGCCCTATTCATGGAGACGATGGACTCGACGGTGATCGCGACGTCGCTGCCGACCATCGCCGCCGATCTGCACCAAGACCCGATTGCCCTCAAGCTGGCGCTGACTTCTTACCTCTTGTCGCTCGCGGTGTTCATTCCCTTGAGCGGCTGGATGGCCGACCGCTTCGGCGCGCGCACCGTATTTCGCGCGGCCATCGTCGTGTTCACGCTCGGCTCGGCGCTGTGCGGTTTCGCGCAAGGACTCGGCGATTTCGTCCTGTTCCGCGTCATCCAGGGCATGGGCGGCGCCATGATGGTGCCAGTCGGGCGGCTCGTCATCTTGCGCACGGTGCCGAAGGCGGAGCTGATCTCGGCGCTGGCCTGGCTCACCATCCCCGCGCTGATGGGCCCGGTGATCGGCCCGCCGCTCGGCGGCTTCATCACCACCTATATTTCCTGGCGCTGGATTTTCTGGATCAATATTCCGGTCGGGCTGGTCGGCATAACCCTGGCCACGCAGTATGTGGCCAACATTCGCGAGGAAGGCCTGCCGCCGCTCGATGTGAAGGGCTTTATCCTGTCAGGCATCGGGCTGGCGGGGCTTGCTTTCGGCTTCACCACCATCGGCCAGGGATTTTTCCCGCCCGCGGTGATCGCCGGCTTGTTCGCCGCCGGCATTGTCGGCTGCACGCTCTATGTGCGGCACGCGCGCACGGCGCCGGCGCCGCTGCTCGATCTCGACCTGCTCAGGGTCGACACCTTCTTCGCCAGCGTGGTCGGCGGCTTCCTCTATCGCATCGGCGTCGGCGCGCTTCCGTTCCTGTTGCCGCTGATGTTGCAGCTCGGCTTCGGGCTGAACCCGATGCAATCGGGGCTGCTCACCTTTGCATCCGCCGTAGGCGCCGTCGCCATGAAGACCACCGCCGCGCCGATCCTCCGCCGCTTCGGCTTCAAGCGCGTGCTGGTGACCAATGCCGTGGTGAGCAGCCTGTTCCTCGCGGCGATCGCGCTGTTCACCACCGGCACGCCGCATTGGTTGATTCTCGCCGTTCTCCTGGTCGGCGGCTTCTTGAAGTCGCTCGAATTCACCAGCATCAACTCGATCGCTTATGCCGATATCGATTCCAAGGCGATGAGCCGGGCGACCAGCTTCGCAAGCGTGGCGCAGCAGCTTTCCCTCTCCGCCGGCGTCGCCATCGGCGCGCTGGTGCTCGAGGCCCAGCGCATGGGCCGTGGCAGCGAAGACGTTGTGGCGGGCGATTTTCCGCTCGCCTTCGTGCTGGTTGCCGCCATCGCGGCAACATCCTCGCTGATCTTCGCCATGCTGCCGAAGGGGGCCGGCGCGAGCCTCTCGGCCCGTGCCCATGCCGTCGGCGTACAGGACGAGCCCGCTCCGGTCTCGCAAATCTAGGGGCTTAGCG
>Ga0157376_10003384_pt1 | contig 10978 bp, 10 predicted proteins | sample M45metaG_FD_121801 | JGI IMG/M metagenome (GOLD analysis project Ga0157376, IMG submission 121801) | Miscanthus rhizosphere microbial communities from Kellogg Biological Station, Michigan, USA - M4-5 metaG | ecosystem: Host-associated > Plants > Roots > Rhizosphere > Soil | place: USA: Michigan... | reverse complement strand
TCACGGAATGGCCCTGGTGCGCGCACCAGGCGGCCACGTGCGCGGCGAACGTACTCTTGCCGCTGCCGCCCTTGCGGTTGACCACTGCGATCACGGGCATGCGCCCCTCCTCGGAACCACGGGAGACACAGTTTGATACCAAAAACCGCTGCCGTCCAGGGTCTGAAGCAGGATCAGCCTTTGGTGCTAGTGGTTTTGTAGCATCGCCGCGTCGGACGGGCGCCCGACCAGGCCGAACTGGCGCCAGGCGCGGCGCAACTGGGTGTCGGAGCTGAAGCCGGCCATCTCGGCGGCCTGCGTCACGTTGCGGCCGGACTCGAGCGCGGCCTGCGCCACGGCCAGGCGGATGCGGCGCAGGTATTGCAGCGGCGCGGTGCCGGCGTGATCGAGGAACAGGCGCGTAAGGTGCCGCGGCGACGTGTGGCCCACATCGGCCATGCGGGGCACGGTCCATTCGCGCTGCGGCTCGGTGCTCACCGCGTCCTGCACCTTGTGCAAGGCCGGGTGCATGTGATTGCGAAATGCGAGGAACGGCGAGAGCTCCGGGTCCTGCGGGCCGCGCCGCAGCGCGACCACCATGGTTTGCGCCGCCTGCGACGCGAGCGCGGCGCCGCACTCCTGCGCGATCAGGTGCAAGGCGAGGTCGATGCCCGTCGTCACACCCGCGCTCGACGCGACGTGCTCGTCGACCACGAACACGCGATTGGCCACGACTTCGCAGCCGGCTGCCACGCCGCGCAATTCGTCCAGATGCTGATGATGGGTCGTGGCGCGCCTGCCGTGCAACAAGCCCGCGTGGGCGGCCAGCAGGGCGCCGGCGCAGATCGTGACGAGCCGAACGCCATCGTGGCCCGGCGCGACCGATCGCAACCAGCGGACCGCTTCACGCGCATCGCGTTGCGACGCGTCGAAGCGCGAGCCCGGCATGCCCACCAGCACCAGCCAGCTCCCGGGCGGCAAACGATCCGGCAGCGGTTCCACGCCATTCACCTGAAGGCCGACGGACGTGGCCGCTTCGCGTTGCGGACCGATGTACCGCAACGCGAAGCGGGGCGGCCGGCCGCTTGACGCGAGCAACTGGTTGGCGATCCGGAAGGCTTCCGCCGGCCCGGCCCAATCCAGGATCAGGCTGCCAGGCAGCAGCAGGAAGAAGACGGGGATCGGCGGCTGCTTCACGGCGCCAGGTTCAGGCGGCGGTCGCGAGCCGGTCGATGGCCTGCGGCGCCGTGCAGATCTTCGCGAAGCGGTCCTTCAGCACGGTTGCCGTGCGCGCCTTGATGTCGGCGGCGGTGAGCACCGAGCCGTCTTCCTGCTTCATGTCCCAGGTCAGCGTGGCCTCGGTCACGTAGTCGACCTGGAAGCCGAGGTCGGAAGCATGGCGCGTCGTCGTCTCGCAGCATTGCTCGGTGCGGATGCCGCTGACGATCAGGCGGCCGATGCCGTTCTGCGTGAGCCAGACGTCCAGGCCGGTGCCGACCAGCGCGCTGTGGCGCGACTTGTAGAACGTGGCCGCCGGCTCGAAGGCCGTGAGCTCCTTGAGCGGCTTCACGTGGCCGGACTCGAGCGCGAACGGGTTCTCCGCGGTCTTGGGTCCGTCGACGTGGAAAACCCGCACGATCGGCACACCGTGCTTGCGGCACGCCTCGATCAGCGCATTTTGGGCGGCGACGTAGGCCGGCAGGTCCTGCGCGGTGAAGTAAGGGCGCTGGCGGAACGATTCCTGGGCATCGATCAGAACGAGACATGATTTCATGGGAGAACCTCGGTGGTGGTGAGGCTCCATTGTGGTCCTGCGGGCTGCGCTTCGCCAATCACCGGCAGACTGATTCCGGTCAATTTAGGACATTGGCGGTGACGCCGGGGTCAGGCGCGCCGGACCAGCAGCGCGGCGGCGGCCAGCGCCGCCAGCACGGCGCCGGCGCCAAAGGTGGCGGCGGGCCCCCATTGGTCCCATAACCAGCCCGCCAGTGCACTGGCCAACAGCATCGCGATGCCGCTCACCAGGTTGAAAAAGCCGAAGGCGCTGCCGTGCAGGTCGGGCGGCGAAGCTTCCGCGACCATCGCCGCCAGCAGTCCCTGCGTCATCGCCATGTGCAAGCCCCACAAGGCAATGCCGCCCCACAGCAGCGGCCCGTGTCCCGCGGTCGCCAACAGCACGTCGGCGACGATGAGAACGGCCAGGCCGGCGCCGAGCAATGTCTTGTGGTTCACCCTGTCGGAGAGCTTGCCGAACGGGTACGCGCCGGCCGAATAGACCAGGTTCATTGCGATGAGCACGAGCGGCGCCCACGCGGCGGCCAACCCGCCTTGCTGTGCGCGCAGCACCAGGAACGCTTCGGAAAAGCGGGCCAGCGTGAACACCGCGGCGATACCGACGACCCACCAATACCGGCGGCTGAATCGCCGCAGGCTTTCCCGGCGGATCGGGTTGGTGCGGCCCTCGGTCTTGGCGGCGGCAGGTTCGCGCACGGCGAACAGCAACAGCGCCACGGAAGCCGCTGCGGGAATGACCGACACCCAGAATACGGCGCGAAAGTCATTGGCCCACAGCAACATGAGCGCGATCGCCAGCAAAGGCCCGAGGAATGCGCCGACGGTGTCGAGCGCCTGGCGCAAGCCGAATGCCGCGCCGCGAATCTCGGAGGGCACGATGTCGGCGATCAGCGCGTCGCGCGGCGCGCCGCGAATGCCTTTGCCGACTCGGTCGAGCAAACGCGCCGTGAGCACCACGCCGGTGGTCGACGCCAACGCGAACAGCGGCTTCGAAAATGCGGCCAGCCCATAGCCGAGCAGCGCCAGCGGCTTGCGCTTGCCCATGTAGTCGCTCAGCACGCCCGAGAACACTTTCACGATGAGCGCAATGCCTTCGGCGGCGCCTTCGATCAAGCCGACCGCCAGCACGCTGGTGCCCAGCACCGTGACCATGAAGACGGGCAGCAGGCTGTGGATCAGCTCGGAAGACACGTCCATCAACAGGCTGACGAAGCCCAGCGCCCAGATGCTGGCGGGCAGGCGGGGCGTGGCGGACGCGGCGGAAGCTTGAGCAGGGGGCATAGCGGCGATAATTTCCGGATGGGCTCCAAACAATCGACTCAGCAAGCAACGCTCAGCTACGAGCAGGCGGGCGTCAACTACGACCTGATCGACCCGCTGAAGATCGCCGCGCAACGCGCCGCCGCCGCCACCGGCACGCACCTGGCCGCGCACGGCTTTTCCGAGGTGAAGGCCTCGCGCGGCGAATCGGCCTACGTGGTCGACGTGGGGCCGTTCTACATCGCGTCCATCGTCGAGTGTCTCGGCTCCAAGGCGCTCGTCGCGGACGAGATGCACAAGCTCACCGGCAAGAGCTGGTACGACAGTATCGCGCAGGACACCATCGCGATGGCGATCAACGACCTCATCACCGTCGGCGCCACGCCGCTGGTGGTGCAGGCGTATTGGGCCGCGGGCGGCTCCGACTGGTTCGGCGACGCGCAGCGCTCGCAGGCCCTCGTCGCCGGCTGGAAGCGTGCCTGCGACATTTGCGGCGTGGCCTGGGGCGGCGGCGAGACGCCGGCACTGGCGGGCATCGTCGAGGCCGGCCGCATCGACCTCGCCGCGTCGTGCACCGGCTTGATCAATCCCAAGGAGCGCCTGTCGGTCGGCGACGCGCTCGCGCCCGGCGACGCGATCGTGCTCTTGGCCTCCAGCGGCATCCACGCGAACGGCCTCAGCCTCGCGCGCAAGCTGGTCGAGCGCCTGCCGCAGGGCTGGCTCACGCCGATCTCCGATGGAACGCCGTATGGCGAGGCGCTCCTGGCGCCCACCGTGCTGTACTCGCCCGTGACCGAGGCGCTCTACAAGGCCGGCATCATGCCGAAGTATTGCGCGAACATCACGGGCCACGGCTGGCGCAAATTGCTGCGGCACCCGGCGCAACTCACCTACCGCGTCCACGCGGTGCCGCCCAAGACGCCGGTGCTGCAATTCATCCAGCAGCATGCCGGCCACGACGACCGCGAGGCCTACAGCACGCTCAACATGGGCGCCGGCTTCGCCATCTTCGTCAAGGCCGAGGACGCGCAGCGTACCGTGCAGGTCGCGCAAGCTGCGGGCGTTTCCGCGATGGTGGCGGGGACGATCGAAGCAGGCGCCAAGCAACTCGTGATCGAGCCGCTGGGCATCCGCTTCGGGGACGATGACCTGCAACTGCGCTGAGGGCAGGGACGCGATCCGATGAAACAGATCGCCCTGGACATCGGCCTGGCCCGCGGCCCGACGCTCGCGAACTTCTTCGCCGGCCCGAACCAGGCCGCGCTCGCGCATCTGCAACTCTGGGCGGGCAGCCCGACACGCTCGCCGGTGCCGACTTACCTGTGGGGCCCGGGCGCGAGCGGCAAGACGCACTTGCTCAAGGCCATCGCGGAGTCGCTGCGCGAACAAGGGGCGTCGGCCGGTTGGCTCGACGCGACGATCCACGAGCCGCCCGAATTCGACGAGCGCTGGGCCGTCGTGCTGCTCGACGACGTGCATCTGTACACCGCCGTGCAGCAGCACGCGGCGTTCAACTGGTTCGTCAATGCGCAGTCGCTGCAGCGCGGCGTGCTGGCGGCCGGCGCGTTGCCTCCGGCCGACCTCAAGGTGCGCGAAGACTTGCGCACGCGGCTCGCCTGGGGCCATGTGTTCCAGCTGTCGGTGCTGAGCGAACCCGAGCGCCGCGCCGTGCTTCGGCAGGCGGCGGATGCGCGCGGCGTGTTCCTCGGCGACGACGTGATGGACTTCATGCTCACGCGCTTCTCGCGCGACCTGGGCAACCTGATGCAGCTGCTCGACCACCTCGACGGCTACGCGCTGCAGACCAAGCGCGCGATCACGATTCCCCTGATCAAGGCGATGCTGGAGGACGAGCCGGGCTAGCGCCTTGCTGCGCCACTTGCTCGATCAGCGCGCGCAGCAACTCGGGCTCCACCGGCTTGTGCAGAAGCGGATAACCGTGCAGCTTCGCCTGCGCGGCCGCTCGGGCCGACGTGTCGCCGGTGACGATGATCGCGGGGATGCCCTCGCCCATTTGCTGCGCCACGGCGCGGATCGCATCGATGCCCGAACGGTCGCCGGCCAGCTGATGATCGGCGACGATGAGGCCCAGCGGACCCTGCAACGCCACCTGCGCCGCGGCAGCCAATGCTGTCGTCGCACTGCTGGCGGTGAGCGCTTCGTAACCCCATTCGCGCAACAGGCGCTGCATCGCCTGGGTCAATTGCGGATCGTCGTCGATCACCAGCACCGGGCCGCGCAGGCGCCCCGTGGGTGAAGGCGCCGGGTCGTCCCTTGCCGGCGTCGCAGCGGCGACCCAAGGCAAGGTGACTGAAAACACCGACCCGCGCCCCGGCACCGAACGTACCTGGATCGCCGCGCCCAGCAGCTGCGCCGAGCGCTGCGCGATCGCGAGGCCCAGGCCCATGCCTCGTTCACGGTCGCGCGCGACGTCGGCCACCTGGTAGAACTCGCCGAAAATGTGCGCCTGTTCCTCCGCGGCGATGCCGATGCCGGTGTCCAGCACCTGGATCTCGACCCGCCCGCCGGCGCGGCGGCGGCAGCCGATCAGGATGCGGCCCTGCGCCGTGTAGCGCAGCGCGTTGGCCACCAGGTTCGAAAGCACGCGTGAGAGGATCGCCGGGTCGGTGTTCAGCCACAGCCCGCGCGGCGTCACGACCTTGAAGCGCAGGCCCTTCGCCGCCGCAGGCCCGGCGAATGCGCTTTGCAACTCGGCGAGAAGGGCCGCCACTTCGACCGGGCGATTGGCCACGGTCACGGTGCCGTTCTCGAGGCCCGACAAATCGAACAGGCCGTTGAGCAATCGACCCAGCCCTTGCAGCGCCAGCTGCAGGCGGCTCACGACCTGCGCCACTTCCTCGCCCGGCAGTTGCGGCCTGCGCGCCATTGCCTGCAATGCGGCCGTGAAGAGGCCCAGCGCCTGCACCGGCTGGCGCAAGTCGTGGCTCGCGGCGGCGAGGAACTGCGATTTGGCGCGGCTCGCGGCCTCGGCGCTTTCCTTGGCGGCGCGCAATTGCGCGTCGGTGCGCAACATGCGGATGCGCCTTCGCAGCAGCGCCCACGTGAGAAGCGCGAGCAGGACGCTGGCGATCGCGCCCACTCGCGCCACCAGCTGCAACTTGCTGGTCGCCAGCGGCGTCGCGAAATTGGGCAGGGACTGCGCCGTGACGATCCACGAGTAGCCGCCGACTTCCACGCGTTGCGAGGCGAACAGCAGCTTGAGGTTCGATTCGCCGCCGACGCGGTCGCTCAAGGTGTCCAGCACCTGGTCGTCGCTCTGGCCGATGCCGCCGTCGTACACCTCGACGGCGATGTTGGGCCGCTCGCCGAGGATGTTGGCCATCAGGCCGTCCATGCTGAAGGCCGCGTAGATCCAGCCGGTGAGGGCAGCGCGCCTGGCTTCGATAGTGTCGGGCGGTTTTCCGCCGCCGTACACCGGCAGGTACATGCGGTAGCCGGCCTGCACCTGCTGCGCGTCTTCCTCGGGCAGCTTGATCTTGTTCGAGATCGCGATGGACGCGGTGTCGCGCGCCGCATCCATCGCGTGGCGGCGCGAGGGCTCGGCGTAATAGTCGGTGCCCAGCGTGCTGAGCAGGCTGGAGCCGGAGGGCTCGAAGTACAGCGCCGACGTGAGCTCCGGCCGGTTGCTCGGCGGCGAGATCGCGTAGGCAGGAAAGCCTTGCGCGCGCACGTTGCGCTCGTGGCGCTGGCGCTCGCCAGCCGGCACGCGCAGCGAGTAACCCATTCCCAGCAGGCCCGGATGCGTCTCGATGCGAAGGCTCGCGACAAAGGCCTGGAAGTCGCCCCGTTCCACCTTGGCGGAACTGGCGAAGAGGCCGTGTGTCGCATGCAGCGCCTGCTCGTACGCCAACATGCGTTCGCGAAAGAGGCCCACGGTTTCGCGCACGCGGGTATCGAACTCGGCCTGCAATTCGCGCTCGATGTCGCGCCGCTCGCGGTCCCATATCGTCCACGAAACCCCGGCGGCGATTGCCAGTACCACCAGCGGCAGCACATAGCTCCAGACGACGGCGCGGCGGGAGGTGCGGTCGGGCGTCGCCATGGCTTATCGCTGGTAGGGCAAGAGGATGCGCATCGCCTCGGCCTGCGCGTCCTGCAGGGCTTGCCGGGGTGACTTGGTGCCTGCCAGCGCCGCGGCCAGGCCGGTGTTCAAGGCGCGCGTCACGCGCTGGTTCTCGTGCGTCGAGAGCTCGGCCACCGCGTGGGCCAGTTGGTCGCGCGCGACGGCCGCTTCGGGCGACGACGCAATGTGCTGCTTCATCGCCGCCGTTTGCCATGCGGCGGGACTCACGGCGATGTAGCCCGAATCGATGCCCCAGCGGGCGGTGCGCTCGGGGGCGACCATCCAGCGCACGAAGGTGAGGGCGGCCTGCTGCTGCGCCGGTGGGCTCTTGCGGAAAATATAGAAGTTGCCGCCGCCGGTGGGAGAGCCGCTTTGCCGGTTGCCGGGTAGCGCCGCCACGCCCAGGTCGAACTTCGCCTTGTCGCGCAGATTCGCCAGGTTGCCGCTGGTGGTCCAGATCATCGCTGACTTGCCGTCGACGAATTGCGTGGGCGTGGTGCCCCACTCGACAACGCCCGGCGGATGCACGCGCTGCACGCGCGACAGGTCGACCCAGTACTGCAGCGCCTCGATCACCTCGGGCCGGTCGAAGTAGGTCTGCGTTCCGGCCGCGTTCATGAGCGCGGCGCCGTTGCCGGTGGCCAGCCCCTGGAACAGCCAGTACGGAAAACCCGACGAGGGAATCTGCACGCCCCAGCGCGTCACGTTGCCCTGGTCATCGCGCTGCGTGAGCTTTTGCGCGAACTGCGCCATCTCGGTCCAGGTGCGCGGCGGGCGGTCGGGATCCAGGCCGGCTTCGCGGAACATCTGCCTGTTCCAGTACAGCAGGATGGTGGAGCGCTGGAACGGGATGCCCCAGGTCTTGCCGGCGGCGCGGCTGTTGGCCATCAGGGCCGGGTAGAAACTTTCCAGCCACTGCTTGCCGTCCGGTGCGGCCGCGAGGTCGTCGAAGGGCACGATGGCATTGGCGTCGATCAGCGTGTACATGTCGACCGCGAACAGCACGGCGAGGTCCGGCGGGTTGCCGCTGCGGTGGGCCGTCAGTGCCTTGGCGATCGAATCCTTGTAGGTGCCGGTGTAGATCGGATGCACCTTGATGCCGGGATGTTCGCGCTCAAACTGCTCCACCAGCTCCGAGATGCTGCGCGCCACCGGGCCGCCGACGGCGATGGGGTAGTAGAAGGAGATCTCGGTCGCCAGCGCCGCGCCCCCCGCGGCGGCCAGCACGATCGCCGCGAAGAGAGTTTTGAGGAAGGGGTACATCGGCGCGATCTTTTCGCTGTTGAGCGATAGTATCCACAAGATGCAGCCGTTGATCCGCATTGTCCTTGCCGAAGACCACGTTCTCGTGCGCGAAGGCCTGAAGATGCTGCTCGCCACCCAGCCGGGGATGCAGGTCGTGGCCGAAACGGGCGACGGCCGCGCCGTGCAGGCGCTGGTGCAGGAGTCGAACGCGGCGCTGCTGGTGCTGGACCTCGGGTTGCCCGGCTTGCACGGCGTCGAAGTGGCGGCGGCCGTGAAGGCGGCCTTCGGCGCCGGCGTGAAAGTCCTTGTGCTGACCGGCGACCTCTCCGCGTCGTCGGTGCGCAACGCGCTTGCCGCCGGCGCCGACGGCTACGTCCACAAGAGCGAGGACACGGGCGAGCTGCTGGACGCCTTGCTGGCCGTGGTGGCGGGGCGGCAATACGTGAGCAAGCGCATTGCCGAAGTGTTCCGGCCCGAGTCGCCCGGCGCGGCCGCGCCCGTGGCGACCCCGCGCGAGCAGGAGATCATGTCGCTGGTGGCCCGGGGCCTGGCCAACCGCGAGATCGCCGACCTGCTGGCCATCAGCCTCACCACCGTGCGCACGCACCGGCAGAACTTCATGGAGAAGTTCGCCTTGCGCAATGCCGCCGAGATCACGGCCTACGCCGTTCAGCAGGGTTACTACAACCCCGCTTGAGGCCTCCTGCATATGCAGGATGGGCGGCGGCCGCCGGCGCGCCTAGATTCACCTCATGAAATTGCAGTACCGAGGTGGTTGACATGTCACTGATGATGTTCCGGCATTCCGAATCTCCCCGGCACGGCGGTGGCGGCGACCCCGACGGCGAATTCGTCAACGACCTCGTGCGCCGCGCGGCCGCCCATGCGAGCCGCAACGAGGATGCTCAGGCGCTGGCCTGCTACGGCCAGGCCCTGCTGCTGGACGACAGCCGCGCCTCCATCTGGTTCAACTATGCCAACGTGCAGCGCCGCATGGGCAAGCGCATCGAGGCGATCGAGAGCTTCGAATTCGCGCTGCGCCTGGACGAGACCTTGTTCGCCGCCCGGTTCACCCTGGCCAACCTGCTGTTCGAGCAAGGCCGGCCCCTGGCCGCGATGGCGCACTACCGGCAGGTGATCGCCCAGAACCCGCGCTATGTCCCGGCCTGGCGCAACCTGGGCCGGCTGTACCAGGCATTGGGCGATTTCGAGGATGCGGAGCGGTGCCTGCGCGAGGCGATCGAGCGCGCGCCGCACGACTACGAGCTGCTCGTGGCGCTGCAGGACGTGCTGCGCGGGCAGGAGGCCGCCTCGGAAAACTAGAATCGGGGCCATGGGGCCCTCCAAGACAGCCGTCGCGCTTTTCGATCTCGACCACACCCTCCTGCCGATCGACTCCGATTACGCCTGGGGTGTTTTCACCCAGGAGATCGGCTGGACCGACCCCGTCACGTTCCAGCAGCGCAACGACGAGTTCTACGAGCACTACAAGGCCGGGACGCTCGACATCCACGATTACGTCCGCTTCGCGACCGAAGCGGTGCGCCTGCGCGGCCCCGAGCAGGCCGAGGCGGCGCACGCGCGTTTCATGCACACCGTGATCCTGCCCGAGATCCGCGAGGAGGCGCTGGCACTGGTGCGCGCGCACCGGGTGGCCGGCGACCAGCTGGTCATCGTCACGGCGACCAATGAATTCGTGACGCGGCCGATCGCGCACGCGTTCGGCGTGGACGAGCTGATCGCGGTGGAACTCGAGCGCGGCGCCGACGGCTGGATCACCGGCGAGATTCGGGGCACCCCTTCGGCGCGCGAAGGCAAAGTTGAGCGTGTGGCCCAATGGCTGGCGGCGCGCTCGCTGGCCTGGGACGACGTGGAAACGACTTTCTACTCGGACTCGTTCAACGACCTGCCGCTGCTGGAAGCCGCGAGTCACCCCGTGGCCACCAACCCGGACGACCGGCTGCGCGCGGTGGCCACCCAGCGGGGCTGGCGCATACTGGACCTCTTTCCCAAAAAATGATCAAGAAATTCATCGACAAGCTGCTCGGCAAAGCACCGGCAGGCAAGGGCGGCAAGCCCAACTTCGGCAAGCGCCAGGAAGTGGGCCCGCAGGAACACGGCATCGACCCGTCGCTGGTCGACGAGCGCGCCCGCAACGTCGTGCACACCTTGAAGGAAGCCGGCTACGAGGCCTACATCGTCGGCGGCGCGGTGCGTGACCTGCTGGTGGGCCTGCGGCCGAAGGATTTCGACGTCGCCACCAGCGCGACGCCCGAACAGGTCAAGAGCCTCTTTAGGCGCGCCTTCATCATCGGGCGGCGCTTTCGCATCGTCCACGTGGTGTTCGGCCGCGGCCGCGAACACGAGGTGATCGAGGTTTCCACCTTCCGCGCCTACATGGACAACGCCGCGGCGGAGCAGGTCGCGGGCAACGAGAAGACCAGCAAGAGCGAACTCGCCGGCATGAAGCACGCCGTCGATTCGACCGGCCGCGTGCTGCGCGACAACGTGTGGGGCCCGCAGGAAGAAGACGCCACGCGGCGCGACTTCACGATCAACGCGATGTACTACGACCCCGAGACGCAGACGGTGGTCGACTACCACGGCGGCATCAAG
>Ga0157376_10003380_pt1 | contig 10980 bp, 9 predicted proteins | sample M45metaG_FD_121801 | JGI IMG/M metagenome (GOLD analysis project Ga0157376, IMG submission 121801) | Miscanthus rhizosphere microbial communities from Kellogg Biological Station, Michigan, USA - M4-5 metaG | ecosystem: Host-associated > Plants > Roots > Rhizosphere > Soil | place: USA: Michigan... | reverse complement strand
GAGCGAAGTCGAAACGTCCCGAGCCTTTCGACTTCGCGCCTTCGGCGCTACGCTCAAGGCGAACGGATTCAAACCAGGTCACTACCACCTTTGGGGAGACGCACGTGAGCGGGAATTTTGCACCGCGCATCGAAATCAACGGTGCGCCGGCAACGGCCGACGACACGCGCCTGCTGGCGGCGAACAACTACGGCCATTTCTCGGCGCTGCGGATCGAGCGCGGCGCGGTTCGCGGCCTCGGCTTGCACCTGGATCGACTGCAGCAGTCCACGCGTGAGCTGTTCGGCAGCGAGTTGGATCGCGAGCAGGTGCGCGCCTGGCTGCGCCAGGCAATCGGCAAGGAGCGGCGCGAGTTGTCGGTGCGCATCAACGTGTTCTCGCGCCAGTTCGATCGCGCACACCCTGCCGCCACCGCGGCGCCGGATGTGATGATTTCCGTGGCGCTGGCTCCCACCGCGATGCGCACGGAACCATTGCGCCTGAAATCGTTCCGCTACGCGCGCGAGCTGCCGCACGTCAAGCACGTGGGAACATTTCCACTTTTCCACTACCGCGCCCTGGCGCAGGATGCCGGCTACGACGACGCATTGTTCGTCGGCGCCGACGGTTGCATCTCCGAGGCCTCGATCTGGAACATCGGCTTTGTCGCCGGCGCCGGTGCGCAGCTGCGCATCGTCTGGCCGAAAGCGCCGCAACTCGACGGCACCGGCATGCGCCTGCTGCAGGCGGGCATGGCGAAACTCGGAGTCGCCAGCGTCAGCAATCCGGTCAAGCTGGTCGATCTGCATGCGTTTCGCGCGGCCTTTCTCACCAATGCGAGCAGCAGCCACCTGCCGATTGCCAGCATCGACAGCATCGGCTTCGAGCACGCGCCGGAGCTCGACGAACTGCTTGCACGTTGCCACGCGAGCAATCCGCTCGAGGCGATTTGACGAAGCCGATTTTGACAAGCCCGTGTTGACAAGCCCGTTTCGACAAGCCCGATTTGACAAACCCGTAACATCCCGCCCGCCTCCCGGCCCGGTTCGCCCGCATTCCGCCTCATCCGCGGCAACTACGCGCCATGCCCGCAGCGCGAAATGCGCATGAGACAAATTGCGGAGCAAGCGAATGAATGCGATCCAGACGACTTTCCACTCGATCACCTTCAAGGTGCTCGGCATCGGCTTTCTGACGCTGCTGATGCTGATTCCGCTGGCGCAGGTGCAGGGCCTGATCGGCGAGCGCAACGGCTTGCGCGAAAGCGCGGTCTCGCAGATCGCCTCCAGCTGGGGCGGCAGGCAACAGCTTGGCGGGCTGGTGCTGGCGGTGCCGAAGCGCGTGCGCGTGGAGACCAGCAATGGCTGGCTCAATCAGGACAGCACGGAGATCGTGCTGGCGGACCGGCTCGATATCCGCGGCACACTGGCGCCGGAGACGCGCAGCTACGGCATCTACGACGCGCCGGTGTACACCGCGACGCTGAAGCTGAGCGGCAGTTTTCTCGTCAGCGACATCAAGGCGCTTGCTGCGGCGGAGACGACATATCTGTGGGACCGCGCCGAGCTGCGCCTGCCGGTAAGCGATGTGCGCGGCATACGCCGCATCTCCGCGCTGCATATCGGCAACAACAACTACAACTTCGCGCCGGGCGAAGGCGGCGTGGGTTCCACCAGCGCGATCGCGGTGCAAATCGATCCGCGCAAGCTCGAGGGCGAGCAAGTGCCGTTCGATCTCGACATGACGCTTGCGGGAACGCAAAGCCTCGAACTGATTCCGCTGGCGCGCCGCGTGGAGGCAAGCCTGACTGCGCCGTGGCCGGATCCGAGTTTCTTCGGCGCTTTCTTGCCGGCGGAGCGGCGCATCGACCAGAAGAGTTTCGAGGCGCACTGGCAGGTGCTGGACTTGAATCGCAGCTTCGGCCAGCACTGGGAGCAGGACGCGCGCCACAGCGGCGACATCGGCAGCGCGGCATTCGGCGTGGCGCTGTACCGGCCCGTCAGCATCTATCAGCAGAACGAGCGCGCTGGCAAGTACGGCGTGCTGTTCATCGCGCTGACGTTTGTCGCGTTCTTCCTGTTCGAAGTGCTGAAGAAGTTGCGCGTGCATCCGGTGCAGTACCTGCTGATCGGCGTGGCGTTGAGCACGTTTTATCTCGTGCTGCTGGCGTTGTCCGAGCAGATTGGCTTTGCGCTGGCGTATCTCGCCGCCGCCGTCGCGGTGATCGTGCTGGTCGCCGGCTACGCCGCCGCCGTGCTGCGCGCACGTCGCGCCGGGCTCGTGCTCGGTGCCATGCTGAGCCTGGTGTACACACTGCTGTATGGCTTGATCGTCAGCGAACAGTACTCGTTGCTGATGGGCGCGCTGGCCTTGCTCGCGATCATCGCGACGCTGATGTACCTGACGCGCAAGATCGACTGGTACAACGCCATGCCCATGGCGATACCGTCGCCTGCAGCGCGCTGAGCCGGCGACTACTGAGTGTGAATCGACGCTACAATCGGAGCGATCATGAACCTGCTTGCCATCGATACCTCCACTGAGTCCTGTTCGGCGGCGCTGCTGTGCGGCGGCGCCTTGAGCGAACGCAGCGAACTGGCGCCGCGCCGTCACGCCGAACTGATCCTGCCGATGATCGACAGCCTGCTGATCGAAGCCGGCCTGTCGCGGCGCCAGCTCGACGGCATCGCGGTCGGCCGCGGTCCCGGCGCTTTTACTGGTGTGCGCCTCGGCATTTCCGTCGCGCAAGGCCTGGCGCTGGGCCTGGATATCCCGGTGGTGCCGGTGTCATCGCTCGCCGCGCTCGCCCACGAGGCACCAGGCGAAGCCGACAACGCGATACTCGCCGTGATCGACGCGCGCATGGGCGAGATCTACGCCGGCGCTTTCCGCCGCAGCCCCGACGGCCAGGTCACGCCGATCATGGACGAAATGGTCGGCCGCGCCACCGAGTTCACATTTCCACAAAGCAAGAACTGGACGGTGGTCGGCAGCGGCTGGGCCGCCTACAAGGACGCACTCGCCGCGCGCCTGCCGGCGCCACCCCGCCACGCCGACGGCGCCCGCTACCCGCAGGCCCGCGCCATCGCGCGCCTGGCACAACCGCAGTTCGCGGCTGGCCGTGGCGTCAGTCCCGAATATGCGCTGCCGGTTTACCTGCGCGACAAGGTGGCGTTGACGTTGGAGGAGCAGCGGGCGCGGTGAGGTACAGGCCTATCGGGATCGTTGTGCAACCGACTCAGCAGGCGTGGCGAGTGTGCACGCCCGATATCCATCCAGCATTTCGCAAGTGATGGCATGGTTGTTCTGCCCGAAACGAGCGAGCCAGTCATCCGATACGACGTACAACTCATCCTGGCTGAGCGCGCCACTGGCTAGTTGATCGACCAGGTCCTGGCAATAGTGCACTTCAGCTGCCGGGTTCCACCGCGCAACATAGGCGGCATTGAATGTCATGGAGTGGCGCGCCGCGAGCAATTCAAATGGCATGATCGGACCCGGGGCAGCGCCGCATGCTGCAACAGGCACCAGAACCATGTGCTGGCGATTTGCAGCCAGTTGATCCCAGCGCGGATCGAGCAGAGGGCGTAGCGCTGGCGGCCAACCAGTGCCACTGCGCAGATTGGCGTCGTAAAGGTGCGCTTGCGAAAAATCCCATGCCTGCAAGCCGAATGCACAGGCGACCAGGAGGATTGCGGTAGGGTGCCCGAAACGCTTGAGAGGGAGCACGATCGCGCCGAGCATGACCAAATAGTAGGCGATCCATATGAACCTGCCGGAACTGCGAAACGTCGAGAGCAGTGGGGTTTCAAGCGGCAGGTTGATCAGTGTCCAAGGCCCCAGGGTCAACACCGTGCTCGCCGCGAAGGCAGTCAAGAACAGGGTGACCGCCAATAGCGGCCAATGAAATCGCGGTACCTGCGGACGGCGAAGGCGGGCAATCGACTCGACAAGCAGGACGGCCAGCAAGCAAATGACGCCGAGGCCGAGGTAAGCGTAACCCTCGTATTGCTCTGGCCTCGCCAACGGGATGCCGGGCAAAACCGCGGACCAGCCGAACGAGTTGAAGAAGCCGAGCAGGTTGAAGGAGTAGAGGCCATGGACGATTCCGCCGTTGCTGTTCCTGAATTTCAGGCTCAACGCTCCGCTCAGCCACCAAAGTGTTGCAACGATCAATCCGGTCGAAAAGAAAGCGATCGCAGTCTGTGCAATGCCTCTTTCACGCTCGACCCAGGAACGCCGTACCCAGTAAGCGCCGAAGATTGCCAGCACCATCATCGCCAGATACGGCATCACCAATGCGCTCACGCCGGAGATGACCCACCACGGCCACGCCTCCTTGAGAAGCGCGCGCGGTGGTTGTGGGCGGAAATACAACCACAGCGCGGCAAGAATCAGCCATTGCGCCATGAGCGTCGCATGAGGCAGGCGATTGAGCAGGATCGGCGCGTACAGAAACAACGCTGCGCTTGCGGCCGTCAGGGCTGCGCTGCGAGTCCAGCGTTGGACCAGCAACGCCGCAAAGCCGCCCTGCAAGATGCAGCTTGCAGCGAACCAGCCACCGGTGTACTGGAAGGTGTCTGGCAGCCAGGGTGACAAGGGTTTGAACGACAGCGCAAGCAGCGGCAGCGAATCGGTGTAGACGATCGCAGTTCCTCGCGGATACATCAGTGTCGGCAACAGGCCGGGTGGCCAGGTCCAGGGCGAATTCCGGAACATTGCCCACCCTGCGTAGTGCGTGCCCCAGTCGTCACCTCGCAACAACCACTCGGTGGACCTAGGATCCAGAATCGCGCTGCCGATCGTACTTGCGAAGAATAGCGCCCCGCACGTTGCGCCGATCAGAAAAGCAAGTCGGGCACTGGTTCCTTGGTGGCGCCAGCTCAACCAGCCAAAGGCCAGAAGCAGCGCAAAGCACATGCCGACGACAAGCGTGTCCGCACCCAGCCCTGCAGTGGTCGGAGTGGTCGCTGCGACCGACTGGATCAGTCTTAGTGCGTCTGCCAGCAGTAGCAGACAAACGGCGGCATATACGGCAAGGTCGAAGCGACGATGTTGCGAAGGCGAGGGTGCGGCCTTCGCAAGACTTTGATGATCCATCATGGTGGGGCACATTGTACTTGTCGAAATGAATTGAGTACGGCGTGCCCCTGCGTCGCCGGCTCATCTAGTTGGATCATAACAAATGCGCAGCGGACGGCTAGCGGCTGTGAGTGTCCGGACGTATGCTGACGGCGTGCTCGACGCTATCTTGCAATTTGCCGTAGCCTTCCTTCAATGCTCATCGCGTAGTCGGCCGTTTGCGTATCCGCATGATCGACTGCCCAAACCCGATCGCCCAATGAAATGCGGCGATAACTAGGAATCTCATGCAGCAAGCGGCGCAAGACGATGTCTTCCTCCGCGCGCTCGGCCTTAATCCGCAACGGCGTGGCATGCGCGGCAACAAGCTTCGGCAGATCTTCGTAGAGGGCGCGCTGAATTGAACCGATACGCCGCATCTCAGCAGCATTGAATTGTCCGTGCAGCAGTGCCACGAGCGTCAGGCCAGCCAGCATAGCGCGCCCGATTGGCGGTAGACGCTGCCACGTTACTGCAAAATATCCGCACAGGAAGGCAACGGTGAGATATGCATATTGGCTGGCGCTAACGGTCAGGATCAGTGTCGGTCCCAGGGTGACGGCCCAACCGACGCAGAATATGACGAGCGCGCGCCAGCCGGCGCTTGCCGCGACGGCAACAGTGGCGAGCCAGCACATCGCGGCAAAGCGGCGATGTGCATCCCAGAAGGCGCCGGTCGCGTCGAAGCGATCGAACTCGAAGGGATATATCGCGTACTCCGCGAGCCGAGCAGGGATGTGCGCGACGCTCCATGCGTACACGTCGGTGTCACGCGGAGCAAACAGGATCGTGTTCAGACGTAGCGCCAGATAGATGGCCACAATGCACGCAGAGCCGGCAATTGCCGCCGCCAGCACGCGGTCGCGCCTTCGCAGCGCGGCAAACAGCAGTAATACCGGCAGCTGCACTGCAGATTCCTTGCTTGCAAGTGCCAGTGCCGTGAGCAGGCTTGTGGCGAGCGCGACGCGCAGCGCTGCTGTGCTGTTCGCGTGCAGGGTCAGGAAAATTGCAGCGAGAGCAAATCCGAGGCAAAGGGAATCCGCATAGGTCCCGACCCAGGCATGTGTATAGATCACTTCTGGAAGCAAAAGGAAAACCAGGGCAGCAAGCGATGCGCGCGTTGCTGTGACACCAAGGGTCAGCAGTGTCGCACGCAGCAATAGCGCGACTATGGTCCCGGCCAGCACGCGCAGAATGTGCATCATCACAGGGTTGTAGCCGAACCAGTGCGATAGCAGCAGCCAAAGATTGAAGGTCAGCGGGCGATACTGGAACGGCTCGAAATCGAACCAGCCGTTCCACGGGATGTCCGGCCAGGCCACGTCGGCATAGGCCAGCCATTGCAGCTCGTCATGACTGAAATATCCGGGATTGAATACCAGGGGCAGCTGCACGACCAGCATCACCAGGAATAGCCATCGCGCGTGTTCAAGCGCGCCCAGCGCAATGCCGCGCAAGCGTCGCAGCGCGAAATGGGTGTCCGATTCTTGGGCCTCGCGCTGCATGCTGCTGGATTCCTCGGGCTGCGTCGCAGGGTCGCGGCAATCGGGCTGCTATCATATTAGCCCAGCCATTCATCTCAAGACGCAGTGATCTCCAGCACCATACTGCAACAACGCGACGCGCAGGCCAGCGCATTCCGCGATGCCGAGCCGTTCCGGCACGCCGTGATCGAAGGCTTCCTCGAGCCTGCCCTGTGCGAGCGGCTGCTGCGTGACTTTCCGGGCTTCGAAGAACAGTACGCGCGCAACGAGATGGGCGAAGTCGGCGGCAAGGCCGTGCGCATGAACGTGCGTGACATCTCCGACGCGTACCGCGAGCTAGACCGCTACCTGCAGACGCGCGAATTCCTCGATTACGTCTCGACCGTCACCGGCATCCCCGACCTGCTTTACGACCCGGACTACATCGGCGGTGGCACACACGAGAACCGCGACGGGCAAGGGCTGGATCAGCACGTCGATTTCAACTTCCACCCCGGCACACGCTGGCACCGGCGCCTGAACCTGATCGTGTACCTGAACCCGAAGTGGGACGAGAGCTGGGGTGGGAACCTGCTGCTGCAGGCCGACCCGTGGCAGGGCGATACGCGTGGACCGACCATTGCGCCGCTGTTCAACCGCGCGGTGATCTTCGAGACCACGGAGCGTTCGTGGCATGGCTTTTCGCACATCCATCTGCCGGCTGAGCGCAAGCAGCTGTCGCGCAAATCGTTCGCGATATATTTGTATACAAAGGAGCGACCGCCTGCCGAGACCGCGGCTTCGCATGCGACGGTGTACGTGCCCGACGGCATGCCGTCGGACCTGCATGCGGGAATGACGCTGGACGAGGCGCGCGTCACCGATTTGCGCCAGCGCTTCGAGCGCGCGCGCGGCCAGCTGAAGTTCCTGTACGACCGCGAAAAACAGTTCGCCGCGCAGATTGCCGCAATGGAAGGCGCGCTGGCCGACGCACACGCCGCCCTGCGGGCACCACTGCAGGGCTATGCGACGCAGTCTTGTGCGCCGCGCGGCATGTGGCCGGACGCCTGGGTCGGGCGCGAGTTCGCCGCGCGCTTCACCGTGCAGCGCAAGGCACACGCCGTCGAGCTCGATGTGTGGGCGCCCGGCCAGCTTGGCGAGACGCAGATCCTGCAGATCGAACTGGGCGGCAAGCGTTGGAGTGAACGCGTGGGTCGCGGTGCGCGTGCGCAACTCAAACTCGATGTGACGCTGACGGCGGGCCAGGAAGCCGAACTCGTGATCCGTGCCGCGCAAGCCTTCGTGCCGGCGCTCCTCGGGCAGTCCGGCGACGATCGCGAACTGGCCTGGCGATTGCTCGGAGTCAGCCTTGCGCACAAATGACGACCAGGATGGCGTAACCGCAAGCATCGTCGGCAGCGGCCTGATTGCGCGCGCGTTCGAGCCGCATCGTGCCGCGCTCGGCGACGCCTGTGTGTACGCGGCAGGTGTGTCGAATTCCGCCTGCACGGATGTGCGCGAGTTCGAGCGCGAACGTCAGCGCGTTCTGGCGGCGCTGGCGCAACTGCATCCGCACACTCTGTTCATGTACTTCAGCACCTGCAGCGTCCACGACCCGGCGGCGCAGGCCAGCGGCTACGTGCGCCACAAGCTGGCGATGGAGCAGCTTGTGGCGCAGCGGGCGCGGCACCTGGTGCTGCGGTTGCCGCAGCTGGCCGGCAATACGCCGAATCCGCACACGCTGCTCAACTACCTGTATGCGCGCATCGTGCGCTCCGAACGCTTCTCGATCTGGCGCGGCGCGCAGCGCAATATCATCGATGTCGACGACGTCGCGCGCATCGCCACCGACCTGGTGGCCAACGAGCAAGCGGCCGGCGAAACGATCAATATCGCCAACACGCGCAACTGCAGCATTTTCGAGGTCGTTGAATGCATGCAGGAAGTGCTCGGCCATCAGGCCATTTTCGATATAATCGAAAGCGGCGCTGGCTATGCGATCGACACGCACCGCATCCAGGCATCGCTATCCCGCTGCGATGTCGGGTTCGCAGGGGACTACCTGCATCGAACGATCCGCAAATACTACGGCCACCATGACCCAAGCGCGCCCTGAGGTATCGATCGTCGTACCGGTGTACCGCAGCGAGGGCATCCTCGCGCATCTGGTAACGCAGGTCGAAGCAGCGATGCACGCCGCGGATGTGGCGTGGTTCGAACTGATCCTGGTCAACGACGCCAGTCCGGACGGCAGCTGGCCGGTGATCCGCGAGCTCGCTTCACAGCACGCATTCGTGCGTGGCATCTGCCTGTCGCGCAATTTTGGTCAGCACAATGCGACCATGGCCGGACTCAATCACGCCGCCGGCGAAGTCGTGGTGATCATGGACGACGACCTGCAGCACCCGCCGCAGGCGATCATGACACTGGTCAACGCGGTGCGCGAAGGATTCGACGTCTGCTACACGACGTATACGGATCGTCAGCACTCGCTGTGGAAGAAGCTTGGCAGTTGGTTCAACGATCGCGTCGCCTCGTTTCTGCTGGACAAGCCACGCGGCCTGTATCTGTCGTCGTTCAAGGCGCTGCAACGCCGCGTGGTGCGCGAAGTGATTCGCTACGACGGTCCGTACGCCTATCTGGACGGCCTGATTCTGGACATCACGCGCCACATCACCAGCGTGCCGATCCAGCATCAGAAGCGGCTCGAAGGCGAGGGCAATTACGGTTTGAAGCGTTCGATCTCGCTGTGGATGAAGATGGCGACCAGCTTCTCGATCATCCCGCTGCGGCTGGCCTCATTCAGCGGCATGCTGTTGTCGGCGCTGAGCCTGGTCGGCATGATCGCCGTGGTGGTGGCCAAGCTGCGCAATCCTGAAACGCCGGCCGGCTGGGCCTCGCTGCTGGTGGCCGTGCTGTTCATGGGCGGGCTGCAACTGCTGTTCCTCGGCGTGATCGGCGAATACCTCGGCCGCGCGTACCTGAAACTCAACAGCAAGCCGCAGTACGCTGTGCGCGAAATTGTCGGTGGCAGCGGCGAAACCAATTGCGCCAACGCAGAATGTTCCGCCGATGCAGAATGAATTCGACAAGCATGCCGACTCGTACGATCGCACCCTGCGCGAGTCGTTGCCGGCAGGCATGGAGGAAGACCAGTACTTTGCGCGCTACAAGGTCGATTTGCTGCGCGCGATGACCCGCGGCGGCAAGGTCGGCAGCATTCTCGATTTCGGTTGTGGCGCGGGCCGCAGTCTGCAGTATCTGGTCGAGACGTTTCCCGATGCCACGCTGCACGGCTTCGATCCGTCGCCTGAATCGCTGCGCATCGCGGCGCAGCGCGTGCCCGCGGCAAATCTTTCGGCGCAATGGCAGGACCTGCGCGCACGGCGCTTCGACGTGGTGTTCGCGGCCAACGTTTTTCATCATGTGGCGCGCGCTGAGCTGGTCACGTGGCTACGCAATTGCCGCGACGTGCTGGCGTCGGATGGCCGTCTGTTCGTGTTTGAACACAATCCGCTCAATCCGGTGACGCGCTGGGTGTTCGAGCGCTGTCCGTTCGACGACGATGCACAGATGATTCCGCGCCGTGAATTGCTGGCGCTGGGCGCTGCCGCCGGCCTGCGTCCGGCCACCATGCGCTACACGCTGTTCTTTCCGAAGCCGTTGAAATGGCTGCGGCCGTTGGAGCGCGGTCTCGGCTGGTTGCCGCTGGGCGCGCAATATTGTGTCGAGTTTGCCGCGCAATGAGCCTGCCGAAACTGGCAGCCAAATACTCCCTGTCCGGCGCGATCAACACGCTGGTCGGCTATGCGCTGATCTTCGGCTGCATGGCGCTGGGCTGCGGTCCCACCTTGAGCAATGTGATCGGCTATGCGGTCGGCTTCGTGCTGTCGTTCGTGCAGAGCCGCTACTGGGTGTTTCGTTCTTCAAATAGCGTGGCCGGCGATGCGGCCCGCTTCGTGCCGGCATTCCTCGTCGCGTTTGGCGTGAACCTGCTGGTGTTGCAGATGGCGCTCGTGCTGGGTCTCAATGCGTATCTTGCACAGCTCGCTGCTGGTGCTGCGTTCGTCGGTACGGGCTTCGTTCTCAACTACCTGTTTGTGTTTCGCCAGCGGCACGACTGAACGCGTGGCCCGCCCCTAGGGATGCCCGACTTCGACTGGCGCCTGCGCCAGTAGCACATGCGTATCGGCACGCAGCACGGCCACACGATAAGTGCGATCGGCGTGATAGTCGCGTATGTAGCCGTCGAAACCGCGCTTGCGTGGCAAGTGCAGGCGCAGCGGATGGTCCCCCTCGCGGCTGGCGAAGCTGAACTCCGCGATTCCACATACATGCTGGGAGTCGTCGATGACGACGAGTTGCGCGCCACGCATCCGCGCCATGCCTTGCGTCAGCTCGCCTTCGATGCGCGCCG
>Ga0157376_10003377_pt1 | contig 10986 bp, 9 predicted proteins | sample M45metaG_FD_121801 | JGI IMG/M metagenome (GOLD analysis project Ga0157376, IMG submission 121801) | Miscanthus rhizosphere microbial communities from Kellogg Biological Station, Michigan, USA - M4-5 metaG | ecosystem: Host-associated > Plants > Roots > Rhizosphere > Soil | place: USA: Michigan... | reverse complement strand
CCCTTGGCAAAATTGACATACTCGCCGGTCCTTCCTTCTTCCACATAAATAGATTTTGCATTGTCGAGGGCTTCCTGGGCTTCCACTGAATTCGGATACTGTTTCAGAAGTTCATTATACCTGCTGAGGGCTTCTCCATTATTTCCCAGATTGTAGTTTGCAAGCCCCGAACGCAGCAGGGCCCTTGGCTTCAGTGCATCATTACCGGGACTGCTGAGCACATTCTTCAGATAGGGAAGAGATTCGCGGAACTGTTCATTTGAAAGATAAGTATTGGCAATTTCCATGTTGGCCTCAGCAACCAGGTCAGATCCGGGATACTTACGTATCAACCCGTTCATTAGACTGATCTTCTCGGCTGAATTATTCACGCCTGCCACCATGGCTTTTTGAAATGTTGCATAATCAGAAGCTGCCCAGGAGTATTCAAGCACTTTGTTATACATCGGAACTGCAATTTTAAAATCCCGGTTCATGTAATAACAATCGGCACTGCGGATATAGGCATCCTGTTCCAGCGGACTGGCATTGATACCCGGATTCCTGGCGACCTGCGAAAAATACGCCAGGGCTTCTTTATAATTTTCTTTTTTCAGATAACAATAACCCAGGTCATACTTTGCATTGGCAGGGTTCACTTCTCCCCTGCTGACGGGCGTTTTCAGGTACTCTATAAAATAAGGAATTGCTTCATCCAGGCGGTTTGTGCGATAGGCAATTTCCCCTTTCCAGAAATTTATGAAAGGCAGCAGGGCTGTATTATTCGGCTCCCTTGAAGCACGGTCCAGCAGTTCAGCGGCATTGTTGAGCATCCCGTCATTTATCAGCTCAGTAGCCCTCCCGTAAAGTATCCGGGCTTTCAGCTGTCTGGCATTGGCCGAAGGGTTTTTCACACTGTCCATCAGGGCCAGCGCATCCTTATAATTGCTCGTATTGGCAAGTACGTTCAGTAATAATTCGCGGGCCTCCGGTGCATTCGTTGAATTCGGATACGATTGTAAAAATCCCCGGAATTCGGTAAGTGCCACATCCGGATATCCCAGCTCATAAGAAAGTTTCGCATATTGAAACTGTGAGATTTCCTTCTGAACCGGATAACTGCTATTGGAGGCGCAAAAAAGAAATGCATTCCGGGCGTTTGCTTTTTGTCCGGTTTTCAAATAAGCATCGCCCAGCAGGTACATGGCATTCTGCGCCAGAGAATCATCCTTGGATCCCAATTGTTTAAAACCCTCTATTGCTTTGTTATAGTTCTGGGTCTGGTAATAACAATAGGATAATTCGAAAAGGTCCTGCCGGCTCACGGTTTTCGAGCTGTTCACATAGGATTCCAGGTATGGAAGTGCCTTGCTGAAATTTTTCTCTTCATAATAACCATGGCCGACCAGCTGGCGGAGTTCTGCGTCATAATACTGGTTTCCGGCAGCCAGTTTAGCTGCTGCATAGGAAACAGCTTTTTCTTTCTGACCCTGAATCAGGTAAATATTGGCGATATAATAAGGGACGATCCGCTCATACTTCGGACTTGTTTCAACCACGGCAAAAGCTGCGTTCGCGTCGCTGTATTTCTTCTGATAAAAACAGATATAACCGTAGTAATAATTTGCATCGATATAGTGAGGGTCCCCCTGGAGCTGGCGGATGGCGTCAAAAAGTGGTTTGGCGAGGTCGAAATTCTTTTTGATAAAATAGGAATAGCCCTTATGAAATTTAAGTGTCGCAATTTCATCATTGTTCAGGTTTTCGATACCTGAATTTTCATATAGTTTAAGTGCGGTCTCATAATTCCCGTGCCGGAATTCAAATTCAGCGAGGTGGTAGGCGAGCATCTGGGTGCGGGCCACATTATTGTCCCTTTCTATATAAATCTGCGCCGGACTGACAGCTGTGCTATCGTCCTGATTTAAAGAACAGACAAGGGTATAGTAATGCACGTTTTCATAACCGAAGGATTCATAAACCTGGGGTCGTTCGGCCTGGTCCTGCTCGAGTTCCCTGAATATCGGATATGCCAGGCTATAATCGTGTTTCTGGTAATACTCCTGCGCCTGTTTATAAGTGGCCTGCGGATCCGTCAGCCAGAAAGTCTGCTGGGCCCTTGCAAAAAAACTCACTAATAGTAAGAATGGAAGAATCAGTCTTTTCATCCGGAATTTATTATACACACGCTCAAGTTTCTGAATTATTTCACCGTTTACCAAAGATTGTTCCAAACAGCTGTGGATAACTGGTATGATTAACATTTCTTTAGATCAACTTGGGAAAAGTGCAAAACCTTTACATTTGGACCAAATAAAATCCGGATGAGAAAAATATTGTCAACCGCCTATACGGATGGTGCATTCAATTTTGCACTGTTGGTACAAAGGGTTGCAACAGGTCTGTTGCTCCTGATCGGACACGGACTTCCCAAAATTTCTGAATTCAGTAAACTTTCAACCAGTTTTCCTGATCCGCTCCGAATCGGTCACCGCAATTCACTGATCCTGGTTATTCTGGCTGAATTATTTTGTTCCATGTTCCTGGTACTGGGTTTATTTACCCGTATCGCAGCATTTATTATTTTAATCAATTTGTCTGTAGCCGTATTTATTTATCAGCATGGTCAGCCTCTCAAAAATTTTGAACTGGGTGCTGTTTTTCTCACCAGTATATTTACCATTATGATTGTCGGCCCCGGCCGGGTAAGTGTGGATGGAATGATGGGGAAGTAGAACCAGTGTGAGCGTGTGAGAGTGTGAGAGTGTGAGAGTGCTTTTGGTTTTTAGTTTAACATTCATTTCATGTTTATCACAGAAACACATATTCGTGTCCGTTATGCTGAGACAGACCATATGAATGTGGTGTATTATGGCAACTATGGGCAATATTTTGAAGTAGCGAGGGCCGAATCCATCCGCAACCTGGGCTATACTTATAAAGAAATGGAATCCGAAGGCATTATCATGCCCGTAGTTGAAATGCAAACTAAATTTTTACGACCTGCGCACTATGACGACCTTCTGACAATCAAGACGATTTTGCGTGAATTGCCTGTGGATCACAAAATCAATTTTGAACACGAGGTTTTCAACCAGGAAAAGAAATTACTAACCGTGGCCAAAGTGATGCTGTATTTTGTGAGGATGGGCAGTTTTGAAAGGACACGCATGCCGGAAAACCTCCGGGAACGCTTGCTGGCTTTTTTTCCTGAAAAGGACTAGTTGCTAAAACAAAATCATCTCTTTCCGGGTAATACCTGCATGATCAATATATCCATTATAACCATCGGAGATGAACTGCTGATCGGCCAGGTGATCGATACCAACAGCGCCTGGATGGCCCAGGAACTCAATAAGGCAGGCATGTGGGTACACCGCCGGGTGGCCGTCGGTGACGGTCGCAATGATATATTACATGCGCTGGAACAGGAATCATTTACAGCAGATATCATATTAATAACGGGCGGACTGGGTCCCACAGCAGATGATATTACGAAAACCGTTCTATGCGAATACTTCCACACGAACCTGGTCATCAACGACGAGGCGCTGGAAAATGTAAAAAACATTTTTGTAAAAATTTTGCAACGGCCATTGATCGAACGGAACCTGAAACAGGCCGAAGTCCCCGCCTCCTGCCTGGTTATACAGAATAAACGGGGAACCGCACCCGGTATGTTATTCGAAAAAGACGGAAAAATATTTATCTCCATGCCGGGTGTACCACATGAGATGAAGGGTATGATGAAAGAAAATGTGATCCCGTTTCTGCAAAACAGGTACGGGATGAATTTTATTGCACACCGCACCCTGCTGACCGCAGGTGTGGGAGAATCTTCCCTGGCCGATCATATTCTTGATTTCGAAACTTCGCTGCCACCCGATATCAAACTTGCTTACCTGCCAAATTATGGGATGGTACGTTTACGACTCACGGCAAAAGCGGTCCGGGCAGAAGGTCTCGAAACAAAACTGGATCATTTGTTTGCTGATTTGAAATCACGGGTCAGTGAGTGGATGGTTACGGATGAAGATATTTCTCTTCAGGAGGTTCTGGGTAAAATACTGACGGCGAAAAATCAAACAGTTTCAACCGCAGAAAGCTGTACAGGAGGTTATGTCGCCCAACTCATTACCAGTATACCCGGATCCAGCGGTTATTTCCGGGGATCCGTGATTGCCTATGATAATGACATCAAAAAAAGATTGCTGGGCGTTGACGCGGCCATCTTAGCGAACCAGGGTGCGGTCAGTGAAGAAACTGTTCGCGCTATGGTCAGCGGGGCCATCCAAACATTGAAAACGGATTACGCGCTGGCCACTTCCGGCATTATGGGCCCCGGCGGGGGGACCGATAAAAAACCTGTAGGTACAGTCTGGATTGCTGCGGGCAATGCCCGGGAAATCATTACACAGAAGCTTTGGTTTCGATTTGACAGACAGAGGAATACCGAACTGACTGCCGCAAATGTGCTCAACTTGTTAAGAAAGTTCATTTTATCCCAACCGTAAACCGGTGGCCTGAAGGACTTAAATAATTAATTTATACTTTTGACCGTATCTAAAGATCATCTTCATGGCGATTGTAGATCTGTTAATGCCGAAAATGGGTGAGAGCATCATGGAGGCTACCATACTCAAATGGAATAAGCAGCCGGGCGACTCCATTCAGCAGGATGAATCCTTATTGGATATTGCTACGGATAAAGTTGACAGTGAAGTTCCATCTACAGCTGCCGGAATCCTAAAAGAAACGTTATTCCCCGAAAATGCTGTTGTTCCTGTTGGAACCGTTATTGCCAGGATAGAAACAGAGGTTCATGCACCTGCCGCGGAACGCTCTGCGCCCACCGCTCCCGAGCCCGCGGTAACCAGACAGGCTTCAACTGTAATTGAAGAACCGGACTACCAGCAACAGCCAGCCGCCATCAATGAACCGTCAACCGTTCCCGCAAGGCGGGATCAATCGTCAACCGCAAATGGCCAACGGTCAACCGCAAACGAAAATCGTTTCTACTCCCCGCTCGTATTAAATATCGCCAGCAACGAAGGAATTCACCTTTCTGAACTGGAAAAAATTCCAGGAACAGGCAATGAAGGAAGGGTTACCAAAAAAGATATTCTGCAATATGTAAGCAAAAGAAAGGACGGCAACGGATACCACAGTCGTCCGCAGGTCAGAGAACCTGAATATGGATTTGAACAAACCGGCGGCCGGACTTTAAGCGAAGAAAAATCCCGGCAGCCAGAATCCGTTTCGACAAATATCAGCGGCAATGTAGAGATCCAGGAGATGGACCGCATGCGCAAGCTCATTGCCGAACATATGGTGCGGAGCAAACAAACCAGTCCGCATGTAACCAGCTTTTCCGAAGCAGATGTTACGAACCTGGTACTCTGGCGTGAAAAAGAAAAAACGGATTTTGAACTGAGGGAAGGTACCAAACTGACCCTGACTCCGCTTTTTATCGAAGCAGTTATAAAATGTATTAAGAAATACCCGCTTATCAATAGTTCATTACAGGGCGATAAAATTATTATCCGAAGGGACATAAATATTGGTATGGCCACAGCCCTGCCTTCAGGTAGTCTGATTGTGCCCGTGATCAAAAACGCAGATAATTATAACCGGGTGGGACTGGCGAGACAGGTAAATACGCTGGCAAACAACGCCCGCAATAATAAATTAAAGCCCGAAGATATCCAGGAAGGAACATTTACACTTACGAATGTCGGTGTATTCGGCAGCCTGATGGGCACACCCATCATTAACCAGCCCCAGGTAGCAATCCTGGCCGTCGGGGCAATCAAAAAGCGTCCGGTGGTTATTGAAACCGAACAAGGTGACGCAATCGGAATCCGGCATATGATGTATCTCTCCATGAGCTATGATCACCGGATCATTGACGGTAGCCTGGGCGCCAGTTTTTTAACAGCTGTTGCCAAAGAACTGGAGATGTTTCAGCCCTGAGCCGGATGACCGATGACCGATGACCGATGACGGTTGGCTGTTGGCAGTTGGCAGTTTATTCATTTCCACACTCTCATATTTCCACACTTTCACATTGTCTTAGGCCTTAGGCATTAAGCCTTAAGCCTGTTTGGGGATCATAACAAATCACCAAACTTGTCGTTTATAAATAGGAGAAGTTTTGTAAATTCCCTTACTTACTAAACCTACAATGATGAAAACACTATCCGAAACCTGGTTTGCTGATGGTTATATCGACTTTGAGCTGAAAAAATATACACTCCTGGCTTACCTGCAGGAGATCAACCGGAATTTCCAGGAAAACAAACTTTATCCACAGCTCGCAGATGTGATATTCCATTATAATAACCTGGTCGCTTTCAGGGAAAATAAAAAATATCTGCAGGAACAATTCCCGAAGAAATTGACCGGACTCCAGATGGAAAAAATTCAGGTACTCTACGAACAGATGATACAGGACGACGAACTCATGCGGGAATTGGAAGACATCATCGAATATTCCACTGAACACATGAAAACGGCTATCACGAACGGCACCGAAATATATGAATTTGTGGAAGACAAACTGAGCATTCACCCGGTGGGCATCATGCCCATGAATTCAAAAGAAGGTTACTTCCTTCTCTGCGACGGATCGGGAAATGAAACAAGGGCTTACAGCTATTACCTCAGTTTTTTTGAAAAACACGATGAAAAATACCGGAGTATGCGCACCGAATATATTGACAGCTGGCAGCGCAGTTTCACCAATACGTATGAACAAATTAAATCCGAATTGCTCTACCGCAAACCGGAACTGGCACATCCTGCCGTATACGCTATTGAAACCAGTTTAAAATTTCCTTTGGATGAAACGCTTTTGCCCGTTGCAAAACGAAGCCTGGTAAGGTACATATCCACAAAAGCAGCTTAAACCAGTCCGGCCTTCGACTCCTTCTTCAAACGGATCGTCTGCAGGATGACCGCCGCAACGATCAGACTGAACCCATAATAAAATCCCGGTCCTACTTCCTTATCCTCGCGGTAAATCAAAAATGCCATAGCGATTCCATAGATTGGTTCCAGGTTATATGAGAGATTCACGGTAAATGCAGGAATCTTTTGAAGCGCCTTCATAAAAAGCAAAAAAGCCACCACGGTACATAAAATGCCTAGAACAAGCAGCCAGAGCCAGTCTGAAAGAGAAGGCCATAAACGCTGGGGCGGAAGAAAATGCAGATAAACCGGAAGCAGGATGGAGATAAATAAAAAACCGCCTGCCATCTGCCAGCGGGTGGCTGTTTCAGGATCCGTTTTTCTTAATATCTGGCGGTTGAGTATGGGAAAAATGCTGGCCAGCAACGACGAGAACAGAGAAATAATAATACCCAGTTTGTATTGCGGATCCAGATGAAATACGATTCCGATTCCTGCAATGGCGAGTAAGCCCAATAATATTTCTGTAAAATCAAATGGCGTGCGTAAAAAAACAGGCTCGAGTATAGCAGTAAAAAATGCCATGGAGGAAAGGCAAACCAGCGCTGTGGAAACAGTTGAAATTTTTATGCCTGCATAAAAAGTTACCCAGTGAAGCGCAAGTATAAATCCAACACTGGCAGACTGAATAATTTGTTTGCGTGAAACGACAGTCTTATTTTTTTTAAATAATAATAAACCCCATACCACTGCGCAGGTGATCAGGAGACGGTACCAGACAATCAGTGATTCATTTAATGTAATCAGCCTGCCCAGTACACCGGTAAAACCGGCCAGAAAAACAGCAATATGTAATTGGAGAAATGATTTCTTCATGGAGCTGGCAAAGAAAGTTTATTTTCCTTCCACCACCATATTCTGGGAAAAATTGACGGTACTGTCTTCCGCAGTTTTCTTAACCCTTTTACGATAACTTCTGAAAAGTGCGTCCCAGCGGAGTTTGAGTACACCCAGGATCCCTTCTTTCACGATACCCTTATTCATTTTAGAAACGCCCAGTTTGCGGTCTTGAAATATAATGGGCACTTCCTTGATTTTAAATCCCAGCTTCCACGCAGCAAATTTCATTTCAATCTGGAAAGCATATCCCGCAAAATGAATTTCATCAAGGTTGATTGTATTCAGCACTTCCTGTTTATAACAAACAAAACCGGCGGTCGGATCTTTTAGCGGCATCCAGGTAATCATCCTGGTATATATGGATGCTCCTTTAGAAAGAATGATCCTGTCTTTGGGCCAGTTTACATTTCCGCCGCCTTTCACATAACGGCTGCCGATAGCGAGGTCGGCGCCCTGGAATTTACAAGCGTTATAAAGCCGGTCGAGGTCTTTCGGATTATGGGAAAAATCCGCATCCATTTCAAAAATAAACTGGTAGCCTTTTTCTACAGCCCATTTAAATCCATGAATATATGCAGTACCCAAACCGAGTTTGCCTTTTCTTACTTCCAGGAAAAGTTCACCGGGGAATTTTTGTTGGAGCTGGCTGACAATGGCGGCCGTACCATCCGGGGAACTGTCATCAATAATGAGAATATGAAAGTTCTGCTTTAAAGCGAAAATGGCTTCCACAATGGCCGCAACATTTTCCTTTTCGTTGTAGGTCGGTATGATGGCAATCTTTTCCAATATATCAGTGCTGTGGTTAACTAACCGTTTTATCCTTTTTCAGCATGGTACGGTTGAAAATCTCTGTCAGTTTCTGTTTGGTATGCATGGGAAAGTCTCCCTTGATCATCCAGTCATAATACTGGGGCTCTGATTTTAATACGTCTGCAACAGCCCTTCCTTTATGTTTTCCGAAGTTAAAGATTTCGATCCCATTTTCCATAGAAAATCGGCGGGCGAAATCCACCAACTGATCATCTCCGGTAAATTTAACGATGCTTTCTGGATCGGCTCCCAACTGAGGATAACGTTCAATCTGGGCAAGCAGGATCTCAAGGGTGGCTTCCGCATCCGCCTGGGCACCATGGGCTCCGTCATGCAGTTTATCACAATAAAAACGATAGGCAGCCGTGAGTGTACGCTGTTCCATCATATGAAACACGCGCTGGACGTCAATTAATTTGCGGCCCTTCATATCGATTTCGATCCCAACCCGCAAAAACTCTTCTACAAGCAGAGGGATATCAAAACGGTTTGAATTATAGCCTGCCAGGTCACTGTAATCCAGGAATTGTTTCAGTTCATTGGCAGCCTGGCGGAAAGTCTGAGCATCCTTCACCGTTTCATCCGTTATCCCATGTATGTCTGAAGCCTGCTTGGGAATCGGCATTTCGGGATGAATCAGTTTGTGTTTTACGGTTTTGCTGCCATCAGGCATGATTTTAACGATGGCAATTTCTACGATACGATCTGTAGCTAAATTGATTCCGGTGGTTTCGAGATCAATAACCGCCAGTGGTTTGGTTAATTGTAGCATGAATCTTTATGGGTTAGACAATAATTTCCGTTGCAAATGTAGCTATTTGGCTGAAATCGGACAGATTCATCAATGAGTGTTTACAGCCTCAGTATCGCTCATTAAAATGGTAAAAAAGCGGGGTTTAAGTATCCTTTTACAAGTATCATAGCCAAAGGGAATCACAAATTGAATCTAATTGGCCCGACAAGCTTGCATATTCGAATTATATTGTTTTATTTTGTCCTATTCCCTCGTTATCCTTCGAACAACACCATTTTAAGCTTGAAGCTTAAGGCTCAAGGCTTAAAGCAGTTCAAAACGTACCTTCGAAAATTATTTTCTCTGTTTGGCCGATAGATTAAAGCCTTATGCTTTGAGCCTTTAGCCTTCAGCTTAATTTCCGTACCGATGATATACCTGGTCTACCAATGCCAGGCCTTTATTATTAATTAAAATACCCAGGAAAATGAGAAAAACAGTTTTGATTATCGCGATCCTTGCAGTTGCGACGACCATGTTTACATCCTGCGCCAGTTACAGAAGTTCTTCCAAGTACGGCTGTAAGTCTACGCAGGGATATGTCGGATATGGCGCTACCAGATAAACTCATGGCAGAGTCATCTGCAATTACCAGGTGAACTCTAAATCGAGCATACATAATTGACTGCCTGAAGCCCGGGTTGATTGAAATCAATGACCCGGGCTTTTTATTTAAAACTTCAACTAAGTTTGCAACTGCAGATCAATCCCATAGCATTCATTTATTAACCCCTGACCATGCGCAAATTATTATTCATGACCGTTCCGGTCATCTTATCGACAACTGTCCAGGCCCAGTCATATAAAAGCAGTTATACTTTTCAAAAAAATGTGTATACCGTCGCTGCACTGCAGGTGCCTTTTGAAGAAGACGCAGTAACAGACGCCGTAATTGATTACATGCAGGCCCAGGGATTTAAAGATGCTCATTACAAGGATTTCATAGTATTCCGCTCTGTTCCGCTGGATAACAGCAGATCGGTTGTAACAGATGCCTATTTTAATATCAACCGGAAAAGCCGTTCTGAAAAAGACATGACGATTATCAGTCTGCTACCGGTAAAAAAAGGCGAAACACTTTCTCCGTCCAGTGTTGAAGACAGTTCACTGATCAGCATCTCTCTGGTTTACCTGGACAGCCTGAAAAACAGGGTTTACCGGTTTTCCCTTGCGAAACTCATCGAAGGACAACAGAAAACCCTGGATAAAACCAAGGCCAAAATCCTAAATCTTAAAAATGATTCCGGAGATATCGCAAAGAAGATAAGAGGTTATGAAAGTGATCTGGCGGAAAATAAAAACGACCAGGCAAAACAAACGGTTGTGATCAACAATACTGCCAGCGGCGATCAGGACGGGCTGAGCAAGGCGCATAAAAAAATGGACAAGTTGCTGAACAACCAGACGGACTATGAGAAAAAGCTCAGGAATTATAAAGCAGACCTGGAAGACAATGCCAGGGAACGCGAAGCCCAGCAGGGTATTTTGGAAAAAGTCACCCAGGCATTAAACGCCCTTAAACAGCGACAACAAAACCTGGATTCGGCCATGCATTAGGTTGCCCAGGCTTTATCACCCTTCTTATAGGGAAT
>Ga0157376_10003376_pt1 | contig 10989 bp, 8 predicted proteins | sample M45metaG_FD_121801 | JGI IMG/M metagenome (GOLD analysis project Ga0157376, IMG submission 121801) | Miscanthus rhizosphere microbial communities from Kellogg Biological Station, Michigan, USA - M4-5 metaG | ecosystem: Host-associated > Plants > Roots > Rhizosphere > Soil | place: USA: Michigan... | reverse complement strand
TCACCATGGGAGCGGGCCAGTTCTGCACCAAGCCGGGGCTGGTGTTTCTGCTCGAAAATGCCGATGCCACTACGTTCGTCGAGAAGCTGCGAAATCTGGTGAACGGCTCGAGCGAGTTCCATATGTTGACGCCCGGTATACGGTCGGCGTATCAATCCGCAACCGCACGCCGCCGGACCGAGAAGGGAGTCCAGCTTCTGGCGGAAAAATCGTCCGCGGCCCCAGAGAGTCAAGATGAGAAGTTCGGGGTAGGCGCGGCGCTGTTCGAAGCCGATTGCGAATCCTTCCTGCAGAATCCGGATCTGGCAGCGGAAGTTTTTGGTCCCGCGACCCTGGTGGTCCGCCATTCGACTCACTCCGGATTGCTTGAACTCGCACGTAATCTGGGCGGCCACCTGACCGCAACCATTCATGGCACCGAGGCCGATCTGCGTGACTTCAGCGATTTGATCTCGATTCTGAAAAGCAAAGTTGGCCGGCTGGTCTTCAATGGATTCCCAACCGGAGTCGAGGTCTCTCACGCCATGGTGCATGGCGGGCCGTATCCATCGACCTCCGATGGACGATCGACATCAGTGGGCAGCGAAGCGATCTTCCGCTTCTGCCGGCCGGTTTGTTATCAGGGATTTCCAGAATCCGTTCTGCCCGCCGAGTTGCAAAACAGCAACCCCTTGGGCATCTGGCGCATGGTCGACGGAGAAATGACCAGGGAACCGCTGACATGCTAAAGTTGAACCCACGGAGAGGTGGCAGAGTGGCCGAATGCGGCGGTTTGCTAAACCGTTGTACTGGCTAATACCGGTACCCAGGGTTCGAATCCCTGCCTCTCCGCCACTCACTCATAGAGTGGGACTTACCTTCGCCTATTGCACCGTGCCTTGGGGTCTATCCCCTCATCTGGAGCACAATAAAGCCTCAGAGAACTGTCGCCCACCGCGACGCCACGACCTGCGGACAAGTTGGCGGCGCGCTTGTCCTGGCCAATCCAACCGGCATCTGTCAGCAGCTTGTCGATGTTCTGCCGCGCCCGATCTTCAGGAGTGATAGGCATGCAAACCGGAGATTTATATCCAGTCTTGCAGTCCGCCGGCGGTTTCGGGCATGGATGTTCGGAAATGTGGGTCGAACCGCGGGGCCTGCGTACACTCTCGGAAGGGCCGTAGCGGTTGTGAAACCGCCATACACCGCAATCTGTTGATAAATCACGACTCCGTCTCACGGGAGCACGAACGGAGCACACGAGCGTAGTCGGGTGCTGACACGGGGCGTTGCCTGCGACGACCGCCAATGTAGCGCGACGTCGTATCACCAATGTCGGGGAAACGAACGGCTAAGTTTTGTTACGTGGATAAAAGTGGGGTCGCAGAGTCGACGTCCAGCGTACACCTGATCTTCCTATGGATAAGGTGTGAAGCCTTGTCTCAAGGCGCATAGACCCGGATTGCCGCGACTTGGTCTCCGTGGCGGCGCACTGCCAAGAATAGCCGGTCAAGTTCGGGAGAAAAGAAGCCGGTCCGTGCCCCCGGAACCGTGGTGAGCCTTGCGGACTCTTTGTAGTGATCCGCATCTTGCTGCTCAAACACGTAAATGCTGCCTTCGCCGCCGATGGTATAAATTCGCTTACGGGTCTGGTCGTAGAACACATCGTCGCAATCGCCGACCGCCGTCAGGCGCTGAACCACTTGCCCCGAATTTGTATCGAATACAAGCAATCGCGCCGGAAGCCTGGTGATGACGAACAGCCGGTGGCTGGCTTGGTCGAGGGCCATGGGATAGTTCGACAGCGCTATTCCGGTGGACCACGTCGCGATTACCGCTCGCTTTTCCCGGTCGAGAACGGCGACTTTTCGCGACCCCGGTAGATTTACATAGATTCTGGGACTATCTTTCTCTAGCTGGAATGATTCTGGATGAGCGTCGAGCTTGATCTCGCCGGCCTTATTGTTTTCCTCGTCAATTTCTCCCAGCGCGCCACCGCCGTAGCCTACATAAATTCGCTTGCGTCCCGCATCATAGCGAAGATTGTCGGCGTCATCGCCGTAATCAAGGGTCTTGATAAGGGCATACGAGCTTCCATCGAATACTTGAACGCTTCCATCCTTTGCGTTCGCGACGTACAACCGATCAGTCGCAGGCACGTAAAGGACGCCCTGCGGCTCTCGCAATCCGCCGATGGTCTTTAGTCGCTTGGCCGCCTTAAGATCAATAACTTCGACTGTGTTGTTGCCGAGCGCCGAAACGAACAGGCGTTGCCCTTTCACGTCAACGGACAGATGGTCAATTCGGCCCTGCACCTCTGGCAATTCGATGGTCTTCTCCAGCCGTAGAGGCTGGGCCGCTTGCCCCAATGCAGCGGCGACGAAAGCAAAAAGAACCAGAAATAATCGCATTCCCAACTCTCCCTTCATTTTTTCGCGGCTGGCTCAGTGGCTTCATAAACAATCAATCGAGCGACCGGTTGGCCGTTCTCTTGCTGCTCTGGCGCATAGACCCGATGAGTCGCTGTATCCACGGCAAGACTATGGACCATCTTCTGGACCGCAAAATCTTCGAGCTTGCGATAATGGTCTGCGTCCTGTGCCTGAAAGATTGCGATGAAGCCGCTTGAACAGGCAGCATAAATTCGTCCCAAACCGGGGTCGAATTTCACAACGTCGGCTCCCGTAGGCAGAGGAAGGTGCGCGATTGCTTTGTGCGTGTCCAAAGCAAACACCGTTAGGTCTTTTGTTCCGTTGCACAAAAGAAATGCCCGATGGAACTCGGAGTCGACGGCCATTCCATGGTTGTAGCGACAGCCTTCCACGGGGTAGATTCCCAGTACCGCGTCGGTTGTGGGATCAATTTCGGCGATTTCGTTGGTATTTCTCAAATTCACATACACCCTGCGAGCGACGGAATCGTACTGAGGCATACCGGTTTCGCCTTTGAATTCAAGGGTTTTGATGATTTCATCTTTGTTCACGTCGACAATCGCGACGGCCTTGCCGAGCGTGTCGGAAACGTAGACTTTGTGAAACGGCGCGGCGTAGGTGCTTCCATTTGGTTTGGCGGCTGTCACGAGGCGTTTGATCACGCTCATGCTCCGCAGATCCACGACGCCAATCTTTTCCTCTCCCCAATCAGAAGTGTAGACCTTGTGAAGGCCAGGCACGTATTCCAATCCGGTAATTCCCGGTACGCCGGGAATCGCCTTCACCAGCTTGTTGGTCCTTACATCGATCACGTAAAGGATGCCGGGACCGAGATGGGCGGAGAGCAAATAGTGGTCTTCGTCATCCAGGGTGAGGTAGTCGAAGCGCTCGCCCTTGGGGCCGGGAAGGTCGATGCTGGCTACCTGCTTCAAAGACTGCGCATGCAGGCACCCAATCAGAGCCAAGAAAATCAGGAGGTTTCGGCCAAGAATTCCTTCGGTCGAACGACGCATGGGAACCCTTTCATTGCTCCACAAGAACTACAACATCAGCTTTTAAAAGATTTAACCGTTATATGTATAACATATAATGAGATGCACATAACTACGTGTTTGATGCTCACGCATAGAAGCGAAGTTGCGGATCGGAATGCAAAATGACGGAATTGAGCATCCCAGGGCAGACCAACAAACCGGAACTAGAGGAAGTGTTGTTGGCGCATTTTGTCGGATATTTCTTGCGCCTTGGGGCCCTTGGTTTTGGCGGACCGATTGCGCTCGCTGGCCGCATGCAGCAGGATTTGGTTGAGAACCGTCGCTGGATCAGCAAGCAGGACTACCTTGAAGGGCTGGCATTGGCCCAGTTGGCGCCTGGCCCTTTGGCCGCGCAACTCGCGATCTATCTTGGCTATGTTCGTAACGGAATTGTTGGCGCTACCGCCGTCGCCGTTGCTTTTGTCCTGCCTTCATTCCTGATGGTGCTGGTTCTGTCCGCCGCCTACGTGCGATACGGTGGGCTGCTATGGATGCAGGCCATCTTCTATGGCATCGGCGCAGCGGTTATCGCAATCATCACGCGCTCCGCGTACAAGTTGACCAAGCTGACTCTCGGTAAAGATAAGTTGCTATGGGGAATCTTTATCGTTCTGGCAGTTTCAACGGCCTGGAGCTCCCGCGAGATCGTTTGGCTCTTTCTGGTTGCTGGTGGAGTCGCTCTGCTTGTCAAGGCGCGTCCATCAAGGGCACAACTGAACAGGATCAGCCCAGCCTTCTTGTTGCTTGGCCCGTCTACGGTCGCATCGGGCAGCGGCTTACTGGCAATTTTTCTGTATTTCGCGAAAGCGGGAATGTTTGTGTTTGGCAGTGGACTGGCCGTTGTCCCATTCCTCTACGGCGGAGTCGTCCAAGGACATCATTGGTTGACCGACCGTCAGTTTGTAGATGCTGTAGCGGTAGCAATGATCACGCCTGGCCCCGTGGTTATTACGGTTGCCTTCATCGGCTATCTTGTAGCCGGCCCCTCTGGCGCAACAGTTGCGGCACTCGGTATTTTCTTTCCCGTCTACTTGATTGTGGTATTGCTGGCGCCATCCTATAAGCGATGGGCGAAAAATCCTCAGTTGAATGCATTCGTCCAGGGTGTAACCGCAGCCGCAACGGGAGCCATCGCCGGAGCCGTAATCGTACTGGCGCGACGATCAATCTTTGACGTAGCTACCTCGGTGATTGCGGTCGTGACCTTTTTAATCCTCCTTCGCTGGAAGATGCCAGAGCCGATTCTGATCGGAGGAGCAGCGGTTGCGGGTCTCCTGTTACGCTCTGTTTGAGACGATAGTTTGAGCACGGCCGCAGGCGTGACGAGAATCGCCTACTTTCTGAATGTCCAACGAAGCTTAATGGCAACGACATCACTTTGTGGCACGATACTAGTGTCATGAGGATCCAGCACCAACCGCTGCCAGCCCCGGTTCCAGACGATGAAGAGGTCATTTCCCGGTTTTATGGTCCAGCGTAACCGAGTGTTGGTGCCAATGTTCTGTGATTCGGTGTCGTATTGAATGAAGCTGCTGAGCACTAAATTGGGACTCCAGGCGTAAGTTCCCTGGAGCTGCCACAAACGCTGCACGAAGTCTCCCTCGGGCAGCCGTCCAAAGTCGTTTTCCGTATCAAGTTCAAGCTGCACTTTTCCCTTGGGAGCCGTCCACCTCAGGTAGTTTTCCCACTGTGTAAGGTGGCCGTTGTAGAACGAGCCAAACCATGTGGTAGTTCCAAACTGAATGGGCCGATGGCTGCTGGTTTGCGCTTCCAGGCGCCATCGCGTGAAGTCATAGGAACCCGAAGGGATTACAACGCCCGGAGCCACCTCAAACGGCTTGAGCAACGTTTCACCGTGCGGATCCCAATTGAATTCGAAGCGATCTCCTGACTCGAAGCGCACGTTTACCGGCGCCATGAAATATTCCCACGACTCAACGGTGCCCTGGAGATTGGTAAAGCGTGTGTATTGGTTTTCGAAAAACTCCTGCCGAATCCAACGAAACGGGCCGTCTTTGGAGGGGCGAGGTTGATAGTCACAACCTACGGCGGTGCGCCTAATTCCGGGACGAGGCACGAAGCCGAGCAACGGATCGAGCGCCTCACCGTACTGGTTGACGCTGGTGTTGCAGTCCCACAGATCGTTTGGATAATCGACTTTGAATCCCCATCCGACCTTGCTGCCAGGCCCTACGTCACCTTGCGTCGTCGCTGTCCATCCGCCTACCAGAAAATTCTTGTCCCCCAGGAATTTTGAGGTACGCCAGACCGCATCCAGGCCCAGGAGAGTATTGCTGCGCAGCGCTTCAGGATCGCCGTGAGTGAAAATCGTGCCGATGCGCAGGTTATCGTTGTAATCGTACGAAACGCGGCCGGCCAGCAGGTTGGTGCCAGAAACCACAGGGGACGTCAGCCCCAGATCCCGTTGCGCGGCGGATGGAATGACTGTGTCTCGAGTCTGTACATCAAGAAGGGCGAGGTTCCATTTGCCCACACGACCATTGAGCTTCACCCCTGCGTCGATTGGGATCTGAGCTCCGCCGAGCAGCCCAATCCGGCGACTGAAAAAAGGGATGAACTGCGCGTCCTGGCCTCCAAGTCCCAGACCAAAGTCATATTGATTGGCGCCCTCAAGAAAGAAGGCGCGCTTTTCGGGAAAGAAGAGTGGGAAACGTGTGAGATTAATCTGGCGCGAATCAACTTCGGTTTCCGCGAAGTCTGTGTTCACGGTGAACACGGTGACCAGCTGCGAGGTCAGCTTCCAAGTGAGTTCGCCGCCAGCGGTTGCCTGCCAGGTGCGATCACCTGCGCCATAAAACTTCCGGGTTTTCCCGATTCCGTAAGGCGCGATCTCAAGCCCTCGACCTTGCTTGAGTTCTCCCACACCTGCCAAAGTGCCTGTCCGGCTTAGGTCGTAGAGAAAGGAATCCAATGTCGGCGACGACCAACGGAGAGCAAGCCGTTCGCGGGGAACGAAACGTTCGATGTTGAGTCCCCATTCGTTCAAGCCCCGCGTAAAGCTCAGGGTTCGAGACGGTATGACAATCTCGGCAGACCAGCCTTCTGAAGTACGAGCAGTGCGGGCGTCCCAAATACCATCCCAGTCGAGCGAAACGCTTTCTGGATCAGACAGCAATCCATCAGCACGCGCTCCGGCAGCGTTGATCTGGAAAAAATATCCTGTCCGCCGGTCTCCGTATGTATCCAGAATGATGCTTACGGTGTCATCGCCAATCATGTCTGCGTCGCGTTGCATGGTATGGACGGCGATGCGTTGCGGATTCGGGTCTTTACAGGCGAAGCCAAAGTAGATCTGGTCACCTGCCACGATGACTCGCACTTCGGTCTGATACGGTGTCAATTCTCCGGGTTTCGGCGACTGCTGAACCAGCTTCAACACAGGGGCGTCCTGCCACTCGGGTTCGTTCATCACACCATCGAGTGTTATCGAAGGAGATGAGCGTATGGCGGCTTGAACTCTGGGACGGTCCCTGTCCGTGGCTCCGGCGGTGACGCTCACGACAGACAAACCGCACAAGAGCACGACGCCAAATGCATTGATATGGAGCGAGCCCTTCGACGATGTCGAGTTCATGGCGCATGACGCGCGAATTCGTAGAGTGCGTCATAGACTGGGAATTGCCGCAGCAGTCGTTCTTCATCAGAAAGGCCCATCGCCGCGAAGCCTTGCGCGATGGCCCGGAGGCCAATCCCTTCGGCAGCGATTTGCTCCTGGCCTTTCATGTCGGCAGCGCGGACGATCAGCGCCAGGCGCTCCAGCCCAAGTGCTTGAAGATGGTAGTCCTCAACAATTGCTTCGAAAGAGCAGCGCACTCCACGGTGGTTCAATTTCACTTCTGAAAGGCGTGGAGCGTCGAAAGGAATTGCAATCTCACGTGCGGCCGTTTCGAGAAGTTGGCTTTCCTCGACGAACAAAAACTGAGCTTGGGGGTCGATGAAGCGGCGGATCAGCCACGGGCAGGCGACCCGATCCACTTTGATGTTTTCACGAGTAATCCATTTCATGATGGCCCCGCATCTCTCAGTCGTTATGAGATTGGCTTCCGAAACATGTCAAGGACCAGTTACGGTTTCATACACGACCATGCCTCACTATTTCACGGCAACATGACTCAATGCCGCTTTGATTCCCGCAGCCACTGATTCAGTGCTTCCCACGGCCCAGAAGTGCATGAAGAAAAGCCGGGGTTGCTCGGTCAGCATGTGACTGTGCAGCGCCGTGACAGCGATGTCGTATTCTTCCAGTGCGGAGATCACAGGATTCACTTCTTCCGCCGTCAACACGAAATCGCCCGTCGTCGCGACTTTGCCCGTGCCGGCTTCCTGAAAGTTGATGGCCTCGGCGACCCCCTGTGGCGGGGTCAACGTCATTCCATGATCGGTAATCGCCGCAGCGCGAGGAATTCCGAAGGACAACACGCCACCGGCAAAGCGTCCCTTCGTGCCCAGAGTGTCTTCGATGGTCTTCACAAACGTAGGAGGTTCGGCGGCTGGTGGGGGTGGGGCTGGCTTATCAAGAGGAGTTTTCGATTCCGCCAGACCGTCGTGCAGGGACTTAGCCAGCTCAGCCGCCTTTCCATGTCCCATGTAATGCATATAGATGACGCGAGGAGTTTCATTCAGAACATGATTGTGGACGGCGGTGATTTCAAATCCTGCGCCGCGTAACTTCTTCATGACGGGCGTGAGTTCGTTCTCCAAGAGAACCAGATCCCCCATGACCATTGCTTCGTTGTCCCTGCCAGCGAATGCCGCCCAGGAGCCGAGGGCCAGTCCCGGCTTGATCTCAACGCCCGTAACCGAAACATGCAGATCCGTGCGGGGGAACGCTAGACGGTAGACATCACCAGTCTTTTGTCCCGATCGGCCCATTGCTTCGTCAATTTTGGCCGTGTCCAGGCCCTGAGCCATGAGCATCGCCGGACAGGACAGCAGAAGAGAGAGAATCAGCGTTCTTAGTTTCATAAGAGCATCCTTCCTTCGTATTGGTTTGTGCTCGGCCAGTGAGCGCTTTACATTTAATGGAAAATTAGCGGAGCGACTTGTAGAGTCCCTCAGCTAGTTGTATTCCTCGCTTCAGAAGTTCCTCGTCGCTCAGACCCTCTCGGGCCCAGCCTTTCATTACTTCATCAATTCCGAAACCCTCTTTCCGGCCAAACTTCTCGTCGAATAGGTCGGCATCATGAACAATTTCCGCCATGATGGATACCTTTTTATCGCGAATGTGGAAGACCTTGAGGAGCGTCTCAAAAGTGCAATCTTCGCCACGGTGGCCAAACCCGCCTTCGTACATGTCAAACGGGACCGCCTTAGGTGGTTTCTTGTCTTCGGGAGCAAAAGCGAATTTGGCCTTCGGGTCAATAAACTTGCGAATCAACCACGCGGAGGTCACTCGATCCACTCCCGGTCGCGGCCGTGTGACCCATACGCGGTTCCGATATTCGGCAGGGGAGACTCTGCTCTCTGCGGCGGATGATTTTGTCTTTGATGTTTGCATGGCATTCAACGCGCGTTCGACCTGTTCGCGAAGAGGACTACCGAAGAAGTCAATGGACACAATGTCCTGGAAACGCAAGCGGAGACGTGTGATGCGCAACGGCTGGTTTGCGGAAGCCGGCTTTCGAAGGTCTTTTAGCAACTCACGATAGTCTCCCGCACGGGCATCAGAAAACCGCTGCTTCATCTGGGCAAAGGAGCAATTGTCGATGGATTGCACCTCAAGAACAGAAGCCTCGCCACCCTCAGTGCGGACCGCGGTTGCCAGCCATTCGAATCGTTCCCGGTTCTCTTCAGTATTGGGCAGAAAATAACCGGAATTCCCAAGTGCCAAGGCTCCATGCCGCTGCAGCTTCCGCCAAACCGTGACTCTGAGGCTGGCTCCCTTTCGCGCCAAACTAAACACCAGGAGCAGCCAAGGGGGCTTAGATTCGTTCTGCTTAGTAACGCTCATTGCCACAGGTTATATTCATAACAGATATGCAAGGCCGGGTTCAACCGCGAGAATGGCGGTTGGGTGTCTGTGTTCATGCACTGAGGGCAGTCTTTGGACGGATCAGGTATCACAAGTCAACGGATCGCTGATGGGGCCAACTTGCTGACAGCCGAGCATACGCAATAAAGGAGAAAATTGAACGCGAGATCACCTTTCCGCCGGGGTATTCCGTTGTGTATGGCGGACAATTTGAAAACCAGGAGCGTGCAACCAGAAGGCTGGTTCTAGTGGTTCCGCTCACTGTTGCGATCATCTTTGCCTTGCTCTACACGATGTTCCAATCGGTGAAGCAATCCGTGCTCGTGCTAGCAAACATTCCATTTTCGCTGGTCGGCGGGATAGCGGCTTTGTGGCTCCGCGGTCTGAACCTGAATCTGTCCGCCTCGGTCGGTTTCATCGCTCTTTTTGGAGTTGCGGTTCTGAATGGTGTGGTGTTGGTCAACTCGATCAATCAGCTCAGAAAAGAAGGCCAGTCGGTTCGCGATGCGGTAATGAATGGTTCGCGTCGCCGGCTGCGGCCCGTGCTGATGACCGCGCTCGTAGCAAGCCTTGGCTTCGTGCCGATGGCAATCGCCACATCCACCGGCGCCGAAGTCCAGCGGCCCTTGGCGACGGTCGTTATCGGCGGACTGGTCAGTTCAACTGTCCTCACCGTTTTTCTGCTTCCTCTTCTATACGACTGGATGTTCGCTCGGACCGAAGAAAAACAACGAGCTAACTTAGAGTCGAGAGAGGTCGTCGCCTGATCTGCAGATCAAAATGACTTGCGCCTCTGCAAGCGTACTCACCAGGTTTCCGCTCGACACCCCGGTGGATGACGTTGGTCCAGAGATCGTGCGCGAAGGCGATAGCGGAAATGAAGGCGAAGGAAAATGTTCCTCGCGCGGGGAAAAGATACTGGCGGCAAAGGCAAGGGCCCTAGCCAATTGGTTTGGGCCCTGTTGGTTGACTTATCACTCTGGTCGCACTGGCCTCAGAACGTATAGATGAGGTCGAATTGCATACGGTTCAGGCGTGCATCTTCCTGTCCCGCGGCGACTCCAGTTGATTTGGTTGCGTTCTGTAGCGACGTATTGAGCGTGCGTCCGAACCAGTAGGTGTATGAGGCGGTAGTGTTGCTACGAACCCGCCACAGGCCGTAAATGCGGTTCTGGATCACGTTGGTCTGGGTCCGCTGGTCGCTTTCGACGAACGGAGCCAGTACTGCGTCCTGAGCGATCCGGTTCCAGGCGTATCCCACCTGAACGTCGTTCCTGTTCTTCTGCTGTCCCAGGCTTACGTCGACCATGTACGCCTTGTTCTGGCTGCCCAGATCGGTGCGGACTGCGCCGTTCGAGCCCAGCGGATGCGCCTTGGCCTCTGGGTTGACGATGAACTCACCCAACAGGTTCAGCGGCAACCGTGCCGACGGCGTCTTGAACTGGTTGTTCAGGATGAAATCGACATAGAGAAACTGCGAGTAAAAATGGTTCGCTCCCAGCGTTGTGACGGCATTGGTAAAGTTGTTCGGAGCGAAAACGCAGTTCGCGCC
>Ga0157376_10003370_pt1 | contig 10998 bp, 7 predicted proteins | sample M45metaG_FD_121801 | JGI IMG/M metagenome (GOLD analysis project Ga0157376, IMG submission 121801) | Miscanthus rhizosphere microbial communities from Kellogg Biological Station, Michigan, USA - M4-5 metaG | ecosystem: Host-associated > Plants > Roots > Rhizosphere > Soil | place: USA: Michigan... | reverse complement strand
ATCCATACCTGATGGAAAGGTTTGGCATTAATGCAGTATTGAATGCAGGCGCCATTAAATGGAACGATAAATACGTTGTCATTGGAAGGGTAGAAGGCATGGACAGGAAATCTTTTTTTGCAGTGGCAGAAAGCGATAATGGTATTGACAATTTTCATTTCTGGGATTATCCGGTGGTGATGCCTGAGACCGCTGATCCTGATGCCAATATTTATGATATCAGGCTGGTGCAACATGAAGATGGATGGATTTATGGGTTATTTTGTACAGAGCGCCGCGATCCCAATGCAAAGCCGGGCGATCAGTCCGCGGCTATTGCGCAGTGTGGTATCGCCAGAACAAAAGACTTGCAGCAATGGGAGCGCCTGGCAGATTTAAAAACTTCTTCGCCACAGCAACGCAATGTGGTATTACATCCTGAATTTGTACAGGGTAAGTACGCATTTTATACAAGACCGCAGGACAGTTTTATTGATGCAGGCAGAGGCGGCGGAATTGGTTTTGGATTGTCTTCTTCTATAACGCATGCCGAAGTGAAGGAAGAAGTGATAGTTGACAAAAAAGTATATCATACCGTATACGAAGCAAAAAATGGTGCAGGGCCGGCGCCTGTAAAAACCAAAATTGGCTGGTTGCACCTGGCACATGGTGTGCGTAATACAGCAGCAGGTTTAAGGTATGTACTGTATATGTTTGTTACAGATCTGAATGATCTTACAAAAGTAATTTATAAACCGGCGGGTTATTTTTTAGCGCCGGAAGGAGAAGAAAGAATTGGAGACGTATCAAATGTGGTTTTCAGCAATGGCTGGATTGTAGAAGCAGACGGCAAAGTATTTATTTATTATGCATCATCAGACACCCGTCTTCACGTGGCGACCACAACCATGGATCGCTTGCTGGATTATGTGGTAAATACGCCTCCTGACGGATATTCGTCTGCCGCATCTGTAAAAACCTTACAAAGGATTATCCACAACAATAAAAAGCACATAAAGACAAATAGCAAAACAGGTGGCGCGGATAAAAAGCATGCAGACTCGCACAGTTGAGATGACCATTATAAACGCAGATAAAAGATTTTAAGATAAACTTCAATGCCTGAGCGGTTACAAAATTTCAAAGCAGCACTGGAAACAGCATTACATGATATATTGTCTTACTGGATGCAATACGATACGGATGAACAATTTGGTGGCTTTTTCGGGCAAATAGATCATCGTAACATAGTTAATCCCGCAGCAGAAAAAGGTAGTGTGTTAAACAGCCGTATACTCTGGGCTTTCTCAGCCGCATACCGCTGCACAAAGAATCCGGATTACCTGTACTATGCCCATCGTGCGTTTGATTATTTTAGTAATTATTTTATTGACAAAACATATGGCGGCGCGTACTGGAGCACAGATTTCACTGGTTGTGCCGCAGACAGAAAGAAACAGGTGTACGGCCAGGGTTTTGGCATTTATGCGTTGAGTGAATTCTATCGCGCTACCGGAACAGCCGCCGCGCTGCAACATGCTATCGATCTATTCAGAATAGTAGAAAGATACAGTTACGACAATAATAAGACAGGATATATTGATGCGTTTGCAGAGAACTGGCAGCCAATGGAAGATATCAGGCTGAGCGAAAAAGATGCCAATGAAAAAAAGACGATGAATACCCACCTGCATATCCTGGAAGGGTACACCAATCTATACCGTGTATGGACGGATGATTTGCTTAAAGCAAGAATTAAAGGCTTGCTGCAAAACTTTTTTGATCATATCATTGACCCAAACACCCATCACCTTGGATTGTTTTTTGACGAAGACTGGAATTGTAAATCAGGCGTTGTTTCATATGGGCATGACATTGAAGCTGCATGGCTCTTGCAGGAAGCCGCTGCTGTGATTGCCGATGCCGGAATGATTGAACGCACAAAAGAAATAGCGATAAAAACTGCGGATGCAGCCAAAGAAGGGCTGGATACAGATGGCGGCTTATGGTATGAATATGAGCCGGCACAAAATCACCTGGTAAAAGAAAAACACTGGTGGCCCCAGGCAGAGGCCATTGTTGGTTTTTTCAACGCCTGGCAGGTGAGCGGAGATAAGACTTATTTGCAGGCATCACTCAATGCCTGGGATTTTACAAAAAAATACATTGTTGATGATAAACTGGGTGAATGGGTATGGGGAATCAATGCGGATTATTCGGTAATGGCAGCGAAAGATAAAGTAGGGATATGGAAATGTCCCTATCACAACAGCAGGGCCTGTATGGAAATTATCAAACGTATTGGCTAATTGCCCGGCATTGTAATGATAAGTTGTAAGAAAAGAATACCTGTGCTTCAAACTAATTATCCCTGCTATTTCTTATCTACCCAGTAGTTGGCTGTATTGTTATCGCCCTGTAATACAATTTTATAAAAGGCAGATGGCTTATCAGCAAAATTAAGATCGGCTTTTTGCGCTGTCACAGGAAAGGTGCCCAATAATGTATATTGGTCTTTACCGCCTTTTTTAAATTCGTTGGTTAAAGCAACCCACACTTTAACATGACCTGTTTTAGCAATTGCTTTCCAGCCGATGATCAGTTTATCATTGCTGTATTCAAACTTTGGTGCAATAAAAGACAGCGGGCCGGTAAAAGGAATGCCATCTATCTCATAAGCATTGTCTTTTGGAATACTGATAGTCATAAACCGGGCGATAGAAGGCATGATATCAGTAAGCGATGTATACGGTGCATGAAATTCCTGATTCAGGTTTTTCGCATTGGTGAAGATCCAACTGGCACGCTCACGGTTACTCTGGCCGCCATGACCTTTACCTGTAGCAGAATCACGTCCATGATCTGTAGTAACAACAATCAGCCATTCTTCATTAAAATGTTGCTGCCGGTATTGAATAGCTTTCCATATATAGCCAATTCGTTTGTCCGCCAATTCTATTCCCTTGTAGAATTCCGGGCTATCGCCATGCATATGCCCCATATCGTCGGTGTATTCTAGATATACCCAGGAAAGATCCGGCGCTTTTGCCCGGATGATTTCTGCCGCTTTGTTTGCCACAGCTTCGTCAATATTGCTCATATAATCATTCTTCTTATCATGCGCATAATTGATTGTATCCTTTTCAAGGCCATCATAAGAATAGGCGACAGGTATATTTCCGGTAGCCGCAAAATTATCGCCCACCAGTTTGGTACGGTTGTCCTGCCAGCTTGAAAAAATACCTGTTTTTTTAGCGGGATATTGTTCCTTTAAAAATCGAAAAATGGTAGGGTAATTATAATTGGGTGCGGCAATGTCATTGTCCCAAACATTGTGTTTGTTTACCCAAACACCTGTAAGCACACTATTATATCCAACTGCAGATATGGTAGGTGTTTGGCTATAAGTGTCTTTAACGCCGCCTGCATACGAACGTGTATAACCGCCGGCTTTTGCAATAGATTGCAGGTTGGGCGGGTTTAATTTTTCTATTACATCTGCGGGAATGCCATCTGCAATAATAAAAACTGTTTTTTTTGTTTTCTGCTGTGAAAAAGCCTGCAATGAGGAGGTTACAATAAATAAAAAGAATAAAAAATTGATCAACTTCCATTTGCCCGTTTCTGACTGCGCTGGATTCATAATTCCTGCATATTTATTAGTCAAAGTAATAACATTTAATCATACGGAATGATGGGAAACTTGAAAGCTGTGATAACAATTTATTAATTTAAGCAGGCTCAGTGTTTTTGATGTGCCGAACGGAGTTCGGTAAGAACATACGTGGTACGAAGTCGGAGACTTTGGGCAGCGGCGATACCCCGCAATTGAAGGCTCAGAACAGGCGGCTGATTGGCAATTATCACCTGGATGAAGCAACCAATAAACTAACGGTTGCCTGGCGCTATCCCGGTACCATGCATGACAGTGTATATGCAGTACTTTCAAATTGGAGACCCAATTCAGGTATGACGCTGACTGGTAAGATGGGCAACAAACTATTGCAAATGCAATTGGTAAAAGACAAGAAATAATAGCACTAAGGGTTAGTTTTTCTTTCTCAAATCAAAGTTTTGGAAAAAGAATATCCTGGCGCCGTTTATATTTCTGTATTTATTACCTGCTGCCAGTTGCTGAAAAACATTGGTATAGCCAGCCTGTATATTACTGCTTTTAGAAAATTGGTATTTCAAGCCAAGAAAAAAACGGTTCTGATCAAAATAGTTATAGACCACTTCTTTTCCAAAACTGATATGAACTTCATCATTGGCAATAAAGGAAATGCTTTTTGGGGCAGCGCCATCTTTGTACAATGGCAATTCATACCAGATATTGTAACGTAAACGCCAGTTAAAATTATAACCGCCTGCCAGCGTTGAATCATTCAATACTTTTTGCCTGTATCGTTCTTCCAGCCGAATCCACTGCATCATGCGGGTTTTGCCATACTTTGTATGCCATTGTATTTGTTGCCAGGGCCGGTGTTCATGCCTTGTTATGCGCTGATGGTTGTCGCCCGGAAAAATAAAAATATTTCCGTAACCGAGCGTCAGTTTTGTATTGTCGTTAATATAGTAGGTGAGACCAAGCCGTATAATAGCCTGTGAAAAATTAGTAGTGTAATCATCTTTCGTACGAAGGTGCAAATCAGTCCAGATACCCCATTTATTACTAAACCTGGTTTGGTTTAAATAGCCAAGCCAGATTTGCTGTATATGTTCCGTGGTTTTTGTGGTCTGGGCATAAAGCATAATGCTGCCTTTTGCCAGCAGGCAAATAATAATAAGGGTTCTTTTCATGCAGCAAAGAAATTAAAAAAAAGCCTGAACAGAGAACAAAGGCTGTCCGATTGTATTAAAATTGTTTTAATAATTTGATGGAGGAAATGACTGGGAACAGGGTTACAAACGGATGCCAGATCAAGCTGTCGTCATTTCAATGAATGCGGGCTATTTTCTTTCTTTCTTTCTTATATCAAAATTCTGAAAGAAAGATATTCTTATGACGTTGATATTTTTGTAGTGATTGCCGGAGGACAACTCCTGGAATACATTCATATAGCCTGCCTGCAGGCTACTGACAGTTGTTGCCTCATATTTGAAGCCAATGAAGAGGCGGTTTTGGTCAAAATAGTTGTGTATGATCTCTTTACCAAAATTGATGAATATTTCTTCATTGGCTACGAACCATAATTTTTTAAAAAAGCTTGCTTTTTCAGCCAGCGGTATTTCATACAATATATTATACCTGAACCGCCAGTTGTAATTATAACCATTCCCCAATGTTGAATCATTCAATATAATGCGTCTGTAGCGTTCTTCCAGTCTGAAACGCTGCATTATCCGGCTTTTTGTAAATGCAGTATGCCATTGAAATTGTTGCCATGGGCGGTGTTCGGGCTGCGTTATTTTAGTATGATTATCGCCTGGAAAAAAACTGGCATAGGCATATCCGAACGTCAGTTTGGTATTGTTGCGGATATAATAGGTAAGCCCGCCGCGAAAAAGATCCTGTGAAAAATGATCGGTAAAATTTTCTTTTGTGCGCAGTTGCAGATCAACAGTGGCTCCCCATTTATTGCTAAACCTGGTTTGAGTAAAATACCCAAACCATAATTGCTGAATATTTTCAGTGTTGCTGGCTGTTTGTGCCAGGCAGGCATTGTTCGCCAATACAAGCAGCAGGCAAACAGCCATTGGAGCCCTTTTCATGCGGGCGCGAAAATAGATAAAAAGCCCCATATGCAGACATATGGGGCCTGTTTTATTGCTGCTGAAACTATTTATTAAAGAGTCCGTCAAACGTAACTGCTACATAGTACAGCGCGCCAATTGTTGGTCCGCCTGCGTATTGCAGGTAGCGGTGATTCAAAATATCCGCACCTCCCCATTTGATACTTGCTTTCGCAGAAGGGATGCGGTAAGTTATCTGGGCGTCGATAGTGCTGTAAGCAGAAACATTGCCTGTAACCAGTGGGCTCTCCCATAAGAAGGCATCCTGCCATTTCCAAACGATGTTGAAGCCGAAGTTTTTTGCAATCTCGCGGTTACCAAACGACACATTTGTATTCCATTTTGGGGTATTGAAACCAGTCACGAAAATATCATTGGTGCTGTTAGATTTCATTTTATTGAAACTTACATTTCCTCCAATTGTATATTTTTTATAAAAATTGTATGTAACGCCCAGCGCAGATCCAAAATTATGATAGGTATTTTTTGCGTTTGTGTATACACGGTACCTGTCTTGTCCCTTACTGGCGGCGGTAGTGCCTGTTGCAGCTGTTGCATCACGGTTTCTGTCCAGCATCGATAGTACAGCAGCATCAGACCCTACGGTTTCTCCTGTGGGCACGTATACCTGCACCTGTCCCAAAAAGCCATGATAGGTATTGCTGTATGCGTCTATATCAATTACAAGTTTGTTGTTTAATAAAACGCTTTTATAACCTACTTCAAAGGAGGTGATTTTTTCCGGCTCGGCACTTGGCAGATTGGCTACCTGCAGCAGGTTTCTGTTGGCAAGTGCTGCCGCATCGGTATTTCCCTGCGCACTTACGGCTGCATTAAAATTTACAACCGATTGTTGCGTATAACTGTTTTCAAGATAACCAAGTCCCTGGTCTATATAAGACAGGCTGCCTACACGTCTAACCCTGCCATTGTTTACATAAGACAAAGCTTCAAACAATGCCGGGAAGCGATAGCCCTGCTGGAAGGTGAAACGGAAATTGTGCACTTTATCAACCGTATAAACACCAGCCAGACGGGGTGTTATTTTTGGATCAAATTCGGGGTTATAATCATAACGCAATGAACCGAATAATTTCAATCTTTCATCAAAGAAAGTTTTGGTTACCTGCGCAAAGCCGCCAAATTTTTTGTACAATACATCTTTCCCAAAGCTGCCGTCTTTTAAAGGTGTATTGCGATCAGCAATGGGTCTGGAGAAGTCTACAAAATTATTTCCATCCGGAATGACCTGGTAAATGCGCGCATCTCCACCGATTAACAGGTCGAATACTTTTATTTTTTTGGAAAGATCCCATTGCGCTTCTGTGTGGTAGAGCCTGCTTTTTTGAATTAATGCAGCGCCGCCCGTTTCAGGAGCATTGGGTATAGAGGAAGATTTGATATCCCAGTTATTGATTTTAATGATGGTGTTTTTCAACTGATCAAATTCAGGCGTACCGGGTTTTACGCGGCTGGCATCGGCCTGGTCGCGTGCATATTGGGTAGCGGCGGCAAGATTAGCAGATGTTAACGCACCACCATTGGAAGCTGCATATGCATTGAGTGCGTTTTTATATTTAGTGCCCCAGCTGGTAGCGGTTTTTGTATCTGTAGCACCACCGCTGTACAAATCTAAATTATCTGCCAGTGGTTTTACATTATAGGAATCGCCGGTATTTTCAAGCGATATATAACTGCGGATAACAAAATCATTTCCTTTCAGTTCCAGGTGATGGTTTTGTACCACTACATTGTCTAAACGTATCTTATTTCCACGCTGAAACACACCGTCCATATTACCCCTGCGGTAAGAATAAGACAGTTCCAGTTTTTCGGTTATGCGGTAGTTTAAACCAAGATCGAATTTAAAGTTGCTTACTTTAGGACTCACCAGGTCTGTTTCCCAATACCCGGTACGCGCAACCCTTAATGTCTGGTTGGTTTTGCCGTCAATGGTAAGACCGCTGAGTGATACCACATTGCTTCCGGCCAGCGCATCATCTCCATATTTATTCCATCCGTCAAAAGCTACATTGTTGGCGCCATCCAGTACAGGAAAACCGGGATTGGCGCTTTTAAGATTATTGGTATTCTGGTCTAAGCGTGTATTGGAGCGCCAGTCGGTGCCCTGCATGTAGCCGATATTTATTTTAAACGCAAATTTATTGTTGAAAGCTTTTGCATAGCGGATGGCCGATTCCGTTAGTACGCTGGGGTCATGGTCTATACCGTCTACGTGGTTAATACCTGTTTTATGATAGATGCTTAAACCCTGGTAAGTAAATGGGCTTTTAGTAAGCAGGTTGGCCATACCATTGATGGCGTTCATACCATACAGGGCAGAGGCGGCACCCGGTGTAATTTCCACACTGGCTATATCCAGTTCGGTTGGGCCGATAGCATTGCCCAATGGCACACCCAGGGTGGCTGCCTGCATATCTACGCCATCTACCAATTGCATAAACCGGAAGTTGTTGGGAATATTAAATCCGCGGGTATTGGGCACTTTAAAAGTAAGACTGGAGGTGGTCATCTGAACACCTTTCACATTTTCAAGCGCGTCATAAAAACTGGGGGCAGCTGCTTCACGTATTGCCCTGATGTCTAGCTTTTCAATGGCTACCGGTGATTTCAAAATGCTTTCTCTAACGCGGGAAGCGGTTACTACTACTTCATTGCCAAGGATGGTTTGGGTGGCCAGTTGCACCTGCAGGTTAGAGCCCAGGCTCTTTACCTCCAGTTCCTGCTGTTTAAATCCCACTGAAGAAAATACCAGTGTGAATGGCAGCTTTGTCTTTGTTCTTAATTTAAAACTGCCGTCTTTACTAGTGATGGTACCTGCGATGGTGCCTTTTACGGATACACTTACATCCGATAGCGGTTCTTTGCCATCCTGGCCGGTCACCTGGCCCGAAATCTCAATCAGGTTGCTGGCTTCCTGGCTATGGGCTTTGCCAAAATTGAGCTGTAGCATTGCCAGCAGCAATAAGGGAGCTATTATTTTTTTTATGCTTTTTGTAAATGAAAGCGCCGTTATCATATTTATCTCAGACAGGTGGATTGTCTTTCTCATATTCAGAACTGTTTATTTAATGTCTACTATTTTAGTAGACTAATTGGATAAAAAAATAGAATTTGGGAGTTAATAAAGACTACGGAGCGCACAACATCGCCGGGGAAAAACTGGTACCATTGGGTTCATTCTTTACGAGTTTGGTTAACAGGCTGCAAAGATAACCTGTTTTTTATAAGTCTACAAAAATAGTAGGGTATTTTTTTAACTTTATTTCTGCAGAACCTGCTTACATGATAACATGAATTTGGTTAAGTACCGTCTTTAATAAGGGGGGTGGAGCGGGTATTAAAGATGCAATAATTGCTGAATCTCGGGCAGCACCTTTATATAAGCCTTCCAAAGTGTAAATGTACTGGTGAGTATAACCAGGAGGCCAACCGAAAGAAACATGGTTTTCATTGGCAGAATGCCCACAAGCCTTGCAGCAATGGGAGCTGCAATAAGGCCGCCAAGAATAAGGCCGGCCACGTCAAGGATGGGTATATGTTTTAGAAAAATAAAAAACGTAACTGAGCTGGCAAATACTACAAAGAATTCTGCCAGGCAAACGGAGCCGATTACATAACGGGGGTTTTTCCTTTTCGATAAAAGCGTTCCTGTAACCAATGCGCCCCAGCCGCCACCTGCAAATGCGTCCAGGAATCCACCTGCTGATGCCAGCCATCCGGCGCCCTTTACTTTATTTTCAGGATTCTTTTTTCTGAATGCTTTTTTTATGATGTAGTAACCAAGGTAAATAGTATAGAAGCTGAGTGGTATACGTACCCATTGCGCATACTCCTGCCCGAAATAGGCAAGTGATGCACCTATAACAGCACCAATAACACCGGGCACTACCAACGCCCTGAATAATTTTCTATTTATATTTCCAAAACGGTGATGTGTGTAACCAGATGCGCCGCTTGAAAAAACCCTGGCTGAATGTACACGGCTGCTTACTATTGCTGGTGGAACGCCTGTAGCCAGCAGGAAAACCGTAGAAATAGTGCCATAGCCCATGCCCATTGATCCATCTACCATTTGCGCCAGAAATCCGGTAAGCACCATCATTCCAAAAAGGCGGACATCAATATATTTGGGTATCTCCTGTACACTGCTGAGTATTTTATTAAAAGGTACAAAAGACAAAACAGCGTGGCCCAGCAACATAAAAAAGAATGCCAGCAAACACCATTTTACAATGGCAGGCCATTTTTTTGATTGGGGTTGATTTGCTTCTTCCAGGGTAATTTGCTTGGCGGCAAGCACCTTGGTTAGATCGTCCAGTTGTTTTACTTTATCTGTAAAATCACCCTTCAGTTCCTGGCGTATCGTATGCATGTTCTCTAATACACCTTCTATTTCATCGGGTATCAGTTCATTTAGTTGCTCACGCATTCTTTTAGCAATGGTAGGCGATTTTCCATTGGTGGAAATCGCAATTTTGAGATCGCCTTTTTGCACAATGGAGCCGAGATAGAAGTCGCACAGATCCGGCGTGTCCGCTACATTGACCAGCAATTTTCTTTCCTTTGCCAGCACACGTACATATTTGCTAACCGCTTTGTCATTAACTGCCACTATCACCAGGTCCTGGTCATTTAGGTCTGATTCTTTGAAGGGTCTTTCCTGTAGCTTAACACCACTATAAACAGTTGCCAGATCTTTTATTTCATCCAGTATTTCAGTGGCTACTACCGATATGGAAGCAGCGGGGGTATTTTGCAGGATGGCATTTAGTTTTTCCAGTCCCACTTTTCCACCGCCTACCAGCAATACATCCAGTTCCTCTATTTTTAAAAAAACAGGAAACAAACGATTCTTGCCCGCTTTAGCTGCGTCCGGAATGATGATTGAATCTGGAAACTGGTTAGTGCTCATACTGTAGTACTGTAAAAATAGTAATTCCCTACTTATTTTGTAGACTAATTAGCGAATTTCTCAAAACTTTAATAGGATTGTTGGTAACAGTAACAGCGCCGGGCAAACTGGCCCGGAAGAGGGACTATCCGGTATATTGACATAAATAGTACTTATTCATCTAATTATGCAGACACCAATTTTTTCCGCACTGCAAAATCACCAAAGGCTTCCTCTTTTGTTTTTTCTGCCGCAAATCTGCCCAACAATATGTCCAACTCCGCCAGGATGGCTGGTTCATCAAGATTTTCTTTATATACCTTATTTAAGCGGGTACCAATACGGTCGCCCCCCAGTTGAAGGTTGTACCT
>Ga0157376_10003368_pt1 | contig 10999 bp, 6 predicted proteins | sample M45metaG_FD_121801 | JGI IMG/M metagenome (GOLD analysis project Ga0157376, IMG submission 121801) | Miscanthus rhizosphere microbial communities from Kellogg Biological Station, Michigan, USA - M4-5 metaG | ecosystem: Host-associated > Plants > Roots > Rhizosphere > Soil | place: USA: Michigan... | reverse complement strand
GGTGACGCATGACCGCGATGCCCGCGTCAACTTTACCGACGCCGGCCAGGAACACAGCTGTGTTGTAGAGCACATCGGAGTTGGCCGGATCGAGCGACAGGGCTCGCTGGTAGTGTGCCGCGGCAGAGACGAAGTCGCTGTCGTACACATCGGCGACGCGGCCTGCCAGCGACTGCGCCGCGGCGTCGTCCGGATCGAGCGCGAGCGCGCGCGCGACCGCGGCGCGAAGTGCGGGCAACCCGTCCTCGATCGATCGCTCCGAGGCTGCCACCTGATTGAAGGACACCAGTGCCAGCGCATTCCAGGCCCGCACCTCGTCCGGCACGAGGGCGATCGCCTGTTCGCACAGCGCCAGCGCCTGCTTGTTACCGGCCGGGTTGTTCTGGGCTATCAACGCGTTCGCCTGAAGGATCAGTGGATAGATCCTCGGGTCCACCGGCTTCGCCGTCGGCACCGCGCCGAGCAGCGAGATACGGAGCTTGTCGACGACGGCCGCCGCGATCTCGTCCTGCACCTTGAAGATGTCGTCGAGCGTGCGGTCATAGGTTTCGGACCACAGGTGCGAACTGTCGCTGGCGCGGATCAGCTGCACGGTGATGCGCACCTTCTGGCCAGACTTGCGGACGCTGCCTTCGAGCACGGCTGCGACGTGCAGCACGCGCGCGATGTCGGCGATCGGCGTGTCCTTGCCCTTGTACGAAAAACTCGACGTGCGCGCGATGACGCGCAACTTCGGCACCTTGGCCAGCAGGTCGAGCAGTTCTTCGGTGATGCCATCCGAAAAATATTCCTGGTCCTTGCCCTGGCTGAGGTCCTGCAGCGGCAGCACCGCGATCGACGGATCCTGCTCGATCGACGGAATTGACGGGTCACTTGCGGTGGCACCCGATGCTGCATTGGTCGATGTGGCGCTCGGCGATGCGGCAGCCCTTGGCGTCGATGCGGCGCCGGCCTGATCGACCGCGCTGGCGATCTCGCGCGCATTGCGTGCCGGCGCGAGCATGAACTTGTCGACCGCGAAATAGGCGAGCGCAAGCACGAGCACTACCGTGATCGAGCGATCGATGCGCCGGGCTGTAAACGACGTGATCGATGTATTGCGGTCGATCTCGGACTCGCGCTTCAGCCCCTCCGGCGTCAACTCGTAGATCCACGAGAACAGCATCGTCGGCACGAAGCCGATCGCCAATAGCGCCACGATGCTGCGCCCGATCCAGTCCGGCGCACCGAACATCGGCAGCACCGTGCCGGCCACCTGCGTGACCAGCCACGCCCCGACGACGTACAGCCCCGCCATGCGAATGACGTTGCGACGCTTGAGTTCTTCGAACAGCGACATCGGGCTGAGCGGTTCCCCTGATCCCGTTGGCTCAATCATGGCAGATTCGGGTCTTCGTGGTCACGATCGCTGTTCCGTACAGCAGCCAGCGGTGCTCACTGGCACCTGGAAAGAGCCGATATACGCGCGACTCAGCGGCATCGCGGATTCGGCAGGATGGGCGCCAAGTGCAGCATGGCGTGCCCGCAATCAGGGCTTCATCGCGATCTCGACCGGCCCCTCTCCAAGGGTCAGCAGTTGCGCGAAGCGCGGATCGTTGCGGATCGGATCCCAGACCGGGTCGAGCTTGAGCAAGGCGGGCGAAATCGTCAGGCCGCTGGATAGCGCCAGTGCTTGCCGCAGATGCTCGAACGCGGCGCCTGTTTCGCCAACGCGCACTTCGAGAGCTGCAAGTTCGACCAGCATTGCCGAGCCCGTCAGCGCATCGCGGCTCGGCGACATTAAGTCCACGGCCTTCCGGCCCTCGCGCAACGCCTCGTCCTTGCGGCCAACTTCAGCTTCGCCAAAGGCCAAGGCCAAATGCAGTTCGGCATCATTGGCTCGCTTACCCAGTGCGGCACGCATGCTGTCGACCACGATGGCCGCCTCGGTACGGGCCGCCGCTGTATTCCCTGCCGCGTAATACGCCCACGCCAGATACAGCTTTCGGGGTAACAGGATGTTGCTTTGACTGTTCCACGCCTCGCTGTTGTCCGCAGTGGCGACGGCAATCGCCGCGGCATAGTCGCGAGCCAACCAGTGCACCTTCCATCTGGCGGCAGCGTTGCCGACATAGGCGTCGCTACCTGGGGCGAGCCCGCCCACGGCCGCGCGCAACGGCGCCAGATCGCCGCGCCACATTACCGTGCTCAATGCGTGCGTTACGCGCTCATCCGCCGGATCAGGCGCGAGCGCAACGGCCTGCCCGAACGCGCGATCGGCCTCGGCGTACCGGCGGAGATTGGAATAGGCCAGCGCGAGTTGATCGAGCGAGACGGTGCTGCGCGGATCCAGCAGCGCGGCCTGCCGGAGACCGGTGATCGCCTCATCCCAGCGGTTCTGGCGGCGCGCTACGGAGGCAATGATGCTCATCACGTCAGCGCTGTTCGGCAGCGCCTCGCGCGCAAGGCGCAACTGTTCGAGCGCCGGCGCGTAGTCGCGCCGTACCCAGTAGTGGTAGACGCCGAAGGCGAAGTGCGCTTCGCCGAGGTCCGGCTGAAGGGCCAGCGCCCGATCAATCGCGGACTTGGCCGCGGCCTCGCGCGCCTCACTGCGATCGACGCCTGTGAAGTACATGAAGATGTGCGCGTAGGCCAGCTGCGCGTCGGCCAGCGCAAACTTTGGATCGGCGGCTAGCGCCTGTTCGAACAATGCAAATGCCTGCGGCATTTCCGCGGCGGTGAGCACATCCTGGTCGTAAGCCTTGTTGAAGTGCACCATCCCGCGCAGGTACAGATCGTAGGCAGCCGGGTTCTGGGTCGGTGTGGCCGCTACGCGCGCGGCTTCCGCCGGCATCAGTTGCGCCTTGAGTGCGTCGGCGACGGCTTGCGCGACATCGCGCTCGACCGCGAAGATGTCCTTGATCTCGCGATCGTAACTCTGTGCCCACAAGTGGCTGTCGTCGCGGGCATCGATCAGCTGCAGGTTGATGTGCACCTGCTCGCCGGCGCGCTGCACGCTGCCTTCGAGCACGCTGGCGACGCCGAGCTGGGCGCCAACGGTCCGCAGGTCTTCCGGATGGCTCTGGTACTTCAGCGTCGAGGTGCGCGAGATGACCTTGAGGTCGCGGATGCTGGCCAGGCGCGTCAGAATCTCGTCCTGCATGCCGGTCGCGAAGTAAGCGTTGGCTTTGTCTTCACTGAGGTTCTCGAATGGCAGCACAGCGATCGACTTCGCCGGTGCGACGATCGGAGAAGGCACGGGCGAAGCCTCCGCGTTCGCCGCCGGCGTAGCGGCGCTGCTGGCGACTGGCGCCACTGCAGTTGTCGTAACGAGCCTGTTCGGCAAGAAGCGTCCGAGTAGCAGGAAGATCACGAGCAGCACGAGGACCGCGATGATCCAGCGATCGAGATTGTGTCCGGTGTGATGCGTGATCGACTGATCGCGCGGCACTTCGCTTTCGCGCTTGAGGCCCTGCGGCGTCAGTTCGTAGAACCAGGAGAATGCCAGCGCGAACGGAAAACCGATCGCGATCACGACGACGACGCCCCGCACGATTTCGTTCGAGATATTGAAGAACGGAAAGACCTGCGTGGTGATCTGCACCAGCAGCCAGCCGGCGGCCGCATAGAACGCCGCCACCCGCAGCACATTGCGCCGCTTGAGTTCCGCGAAGAAGGACGGCGTTTCGCTCATGCGGTATGGAACCGCGGCGCGTGGTTCGCCGCCGCTGCCAGGACCAAGGTCTCGGACTCCTGCACCCGGAATTCCCCCATCGCGTCACGCCTGATTGTGACACAACGCGCAAGCACCGCTCCAACCCAGTTCGTTCCTGCGGCGGCCAGTCGATCGACCCGCCCCGGCCGCGAGGCCGCTTGCACGCGCCTCTGGTACAATTTGCGCCCTCTCGCGCTGCTTGGCGCTGACCCAATTCCTGTTTTCCGGAGCTTCCATGTCTGCATCCATTCTCAAGGCGCTCGGCCTCGCCGCGTCCGAATCCGGCACCTATCTCGGCAACGGCGAGTGGTCGAAAACGACCGACGCCGGCACGATCGAAGTCGTCAATCCGAGCACGCACGAAGTCATCGGCCGCGTGCATGCCAGTTCGGCGGCGGACTACGAGACGATCGTCCAGCGCGCGCAGGAAGCATTCAAGGTATGGCGCACGACGCCGGCGCCGCGGCGCGGCGAAGCCGTGCGCCTGTGCGGCGAGGCTTTGCGCAAGCACAAGGACGCACTCGGCTCTCTGGTCGCGCTCGAAATGGGCAAGATCAAACCCGAAGGCGACGGCGAAGTGCAGGAGATGATCGACATCGCCGATTTCGCCCTGGGCCAGAGCCGTATGCTGTACGGCCTGTCGATGCATTCGGAGCGTCCGGGCCACCGCATGTACGAGCAATGGCATCCTCTCGGTGTCATCGGCATCATTTCGGCGTTCAATTTCCCGGTCGCCGTGTGGGCGTGGAATGCTTTCATCGCTGCGGTCTGCGGCGATATCTCGATTTGGAAGCCGTCCCCGAAGACGCCGATGTCGGCGATTGCATCGATGAAGGTCTGCAACGAGGCGCTGAAGGCCGCGGGATTCCCGGACCTGTTCTTCCTGTTCAACGACGCCGGCGCCGAGCTCGCCGAGCGCATGGTCGGCGACCATCGCATTCCGCTGATCAGTTTCACCGGATCGACCAAGGTTGGCCGTCATGTCGGCGAACGCGTTGCGAAGCGCCTCGGCCGCAGCCTGCTCGAACTCGGCGGCAACAACGCGATCATCGTCGACCAGACCGCGGACCTGAAGCTTGCGATCCCGGCGATCGTGTTCGGCGCGGTCGGCACGGCCGGCCAGCGCTGCACGACGACGCGCCGCCTGTTTGTGCACGAATCTATTTTTGACAATGTGGTCAATACCCTGGTCGGCGCTTACAAGCAGGTAGAGAAAAAGATCGGCGATCCGACACTGCCGACGACGCTGATGGGCCCGTTGAATAGTCCGGTCGCGGTACAGAATTACAGCGACGCGATCGCAAAAGCCAAGTCGCTCGGCGGCAATGTCCTCACCGGCGGCGCCGCGCTCACCGATCGCGCCGGCAACTTCGTGTTGCCGACGATCATCGCGGGCCTGAAAGATACCGACGAAGTCGTGCAGAGCGAAACTTTCGCGCCGATTCTCTACGTCATGCCCTACAAGTCGATCGACGAAGCGCTCGCGATGCACAACGCAGTGCCGCAGGGACTTTCGTCTTCGATATTCACCAGCAACGTCCGCGCGGCCGAAGCGTTCCTGTCGAGCGCAGGCTCCGATTGCGGCATCGCCAACGTCAACATCGGCACGAGCGGCGCCGAGATCGGCGGCGCATTCGGCGGCGAGAAGGAAACCGGCGGCGGCCGCGAGTCAGGGTCGGACGCGTGGAAGGCCTACATGCGCCGGCAGACGAATACGATCAACTATTCCGATTCGCTGCCGCTGGCGCAGGGCATCAAGTTTGAGTTTTAAGCAACCTTCAATCAGCCGTCATTCCCGCGAAAGCGGGAATCCATTTTGCTGTTCAATCAAGAGCGTTAAGATCAAGATGGATTCCCGCTTTCGCGGGAATGACGTCCCTTTGTATGGTGTTGCAGGTTTCCTGGTGGGTTGAACAGGAAGTTGAGCGCTCAGGAGTCGCAGAAGGATAATGAATACACCTGCTCGCACAACCAGCACGACAGCAATCGTCAGCCTCGTGTTCGGCATTGTCTGCTGGGTCGCGATTCCGATCATCGGCGCGATCGTTGCGATTGTCTGCGGTCATGTCGCGCGCACCGAAATTCGCAACGCGCCGCCCGCCAGCATCGATGGCGATGGCATGGCCATTGCGGGCTTGATTCTCGGCTACCTGCATCTGGCGCTGATCGCGATGTTCATGCTGCTGGTTTTCACGTTTCTCGGCGGCCTCGCGTTCTTCACTCATTTTTTCCACTGACGCGCGCAGCACGTGTACGCGCTGGCACGACCCTTCCTGTTCTGCCTTGATGCCGAGCGCGCGCATGATCTTGGCCTGGTCTCGATGGAGGCTGCGTATCGCACCGGCCTCAATCCACTGCTCGCCGTCAAACCGTCGCCGCTGCCAACGAACGTAGTCGGTATCGACTTTCCGAATCCGGTCGGCCTCGCCGCTGGCCTCGACAAGAACGGGGCACACGTCGACGCGCTCGCAGCGCTCGGCTTCGGCTTCATCGAAGTCGGCACGACGACGCCGCGTGCGCAGCCGGGTAATCCGAAGCCACGCATGTGGCGACTGCCCGAGCACGAAGCTGTGATCAACCGTCTCGGTTTCAACAACGGCGGCGTCGATGCGCTCGTGCGCAATGTGGAAAGGGCGCGCTTCGGCGGCGTGCTCGGGATCAATATCGGCAAGAACAAGGACACGCCGAACGAACGCGCAGTCGACGACTACCTGATCTGTCTCGAACGCGTCTACGCGCGCGCCAGTTATGTCACGGTCAATATTTCCTCGCCCAATACGCAAGGCCTGCGCGACTTGCAGGAGGAAGAGACGCTGAAGCGTTTCGTCGCGACCTTGCGCGAAGCGCAGGAACGCCTTGCCGCGAAACACGGCGCGCGCAAGCCGATGCTGGTAAAGATTGCGCCGGACCTCGGCGAAGCCGAACTCGATGCGATTGCCGAAGTGGCGCTCAGCCAGAGCGTCGATGGCCTGATTTGCACGAACACGACGGTCGACCGCAACGTGATTGCCGGCGCGCCGTATGCAGAAGAAACTGGAGGTTTATCCGGTAAACCTTTGTTTATAAAGGCTACAATGATTCTCAAAGGTCTCTCGAATCGGGTAGACGGCAAGGTTCCCCTGATCGGCGTAGGCGGCATCACGCACGGCCATGACGCGGCCGCAAAGTTCGCAGCGGGCGCCAGCCTCGTGCAGTTTTACACCGGCATGGTCTACCGCGGCCCGGTCCTGATCGGCGAATGCGTAGAAGCGATACGCAACCGCAAGACGGTGGGCGCGAGATGAATCCGCGCACGACCGGCGTCGCAACCGAACCGGGCTACACGATCGTCGAGAACGCCTCGCTCGAAGGCCGCAACACGTTCCGTGTTCCGGCCCGCGCGGAGATCCTCATCGACGTACGCAAACCCGAGGCGCTGGCCGAGGTGCTGGCAATTCCGTACGTGCGGAACAATCCGCTGCTGATCCTCGGCGGCGGCAGCAACATGCTGTTCACGCGCGACTGGCCCGGCGTCGTGCTGTCGATCGCCGCCCGTGGGGTGCGCATCCTGGAAGACCGCGGCGACGCGGCGCTGGTGCGCGTCGAGGCCGGCGAGCCATGGAACGAACTCGTCAGCTGGTCGCTCGGGCACAATTTCATCGGCCTGGAAAACCTCGTGCTGATCCCGGGCAGCGTGGGCGCCGCGCCGATCCAGAACATCGGCGCGTACGGCCGCGAAGTCCGCGAGTTCATCGCCACAGTCGAGGCGTGGGATCGCAGCAACGGCGCGATCGTCCGCCTCGACAACGCGTCCTGCCAGTTCAGCTACCGCGACTCGCGGTTCAAGCACGAGCCGGACCGCTACGTGATCACGGCGGTCGATTTCCTGCTGCCGCGCACCGGCGAACTGCGCACGGACTACGCCGGTGTCGGCGCGGAACTCGCCGCAATGAACGTCGAAGCGAACGCGCGGACCGTGGCCGAGGCAGTCGCCCGCCTGCGCACGCGCAAGCTGCCGAATCCAGCCGTGATCGGCAACGCCGGCAGTTTCTTCAAGAACCCGGTCGTGCCCGTCGCGACGGCGGAAGCGATCAAACGCGAATTCGCGGCGCTGCCGTTCTGGCAGGCTGGCGAAACGACTGCGAAGCTGTCGGCCGCCTGGCTCGTCGAATCCTGCGGGCTCAAGGGATTTCGCCAAGGCGATGCTGGCGTTTCGAGCCAGCATGCGCTGGTGCTGGTCAACCACGGCCACGCAACCGGCGCGCAGATCTGGGCCCTGGCCGAGCACGTGCGCAACACCGTCGCGAATCGCTTCGACGTCGAGCTGGAGCCCGAGCCAAGCGTGATCTGAAGGCTGTGCGCGCCGCGAGGTCACGCAATCAGAACAGCATCAACCGCAGCCATCGAACCCGTCATCGAACACAATGTCGCCGTGCTGGACTTCGTACGCGCCCATGTCGCGAACGCCGTCGCGCGCCGCGTTGCGCTGGTCCGCACTGACGTGCGCGTCGGGAGTCAAGGCTATCTTGTTGATCGCTTGACTGCCGCTGAGCAATGCATGCGTGGCGGTAGGACCGCCATTGTCACGCAGCGGACCCAGGTGCGGACACACGCCGAGGAGCGTGCCGGAAGGAAGACTACTGGTCGAGGCCCTTACGAAATTGGGAACTCCCTTGGCCAGGGTCACCGCCGAGGACAGGTCGTTTTCCGTTGCCGTCGGGCCGTAGGTATTGTTCGACAGCAGGATCCCGCTGATCGTCGCCGTCGGGGCTCCCCCCTGCCGGATGTCGACGCCCGGTGCATGATAGGTCCCGCCGGAGGAGCCGGCATTCGCGGTGTTGAATGCCACGGTGATGTATTCGAGAGTGGTCGGGACCCTGGAGCTGATTCCGCCGACGGTTGTGCCGGAACTGTTGCCGGAGACCGTGCTGTTCCGCATGAGGAGAAAGCTGCCGCCCGGTGCTGAAGAGCTGTCCCAGGCAACGACGGCGCCACCCCCACCGCTCGCGTAATTGCCGGATAGGGTCGAGTACGCGATGGACGTCGAACCACCCGCGTCCAGGCCGCCGGCAGACCCGTTGGCGCCGGGGATCGCACTGTTGCCGCTGACGACTGCGTTGTTCAACGTCGTCGCAGACGCCGCGAACGCACCGCCACCTGACGCTGCGGCGATGCCTCCGCCAATAGCCGTCACCGTGTTGGACAGCAACTGGCTGGAAGTCAGGATTACCTGATTGGCGAAAATCGCGCCACCGAAGGCGTAGATACCCACAGCCTTGCACTCGCTGACGGTCGAGCGAAGCAGGGAGACCGTGCCTTCCGAGAAGATGCAGCCGCCCTTCGCAGTGACGTCTTGCACATACCCGCCGGAAATCGTGACGTCATCGACTTCGAAAGTGCCGGTGCCGGGATGTTCGAAGACCCTGAACTGATACTTGGTATCGATTATGAGCTTGCCGGCGCCAGGACCGGCGATCTTCAGGTTCTGCCAGGGAACGGTGATGCCGGTATGGAGCGTGATCCTGCCGCAGTTCAGGGACGTCATGTCGACCGTTCCGAATTCGCCGGCGCCGGCCACGGCCGCGCGCAGCGTGCCAACCCCACTGTCGGCGCAATTGCCGACGAAGGTCGTCGCGAGCGCCGGTTCCGCTGGCGCGAGCACGAGGGCCGCCGAAAGGCAACGTCTCAATGCGTTGGCGGCGCATCTGGCGATCGACATGTCTCCTTTTTATGTCCGCGCCGTCCCCGAGCGCAACTCGATGCCGGAACGGCGCTGGATACGCTACACCTGCCTTCTGATCCGGGCAACCGGGGTTGAGGGCGAGACGTCGGTCAGCGGCTGTGGTCGCTCGAAGGGCCGGCGGCGAGTCGGAGCTCGCGGCCCGGTCGCCGCGCCGCGCGTGACGGCGGATCGCTTTGCGCTGTCCCGCGCCCGCTCTCGCGACGGTCGCATCCGGCAGAGGGTCGATAGACTCGTCGCCGTTGTGCGCGTCATCACATTTGATTCTGCCGATTCGGATAAATTTGCAGCTTGCGCAATGAACAAGGCGGTTCATGTCCACGACAAACCCTGCGGCGGCGGCCGCATCGTCGCGCCGCGGCATTCTGGGCGCATTGATGGCCGCAAGCGGATTCGCTGCGGATGGCGCGATGTCGTCGATGCGTCGGCCCGGCAAGGCCTCTGTCGATACGCGCCTGGCAGAGATCGCGTCGGGGCACACAGTGGCCGCCACGGCAACGGCCGGGCCGCCCTCGGCGGTCACCTGGCTCAATCGCGCGACGTTCGGCTGCACGCAATCCGATCTGGCCGCGTTCAACGCATTGGGCGCCAACGACTCGGCGCGCTGGAACGCGTGGCTTGCCCAGCAACTCGCCCCGGCCTCGATCAACGACACTGCCTGCGACGCTCGCGTAGCCGCGGCAAATTTCCAGACTCTCAATCTCACTCCGAACCAGCTTTGGTCGACACATCATGCCGACACAGCGAACTACAACCATCGCATGCTGCCGGTCGCCGAGGTCGAGTGCCTGTCGATAATCCGTCAGACATACAGCCAGCGGCAGCTGTTCGAAACGATGGTCGATTTCTGGCACGACCACTTCAGCGTGTTCGGCTGGGACTACGATGGCGGCCCTCTGTTCCCTTCGTTTGATGCGTTGTTCCGCGACACGTCGTCCGGTAAAGGCGTGTTCGGCAATTTCAAGTCGCTGCTGATGGCGGTTTGCGAATCGGCGTCGATGATGTACATGCTCGATTTGTACTCGAGCTTCGCTGCAGGCCCGAACGAAAACTACGCGCGCGAGTTGTGCGAACTGCACACGCTCGGTGCGATGAACTACGCAGGTGTCGTCGACCCTGATCCGTATTCCGGCGTCTATCCGATTCCGATGGTCACGGCTGCGGATGGTTCCTCGATCCGCGCGAAGTACGTCGACGACGACGTCTACAACGCGACCACGGCGCTGACTGGGTGGACGATTTCCCAGAGTACCTGGCAAGTCGGCGGAGATCCGAATCCCGGCACATTCGAGTACGTCGACTCGCTGCACTACGACAAGGTCACGACGACGTTCCTCAATCGCTACATCGGCGCCAATACCGGTATCACCGCCGGCAACAACATCTTCAACTGGCTCTCGATGCATCCTGGCGTCGCCACGTTCATCGCCACGAAGCTCTGCCGCCGTCTCGTAGGCGACAATCCGTCCGGATCGCTGGTCAGCAGCGTCGCGAACATGTTTCTGCAGAACTACCAGGCGCCGAACCAGTTGCAACTGACGACGCAAGCGGTGCTCACGTCGAGTGAATTCCAGAACAGCTACGCC
>Ga0157376_10003366_pt1 | contig 11002 bp, 9 predicted proteins | sample M45metaG_FD_121801 | JGI IMG/M metagenome (GOLD analysis project Ga0157376, IMG submission 121801) | Miscanthus rhizosphere microbial communities from Kellogg Biological Station, Michigan, USA - M4-5 metaG | ecosystem: Host-associated > Plants > Roots > Rhizosphere > Soil | place: USA: Michigan... | reverse complement strand
GGGACCCCACGGCGCGCGAGTACCGCATCGCACTCACGGAGCTCGCGCTCCGGAAGTAAGATCCAACGCAGCGAGGACGCTATTCATGTCTAACTACAACGATCCAAACGAGAACGATCCCACCGAGACGGTCATCGCATACGTCTATGGCGGCGAAACGGCTCCCGATTTCGAGGCCATCGCCGCCAGCGGTTTCGGCGCCGTCGCCCTCGACAACTCCGCGCCCTGGTTTTCGGAGTGCATGGTGGAGAAGGCGAAAAAGCACGGACTGATCGCGGTCGCGTTTCCAATGGGATATTCGGCGACAAAACCCGCGATCCGGGAGCGGTAGATACTCGAGACCTAAAGATTCTCCTGTATGAACCTTGGGCTCAGGTGCACGTCGAGCTGTACCAGCGGCTCGTCGCCGATGACCGTGAAGCTGTGCACCTCGCCGGCCTTGATCACGAGGATGTCTCCGGCCGTCGCTTCGAATTCCTGACCGTTCACCACGTATCGCCCGCGCCCCGATCGGATGAACTGAATCTCGTCGTACGGGTGACGGTGCGGGCCGGGGCCGCGACCGGCCTCTCCGTTGAACAAGAACACCGACACATTTACGTCGCCCTGGTTCGCGCCGACGAAATGATGTGAGCTGCCGCGATAAGGCAAATCTTCCTGACGCACCTTGTACATGCCGCCGCCTCGTGATCACACTGGCTGAAGGTATCGACGTGTACCAGCTTCATGGCGAGGCTCGTCATGACCGATGAGATAGATCGCAGAGAGGCACTGAAGAGAATCGGCGCAGTCGGCGTGAGCATTCGTGCGTCGACCGCGCTCACCGAGCTCGGCACCAAGGCGCCGATCGTCGTCGCCGGGCAGCCGGCCGAGATTCGCATCGCGACGTTGAGCGCATTGACGGTGCGCATCACCGTCCTGCCGCTCGGTGAGGACTCGGCGCGGGTGCCGTTCACCGGGGCCTTGGCGGACGAGAACGCCGGCGAGCTGCGCGTGCGGGCGACGGACGCTGCGCAGCTTGCGAGTGTTCGCTCCGGTGATCTTACCGTGCGATACTCTCCGACGCCGCCGACGATTCACGTCGAGCGTCAAGGCAAGGTCGTGCAGCGGCTCACGCTCGACGCCAACGCCCCCGGCGTGTCCTTCCTGCTCGGCCGCGGTCCTGTGCTCGGGCTCGGCGAAGGCGGGCCGCAATTTGACAAGGTTGGAACGACCGACCCGATGGTGAACGGACAGGGCGGCTATCGTCTGGCGACACACGGCACACGCGCGCCGATCCAATGGATGGTGGGCATGTCGGCCGACGAGTCGCGTCCGTGGGCGATGTTCATCCATCAGCCGTACGGTGCGTTCGATCTCACCGGCGCCGAGGGTCGATTCACGCTGCCCGTGCCGCGACAGACGAACGCGCAGGCGTCGATGGTGAATCCCGACCCGGTCGTGTCGCGCGCGCTGCCGCTCGATGTCTTCGTGTCCTCGGCGGCCGAGCCGGCGGGAATCATGCGCGAGTACGCGCGCATCACGGGATTCGCCGAAATGCCGGCGCTCTGGACGTTCGGCTACCAGCAGTCGCATCGCACGCTGGCCGGCCCGGACGAGATCATGGGCGTCGCGCGCACGTTCCGTGAGAAGAAGCTGCCGTGCGACGCGCTCATTTATCTCGGCACGGAGTTCACCCCGTCCGGATGGAACACGCGCAACGGCGAGTTCACCTGGCACCCGACGAACTTTCCGAACCCCAAGCAAATGCTCGACACGCTGCACGACGAGCATTTCAAGGTGGTGATGCACATCGTGATCGAGGGACGCCGGCTCACGGGCAAGGTGAGTGATCCGTGCACCGCGCCGGCGCAACCGTCGGGAAGAACGCCGGATGACAAATGGCCGCCCGATCGCCAGGTGTCGTGCTACTGGCCGATTCATAAAACGCTCATGGATGTCGGCGTCGACGGCTGGTGGCCCGACCAGGGCGACGGCCTCGACGGGCCGTCGCGGCTGAACCGGCATCGCATGTACTGGGAGGGAACGCAGGTCTATCGGCCGAACGAGCGCCCGTACGCGCTCCACCGCAACGCGTCGGCGGGGGTGCAGCGGTACGGCGGTTTCGTCTGGTCGGGTGACGTTCAGTCGAGGTGGGAGACGCTCAAACAGCACGTCCCGGTCGCGGTGAACTCAGGGCTATCGGGACTGCCGTATTGGGGAACCGACATCGGCGGGTTCATCCCGACGGCCGACTACACCGGCGAGCTGCACGTGCGCTGGTTCCAGTTCGGCGCGTTCAATCCGTTGTTCCGCGCGCACGGCCGCCACTGGCATTTGCGATTGCCGTGGGGTTGGGACGGCGGCGACGGCGGCCCTCCCGAGACGGCAAACTTCAAGGCGGATCCCGCCGAGTTGCAGAACAAGGACGTGGAGCCCGTGTGCCGGAAATATCTCGAGCTCCGTTATCGAATGATGCCGTATCTGTACACGGCCGTTCGCGACTGTTGCGAGACGGGCATGCCGATCATGCGCGCGCTCTGGCTCCACTATCCGAACGACCGCGAGGCGTCGGTGCGCGGTGATCAGTACCTGTGGGGCCGCGACATCCTCGTCGCGCCGGTCGTCGTCCAGGGCGCGGCGTCGCGCGACGTCTACCTGCCGCCCGGCGACTGGTACGACTTCTGGACGAACGAACGGCTCCATGGCGGCCGGATCGTCACGAAGCCGGTCGACCTGGCGACGCTTCCGCTCTACGTTCGCGCCGGCGCGCTCATCCCGACCGGCCCGGTCCGACAGTACGTCGACGAGCCGAGCGACGAGCCGCTCACCGTCACGGTGTATCCCGGCGCCGATGGTAGCGCATCGCTGTACGAGGACGACGGCAAGTCGTTCGACTATCGGCGCGGCGCCTATATGAGAATGCGAATGACCTGGCTCGACCGCGATCGTCGGCTTTCTCTGGCGCTCGCGCCTGGCTCGAAGATGTTGTCGGCGTCGCCTCGGGCGATTCAGGTACGTCTTGTCGGCGGCGGTCCGGCGAAGACGGTGAGCTTTAGCGGTCGGCCGGTGGAGGTTCGATTGTGAACGTCAGCGCTGGCCACTCTATCGGGACGCCCTGCTTAACTACTTGACGCAGAGGCGCAGAGGGTGCAGAGGCGTTTGGCCCCGCAAGTCTTGACCATGTATAGCGCCTTCCCGCCAGAGGGTTTAGTCGGGCGACCACGGCCCTCGCCCAACAAGCCGGGATTTTCTTGGGAACGGCCGCTCAGGATGCTTCTCGCGGCGTCCCGAGCGGCAGTCCCAAAAAAGTCAGTCCGGGCTCGTCGTGAGAGGAGCGTTGAGTGTCTACGGCGCTCCTCTGCGCCTCTGCGTGCTCTGCGTCCTCTGCGTTAAGTAGTTAAGCAGGGCGTCCCGATAGAGTGGCTAGTCTGCCTCGCCTCGAGCCATTTTCTCGCCGAGATACGAGTACCTCGACAACCGCCGCTCCGACGACAACCTGTGAACGCACGCCAGAAACCGCTGGAGTCCGGCGAAGTTGGCTTCGCCGTCGCGGGCGGTGAGCTCGGCACGGTGTTCGTCGCGCGCGTCGTGCCAGCGTTGCGCGATCATCGCGGCGGCTTCGGTTTCGTCGTTCGCGGCGAGGAGACGGAAGCCGGCGGCCTCGATCAGTCGCTCGTTCTCCCCCGGCGGGACGAAGAAGTACAGTCCTATGGAGCTGCGGGTCGCGATCTCATCGTGCGACACCTGGCCGGTGATGACCAGCGCGTCGGTGAAGAGCATTCGGCCGCCCGGGCGGAGCACTCGATGCCAGTCGCGCAGCACTTCGCGTCGGTGTGGAATGTGGCACATCGCGTCGTTCGAGAGCACGGCGTCGAATGAGCCATCGGGGAAGGGCAGGGACGCACTCGCATCGATCGCCCGAAACAGCGTGCGGTCGGAGACGCCGCGGGTGACGGCGAGGCGCTCGGCGTTGGCGATTCCGTTCTCATTGATGTCCACGCCCGTCACGTGACACCGAAGCTGCTCGGCGAGATACACGGCGGGCCCACCCGACCCGCTCCCGACCTCGAGCACGCGGCTCGCTTCGCGTACACGGGCCTCGCCGGCGAAGCGAAGCCAATCCTCCGCGGTGAGCCAGCTGCTTTGGCCGATGTCCACGCCGAACGCAGCTCGGCGTATCTCGGTTTCGGCACGACTCGCGAAATCGCCGTAGACGTTGTCGTACAGGTCGACCCTTCCACTCACCGTCATTGTCAACGAGCGAGTGGGTTCGGTCGCAGTTGGAAATGAAGCACTTTGCTCGTCGTCCCCTTACCGGTCTCCATGTGGAACGGTGCGCGCGTGCTCACCGTCGCCCACAAGCCACGACCCTTCCATCCGGCATTGGCATCGTCGATCCGGCCGTCCATCCACTTCGTATAGAAACCGGTCGGATAGGGAACGCGCATGATCACCCACTGGCCGTCCTTGAGCGCGAGCAGCCCCTCGGATGCGTTGCCGGTGTTGATCGGTGTGTTCTCGCCCAAGCCCGACGCGTTGCGCTGATCGACCCACGTGTAGTAACTCGCCTCGGCGCTTCCGGACTCCGCAACGTTCTTGAGCTGCGGCAGCGGCTCGGCGTACAGCGTCCAACCTTCCGGGCAATGCTGGCCCGTGGCCGTCGGGCCGTTCAGCGGCCCCTTGCACTTGCGACGGTCGAAGCTCGCCATGTGACCGCTCGCCAACGCGACCCAGGCGACGCCCTTCCGGTCGATATCCATGCCGCGGGGCGAAAAGCCGCGCACCGGAACGTTCGGGTTGTTATAGGGAGGCTCATAGTACTCTACTAAAGCCGTCTCCGGCGGATGTGCGCCGGGAACGAGACGCAAAATGCCGCCGGGGTAGCCAAGGCTCGAACCCCAGATCGAGCCGTCGGGCGCCGGCGACACGGCGTAGAAGCCGGCGGTGATGCGGTGGTCTTTCGTCGGGTCGATCGGCTGATTCGGCTCGGTGTATTCGCCGCGTTTGCCATCGCCGTTGGTGTCGAGAATCAGCGCCGTCCAGCCTTGGGATTTCTCTTCGTCGCCGGTCGCGTCGAACATCTTTGTATCGAGCCAGCCGATGACCTGTCCACCGCCGCTCGTCCAGAGCGTACGATTCGCGTCCTCGGCGAACATCAGATGGTGCGTGCCGAAGCACGTATTGATGTGCGTCAGCTTCTTCGTCTTCGGATCGTACATCGCCAACTGACGCCCAGAGCGATTGATCGGAAAGAGCTTGGCCGACGGATGCGTCGAGCCGGCTTTGCAGAAGGCCGGATTGTCCGAGGGGCGAATCGCCGACGTGATCCAGACGCGCCCAGTCTCGTCCATCATCGGATTGTGGACGTTGTTCTTGCTCGTCCAGATGGCGGTGTCGCCCCAATAGACTGATGGTGCCCCGGTGTTCGGCCCGGTGGCGGGCTGTGTCGCGGGATCGCGCACCGTGAGCGGCACGCGGCTGATCGAGTTGTGCACCGGATCGAGCACGGGCAGGTAGTCGGAGCTCAGCTCGGTCGCGCCATAGAGCAATCCATTCGAATTGAGCGTGGGATTGCGACGGTCGGTGGACACCAGGTCGTGCATGTACGTCTTGGGGTCGGCCCAATCCCATTCGGTGATGACGACGTTTCGTTCGAGCCCCTGCGGGCGCTTCGGTGCAGTCGCGGGGACTTCGCCGGCCGCGATGCGGTCCGTCCAGTCGGCGAGCGCGCCGAGGAAGCGCGTCTTGCCGATGTTGCCCGCAGTGGACGTCATCTGCGCGCCCGCCTGACCGGATTGAATGCGTCGCTCCCATGCCGCGACGCTCGTGCCGAGCTTGCGATACTCCTCGGGAATCTCGCGCGTGCCGCGTGTGCCGAGCTGGTGACACGCTGTGCAGCCGCCGGACTTGAGCATGCGGATCCAGTCCTGCTGCGATTTCACGTTGGCCGAGATGCCGTTCCCCTCGAGGCCAGTTCCCGGGAACTCACTCTTGTCGGGCACCTGGAGCATCGACAGCCAGTAGCCGGCCGGATAGTACTGCGCGGCGGCGCGCGCGTTTGGCGCGGGGGTCGCTTTGAGGTCGAGCGTCTTGCCCGCAACGGATTTGGATCTCGGTGAGTCGACGAGTCCGTAACCGCGCACCCAGACGTCATAGGTGGCTTTGGGCAGATCGGGGATGAGATAGCGTCCTTGATCGTCCGTCACGACGATGCGAACGAACTTCGTCGGAAGGTCGCGCGTCTCGGCGATCACCCAGACGCCGGCTTCCGGTCCTTTCGGTCCAGTGACCGTGCCGGCAATGTCATTCGCGCCAGGTTGCCCTGTTTGATGCGGCACCGCCGCGGCGATCAAAGCGCCGAGGCCGAGTGCCAAAGCGCCGATGCGCAGAAAAGAGTTCGCCATTGGTGTCTCCTTGGATCTGCCGAGCGATGGTCGCTCCACTATGACTGTCCGCCGAAGGGTTCCACAAGGGGCCGACGGACCACGGTCCGTTGGCCTCGACAGTCCTTACATCCAGGGCCATGTTTGGCTCCGTCGCCGCCAAACGGAGCGAACGATGTCTGTGCACACATCGCGTGACACAGAGCGGACGTCCGCGCGAGCACTATTTCACCGGACACATCTGCTCGTCGCCGCTTCGTGTCTGATCTTCCCGGGTGGGCTCGCTGCGCAGCGCGGCGCCAACGGCCCGTTCCCCGGCGGCGAGAATCCCGACGGATCGCTCCGGCCGAGCGCGCGACTCCAGCGGCTGTTCAGCCAGGACGCGTACACCGAGTACGCGATCCTCGAGCCTGGGAGCGAGCAGTTTCGAATCCGGTATCTCACCGAGGAAAGCCGCGTCGGCGCGACCGAGCTCGTGAACGCGACGCGCGGCGGGAGCGAAGGCACCGACGTCGAGGTCTACGACCCACGCACCGGCAAACCGCTTCCGTTCACGTACGAAGTGCAGGGGGAGACGCACGCGATTCACGCCAAGTTCACCGCGCCGGTGCCGCAAGGCGGTATCGGGCGCGTGCTGATCTACAAGACGTACAAGGATCCGCGCACCTACAAGCTTTTCACCGAAGCCGATCCGCAGTTCGCGATTCAGGCCGGCGACATCGTCTGGGTGCGGAGTCTCAGCGGCTACCGACTGGGCGTCATTCTTCCCAAGGGGTACGGCATCCTCTCGTCGAGTGTCGCCGCGCAGGCGAGCACGCTCCCCGACGGCCGCGTCGAGCTGCACTTTGCCAACCCCAGCGGGTTGAGCAACCCATTCACGCTGCACGCGCGGAAGACGACGGCCGAATTCGCACCGACGCCTTTCACGGACATGTTCTTCGATGACGTGAAGACGCTGTACGACCTTGGCGCGCCGGAGACCCATGCGATCAAGGTGGACCAGATCTACAGTGACTATCGCAAGGGCGCCGCGCCGCCGATCGATCTGTTGACCTACGCTCCACTTTCGAATCCGACCGTCATCGATCTCGATACGGCAAAACCGCTCACCACCTCGAAGAAGGGAAACGCGACCGTCGTCCAGCTCGAGGTGCCGATCGTCGAGGACAAGCAGAGCGCGCACCTCGAGGTTTCGGGCACGCTCACGGATCCGGGATATAAGATCACTAATGGCGCGCTGACCTTCGACCGTACGGTGAAGGGACTTCGCAACACGGTTTTATTACCGGCCGGTTGGGAAGTCGCGTCCGTCTCTCAATCGGGGACGATTGGCAGCTATCAGGGGCGTGCCTTTGTAGCACTCGTGAATCTGAACGCGGAAAACAGCTATCGCGTCGTCATCACGGCGAGGAAGAAACAATGAGAATCGCGATCGCATTGTCATTGATCGTTCCACTGGGGCTGAGCGCGCAGCGACCGGCGTCGGCGACATACATCACGGATGCGGAAGTCAAAACCGTGCTCGCGACGCCGGGGATCGATCACACGATTAGGGTGGTCGACATCGGGAATGAGAATTTTGCGATCGGCGTCATCCATCGCGGCGCCTCGGCGCCGCCTTCGACCACTCCGGCGGCCGGACGTGCCAACGCCACTGCTTCTCCGTGCGGAGACGAGGTGAGCGCGGTGCCGGCCGACGCCGTGCCGGGCGCGATCACTCACGATTCGCAGACCGAAGGCTACTACATCCTGTCTGGCGGCGGCACGCTCATCACCGGCGGACGCATCGTCAACGGAAACAAATCGGGACCTGAAGCAGCCATCACCAAGGAGCTCAACGGTCCCTCGTGCAGCGGAATGATCGCTGGCCCCGGAGTGGTGAAGCGCGTCATGAAGGCGGGCGACATCGTCATCATTCCCGCCGGTGTCGCGCACGGCTGGACCGAGATCACCGATCACGTCGATTACCTGAGCTTCCGTCCATCGGATCACGTCCTCGAGGCGGGATATGTTCATCCAGCAATTCGGAAGTAGTCGTCGCGCTGCATTCCTCACGGTCGCGTTAATCGCGTTGGCGCCTAACGCTCATGCGCAAGGCCGCTGCATTCGCGCGTACGGAACGCCCGCCTGCAACACCGATCCAATTTCCCCGGTGTTCGCGCGTACGGGCTGGCGCACGACCTCGCTCGACCACATCGCGTTTCGCGTCGCCGATCCACAAAAGGAAGCCGCCTTCTACGTGGCGCTGATGGGTTGGAAGGTGCGAAGCGACGATGGCAATCGCGTCGTGATGGACATCGGTGATTGGGGAAGTGCCGTCTTCAGACGCGCGCCGGCCGACTCCTTCGCCGCGGGCCGATCGGGCCGCGGAAACGCCGCACCGGTTACCGCGGTCGTCGAAGGGCTCGGCTTCGACATCGAGCCGTGGAATGCCAAGACCGTCGAGGCGGAGCTGCGAAAGCGCGGTCTCACGCCGGTCGCCGACAATGACGGGAAAGGCTACGAGAGCTTTCACGTGAAAGATCCAGACGGGTTCGACATCCAGATCGGGAACGGCAAGCGCTACAGCGCTGCGCGCCGAACGTCACCCGCGGCCGGAAAACTCTCCACCGCGACGCCCGCTCCGTTCGAATCGACGGGTTGGCAAACGGTCTGGCTCGATCATCTCTCATTCGGCGCCACGAACTACAAGGCGAGCGCTTCCTTCTACGTGAACCTCCTCGGCTGGGGGCCGACGTACGACGAAGGCAGCCAGAACGAGCTGATGATGGCCGATGTCGGCGATATCATCGTCCGCGGTGGCAATCCGCTCGATCCCGCGTTCGGCCAGGGCAACGCGCGCGGCGGAGGACGCATCGATCACATCTCATTCGGCATTTCGCCGTGGGACACCGACAAGGTGAAGGAAGCGCTCGAGGCGCGCGGGCTTCCGTCGTCGATCGATACGTCCGACGGCGCCGAGATTCACGTCGCGCAGTACAAGAGCTACCACACGCGGACGCCGAACGGCTACAACCTTCAGATCAGCTACAACACGCACGACACTCGGCTGAATCTCGCGATCGCCGTCAACCCGCGTCGCGGCGTCAAGTAAAAACCGGAAAAGCTTTCAATTGCTCTTCCGTAGTTTCTACTCGATCTCTCGAACGCCCGAAGCGTAGAGCAGATACACGATGGCTCCGACGATTCCCACCGCCGCGGTCAGAAAGAAGGGCGCGTTATAGCTGCCCGTGCGGTCGATCAGCCACCCGGTGATGTAGACGCCGGCGATTCCTGGAATCGTTCCAGCCGTGTTCGACAATCCCCAAATCACATCCGCGTGACGCGGCGCGATGTCGAATGGGTTCGCGGCGAATCCCGCGAGACAGAAGGCGAGTGTTCCCGCGGCGCCGCACATCAGCAACATCGCGACGGCCGGCGTCGTTGCCGTCTGCAGGAGGAGAAGACACGTCGCGGATCCCACCAGGGCGAACACCTCGACTGTCTTGCGCACGAACGTCACCGACTTACCCGCGGCGATCAGCGTGTCTGCAACCCACCCACTCACGTTGCCCATCACGAAGTACGCAGCCCACGGCGCGGCCGAGAGCAGGCCGGCGCTCGCCAGGCTGACGTTGAAGGTCGTTTTGAAATAGCTCGGGAGCCACGCGAGCAGCACGTAGAGCGTCCAGTTCCCGGCGAAGTGGTTGACGATGATCGCCCACACCGCGCGCGAGCGGAGCAACTGTCCCCACGGAATCACCCGATCGGTGGACTCGGGTTCGACGTGCGCCGACCGACCCGACCGAACCGTCGTGAACCACACGGCGGCCCACACTAGACCGAACGCGCCGAACAGGTAGAAGGGCATTGGCCAGCCGGCGTCGCGCACCAGCCAACCCGTGATCGGCAGCGAGATCATTGTCCCGATCGACAGCATGCTCGAGAAGAGCGTGACGGCACGGGTGCGATTTGCCGCCGGGACCCATCGACCAATCATGTTGATCGACGCGGGGAACACCGCCGCCTCGCCGAGGCCGAGCGCAATGCGCGCGGTGACGAGGGCGGGGAGCGAGATCAGCGCCGCCGGCGGCGTAAGCATCGTGAAAACCGACCACCAGAGCACCGCCGTGCCGAGCACGATCTTGCCGCCGTAGCGGTTGGCAAGCGCGCCACTCGCGGCCATGAACGCGAGGTAGCCGACGAAGAACGACGACAGCACCCAACCCTTTGTGGTCTCCGACCAGCCGAACTGCGCCTGCATCGGAATCGCGGCAACGGAGATGTTGGTGCGGTCGATGTACGAGATGAGGACGGCGGCGCCGCAGAGGAGCACGACCGCGTACCATGTGCGCCAGCCTCGCGCGCCGGGGGCGGGGCTGGTGGGGGGCGCGGGCGCGGCAACTTTGGATGGTTCGAGGTGCGTGACGCTCATCCTCGACTCTGCAGGAGTGCCAAGGCCATGAAAAGACTGCAGGAGGCGCGCGTTCGCCAGTCCGCAAACGCAGAAGCGGCCCGGTGTCCAAAGGACACCGGGCCGTCTCGAAGCGTTCAATGAAAAACCCGACTCAGGGCCTAATGGGGCAGGAGCATCGGAAGTCGGGTGCTAGTCGTCGTTACCTGCCAAATGTGCCGCAAGCGCTCGGCGCATGCGCCGG
>Ga0157376_10003358_pt1 | contig 11011 bp, 15 predicted proteins | sample M45metaG_FD_121801 | JGI IMG/M metagenome (GOLD analysis project Ga0157376, IMG submission 121801) | Miscanthus rhizosphere microbial communities from Kellogg Biological Station, Michigan, USA - M4-5 metaG | ecosystem: Host-associated > Plants > Roots > Rhizosphere > Soil | place: USA: Michigan... | reverse complement strand
GTGGTGGTGTATTGCAGGTAGTTGCCAGCGTTGCTGTTGAGCGCCGCGCCGCCGTTGAAGTCCACGATCTGCTCGTGCAACATCCGCACAGCGGCCAGCGGGTCGGTATAGCCGGCAGGCACCGTGGCCCCACGCGCATCGAGCACCTGATAGGTGTGCATGAACTGGCTTACAGCGTAGACCGATTTGGTCAGCGAACTGGTTGTGCCGTCCGCAAGGATACCGAAACTGATCTGCGCCGGCAGCACACCGGCACCGTTCTCCTCGCTCAGAGAAAGGTGTAGGCCCATCCGCGTTCCGATTCCGCCGAAGGCCGAGCCATTCAGTGTGTCGTCGGCAGCGTTCGTATGATAGCCGATTTCCATTCCCAGCATCGTGCCGCCAGTAGACGAAGGCAGATTCTGGCGGTCGCTGGCCGTGATGTGCATACCGGCAACCCAACCAAAGCCGAACTTCAGGACAGTGCTTGAGACACCAACGTTCTGCGGCCACGGCGTCTGATTGCTTTTGCTGGTGAGCGCGACATGCACACCCCACATCGAGTCAACGGCGCCCGTCCAGTCCGTTGCGTTGACCCTGATAGGCGTAGAGATAAAGCCCGCACTGCCCACTGAACCAGTGTTTGTATGGTCTATGCGGAGCACTCCAGCGCTATCGACCTCTGCGCTGGCCTTGCTGAGTATCTTCAGTCCAGAGTTGAATGTCTCAAATACGTCGCCCTTGTTGTTGCGATTGAACGCTTGAAGCATAGGAGCGCCACTTGACAACGTGCCATCGACTAGAAATCTCACAGGTGTTGAAGGTATCGTGCCCTGCGCCGACCCCCAGACAATGCTAGCGTTGCCGCCAGGGAAATAGAGCGACTCTTGCGGTTGCAGTGTCGCGAGCGCCGCGCCGATGGCAGGGCCGTCTACTCCGGCTGTGCCATTTAGCTTAGCCCCGAAGTCCTTGACGTTTACCCAGTCGCCAAAACGATCAGCGACGGCGCGCGGCTGCGTCGAACCTGTAGCGACAACTGGATCATCAGCCTTGCTGGTCCACTCGCCGTTCCACTCAGCAGCGGTAGGGATGTAGCCCTTAACCCATGCAGGGTTGGAGCCCATTTATGCACGCATCCCAGCGTCAGGCTGCGTCACCCGCTCAAGTTCCTCACGCAGCCGCGGCAGGCCCCATCGCATATCGACGTGCAGCCCGTATTCCTTCAGCGAGGCCCGCAGTTGTGTCACCTCATCCTCGGTCGCTGGCGCCGGTGGCGCACGCCCTGCCGCCGCTGCCTCCAGCTCCGCGATACGCCGCCGCAGCGCCGCCTTCTCCTCGAGGTCCTCGACTTGCCGCTGAAGCTGCAACACGCTCTCGTTGACAGGCTGGGTGCCCAACTCACGCTGGATGCGCACCATCGACCACGAGGGGTCGATCTTCAGCCCGCGAGCACGGGCCTGGGCGATCAGCGCAGAGTGCTCGTCGGCGACCTGTTCGGTGGTCTTGCCACCATTGAGGACGCGCTCCTCCTCGGCCTCGTCATGCACAACGATCTCATCGAAGACCTCGCGCTCCTCGGTCCATTCCTTCGGCACCACCTGGCTGCCCCGAATGATGTCCGTGCCCATCTCGAACTTCTGCGTTCCGCGCGAGATGCGCAACAGCTTCGGATACTCGCGGTAGACGTATTCCGGGTTCAGCTCGCCGCTCTCGTACTTCTGCTGGAGGATGGCGGCATACGTGCCACCATCCCGCAGAAAGTTGGTCTGAGTGCGGTTGCGTGCGGCGGATGTGGCTCGGTTGCGCGCCTCGATCTGCGCAACCGTCAGCAAACCGCCAGTATCTGTCTCAGACATTCGCTCTCCTACTTCTTGTCAGGCGCGTGCTGCGTGAAGTGAATCTGCTTCATGCCAGCACCCACCTTCACCTTGCCGCTGTCCTTCGTTGCCTCAAGTCGCGGGTCCGGCGTCTTTGTCGTCTTGTCCATGTCAGCCTCCGTCAATGGTTGGTTTCTAGAGAGCGTCCGGGATACAGACCATCCACTCAGGCCGGATGAAGAGGTAACCGTATACCACATCGAGCCTGGTGACTTCCTGATCGGTGCCAACCAGGTAGTCCGTCAGAATGCGCATTGAGATGCCATCGCTCTCGGCGCGCGCTGCTTCCTTATTCTTCGGCAGCACGAGGTCGGCGGTGGCGAGCGTGAACGCCTCGGGGACGAAGGCCACGTTCTTTCGGTAGGTGGTGGCAGCCGGCCCCTGGAGCGTGATCGTCGCGCTGTTGGCAGGCGAGGCCGTCACCGTCTGATACTGCACCTGGTTGCCACCGGACGGCGGGATGATCGCCGGGTAGATGGTGAGCGAGGTCGCCGCCGTCGCCACCGTCGTGACCACCACGAACTGGTTCAGCGCCCCGGTGTCCGCCTTGGTGATGCGGTTGACGGCATTGACGCCTGCCAGGGTGATGATGTCGCCTCGGACCAAGGTGCCAGTGATGGCGTTGGTGGTCAGCGTCGTGCCCGTCTGGCCCGCGCCGTTGACCGTGCCGGCGGTGAACGTGCCTGAGGTGTGCTTCAGCACCGTCTGGTCGCGCATCCAGTCGAATCCCAGCGCGTTGCGCATCGCGCCGCTGCTGTACTGATCGCTGATCGTGGTCGCCGGGTTGAACAGCCCTGCCAGCGCCACGGCCACGCGGGCATCGGTGAACGGGTCATCCACGATGCGGCGGTTCATGGTCGGCGCCGAACGGGTGTCGAGGATCGCTCCGGCCGTGTTGAACGTGTTGCTGGTCGGCGTGACGATGACGTTCGCCACCTCGTTGTCCACGTAGTTGGACACGCCGCCATCCACGCCGCTCATCACGTCCACTGCCACAGAACCGGCGATGTTATTCACGGCGGGCGCAAGATAGCGCTCGGCGAACATGTCAATGGACAGGGTGAGGTCGAGCGTGCCGGCCGTCAGGTCGATACCCTTCTGGGTGCCGAGCGTCAGCGTGGTGAAGGTCTCGTTGATGTCCTGCACGGATGCGGCGGCGCCGGTTCTGACCGTGAAATCCACCGGCAGACGCAGTCTCAGCGCGCTGCCGATCTTCCAACCCGAGTTCGCGTATTGATCGTCATACTGCGTCGGTGCGTTGCGGATGAAACTGTTGGTGTTCTTCCAGAGGCGGGTGGCCTCTGCGGTAACCATGTTGATGGTGAGATAGGTTGGCATGATGCGCCCTTGTGTCGCTGGGGTGCGGGCTGCGATGCCGCTGAGCGCATAGCCACAAGCCCGTTAACGGAGGGCTGCCCCGTAGGCGCGCGGGCTGCGAAGCCGCTAACGCATGTCACTCGACCGTTGAGGGAGGTCGGCCCCCGTGAGTGGTTTAAGCCGCCTGCCCCTGGCCGCCGAGATGCTTCGGCGCCGTGCGCTTGCGGAACTCGAGATACTGCTGGGATGTCATCTTCGTCGGATCAGGCGGCGGTGCCGTGCGTCCTGGCGCCACCGGACGAACCGGCGGGGGCGCCTTGCTGATTGCTCGTGCTGCTGGCTTGTCGCTCATGCTCAACTCCGCTGCCATGCGCCCAAGCCTTGCCGCCATCGCCACTGGACGCATTGTCAGCAGCTCAGCCACTACATCGGGATCGTCGGCGAGCGCCACGAGCACCTGATGCGCGTTGTCGATGTCCGAGACGGCCTCCATAAAGCCGTCCTTCTGCTGAAGCCCCGCCGTGGCGAGGTAGCCCGTGGCCTCGTTCCACTTGTCTGCCCCGAACTCCTCGGCACCGGCCTGGACGAGCGACGCCCGCCGCTGCGCAAGCAGCCGATCCGCAAGCTTGCGCTCTGCCAGGGCTTCCACGTCGGCGTCCGTGACGGTGCGGCCGGCCGGCTGCTCGCCATTGCCACGTTGCGCCAGGAGAGCCTTAGCCTCGGCTAGCTGGCGTTCGGCCTCATCTGCCCTACGGGTCGCCTCGTTGGCCCGCGCTGACAGGTGCGAGATGCGCTTGGAAGCCTTGGACGCGGCAGCCGCAGCTGGTGCGTCCTCTGGCGGCGTTTCCGGCTCTGGCTGCGGCTCTGGCTCGGGCGTCGGCTCGGGAACCGGCTGCGGCTCGTCTTCCGGCTGCTGGGGGGTCTCGCTCAATGCAGTCTCCTCGGCACCTTGGCGTGCTCGCTGGCCACGAGCCGGTTGCCACGCAAGTCATTGTCCATAATCAGCGCCTCAGCCGCTTGGTTCTTCATGCTGACCGGCATCACATCGTCAGGCAGAGCCAGCATGTCGGTCAGCGCCAGCCTCGCGTCCTCGTACAACTTCGGCGCCATCTGATGCACGAACACGCGGCGCGCCTGGTTCGCCGTGGTCACAGGCTTGCCGTTGAGCAGCACCTTGCCGGCAGCAAGCCAGCGGTACAGATCGTTATCCCGCGCGTAGACCTCGAACAGATCGGCAGCCATCGCGCGGGCCTGCTTCTGGATCAGCCAGTGAGCGTTAAGAGGCATCACACCACCCGCAGCGGAATGGAGGCGTCAACACCGCCTGTCTGCGGCCCGGCGCTCGCCTGCTGCTGGCGCGGCGGCGGTGCGAACAGCGCGGCCAGCTGCTTGAACATCATCATCCGCTGCATGGGCGACATGGCCTGTGTGTTGAGCGAGGACAGTGCGTTGACGGGAGGCGTGGCAGCTGCGACCTGCGCCGGAGGGACAACAGGCGCGGCTGGTTGCGGAGCCGTTGCAGCCACCACACTCGGGGCGGCGCCACCCAGCGCCGCATACTTCGCCTTCAGATCGCCCACCGTCATCTTCTGGTAGGTCGGGTTCTGCGCCAGGATGGCCTTCGCCATGCCCGGCTGCGTCTTCTGGAACACATCGGCCAGCGATGCCTCATCCGGCGCGCTAAGCACGCCCGTGGCTCCCGCCGGACCCAGCGCGTGGGCGATGCCGAGAGCGGCCGGCGTCGGCGCAATTCCAGCCGCCTGGAGTGCCTGTGCGTTCTGGCCCGCATACCACTGGGCCCCAGCCGCCGAAAGTTGCGGATTGGCGCGTGCGGCCAGCACCTGCTCCGGCGTCATGCCCGCGAACAGCTGTGGGTTGGCCTGTGCGAACTGCTGCCACGTCGAGGCAATGAACTGGTGCGGACCTAGCGGACCGCCGCGCGCCACGGGGAAATAGGGGTTCTGCGCGCCGGACCGACCGCCACTCTCAAAGCCGGCAATGCCGGTGGCAAGCTGGTTGCCGTCATCTGCCGCAAGTTGGTTGTCGTCAGCCATTGCGGCGCAGCAACTCCATCGCCTTGGCCGGGTCGCGGTCGGTGTGATCCATCCGGCTGAACCGCAGAGCTCGCGAGGGGAACTGCGCGGGGGGCTGGCGAGGCCCCAGCTGGTCCTTCAGCACCGCCAACTCCTGCCGCAGCGCGGTGAGTTCTCGCAGCAGGTGGCCCAGCACCGACTCAATCGAGGCCGGCTGCGGCACATCGCCATAGATCGCCGTCTCGTTCTCACCCTGCATCACGCACCTCCTGGGTTAGCTGCCTGCTGTCCCACGTTCGGCACCAGCGGCCCAGACGGACCGCCAGGCGTGCCAGTAACCGGCACCGCGCCCGTGGCCCCTGGCAGCGGCGCGCCAGTCGCCAGCGTCTCCAGCCCAGGCCGCGCAGACATGACCGCCGGCCCGAGGTTGTCCTGCAACGCCTGCCGCACCGTCTCCTGGATCAGCGCCCGCAGCGCCTCGGGATCGAGCGGCAGCACGTCCTTCAACGCGCTCAGCCGCTTGGTATCCGCGTCGTAGGCGTCGATCACCGTCTCCTGGTCCTTCGCCTTCGTCTTCAACCGCTCCTCGGTGAGCGACTGCATCGCCTCACCCAGCAGCCGGTTCGCATTGCCCAGCTGCTTCTGAAGCTCGGTGATCGCTGCCTGTGCTTCCGGCGCCAAGCCCGGCTTCAGCCGCTCGGCGATCTGATCCGCCAGCGGGAAGTCGGCCACCTTGAACAGCAGATCACCGATCTTTCCCAGCAGCTCCGGCGCCTTGGTGATGACCTGCACCACCGCGTCGAACGCCTCTTGCCGCTGCGTCGCGTAGTCTGGGCCAACATCCGATACGACGGCATACTGACCAACCCGCGGGTTCCAAAGCACCTCGTCCTGCGTCACTTTGCAGGCCGCGTCGCACCTAGGCTCCACGGTAACAGTGCTCTCGCTGCCGTCCTCGCCGATCACCCGCTTGACCCGGCGGGTGTCGTAAATCTCGGGGATCAGCTCCAGCAGGATCGCGCCCTCACGGCGGATGGCAATCGCCTGCATGTCGATGAAGTGGTAGGTGGCTCGGTCGCCCTGCCGCTGGCGTTCGTTGATCGCCCGGCCGCTCTGCTCATTCGACGGTGCACCGAGCTCGGCCTCATACTGGCCGGACGCCACCATCATGTCGTGATCAGCAGCCTGTGCACCGTTGGTAAACGCCTCGCTGGTCTTGGGCGGCTCGACGCGCTGCGGCGGCTCCAGCTTGTTGCCGTCGTCGTCGGTCGAGCGATAAGGCAGCACCGAATGGTTGACCGTGTTCGCCGTCTGCCAGTAGGTCTCGTTGCCCTCGATGGACTTCACGTCCGTCAGCCAGGGCGTCTTGGTCTGCAACGCACCGAACTCGACTTCGGCGCTGCGGTTATAGTTGTAGATACGCTGCGCGTCCTTCAGCGCCCGCGTGTGCCCCTTGCGGTCAAGCTGGTTGTCGATGATTGTGACCTCGCCGAGCCACGGGACGATGGGGATCGAGCGTCCCGGCGGGTCCTTCTCATCGACCACCGTGTTGCCGATGATCTTGTACCACTTCAGTTTCTTACGGATAACGGGGCGGCGCCGAAGTTCCTCGTTCGCCGCCTCTGCCTCTGCCTCCCAGGCGCGCAGCAGCTTGGCGTTGATCTGGCTCCGCAGGATGACCGTACCATCGCGGTTGCCGATCAACTCGTCCTCAATCTCCTCCACGACGTAATATTCGCACTCACGGACAGTCTTCTCACGCACCCAGTTGAACGCCGCATGACCGTCAACGGCGTTGGTGGGCACCAGCTTGTTGCGCAGCTGAGGGTGCTCTTTCAGCACCTCGTCGCGTGGCCTATCGGAGAAGACGAAGCCATAACGCGCGTCCGAGCCGTCGAGTTCCTGGCAATCGCTGTCGAGGAACACACATCGCGGGTCCTGCACGCCGCGAATGTAGATTTCCTGGTCGAACGTCTTGTCGTGCTCGTAATCGGTCGTGACGCGGGTGTAGCCAAGCCCCGCCTGCACCTGGAACGCGATGGCTTGGCCGCGCTGCATCGAGGCGTTGCTGATATTCTCGATGTGGCGCACCACGCACTCGTAGACCTCGGCAGCCTTCACGTCGGCACCGTCACCGACTGGGCGGAATTTGATGGACGACTTGTGCTGCTTGGCGTCGTTGGTAATCATCAGGTTGTGCTGGCGCACCTTGTTGATCGTCAGCGCCGGCTGATCCGCGTTGATGCGGCCTGAATAGAGGTCAGCGTCCCACTGGTAGTTGTTCTCGCTGTCGCCGTTGCTGAACCGATAATCGTTCAGCCAGCGGGCGCGGGCGATTGCCTCCCATTCCTCGCATCGCTTGAAGCGGCGGTGCGCCTCACGCACGATGGGATCATACCCAAGCCCATAGTCGTCATCGACGGGATCGCGCAGATCGTCGCGGTCGAGTGTATCGCTCACCGCATCCACCCGGCGCTATTGCCCGATGCGCGCGACATGGTGCGTGTGCGCTCCAGCGTCACCGGCTTGAAGTAGCTCGGCGCCTGGTCCTGCGGGTCGGTAGCGCCTTGCACACCTGTGCCAGCGGCATCGGCGCAGTGCGAGGAGTAGTCATGCAGCGGCTCGGCTCGCCAGACGCCCATGTGCTCATTCCACTGACGCTTGTAGGCCCGCAGCAGCTTCAGTCCTCGCTCGCAGCCCACGGCGTCGAAGTAGCTCTTGGGAAGGATGGCTCTGGTTGCGGCAACTCGATCAGCCGGATTCGCGGCGGCGACCACCCGTATGGGACGCAGGCCAACTCCTCCGAGATAGTCTCGTCTGCTACGGCCACCAAACGTGAGTTCGCGGACCTCCACGTCATGCGGCAGGAGGTGCTTAGCGTAAACGTAGGGCTTGGACGCAACGAGCCGCGCATAGTGATCGAGCCCCTGTCCGCTGTCCTCGTAGTATTCGAGCCATCGCCATTCGCCGCGCGGGCTGATCTGGAACCACCAGATCGCGGTGCTGTCGTCCACGCCGAGGTCCCACGATGTATAGACCGGCAACTTTGGATCATAGAGCACGCGGGTTATGCGTCCCTCGCGTTCGGCCGCATCGAGCCACTTGCCGTAATAGCTGCCGCTGTTGGGTGCGCTGAAGCTGCATTCCAGCTCTTGGGCGAACTCGTCGGGCTCAAGGTCACGCCGCAACCGTTCGATCTGCGCCTCGTCCAGCGCGTGCGTCTGCTGATAGGGCAGCAAGAATCGCGATGAGTGCGGGTCATCGCCGGCTGCGTTGTAGGCGTCGGCCAGGCGTCCGTTGCCCTTGGGCGTGCCGATCTTGACGCGGCATCCATCGTAGTCGGCGAGCATGGGCTCGATGACCATGTCGAGGCCATCGGCGATCACGTCGTCAGCCTCGTCCTCGATCACCTCGTCAGCGAGACCGCCGCGCCAGCTGTCAGGCTTGTCCATGCCGCCGCACTGGTAGATGCCCTGGTTGGGCAGCACGACGCGCATTTCGGACTTGAACACGACGGCGCCAGGAATGCCTTCTGCCGCTCGCGTTACCTTGTCCCACAGGCCGGTGCGCTTCCACGAGACCTGCTGCGGGAGCACATGGACGACACGCGGCGGGTCGGCACGAAGGTTGCGGCGCGCTACTGGGATGTGGGATCGGTCGTGTGTGAGCGCCTTGCGCAGTCCGCGCCAGATGAACGCGGTGGACTTGCCGGCACGACGATGAACGACGGCAACGATGCGCGGCGAGGTGCACTCGATCAGTGGGTGCTGCCATGGGCGCGGACAGAACGGCAGGGTGACGTGCTGGACGGTCACTCTGGCGGCTTCTCCCAGGTGTAGCGCACTTCGGCCAGGATGGCGCCGCCATCTGCGCCGGTGATGGATGTTACCGCGAGATCGGGGATTGTCTTGCGCAATAGACCTAGGGCTGCTCTCACTTGGTCTGAAGACATGACGATAGGCTTATCTGTTTGATGGTCTTTTTCGTTTAAAGCAAAACCATTCAGACGCTTACAGAGCTGGGTTGTCTGTATCGCGTCACGCGCCCGTTGGTCATTCTTTGGGTTGAGTCGCGCAGCCACGGATCAATCGACGGCGACCTGCCACGAGATGATCAGCGTGCCATTGAGAGCCAGCGTGCCGTTATTGCGCACGAGGATCACGACGCTGCCTGCGGCGGGTGTGATGGAGAAGATGGAGATGGGGCCACGTGTGTTGGTACCGGACTGGACGGCGGCCTGGACGACGCTGGTTGCTGTGACGAGCGAGTTCGTCAGCGTCATGGTGTAATTGGCGCCGGCTGCGGTGGTAACGGCTTCGGTGACGATGCGGCCAGCGAAGGTATTTGATGTAGCTGCGTTGGCGGTGCTGGTCTGAGTGTTGACGGCGATGGCGCTGGAGAGGGCCGCGAGTTGGAAGGTTGTTGCGGCGACTGACTGCGGGTTGACGCCTTGTGTGGTGGCCGTTTGGATCAGGGTCTGGGTATCGACTGGGAAGGTTTCGTAGCCGGTGAGTTGTGTGGCGAGTGGCAGGCCGTTGGAATAGAGGCCGGGCATATCAGCGTCCCTTCTTGACTTCGGAGGTCTGGTTTTTGCGGTTGGGCGGCGATTGCGTCTCGGCGCGGTTTTCGTTGAGGCGGGCGATGCCGGCGCGGAGTGCGTCACCGCCTGAGTTGTTGGGGTGTGGTGGGGTTGGGCGGGACTTGGACTGTCCCTTGACGACTGCCATGGGTGTTAGCCTTTGCGCTTGAGGACACGGTCCGCCTTGCGGTCGATCTGGGACTTCTCGGCGGAGGAGATGCGTCCCTTGTTGGCCATTTCGCTGGCCCTCGCCTTGGCATTAGCGGCGTGACTGCGGTCATTGACCGGGTAGGAGCGGTCGGGTCCGGCGAAGCTCTTGGTTGAGAGCGCGTTGCGGCTTTTGGTGGAGAGTTTGGCCATCAGCTGCGGTCGCCGCGATAGCCGCGGGGGACTTTGCGGTTGGAGATTGGCGCGGGTGGGTCCTTGCGTGGCATGTCACGCCAGCTGTCGCCTGGGGAGGTCATGCCGGATGGCGGGGTGCTTTGTGCGGTGGCGGCCATTCCGGAGTTCGGGGAGAAGCCACGCATGGCGCCGGGGGCTTGGTTGGGTGCCTTGGCGACCTGGCGTGGTGGCGAGCGGTTGCCTGAGGTGGTCTGGCTTGAGGCGTGAGCGCGCATGGAGTTTGGGGGTGGCATTAGGTGCGGGCCTCCAGCCAATCGGTTGGGACGGTGAGTTCGCGAGGCTTGCGCATAACGATACGCGACCAACTGACAACTGGATGGTCCAGACGGTCGAAGTCCTCCGTCCTGCCCTCCGCGATCTCTGTTGCGATACGCTGCAACTCGGCCTCGTCGTACTGGCCCAGCACGTTGTAGCCGACTGACAGCACGCCACCATTGCCATAGGGTATTCTGGACACGCACACCGACGTGCAGTCCGCATACTCGCTATAGGCGTGCGACATTCTCATGCCCGCATTCCTGGGTCGGTGTCGTGCAGGGCGGTGACGCGGGCCTCAAGCGCCACGATGCGCTGCTCGTCAAGCGATGGCCCCGGCAACGGACATTGGTCTAGGTGCCGCTGTAGGGCGGCTAGAAAACGGTTCGGCGGCCCTGAAGCTGAACCGGAAGTCCTCGCAAGGGGCCACACGGCTCCCGATTTGTAATCGGGAGAGTGAGGGTTCGAATACCTCCAGGGCCGCCAATTCAATAGACCAGCACCGACGCCCGGCAGGACTTTGGGCCGCTCTGTTGTAGCACGTTTGGTATCGGGGGCGAAGGTCATCG
>Ga0157376_10003354_pt1 | contig 11017 bp, 9 predicted proteins | sample M45metaG_FD_121801 | JGI IMG/M metagenome (GOLD analysis project Ga0157376, IMG submission 121801) | Miscanthus rhizosphere microbial communities from Kellogg Biological Station, Michigan, USA - M4-5 metaG | ecosystem: Host-associated > Plants > Roots > Rhizosphere > Soil | place: USA: Michigan... | reverse complement strand
GCTGGTCGATGTCGCTCGGGGCGTCTCCAAGGACGACTTCGAGCAAATCGTGTTCGGCGATGTATTCACGCCGGCCGATGGCCCGATGTACTACGAGGCGCTCGACAAAGCCTTTGGGCGAAGCTCGTTTGCGTATATCGACACCGTGCCGGACGGCGTCCCGGACCCCTGGGTCCCGCCCCCACCGCCCTTGACACGCTGAAGAGCCGCGCGAGCTTGCTCAAGGGTAACCCAGCCCATCGAGTTCAGCGCGCAGGAGGTCGAGCGCCGCGAGGTAGTTGTTGTAGCTCGTGCCGGACGCATACGTCACCGCGAGCGCCACGCTCGGCACGTGATCACAGTGCCGGCCGTTCGCGGTGCGCGGCAGATGGATCCGGACGCCGCCCGCCGTAGCCCGCTGCCGCACGCTCAACAAGTCAGTGCGCAGCATCGGCTCGGGCGGCAGCTCGACGTCGCCGTTCGCCAGCAGCGTGTGCAACTGCTGATAGGGCAAGTCGCGCTCCCCCGCCGGCTGCTCGACGAGCGTGAGGTCGGCGGCGCGCGCGTGGTCCTGCATCGCGTCGAAGCTCCACGAGTCGACATGGATCCGCTTGACGCCGTACGGGTGAAGCACACGCGCGATCTCTTGCAGTGTTGCGCGCGGGCTGAGCGGTGCAGCGCGCGAACCGGTCCAGGACCATACGGCACCCACGACCATCCGCGCGCGCGGGGGGTTCGCCGGATCGTGCTCTGGCCACGCGACCGCGAGCGTCCACGAGTTCGACCTTGTACCCGGATCCATGCCGGCTGCGACGGCACGGCCGGGGCGTTGCAGTGGCGCCGAGCGGATGGCGGCGTCGACGATGGCCGCGACGTAGTATGCGCTGTCGGCGTCGAGCCACTCTGCATCGTACTCACGCGCGGCGACGTCCGGGTTCTCTGCTCGGATTGCGTCGATCTGTTCCTGCGGAAAGCTCGGGTTGAGCGCGCGGGTCGGAGCATGCACCACGAGCACGCGGCCGGGCTTGCCGAAGTGGCGTTTCCACAGTGAGTGCAGCAGCCCTTGCGGACCGTACGGGCTCGAGATCAGCCAACCTTGACAGCCCGGCAGCAGGCGCGTCTCACCAGCGTGCAGGATTTCCTCAACAGTGATCACCGCACCCATCTCGTATGTGTAGTGCTGCGCGACTTCCTCGATGCAGAAGCCAACCAGCCAGCGATTCCGCATGCTGAGACCGCCGCGGTGAGCCGCCACGACGACGATCTCGGCGCGGCGACCGTAGAGGCGCTTGAGGACGAGCGAGTCAGCCGTTGGCTCACCGACCAGAAATTTCTTAAGCAGCTGTGACGATTGGAGGATGCCGCGTAGCAGCTTGAACGTGGCGGATGCTGCGTCGACCGTTGGCCCGACGATCACGAAGCGCGGGATCTCGTGATGTTTCAGTTGCGTCAGGTCGGCGGCGAACGCGGCGTGGATCGCGGCGCAGGCTGCGAGGAAGCTCTTGCCCGAGCGTACGCCACACACGAGCGTGACGAGTTGCGGTCGCTCGTTGGGTAGCGCAGGCACCCCGAAGTGCCGCTCGCACGTCGCGTCGTCGATCACACCGTCGAGCGGCCGGCCCTCCGCGGCGCGGCAGACCGCGATCTGCAGCGGACTCGCGGGCAGATCGGCGAAGCCCTGGCCCACTACGATCTCCTCGAGCGTGACCGCGCGAGCGATGTCCTGGTACTCGTTGACGTACTCGCGCACGACCTGGTCGCCCACCGGTTCCGGCGTACGAGGCGTGCCGGCCTTGCCTAATGTGTCGCGAAACCAGTCCGTAGTTGGGAGCTCGGTTTTGCCGTAGGTCATTGGCCCATGCGCTCGGGTTTGATCATGCTAGCTCACCAACAGCAGCTCACTGGCCGTGGCTCGACTGCGGGGAGAAGGTGGCAACGACTCCACCCCGTGTCGCTCGCATTGAACTGCGCGACGTCGCTCACTGGGCCTCGTCCGGGTTGAACCGAGCGTCACCGAGCGCGAACAACTCGGCCGCGCTGAAGGTTGCGAAGATGCTGCCATCCTCGTACCGATGGACTTGGACGCCGACACGCTCGGGGCCTTCGCCGAAGCCGTGTGCGGTGCGAACGCGCCGCGTGGGAAATGCAGCAGCCAGGCGCGCCCTCAAATGGTCGTTCAGGTCGGTGACTGTCACGGGTGTGAGACGGTTCGCGTCAGCGCCGAGCTCGACGGTGAGGCCGCGCGCTTCGAGATGGGCGACGAGGTCGTACGCTTCGCGCGCCGCAGCACCCTGCGCGTCGAGCGCAACGAGCAAGCGTTGCGATGCTTGCGCGATCTGCACCTGGACCTGGAGTACGAGCGCGTGGACGTCGTCAAACGCGCGGGCGAGGAACTGATTGCGTGCGGCTGCTGGCCGAAGCTCCTGCAGGCGCGCGGCCTTTCGCCGGAGCGTCAGTTGCGCCGTCAAAGCTTCGGAGCGAGCGGCGAGCTGCCGTGCCTGTGCGCCCGCGTTGATTGCAAGCTGGCGCTGAACCGCCGCGTTGGTGTGTGAGTCTGCAGAGGGGCTGGACTGGAAGGTCTCGTCGGCGGCCGTGGCCCGCTGTTCTGCTCCGACCGCGAGCGCTTCGGCGGCAGCGGCCTCGGACTGAGCGTCGTCGACGGCGGTGGCGAGCTCGGCGTCGGTCAGTGCCGCATCGGCTGCGACTGCGTCGAAAGTCGGCGACTCCGTGGAGCTGGGCAGTTGCTTGTCATCAGTCTTAGATTCGGTGGTTTCGACGATCATGGTGGCTCTCCTTGGGATTCAGTGGTGGTCGTGAGACTGGAGTGCTTGTTGGCGCGAAGGGATTGTTGCGCGACAGATGCGATGCCGGTGGGTGGCGCAGAGGGCGGCGGCTTGGTTCAACGCGATGCGTTGCGAGCGTGAGCCAGGTGCGAGGCTCATGGCTGGGCCTCGTGCTCGGCGGCTTGCTCGTCGACTTGGGCCGGCGCCGAAGGTGGTGCTGGTGCCCTGCGCGACTTCGGCGGGGCCGAACGACGCCGCACGTACCGCGTGGCGCGACGGCGCTGGCGGGCCATGGTGAGGTGAGCTTTGGCGAGGGTGTTTCGGTAGGTGGTCATGATTGGCCTCGGCGCCCGCCTCGACGCCCGCGCCTCTGAGCTGCCTCGAAAGCTGCCTCGAAAGCTGCTCGCGCTGCGGCCTCGCGCTTCTCCCGTACTCGCCACCCGCCACGCCGCCCGCTACGACGACGCCCTCGAGTGCGCATCGCCGGTTGGGAGGCGAGCTTTGCGGCCTGTCGCCACTGGCGTTCGATGGCGGGGCGCGTTCGCCCCACGCGGCGGATGTAGCGGGTCATGATTGCTCCCGGGCCGCGCGCGCCAGCCATGCTGCGCGGCGGGCTCGCACTTGTCGGCCACCACGACGGCGCCCAGGCCGCCGGGTTTCAGAGTTGGCGAGCCTCCACGCGCTGGCGCACACCGGGCCGCAGAATGGTGGCCAGGCGACGCGGTACAAGTGCAGCGCGCCCGGGTTGAGCGGGAGGTTGCAGCGCTGGCAGCGATCGGTGCACTGGTTCATGGTCACGATCGATCCCTCGGCGTTCCAGCGGCGCGCACGAGCGCGGCCAGGTCGTCGGTGCTGTCGGAGCGCTTGCCCGCGAGCGCGTTCGCCAGGCCAACCGCCGCGACGATCGAGCGCTCGGCCCGGGACTCGCACACGCCGGCGCGGTCGAGTAGGCGCTGGCCGAGCTCCGATGCTGGCCCGGCGTCCGCTGCTGCTAGCGTCATGTGCTGGCCGATCGCCGTCTGAACGGCCCACCGCAACACGCAGCTCACAACGATCGGCGAGTGCGCGGAGAGCTCTTGCCGCGCCGAGCGGTACAACGTGAGCGCCAGCTGGACCACCTCAGCGCCCGCTGGCGCCGCTGCGGTGGTCCCGAGTGCCCCGTCTACCTCGCGGGCCACGTAGGCTCGCAGCGGGGCGAGCAACGCCCGTTTGGGGGCGCGGTGCGGCCGCTTGGCGTCGACCTGCGGCTCGCCATCGGCCGATGGGGGCAGCCGGACCGAGCGCAGCCGTGGCCGGGTGGAGCGGGGCTTGTGGTGGCTGCGCTCGATGGTCATGGGCGCACCCGCCAATAGGCACGCGAGCGAGCGGCCCGGTGCGGATTTCGCGGGAAAACGAGGGCAGTGCCCTGCCGATCGGGGCTCGTTTGCCTATTGCGCGCCGCGGTCGCAATGGTTTCGCACGGTTGTGGGCGAGTGCGTCGGCTGCTGTAGCCGATGGCTAACCGCGCGACGCTGGACTCAAGCCGGCCAGCAGCATGCGCGCTCCAGGTCGCGTTGTGCGTGCGGTGAGGAGCGGCAGTGCCGAGTCCGATCGCGTGCCGAGGTTTCCGGCGTCGCGCGCCCGCGACTGCCTGGCTACCCTGCCGCCGCCTTACCACCCGCATCAGCCGGGTGACGCGGTGACGCGTTGCGACTCGTTTTTGGTAAACTCCCCTCGCGCGCGCGCGTATGAGGAACTTTAACGGAAACGCCCTCAAACGCGTCACCAACGCGTCACCCGACCCGCTCGGTGACGCGTGTGACGGGTTTTCGCGAACACTCTGCCGCATTCGCGTGTCGCATCCGGTTTGCGCGATGTCGTTGAAACACGTCACTGGTCGTCCTCCTCGGCATCGCTGCGGATTCCGATCCCGATCCAGCCGCGGGTCGCCCTGCTACGTTGCTGCTGGTGGCCGAGTCCGGTGAGGCGGCGACCGAATGCGTTCTGCGTCAGCACGTCATCACCCTGCTGCTGCGCCCCTTGCGATACGCCTCATACAGCGCACCGGCCTGGACCTTGGCGAAGTCGGCGACCAAGCAGCGCTCCTCTAGGAAGCGTCCGACCTCGTTCTCGTCGGCTCGCCACTGAGCGCTCTGCGCGACGACAGCCGCGGGGGGGCGAAGTCCGCCGCGTTGCCACTCCGCGCAGCCCTCGACCATCCACGCGAGGATGCCGGCCGCTTCCATACGGAGGCGCTCGGGCAGCGTGCCGTCGCGCTCGGCCTCCGGGATCTGCACGTCGAACGGGATGAGTTTCAGCCGCCGCCAGATCGCGTCATCGTTCCCGCTCACACGCGGCTTGTCGTTGCACGCGACCCACAGCTTGAGCGCCGGCCTGAACTCGAATGGCTCGTGGTACAAGAACCGCGCGGTGATCGTGTCGCCGCCGGTGAGCTGCTTGATCCGCTCCTCGTCGAGCTTGCGCGCCTCGCCACTTTCGATGCACGTCACGAACCGCGCCCCTCGCAGCCGTGCGAGATCATTGTCGGCGCCGCGCTGGCCTACCCGCATGAACGTGTCCGTTTGGGCGTGGGCCGCATAGTCCCGGAGCACGTGTCGCACGGTCTCGAGTGCGGTGCTTTTGCCGTTCGCGCCGGGGCCATGACAGATGAACAGGCACTGCTCCCCAACGTCGCCGCTCAATGAGTAGCCAAGGGCCCGCTGCACGAATGCGCGCACCTCCGGATCGGGCAAGACGCGCTCGAGGAAGCGCAGCCAGGTGGGTGCGGTTGCATTCGGATCGTAGTCCGCGCCGGCGATCTTGGTCAGCAGGTCCGATCGGCGATGCTCGCGCAGCCGGGGCACGCCGCCCAGCTCGAGCGTGCCGTTGCCGACGTTCAACAACCACGGGTCTCGATCGAAGTCGCTGGTGCTCGCTGCAATGTCCGGCAGGGAAGCCGCGAGCTCGAGCGCTGCCTTCATCCGCGGCAGACTCTGCGACCGCTGCGCCCACTTCGTGAACAGCTGGGCTTGCGCGCGCAGTTTCGCAGCAGTGGCGTCGTCGCTCGCGTGGGCCGCGGCAATGAGCAACTGCCCTGCATACGCGTCGAGTCCTCTCACAACGTCTTCCATGCGCTGCATGACGGCGACCTCCCTATCGCTGCGGCCCGTCGACCATCCCGTCTCGCTCCATACGTACCAGCCGAGCGCGGCACAGTGCCGCAGCTCCTCGCCGTGATCGCGCGACAGTCGATGCGCGTTCGCAAGGTCGCTGTCGGAGACCACGTTGTCGGGCAGCACTTCCTCGAGTTGGTCCCGCTCCTCGCCCACGTCTGTGGTGGACTTTGCCGCGCGTCGCTCCCGCTGAGCGCGTCGCTTGGCTCGCTCGCGAGCGGCCTTAACTGCCGCAGCGACGACGCGCTCAGCGCCCGTTACCATCGCGCCCGCGAGATGATCGATCGCGGCCGAGATCAGCAACTCGGCGTGCGTGCCCGTCGATGCGGCCACCCGGGTGGCGAGCGCGTCGACTGCAACGGCGATCTCATCCGACAACGAGATCTGCGTGATGCTGGACACACCGCTTGCCACCAAGTCTTCGCGCACCGTCGGCGGGCAGCCGTGGCCATTGACACCGTTCTTGACCTTGGCGCCCTTGCTGGTGGGCACGTCGATGGGTCTGCAGTTCTCGGGGTTGAGTTCGCCACCGCACATGAGGACGTCAAGCGCGTCCATGCTCTCGACGTGGACCACGTGACCGCGGATCTGCGCACCGGTGTACCCCGCCGCAAAGGCGTCTTCGATCGTCTTGAACGTTGGCATGCTCTCGTCCCCAATGACGTGCCCGTCGCTCATGCAGCCACCTCCGACGTTGGCGCCCGAAATCGTGGGTCGGCGAGCAGTGCGGCAGGCGTGCGCCACCGGTTGGCGGCGATCTGATCAATGGCCAGGCGCGCGAGCTCGAACGAAACGTCTGGGTTCAGCCCGCGATTGAGCAGCACCCGCGCTTGCTTCACGGTGCACAGCCCTCGGCGGCGTCTTTCCATGACGCCGTCGACGAGTGCGCTGGCTTGCGGGCGGGTGAGCCTCGCCCACTCCGCTTTGATGCCGGCGCGCTGCAGGATGTTAATCTGCAACTGCGTCGCCGGCTCTCCGCTGCCAGCCCGCGCGACCGACGCGTCGCAGCCCAAGATCGAGGCCGCGGCCGCGTCCACGACCGTGTTGCTGAATGGCTCGACGGTCTCCGTCTCGTAGTTGGCCTGAACGGCGATCGTCGAGCGGCGTTTCTCGTCGAGGGCGCGCTGAGCCGCGTCGATCAGTTCTGTGACGGTGAGATCGGGCTGCTGCTCGCCCAGTTCGCGGGCCATCTCACGCAACGCATCGTCAATTGGCTTGCCCGCCAGCACGTCGAGCGCGCTCACGAGGCGGTGCCGGCCGGCCTGGCCGACGAAGTCGAGCACGAGGCAGTCGCGCTTGCCGCTCTCCGGGGCGAGCCGAGTCCCGCGGCCCACCATCTGCTGATACAACGGGGTGCTCTTGGTCGGCCTCGCGATCGCGACGCATGCGGTCTGCGGCGCGTCGAAGCCCTCAGTGAACAGAGCGCAGTTCAGCAGGAACTGTGTCTCGCCTCGCTGATAGCGCTCGATCACCGCCCGCCTGAGCTCTGGAGGCGAAGTGCCGTCGAGCGCCTCCGCAGTGCGACCGTGCGCCGCAAGGATCGGCTGGAGCGCGTGCGCTGGCGCGACTGACGGCATGAACACCAGGGTGGGGCGCGCATCAGCTAGCTCGACCAACGGCGCCGCGACCTCGTGCAGTACCCGGTCGCGCATGAGAGCTATCTCGACGTCGCCCGCGTTCAGGTCCCCGGCGGTGGTTCGCACAGTTGAAAGATCGAAGCTCTCCACACGGACAATCCGCTGCACAAGTGGCGCGAGCCAGCCGTCGCGCGTGCCGTCTCGAAGGTCGTATCGGTACGCTTCCGAGGCGAACACCTCGCCCATCGCGACTTCGTCATGGCGCTTCGGCGTCGCGCTCACGCCCATCCGCCAGCCGCAACGGAAGTAGTCGAGGACGCGTCGATAGGTAGTCGCCGTCGAATGGTGGCACTCGTCGACCAGCACCAGCGCGAACGCGTCACATGCGAACGTCTGGAGCCGGCTGGGCTGCGACAGCGTCTGCACACTGGCGATCGTCACCTGCGGCAGGTTGGCCCGATCGACGCGCTGATCGGCCATTTCGATGCCGCACGTCAGCCCGTGCCGCTCGAACTTCTCCCGCGCCTGCTCAAGCAGTTCGACGCGGTGCGCCAGCAGTAACACTCGACCGCCGCGATCGCAGACCTCACGTGCCACGCCGGTCATCACGATGGTTTTGCCGAGCCCAGTGGCCATGTGCAGCAGCGTCGAGCCGTGCTCCCGTAACGCCATGAGCGACTGGTCGACGGCTTCGCGCTGGTAAGGTCGAAACGTGATCACCCGCGACTCCGTGCGCGCGGCCTCGCCGCTAGCCGGCTCGAGTTGGACTGCGCTCACCGGCCACCTCTCCGCGCAAGCCGCACGCCGAGTGCGACGGCCGGCACGGCGGCAGCGTCAGACTCGGCGACGGGGCGTGAACAGGCGTCGCGGCTGGGCGAGGTCTCTGCGGGCTCGAACACAGCCGCCTCGCCGGTGCCCTGCCGTTCGCGTGTGCGCCGCTCGAGGAATGCGATGCAGTCGCTCAACCGGTAACGCGGCGAGTCGCAGACCATGATTCGCGGCAGGCCCTCTGTGACGAGCCGGCTAATCGTGGCCGGCGAGACGTGCAGCGCTTCGGCGAGGCCAGCACGATCGAGCAACTCGGGTCGCGGCGGCGCAGCCAACTCGCTCATCACTTCGATCACGACCTTGCGAAAGACACGCTCGAGCGCGATGCCCAACTCCACCGCGAGTGTTGTGTGCGGCGGTGCCGCAGCTACCGCGCGCAGCGGCGCGGTCCGATCGCGGCCGGTCATCGCGCGCGCTCCTGTTCGCACGGCTGCGTTGCAGGGGAAGGAGGCATGACGCCGTATTGCACCAGCGCGGCCGTGATGCGCATTGCGACCATGCCGCGGACCTGCTCGCCGCGGAGGAATCGTTGGACGGTTCGCGGATCGGCTGACGCTGCAACCGCGATCTCTCGTATCTGGGCTGCTGGCAAGCGACGCACCATGAGTCACATGATGAGTGTCTTCATGCGCGCACGGTAGGGTGGCTACGTTACGTGACCACTGGGGTGGCTACGTTACGTGACCACTCCTTTCCGACACGACGACTACGGTTCGCGGGCGTTTCCTTTTCGGCCGCGCATCCACTCGTCGAACGCTCGCTCATCCGCGCGCCGTCCTCGCGGAGTGCTCCGCCGCGTCCGTCCGTCCAAAATGTCGCGAAGCAACGAGATCGCACGTCGCCGATCAAGTGATACGTGACGAATCGCATCGTGCGTCGTGGCCTCGTGTTCCAACAATCGAGCGGCGAGTCCCGGGGACAACGTGCGCGCGAACGCAACGGAGTGCTCGTAGATCGCGCGGACGAGTTCGCCCTCATTCGCGAAAGGATTGAGACCGTGCTTGGTAGCAAACAACGCAGCACGCGGCTTCGTTTCTCGTAGCACGTAGCCGGTCACGAGATTGCGCAGGTCGGTTTCAGTGTGGTTCCAGCGAACCTTGTCCACGACTGCCTGATGCGCACGAAGCTCTCTTTGGAGGTACTGTTGGTCGTGGTCCCGAAGGCAATGTCTGCGAGCCCACTGACACCAGGCCTCCACGCGCTCCAAGCCGAGCACCAGCTGCTCGGTCGTCATCGGCCCATCGTAGGGCGCTCGCTTTTCGGGCATTAGCCATACCCAGTCGGTCCGCGCGTTCGCCATGCGGTGAAGTGTTTCGGCCGCCTTTTCGTCGCCTAGTTGGAGGCGTCTGAGAATCGGGTCGATGAGCCGTAGAATCCCGCGATCGCGGGCGCGGGCCTGAGCTGCACGATCGCTCGCAGTCACAGGCTTAGCTCTCGCAAGTGGCGAGTGCGGGAGCCTGGTCGTATTGCGTGCTTCGACCTTGCGCTGTAGCTTCTTCCGGGGCGCCATGATCGCTCCCTCCGCCCCGGGCGCGTGGCTGCGCCGCGGGGCTTTTCTTTTACCAGATCGACGGCAGCGTTGGATCGCCCGCGTGACACAGTCGCCGACCGCTGCAGCCGGTTGACGCACTGGCATGCAGCGCTTGGGGACGGACATCAGCCAGCCGAGCACGCCATGGTCGGCAAGCGAGTCTGCCGGCTCGCCTTCACGGCCGTGCCGAGATCCATCTTGCCGGCCTTCACCGCGTCGAGCAGCTGCGGCGCCGTCTGCTTGAGCTTCTTGGCGCGCTGGACGTGGCGGCCTGACACGCCGAACTGCGCGGCTACCTGCTCGCTCGCTTCGTTGCGCCGGTGCGCGATAGCTTCCCGACCTGAGTCGGGAAGCTTTGGCTTGCCGCGCCCATGGCGCTCGCCGGCCAGGCGCTGGCGCTCCTTCGCTTCAGCCTCGAACACCGGCAGCATCTCGACAGCGCACGCAACGGCCTGCGACTTGGTGAGGTTCCTGCGCTTGAGGTTGAGCGACACCACGAAGTGCGCCGGCGAGTCGCCCTCGAACTCGCGCCAGTGCGGCTTGGCATCCACCCGAAGGCACGCCCGCAAACGGTTGCGCCCATCGAGCACAACCCGCTTGCCCTTGAACCGCATGCGCGTGATCGGCTCGCGCAGGCCGACCACGGCGTCCGCGGAGCGCTGAGCAGTGATTCTCCGACAACGACGGGCCCATCGCATGGCGGGCCGCTACGTCGAGCGCAGCGCCATCTGCACGTCCGTGTCGACATGCCGCAGGGCGTCGGAGAGTGCCTCCAGTGCAGTGCGCTTGGCGTGACCGATTGAGTTCGCCGAGCCATCGAGAGAGCCGCCCACGAACTCGAGCTGCCAGCGAGTCGGGCGGGCGTGGAGCCGGGCGATCGGTGTGGCGCGGTAGCAGACGTCCGCGGTGGCGTGGTCGGGGGTGACGTCGCGCCAGGTGATCACGGATACACCGTCAGGGGCCCCAGCGTCGAACTCATAGAGGAAGCGGTCAAGCAACCGAAGACTTTTGGTGCAGAAGTCGAAGACATCAAAATCCGTTCCATGATGGCTGACGCAATAATAGACGCTCGTGACCTCGACTGGTTCCCCGTGGACCGTAACCGGGTCGCCATTCACAACCACATGGTCAACGAAATGGTCGCTCTGAACGCGCGCAGGCCGCCGG
>Ga0157376_10003351_pt1 | contig 11021 bp, 14 predicted proteins | sample M45metaG_FD_121801 | JGI IMG/M metagenome (GOLD analysis project Ga0157376, IMG submission 121801) | Miscanthus rhizosphere microbial communities from Kellogg Biological Station, Michigan, USA - M4-5 metaG | ecosystem: Host-associated > Plants > Roots > Rhizosphere > Soil | place: USA: Michigan... | reverse complement strand
TGTTAATAGATCCTTTTATTGTCAGAATAGCCAATCATGAACCTCTGAAGATCTGGGGAATAAAAATTTTCATCATTGCTTTACTGGTGCCCTTTCAGCATTATATGGAACATCATCTTATTCAATATTTGTCCAGTCGAAAATTACTGGAAGCAAGATCCAAATTTTCCTTCAAAAAGCTCTGGTCTCCAAAAAAGAAGACCAAAGCAGATGATGAGAGTATTGAAGAAGACACAGCTGTTTTATAGCTATCTTAATTCAAATGGAACCCCGCAAGGGCTGGGAGGAGGACATAAATGACTACTTGGTTTACGTATCTTTCTACTTTTGGCAAACATATCGTCAAGATCATAAAACTCATATTCACCTTTACTTTTGAATTCTACAACAATAAAAATATTTTCAGGCTTCTTATCATGGGCAGCCATAATAAATTTTATAGTGTCTGTTGTTAACGCCGCTAGACAGGTCATTTCCGGAGTAATAAAATTTATCTGCCGGGTAGTCATCTCAGGGTCAGCTTTTACTATCGAATAATAATTATCTACGTATGTTTTAACTTTGGCTAGTTTAAGTGGGTTACTTAGATCAGCACAACTGAGTTTTGATTCCGTTGCTTCATTTTGTGAAAAACTATTCGTAAAAGATAATGAAAAAAAGATGGTGAAAATGGTGACCGCAAAATTTAATGATGGCTTTCTCATGTTAAATTTTTTTAAGGTTAATAAAATATTGGTATAGTATTGAATCTATAAGGAATTTAAGCTATTCCCGGTTTTACACCAAATCTTTGCTTTGCGGAAAAGCTTCAATAGGATTGATTTCACCGAATTTTATGAACGCAACAAGCGTGTCACTGGTCTCTGTAACCGGGCGCTCAACTAAATTTTAATTCGCCACATACCCGTCCCCCTGCACATTTGTTTTGAAAAAGTCATAGTCGATCCAGGCTTCTCCGCCGTCAGCCCAGGCTGTGCTCCAGGAATTGAAAATGCGGAAGCTGGATCTGCTGTCGTCATATCCGACGATCAACATGGCATGTCCTTCTCCCGCATCGCCAGTATGCTCTTTCCATACAAAAGGCGATTCAAGATGCTTGAATCCATCGTCCACCGTGATGGCGAATACCACAGGCTTTTTTTCTGACAAGGCTCTTTTGATCAGCGATAAATTCTGCATGTCCACACGGGCAAAGCCATTGATCCGGCTATTTTTAGCTTCCAGTGTTTGCAGACTATCAGGCTGTAAACTGCATTCGGTCGGATCATAAGGCATGAATCCCAGGGAAGCCGAACCCTGCTCGCGGAGCAGGTATAAATTATCAATCAGAGAAGTACAACCGCAGTTACCTTTTGCAATCTGGTTATAAGTAAACTTAGGACTCAGATTACCGGTATCACTATAAGCCTTACCCGAATTGACATGAACAAAATAACTTCCCATGCCGTACACCACTGCCCAGGCCGCGCAGGATCCCTGGCTGCCCTGGTTGCCACTAACCGGCATATCCAAAAAAACCGAATCTGCCAGTGACGATGAAGTGTCGGGCTGATAGTCAGGAATTGTTCCAACATTGATTCCGAGTGTCACCGCATCGCAGAGTCCGGTAGCGAATGGATAATTCACCGGAAGGCTGTCTTTGACAGTGGGTTCTTTGATTATTCTTCCCTCGGTGGAATATTCTTTCCGGCAGGACACAGATAACATAACGAGAGCGATAGCGAAAGCAAAAAGAAATGTTAACCGGGCAAAAAGAGATGTTAAACGCATGATCGGAATTTTTGCAGGTGAGTATAATATTCGGTTCAACGCCCCGATAACGTAGCAGGTTGTTGTGGCACTATGGACGAACCGTTAAAGTTTTCTTAGAACCAGAGAGGAAGACGATCCTTCAATCTGCTGATTGAATTGTATTAAATCGCCTGAAAGTAACAGTCAGCAGGAAAATGGTTATCAGAGAAGGAAGGATCATAAATATGGAGACTGGAGGAAGCCCGCCGGTTTTATTTGTATTCATCAAAACTAGCAAAGCAGCTATATTCATGAACATTAAAAAGCAGAAACCCAAAATATAGGGGATCAGTAGCTTGCCCAGGCTATTATCTTTCTTTAATAAATAAGCTACAATGCAGAATCCTGGCAGAAAGATTGCCAGGTCAAGTACGTGAACGGGGTTTGTAAAAAGACCTGCTTCTGTTAAGGTTACGGATGGAACCGATAGCAGGGTGGATGTAATGTCTTCCCTCAGCCATAAAAAGGAGAAGACACATGTTAAAATAATTAAAAAGGCCCTAAGGGATTTAACCGGGAGGTGAAGATCTTGTAGATGATTTTTATAATGTGACCAGGATTTGTAAAAAACATATATGAACGAATAGAAACTCAATCCAAGTATTGCACAATAAATCAGAAACAGAGAATTAAAATGAACGGCAAAACAATATATGGTGAAATTATAAATCAATATCAGCACGCAGCTTCCGAAAATAAACAGCCAGTTGGGCTTTTTAAAATATGTCAGAATTCCCGAAAAGATAAGCAGGGGCACAATAATATACAGATCGAATTTATCCTGGGCTATGCTTTGCGCTTTCAAGTCAGGCGTTTCCCTGATATAGGTTTCATTTCCGTAAATACCTGCTAAAGCACTTATTATAATAAGTATTGAAATAAGGCAGGAAATGATGAAGATGCTTTTAGATTTCTTTTCGAGCATGATTGTGGTATTTCCTGTGCGCGGAAAGGTCATGAATGGATAAAACAGGCATCTTGTTAAGCGTAATGAGGTTTTTAGAATGTCTTTTATGGAAAAGTTTGAACAGTCCATAGGTTCGCGGCATAATGATGAGCAAATCCAGCTTATGCAGACTGGCAAAATGATTTAACTCATTTTCCAGATTCGAACCTGCCAGAAAATGAAATTGCGGATCAAAGGATCCAAAGTGATTTTGAAGTGAAACTGTCTCATTTAATTGAGATGCCGTGAACTGCTTATTATTTACAGTCACATAGACGATATGAAGTTTCGCCTGGAAAAGTGACAACCATTCCTTCATGGATTCAAAAGGCAGGCTTTCTTCGATATTTTCAAGATCACAGGCAAACCCAATTTCCCTGATTTGGCTGAATTGAAAATTTTCAGGTATTATAAGTAGCGGATAGGGAATATGATTCATGGTATGGAATAGTGTACTTCCCATAAGTCCCCGTTGAAAAGTCATTCCGGGTTTGGTCCCCATGACGATGGCCAGGGGTCTTTTCCGTTCTGACATAAGTTCTATCTGCTGCTCTACGCTTCCGAACATAACTTCGGAGAAAATCGATATTTGTCCACCGGTTCTTTCTTTTATCGTATTCGCCAGGTTTTCCAGGTCACTGGTTCCCAGATCAATGATGTCATCTATGACTGATTCCGGCATGGACAGTTCTGTAACGGCTATGGGAAATTGTACTGCGGTGAACAGCACAAGCTGGGCATTGATGGCTAGTGCAAGGTCAGCTGCGTAATTTACCGCATTGATCGATGAAGATGAAAAGTCTGTCGGTGCCAAAATTGTTTTCATGAGAAAAATTTAGCAGGAATTCAAATTAGCCCCAGGCTATGAATGAAGGCGTGGAGTCGCTTTCAAACCTGCCTGTTTTTCTTGTTAACCGGATACGGAAAACCAATCCTGTGATTTGATCAGTGTCGGCGGTACGAAATGGCCACTCGGGAGAAAGTTTTGTTGTGGCGCTTGGAAAGCTAGGTAATATACGATCCTGTAATTTCTCCAGTGCCTGTTGCCTGTCGGTCTGTTGAAGCACTTCCTCAAATTCTCCCCAGCAGATGACGGATTTCCAATTGGCCATATTCGACATGTTTTCGACTTCAAAACAAACATTTGGGTTTTTTCTCATGATGTCCACTTTCATTCCTTCCCGGGTGCAGACATAAATGTTTTCGCCATCATAAGCATAGCTGATCGGAACTATATACGTGGTATTGTCTGCATGGCATCCGATCCGTCCCAGCAGCTGGCTGTGGAGGACTTCTTCTATCTCCTCGTGGTTAAGATTTCCAAACATGATTTATTATTTCAGTAAAAATGAAAAATGTTACGAATACATTTCATGACAGTTGCCCGGAATTCCGCTGATTTTCATCATGTCGGGTTTGACGGTGTGTATGAGGAAGATCACCTCCAGACTGATTCATTATCATACAGATTGATAAGGTATCAGTCTAGTTTGCATGTATAAAAAATTCAGTATGAAAGCACTTGTTTATCACGGACCCGGGAAAAAGAACTGGGAAGAAAAGCCGAAACCTACGATCCAGCACCCATCCGATGCCCTTGTGCGGATTACAAAAACGACTATTTGTGGAACGGATCTGCATATTCTAAAGGGAGACGTGCCGGAGGTTACAGATGGACGCATCCTGGGTCATGAAGGAGTAGGGATTATCGAAGAAACCGGATCTTTCGTTACCCGGTTTAAAAAGGGAGACCATGTGCTTATATCCTGTATTACTTCCTGTGGCATCTGTGATTCCTGCAGGAAGGGTATGTATTCACATTGCGAAAACGGGGGCTGGATTCTGGGCCATCTGATTGACGGTACACAGGCGGAATATGTACGGATTCCTTATGCAGATACGAGCTTATATAAAATTCCGGCCGACAGTGATGAGGACGCATTGGTTATGTTGAGCGATATTTTGCCTACCGGGTACGAATGCGGTGTTTTAAACGGGCAGATCAAACCCGGAGATACAGTCGCCATCGTTGGTGCGGGTCCCATCGGCCTTGCTGCTCTTCTGACAGCCCAGTTTTATACACCTTCAGAAATTATCATGATTGACCCGGATGATAACCGCCTGGCGGTGTCTAAGAAAATGGGGGCTACTCACACTATCAATAACAGCAAAGAAATGGCAGTAGAAAAAGTATTGGCTCTCACGCTCAATAAGGGTGTTGATACGGTGATTGAAGCAGTGGGTATTCCTGAAACATTTGAACTATGCCAGATGCTGGTAGCAGCCGGAGGAAAGATTGCAAACGTCGGAGTGCATGGAAAAAGCGTAAATCTTCACCTGGAAAATTTATGGGGAAAGAATATAACCATTACAACCCGGCTCGTTGATACCATTTCCACGCCCATGCTGATGAAAACAGTTCAATCCGGTAAATTAAATTCAAAACAACTCATTACCCACCGGTTTAAATTATTTGAAATCATCCGGGCATACGACTGCTTTGCAAATGCTGCACGGGAAAAAACGTTGAAAGTTTTGCTCAGCAATGACCAGTGAACGTGAGCGCATAAAATTAGTACAATGAAAGCAACATTATTTGATTTCCAATATCGTGACATCCGTGTTTCAGTACATTGGACATTTATTTTAATTATTATCTGGTTCTTCATTGACAACCTGTTGACCGGCTTTAATGAGAACGGGTGGATTTGGAGTTTTATCATGATTTTCTCGTTGCTTGCTTCCATTTTCGTACATGATCTCGCACAGGCACTCGTCGGCACAATCTGTGGAATAGAAATAAATGGACTGATTATTATGCCAATTGGCAGTCTTCCCAGCCTGGTCAAAAGGCCCCAAAGGAAAATATATGAATTCCTGATGCTTGCGGCCGGACCGGCAGCTAATCTGACCATTGCTGCTCTGCTGATGTTCTTTCTTCATCCCTATAAGGCTTATTGGAATGAACCGGAAAATATCGGGGCTGCCTATTCCGGGAATTTTATTTTTCAACTCCAGTTTATCAATCTCAGCCTGGGTTTGCTGAACCTTCTTCCCGCTTTTCCTTTGGACGGTGGACGAGCTCTGGAAACATTGCTTGAAAAAAAATATGATTCATCCAGGGCTGTAAAAATTGTAAACATGACCAGCATTTGGGTTGCCCTGGGTGTTTTCGCTGCGGGTACTATTTACATGCAGTATCCTTTGTTTTTAGTTGGTCTTTTTATCCTTTTTACTTTACGTATAGGTAAATATTACCACCCGCTGAAAAACGGTACTGCACAGACATCTACATAGATCTTGCCGACCATTATATCTTAAAAGATGGATGGAATCGTAAATACACTGTTATACTTGTTTTTGTCTTTACTCGGACTATCCGGTGATGGAGGATATGACGCCGGAAATAAGGGAATGAACCACTATGTTTCAGGGAGACAGCCGATTGATATTTCTGTAAACGAAGCTATGGTCAACCGATTTTACAGTTTAAATCACCAGCAGTTATATTGGTTTTCCCTGGACAAGGGAGCGATTTTACGCAGGCAATCCTTTAAAAATTGCCTGGATAGTTCCTCGTATTTGGGCCTGGATAAAATGAAATATCATTATCGTGAAATATCGGAGCATACCGGTGATTTGTATTTACCAGAGGACAGTTTAAGATCCAGGCAAATGGACAGAATTTTCACAGACGCGGCCCTGATGTTTGGCCTGGATATTTATCGCGGAGCGGAAATTGGCAAATGGATGAATACAGATGATATTTCTTCCAGCTTTTACCTGCAGGATGAATCTTATATAATTACTCAGATGCTAGAGGCAGGAAAGTCCGGCAATATGGATCTTTTTTTAAGCTCACTGGAGCCCCGTGATTCTGGTTACAAATCTTTATCCTCCGCATTGAAAAATGATATTGATTCTGCCGGTTCACCCGGTTACTTATTTTTAATTTCCTCTATTAATCAGTTTCGCTGGCTTCATCATTTTAATTTTGAAAAGTTTGTTGTTGTAAATATTCCATCTGCAACATTGTGTTATTACGAATTTGATTCTGTCAGGTTAAAAATGAAAGTGGTATTGGGGAAGCCATCCACCCGTACACCTCGTTTCTCTGCGTATTGTGATCAGATCATTCTTTTCCCGTATTGGAATGTTCCCCATAGTATTGCCGTAAATGAATATTTACCTATGTTCAAAAGGATGCCCGGCTTGGTAACTTCGTTGAATATGCAGATTTTGGACGATCATGGAAATATTATCCCGGAAGACAATATGAACTGGTCATTGTATTCAAAAGTTTACTTTCCTTATCGTCTTCGTCAGTCGACGGGATGTGACAATGCCCTTGGAGTCATGAAATTTAACCTGACCAGCCCGTATGACGTATATATGCATGACACAAATATGAAACCGGCTTTTAATTCCGATTATCGTTTTTACAGTCATGGTTGCATACGCCTTGAAAAGCCTTTTGAACTGGCGAATTATATGCTCGACACGCCCTTGGATACAAACATTTTGAATAAGGGATTAAAAGAGCAAAATCCCAAATCTATCTCTTTGCCCAGGAAGATTCCTGTGTTTATTGTGTATATGTGTGCTGAAGCGACGGGAGGCCAGGTGAAATTTTATCCGGATATCTATAAGTTGCTTAAGTAGTTTTTTTAAGTTTAGTTTTTTGTTGTAATCATCCTAAAACCAAATGATTTGATTTTTCCAGGATGAAGGCCTCTTCGGACAATTTTTCGCGATGGTCTGGATGAGCAATAGCGATCAGGGCCTTGGCGCGGTCTTTTAAATTCTTACCATATAAATATGCGATGCCATATTCAGTAACAATATAGTGCACGTTGGCACGGGTTGTTACCACGCCTGCGCCAGGTTTTAAGAAAGAAACTATTTTACTGATGCCTTTGGATGTCGCGGAAGGCATGGCGATGATCGGTTTTCCTCCTTCTGATAAAGAGGCTCCGCGCATGAAATCCATCTGACCTCCAACACCAGAATACATTTTTGATCCGATGGAATCGGCGCATATCTGACCTGTCAGATCAATTTCTATGGCGCAATTGATGGCCACTACCTGGGGATTCTGGCGAATGACATGTACTTCGTTGACATATCCGATATCAAGCATTTCAATAATCGGATTTTCGTGTACAAACCTGTATAGTTTTTCGGTTCCGACCATGAAACTCGACACTATTTTATACCTTCTTTTTTTCTTTAATTCGCCGGTTATCGCACCATTTTGTATGAGGTCTATAATTCCATCAGAGAACATTTCCGTATGAATGCCCAGTTTCCGGTGACCTGACAGGCTTTTCAAAACAGCGTTAGGTATCTTACCGATCCCCATTTGAAGGGTTGAACCATCATCGATAAGCGAGGCCACATTTTCAGCAATTTTTGTAGTCAGGACATCGGACTCTGCTGGTTCAGAAGCTAAAATCTCATCGTTTACTTCTACCATGAAGTTCAGCCGGCTGCTATGTATAACAGCGTCACCATATGTTCTCGGCATGTGAGGATTTACCTGTGCAATGATACAACCGCAGTTTTCGAGAACTGAGGGCGCTATATCGACCGAAACACCCAGTGAACAATATCCATGTTCATCCGGGATTGAAACATGAATAAGGGCGAAATCGATCTGTATGATCTTTTTACGGAACAGGGAAGGGATTTCGCTCAAAAACAAGGGGATATAATCAGCACGCCCTTCCTGCACCGCTTTTCGCAGATTTTTTCCGATAAAAAAACAGTTTACTTTGAAAATGTCTTTCCACTGCGGGTCTGCGTAAGGTGCTTTACCCTCGGTATGCATTTGGTATATGGTGATATCCCTGAGTTCATTCGCCCTTTCCATCAAGCCTTTGATCAATTGCTGAGGAGCGGCAGCACCGGTCTGGATAAACAGGTTGCTTCCGGATTTTATTCTTTGCATCGCTTTTCCCAATTCCATGTGCATGAGGATTAGTTTATAATTATAAGGTGTTAGTAAGAATGAAGTCTGCGCTCTTTTCCCTGTGCAGTAAAATAATAGCCAGAACTACCATCCAGAGCAGAAAAACGCCAATATTGATGCGTTCCCAAACTCCGATCATCGGTGTGGGCTGATTTGCGGCAATGCCCGGTGCATCCATAAAAGTCAATGTGCCGAAGATAAGTAGAACGACAAAAGTTACGATGGAATAAATCCGGAAATGCCTGCCAAATGCTGCGGCCGCAAAACCAAGCGCAAGAAGATAGAGAACTTCCGTTACTACACCCAGGGCGATATGCATAGTATCGGAGAATGTGGATCCGCCAGATGCAAGTGTTTCACGAAGGTGCATCGGAGCAAACGGCCAAATGACGCCCAGGGCTCCGTACGCGATCATCAGTCCTCCCGTGACTCGCAGAGGACGGTTTCCGCCGGCAGACTTCCAGATGCCCCAGGCAAAAGTGATCACAAACAACGTGTAGGGTATGCATAACCAATTCCAAAGTGATCTGGTTGGAGCATTGACAGCGGAAAGCTCGCTGACGGTTTGAGAAGCTGAATTGTAGGCCGGCCACTGCATCGGCACCAAAACATTCAATGCCAGGTAAAGAATCGAAGAAAGTATTCCGCAGATAAGAAAAATCCTGCGGGTAAATTTATTATGCCTGCTGAAATACATTGGTAATTGGTATTCCGACGCCTTTTTCAATACCAGACGCATGAGTTTTCATTTAAGATTGTAAGATTGTCAGTAGGAATGTGCAATGAATATCGGGCAGGTATGCCTGGAAATAACCTCCTTTGCAAAACTCTCTTTAAACATATTGGAAAATGATGATCTTGCAAATGAGCCGGTTACCAGGAATACATTCTTTCTGTTTTCCAGCCAGCTGCTAAAGTATTTCTTTGGAGAAAAATGAAGTTTTGAGGTATACTGCGCTTCAAAATGTGCACGGGTATATTCACTTAAAAGATCCTGATCAGGAATTTCTTCAGTTTTTTCGTCTTTGATGTGGACAATCTCTGTAGGAAGTTCCAGAAGGTCGGGAAACAAGTTTGCAAATTGCTTTAAGGCGAACATACTTTCTTTTTTTCCATCATAGGCTATTGCAATCCTTTCTATGGCTTGAAAGTTTTCCGGCACAACAATAACCGGACATTCAGCCCTTCTCAGGGTTTCTTCCATAAAGTAATTGGGTTGTTTATCCAGGGTGTCACAACAGAAAAGTTCCTCGCTTATAACGGCCAGGTCGGCGTAGCGGCTTTCTTTTTCCAGGACCTCAGAATTCCATTCGGATGCATAGGAATGAACCTGATGCCTGATTCCAAAATCTTCACACTCCTGGATGAAATGTGCCTGACTTCTTTCAATAAGTTCTTTTTCGCGTTCTTTAAATATTACATAAGGTTCTGTTATGGGCAGGTATCCAGCGGGTACCAGCCGTGCGATGTCAATCGGGGTGAAGAATAAGCCCTTTACAACCAGTGATTCGGAAATATATAGTTTTTTGATAAATTCAAATGCCCCTTTAGAGAAATTATCACCGTCGCAGAGAAATAGTATTTTTTTCATAAAAATGTTTTTATAAAATTTAAATCAATAGTGATAACGATGCAAACGAGGCATCCCCATCAGTTTTTCAGTTTTCAGAGACATTTCAGCGTGCAGATTAAAATTGTCCCGAAATAAATTTTCCAATTCAGTAGCTGTCATTTGATCGTTTAGTTCAATACACCCATTGCAGCATTCAGGGCTTATGTCCCGGATTCTTACTTCAGGTGAAAACATTACGCATGAATGAGTTGCCAGGCTTTTTTCGCTGTGGCTGAAGAAATTAATCTCCAAACCCGGGTAAAAATGTGAGAAACTTCTCTGTATTTCCTGGATGGTATCATCGCCGCTGATATGGAAATTTGTCCTTTTCATTTCCTAAAGTATTTAGGCATATCAAAGAAACAAAAATGGGTTTAGGAACTGTATGATAATCATTTGTAGAGAACATGATTTTGGTCATCATCATTCAACTGGCCAGACAGGGTTTATCGTGTTATGTATATCATGATCAAAATCACTTGGCGGCTACAGGCAAATCATGGCATCCTAAAGCAGGTGGCAATATATTTGTGTGCTATTAATTTGATTTCTAAACATTTATTTTAATCACATAAAAACTAATGATATGGAAACGAAAGCATTAGCCAAATCGAAAACCGAATGGCCGTCTTTGTTCAACAGAAAAGGCTGGGTGGATAGATTTTTTGATTTGCCACTCGATGCCAGCTTTAATTTCAGCA
>Ga0157376_10003350_pt1 | contig 11023 bp, 5 predicted proteins | sample M45metaG_FD_121801 | JGI IMG/M metagenome (GOLD analysis project Ga0157376, IMG submission 121801) | Miscanthus rhizosphere microbial communities from Kellogg Biological Station, Michigan, USA - M4-5 metaG | ecosystem: Host-associated > Plants > Roots > Rhizosphere > Soil | place: USA: Michigan... | reverse complement strand
GTGCATTCGCGGCGGCGCTGGAGCCGATCTTGCGGCGCGCGCAAATGCCGTTTGCCGATTTCGACCGCCACGAAAGAGCGTTGTTGGCGCCGGCGAGCGAGCGCTCGCTCTATGTGGAGCGCGCGCTGAGCCACCATCGCCGCAAGGAGCTCCGCCGCCAATGGCGGCGCTTGAGCGACACCGGTGCGGTGGCTTTGGGTGCCGCCGCCGACAGCGCGGCTATTGGCGCGGCGATCGACAATTTTCTCGCGCTCGAGGACGCCGCATGGGAGGAGATATTTCAAGCCAAGTACTTCGGCTACATGCGCACGATGCGAGCGGTGATTCCACAGATGGTGTCGCAAGCCCGTGGCTGCATCGTGAACATCTCCGGCCGTGGTGGACATCAGCCGTCATCGGCCTCGCACCTGCCCGGTTCGAGCGCCAATGCCGCCGTGAACCTGCTAACCAAGGGCTTGGCGAACATCTACGGCGACAAAGGGTTGCGCATCAACGCAGTCGCGCCCGGCCCGATCGCGTCGCAACGCTTCGATCGCCTCGCCGCCGCCAACGATACGATCGCCCACGACGCGCCACGGGCGTCGGCCAAGCCGGCGACGACGGTCGCCGGGCTGGGACAGCCGCACGATATCGCGTCGATCGTGGCGTTTCTCGTGTCGGATCATGCCGCGCACCTGAACGGCCTCGTCGTGCAGGCGGACGGCGGCAGCACGCTCACGCTATGAATCGACGCGCGGAATCGCGCCGCTCGCGCGCGTGCTCAGTCGGACCAGTCCGCGAGGCCCGCCGCGTGCCGCGCTGCGGTCCAGCCGCCGACGAAACACTCCGCGAGGTTGCCCCCCGACATGTAAACGTGGCCGAACACGCTGCCGAGCTCGCCCGCCGCATAGAGGCGGGGGATCGGCTGGTCGAATGGATCGAGCACCTGCTGCCATTTGTTGTGGCGTGGTCCACCCTGGGTGTTGATGACCACTGGATGAACGCGGGCGGCGTAATACGGGGGCGTGGCGAGAGGCACCATCGATTCCGCCCTGCGGCCGAATCGGGCGTCGTGTCCCGTGGCGACCGCGCCATTCCACGCCGACACCGTCCGCTCGAGCTCCGTAGCGTCGACGTCAATCCGGTGCGCCAGCGCAGCGATCGAATCGGCGCGCTTGAAAAAACCCAGCTCGACCTCCTTCTGATTGTCCGCACTCCAGTCGTAGCGCCAGCGCCGGTCGTTGATCGCCGAGCGTCCGATCGGATACATGCGGCGCCCGGCGTCGTCGAAGATCATGTACGCGGGATTGCGCGGAAATCGCTGCAGCTTGAAGTCGTAGACGTCGAACGGCCGGCAGCCCGTATCGCCGGGATACGGAGGATATTCGTCCATGAAGCGTCGACCGGTCTGATCGACGACGATCCACGCCATTCGCGCGAGCGTTTTTTGCGCAACCGGCTTGCCCGCGGCGTCGATGATGCCGAGATCCGATACCTCTTCGCCGTTGCCCGGCGTCCACATGGGCACGGCCTTGAGGTAGAACGCGAATGGAAAATCCGGATCCGGATGGGCGAGCCCGTACGGCCCGTGGTAATGCCACATGTGCCACAGCGCCGCGCCTGCATGCTGGGCCATGGCGATTCCGTCGCCCGTGTTGCCGAGAAAGGACCCCGTCAAGACGGGCATGGCCTGGAAATTCTGGCGCTTCATGTCCTCGTTCGCCTCGAACCCGCCGCACGTGAGAATCACGCCCTTGCGCGCGCGGATCGTGCGCGGCACGCCTTCGATCGTTGCCCGGATGCCGTGCACCGTGCGCTCGGCGCCGAGCACGAGACGCTGCGCGACGGCGTTCGATGCGACGCGCACGTTGCGCGCCCGCACGTTCGAATCCAGCACGGCGAAGAGACGCGCGCCGCCACCGATCGTCCTCACCGCGTGGAACCCCGAAGCGCCCTGCAACGAAGGCACCTCGGCAATTTCGCAGTAACCCAGCGATTCGTAACCTGCAAACGGATAGTTTCCGACCGCCGGGCTGATTTTCACGCGCGCGTCGATCGTCGCCGCGAGGCGATGAACGAACTCGCCGATCTCCGTCATGCCCTCCGCGAGCACGCGCAGCACGTCCAGCGGCGTGCGTCCGCCGCACGTGTTTTCGAGATAGAGCAGCGCGGCGCCAGCGTCGGAGGCAATGCGAATCCCTCCGGCCGAGACGATCGACAGGCCGCCGGGATCGGGCATTTTTTCGAGCAGCAGCACGTCGGCGCCCATGTCGCGGGCCTCGATCGCCGCGACCGCTCCCGCCGATCCGTATCCGACGACGACGATGTCGGCTTCGTCGTCCCACTTTTGCTCGTCCAGCATGGTTTCGCTTCGCACTCTCTCGAGTCGGAAAGGGCTCGAACGCCTGCACGAGCGATGTTCGATGTCGAGCCCGATGGTAACCGACGCGATGATCGTCGAGGCTGTTGATGCCCGCGCGTCGGTCGTCATCGAACCGCGCAGACCATGCGACGGTCGAAGCAGCGCGATCCGGGATAACGCCTTGGCCTGAAAGGAACGCATGAGGGAAATTACCGTCGACGATCTCGCCGCGAGCTATCAAAAGAGCGGCCGTTGGCCGCATCGTTCCTGGGCGCTGCTGGACATTCGCGAACCCGGCGAGGCCGAGCGTGGTCACATTCCGGACGCCACCTTCCTGCCGCGCCGCCAGATCGAATTCCGGATCGCGGATCTCGTGTCCGCCAAGGCCACGCCCCTCGTCGTATATGGAGGCGCCGACGAGCGGGCGCGATTGGCTGCCGACACCTTGTCGGGCTTTGGCTACACCGATGTCCAGGTGCTGTCCGGTGGCTTCCCCGCCTGGCAGCAGGCCGGCAACGAGGTCGCGACGGGATCGAACGTGCCATCCAAGCAATTCGGCGAGCGCGTGCTGATCGAGCAGGAGATCCCGTATATCACCGCCGACGAGTTGAAGCGGAGGATGGAAAATCCTGCCGCACCGGTCGTCGTGTGCGATTCGCGCACGCCGGTCGAGTTCGAGCGCGGCTGCATTCCGGGCGCGTTCAGCGCACCGAGCTTCGACCTGACCCTGCAACTCTCGCGTCTGGCACGGCAATACGATACGGTCGTGGTCAACTGTGCAGGCCGTACGCGCAGCATCATCGGGACCGCCACGCTGCAGGTGCTCGGCGTAGACCGCGTGGTCGCGCTCGAAAACGGCACCATGGGCTGGGTGCTCGCGGGCCTGAAGCTCGAACGCGGCGCGACTCGCGCGCTGCCCGATCCCGATACCGTGTCCTCCACGGCCGGCGAGGAGGCCGCCGCGCGACTCGCCGAACGTCACGCGATTGCACGGTCGGGCGCGGGCGACGTTGATACGTGGATGGCTTCGCGCGACAGGCGCAATGTCTACGTGTTCGACGTGCGCCCCCTCGTCGAATACGTCAAGGGTCACGTTCCTGGATCGCAATGCCTCCCGGGCGGTCAGGCCTGCCAGCGCACCGATGATTTCGTCGCGGTGCACGACGCGCGGATCGTGTTCGTCGACAACAACGAAGCGCGCTCGCTCGTCACCGCCTATTGGTTTCGCCGCATGGGATTTCGCAACGTCAGTGTGCTGCGAGGCGGCATTGCGCAATGGAAGGCCGAAGGCAGGCTCCTCGAAACCGGCCGCGGCCACGGCAAGCCGCTGGAACTGGACGCGGCGCGCGCGGCCGTGGTCGCGCTCGATGTCGACGCGCTCGCCACTTGGCTCGATGCCCGGCCGGAAGCCATCGTCGTCGACGTCGGCACCAGCCGCCAGTTCAAGGCGGCTCACCTCCTGCACGCCCACTGGATTCCCCGCGGATGGCTCGAGCAGCGGATCGGCGAGATCGCGCTCCCCGATGCACCCGTCGCGGTGACCGCGAGCGATCCGCTGCAGGCCTGCTACGCGGCCGCGACGCTCGTCCGCATGGGCTATCGAAATAGCGTGATGCTCGATGCCGGAACGGCGAAATGGCAGCGCGAAGGCCGACCGGTCGCCGTGGGCTTCGAAGGTTACGCGGGACGCGACGACGACGTCATCGATCCTCCGTATGAAAAAGGCCGCCAGGAGATGCTGCGATACATCGATTGGGAAACCAAGCTCGGACACGAGCAGCACGATGAGACGCGCACGAAAGGTGTCCGTCCGGCATGACCGATCGAAGCACCCACGGGGTCGTCGCCGACGACCTGATCGTCGTGCTGGAGCGATCGGCCAGCGTCACCACTTCGCCGTGCGGCGCCGGGCGCATCGTGTGGCGCACCTGGGGCCAAGGCACGCCGCTGCTGCTGATCCACGGCGGATTCGGAAGCTGGCTGCACTGGATCCGCAACATCGAGTGGCTGCGCGCACGCCATCGCGTGATCGCAGTCGACCTTCCGGGGCTTGGCGATTCGACCGAGGCGCCGCAGCCGCATAGCGCGGAAGCAATCGCGCGCCTGCTGTTCGATGGGCTCACCCACCTCGTGCCGCCGCCCGCCTCGCTCTCGATGGCCGGGTTTTCCCTGGGCGGCGCGATCGCGGTGCCGCTCGCCGAGATGCTGCAGGCGCGCGTGCGCAACCTGTATCTCTGCGGGCCCACGGGTATCGGCGACATGTGGCGCAATGTCACTGAAGGCTTGCAGCGCCGCCGGCCCGACATGACCGACGACGAGTTGCGCGGCCTGGCTTACGACAGCCTCGCGCTGACGATGATCGCCGATCCTGCGCGCATCGATGCGCTCGCTCTTCGCATCCAGCACAGGCTGCTCGGCCAGAAGCGCTATCTCAAGGGGCAGGCGATCTCGCAGACGGACGTCGTATTCGCGACCTTGCCGCGCCTTCATCGCGACACCCGCGTCACGATCGTGTGGGGCGAGCGCGACGCGTATCTGCATGCTGGCGCGCGGAAGTGTCGCGATGTCGTGCAGCAGCGGTTCCCGCAAGTAGCGGTCGAGATCATGCCGCGTGCCGGTCATTGGGTGCACTACGAAGCAGCAGATCGAGTCAATGCGGTGCTGTCGAACCCGTTCGTCGACAAGACCTACGCCGAGGCCGTCGTGCTGCTCGCAACCCGATATGGCGACCGGCTCGCCCTGCGCCATCGAGGCCGGTCCTGGTCCTTCCGCGAGTTGAAGGAAGAAGTCGACCGCGCATCGGCACGCCTTTCGACGCTCGGCCTCGCGCCCGGCGACAAGGTCGCGATCTGGATGCCCAATCGACCGGAGTATCTCTGGTATTGGCTCGGCGCCGCGCAGATCGGCCTGGTCGCGGTGCTCCTCAACACCCGCCTCAAGGCCGCGGAGATCACGTATCAGCTGCGGCATTCGGAGACGCGCGTCGTCGTCATTCCGGGCGCGGGAAGTTATCGCGACTTCGTGGGCGATCTCGTGGCCATCTGCCCCGAGGCGACGGAGGGCGCGCCCGATGCGCTGCAGTGCCAGGCGCTTCCCGACCTGCGCAGCATCGTCTGCATCGATCCGCCGGGCGTCGCGCATTCGGGCATCACCGACTGGTCGACGCGTGCCCCGAAATCGGACGCGCCGCTCGCGTATGCCACGGATCCCACGTTACCGGCGCAGATCGCCTACACCTCGGGGACGACCGCCCTGCCCAAAGCGGTGCTGCTGACGCATTGCGTGTGGCGCAAGGCGGCGGACCACGGCAGCCGATTCGGGCAGACCGCAGACGACCGTCTCTACCTTTGCGTTCCGTTGTTCGGCGTGCTGGGCAACGTCAACGGTGCGATGACGTTCTGGTCGAGAGGTTCGAGCGTCGTGCTCGAAGACCGCTTCGAGGCCGAAACCGCACTGCGCGCCATCGCCACGGAGCAATGCACGGCGCTGTACCTCATTCCCATGATGGTCGAGCAGCTGATCGCGCATCCACGGCGCGCGAAATACGATCTACGGTCATTGCGGACCGGCCTCGTATCCAGCAGCGACCCCGAAATTCTCAGGGCAACCGTCGTGGAGCTCGGCATGCGCGAGATGTTTTCGAGCTACGGCATGACCGAGACGTCGAGCGCGGTGACGCGCACGTTCTCGACCGATCCGCTCGACGTGCGCATCGGGACGCAGGGGCGCCCACTTCCGGACATCGCCGTGCGGATCGCGGATCCCCAGAGCGGCGCCGAGCTTCCGGCGGGAGAATTCGGCGAAATCCAGGTCAAAGGGTATTGCGTCACTCCCGGCTATTACAAGGACCCCGAGGCCACCAGGGCGGCATTCACCGCGGACGGCTGGTTCAGGACCCGCGACGGCGCCAGGCTGCGGGATGACGGGTATCTCGAGTTCGCCCATCGGCTGGGCGACGGCTACAAGCACAAGGGCTTCATCGTTTCCTCGGCCGAGGTCGAGTCGGTGCTGCAGACGCATCCCGAGGTGGAGACCGCCGCCGTGCTCGGCGTGCCGGACCGCACGCATGGCGAGATCGGCATCGCGTTCGTCGTACGCCGCAGCGCGGCGACGCTGGATGCGGAAAGCGTCCTTGACTACCTGCGGCCGCGGCTTGCGTCGTACAAGCTCCCGCGCCACGTCTTCCCGGTCGACGACCTTCCGCGCACCGGCGGAACGGGCCGCGTCCAAAAATTCAAGCTCAAGCATCTTGCGATCGACCTGATCGCGCAAAACACCGCAGTTTCGCTCGACGACTCCAATGGCTGAATCGGCGAATCCATTCCTGGGCATCACTTATGGCGCCGCCCTCGCGCGCCTTGCCGCCCTGCATGGCGATCGCGAAGCCTTGGTATTCGACCATCGCCGCTTCACGTTCGCCGAGCTCAAGGCGGAGGCCGATCGCCATTCGGCGTCCCTCTGGGCGCTGGGCCTTCGGCCGAACGACAAGGTGGCGATGTGGCTGCCGAACCGTGTGGACTATGTGTTCTTCTGGCTGGGTGCGTGCCAGATCGGCCTCATCGGGGTCATGCTCAATACGCGCCTGAAGCGCGACGAGATCGCATATCAGCTGGGACAGTCCGACAGTCGTGCGCTGATCGTGCCCGGGGCCGGCGCATTCCGCGATTTCCTGGCCGATATTTTCGCCCTGTGCCCGGAGATCGCCTCGACCACGCCATCGACTTTTGCGTCTGCAGCGTTTCCCGAGCTTCGCCGCGTGATCTGCTGCGACCCGCCGCCTCACGAGTTCCCGGGGCTGACGGACTGGCCGGCGACCCTGCGATCCGCTCCCCCGATGCCGCCTCCCGCCACCGACCCCGACACGCCTGCGCTGCTCTCGTACAGCTCGGGCACCACCGCGCTTCCCAAGGGCGCATTGATCACGCACTGCATCTGGCGCAAGGCATGGGACATGGGAGCGCGCATCGACCTTGCGCAGGACGATTGCCTGTACCTCACGCTTCCGATGTTCGGATCCATGGCGACCATGAACGGCTTCCTGCAGTTCTGGGTCCGCGGTGCGCGTGTCGTGCTGGAAGACCACTTCGACGCCAGGAAGTGTCTCGCGACGATCGACGCGGAACGATGCACCGTCATCCATCTGCTGCCGACAATGGTGCAGCGGATGTGCGCGCATCCCGAGAGGCAACGCTTCCGGCTAGACAGCTTGCGCGTCGCGTTCGTCCTCAGCATCGATCTTGCGATCCTCGGCATGGTCGAGGACGACCTCGGCGTGCGTTCGGTCCTCACCGGGTATGGCATGACCGAGACTTCCACAGTGGTAACGCGCAATCGCTGGGACGATCCACGCGAGGTGCGATTCACCACGCAAGGCAAGCCGCTGCCGGGGCTCGAGATCATGATTGCCGATCCCGAGAGCGGCGCGCCGTTGCCAGCGGAAACCGCGGGCGAGGTGCTCGTGCGCGGGTACGCTGTGACGCCCGGCTACTACCGCAAGGACGCGGAGTTCGCCAAGGTCATGCGATCCGACGGCTGGTTCCGGACCGGCGACAAGGCGGTACTGACCGCGGAGGGCCGAATCTCGTTTCAAAGCCGCCTCGGCGACGACTACAAGTCACGCGGCTTCAACGTGTCGCCGTCCGAGATCGAGGCCGTCATGGCGACCCATCCGATGGTGCACGCCGTCGCCGTCGTGGGTGTGCCGGATACCGAGCACGGCACGGTCGGCGTGGCATTCGTCATTCCCCGCCAGGGACAGCACTGCGACGAAAGCGAAATGCTCGAATTCCTGCGACCCAAGCTTGCCAATTTCAAGATTCCGCGGCATGTCCTCTCGGTGAGCGAATTTCCCCTGACCGAAGCAACGGGCAAGGTACAGAAATTCAAGCTGCGCCAGCTCGCGGTGGCGCGTTGTTCTTGAGAGCCATGCCGAGCTTGCGGATAGCGACCACCATGCGGATGCCACCCACTGCGTGCACTGGAACCGGCGGCGCCTTTCGATTGCCCGTCGGGCCGTTGCGGCGCTGTTACGATGGCCACCCTCGAGTGCAGCTTCCGAGGATCGTGACAGCGCAAGCGATTGACACCATAATTTGAGGATCAATGGCGTCTTCGGCGCCGCACGTTCGTCCAAGAGCCGCAGCCAAGCGGCCGCACCACCCCGGGTCGTGGCGAGTTGCAGCGCTCCATCGCGAACAGCAAGGGGCGATGCGGCCCTGCCATGCCCGAAGCAGCAGCACAGTTTTCTTAGCCGATCCCGGGCTGTACAGGAGGAAGTAATGCAATACCTACACCGTAGCGTGTTCGCCGGACTCGCGGGCCTGGCGTTGGCATTTTCGATGATCGCCGGCGATGCGCGCGCCGCACCTGCCGTCAACAAGGACACGGTGGTGATGGCGCTGCGGGCCGAGATCTACAACCTCGATCCGCTCGTCACCGCCACCGGCGACTCGCAACGATGGGGCCTGCAGATGTACGACAGCCTCTACACGTTCGATTCGAAGGGCAAGCTGCTGCCGCAGCTCGCGACGTCGTACAAGATTTCCGACGACGGCCTGCACTACACGTATGTCCTGCGCGACGGCGTGAAATTCCACAACGGAGATGCGCTCAGCTCGGCCGACGTCAAGTTTTCCATGGATTGGATTCTCAATCCCAAGACCAAGAGCACGCGGCGTCCGCAGTTCGCGCAGCTGATCGAATCGGTCGACACACCCGATGCCCGTACCGTCGTGTTCAACCTGCGCACACGGGATGGCGCCTTCCTCAACAAGATCGCGGGATACCTGTTCATCATTCCCAAGGCCTATTGCGAAAAGCTCGCCGCGCCCGAGGACTTCGCGAAAGCGCCGGTCGGCAGCGGACCGTTCAAGTTCGTGGAGCAGCAGATCGGCCAGTTCACCAAGATCGAGCGCTTCGACGGCTATTGGGGTCCGAAGCCGCAGGTCAAGACGATCATCTACAAGGTGATACCCGAGCCCACGAGCCGCGTGAACGCACTCTTGAGCGGCGAAGTCGACATCAGCGAGGGCATACCGACCAACCAGGTGGCGAGCCTCAAGAAGGAAGCCGGAATCGACGTGCTTCCCACGCCGATCGGCAGCCCGCTGGCCGTTCGCCTGTACTCGGACGATCCGGAATCGCCGCTGTCGAAGCGCGACGTGCGCCTGGCGCTCAACTACGCGATCGACGTCAACGCGATCATCAAGAGCGTATTCCACGGCATCGGCGCGCCGATGGCGACGTACATCTCGAAGTACTACCCGATCGGTGTGGATCCGGCGCTGCAACCCTATGGCTACGATCCGAAGAAGGCGAAGGCGCTGCTGGCGGCGGCGGGTTATCCGAACGGCTTCGAGATCAAGATGTACTCGGCAAGCGACATGCCCAAGGAACTGGCCGAAGCCGTCGTCGCGTATTGGAGCCAGGTCGGCGTACGCGCCCGTGTGCAATACATGGACTATGCCGCCTGGAGCCGGATCAACAACACGCACGCCACCGCGCCGATGACGATCATGCAGTTCTCGAACGCCATCTGGGATCCGCTGCATCCGGTTCAGGGCGCCGCCGCCAAGGACGGGACCTGGTCGAATTACAGCAATCCTGAAGTCGAGAAGCTCCTCCTGCAAGCGCAGGGCACGGAAGACGCCGCGGGACGCGATCGGATTTTCAAGCAGATCGGACGCGTTCTCCACGACGACGCCCAATCGGTGCTGATCACCGAGCTCTTCTACGTGTTCGGCAAGAAGCGCGATCTCGAATGGGAACCACAATCCGGCATTGCCTGGTACAACCTGCGCAATCTCAAATGGAAGTGATTCGCCTTGCGGGCGGACGCCAAAAGTCGCTCGTGCCCGCGGGCGGACTTCACCCCATTGCCAACCTTGCATGATGCGCGCCGTCTGCGCGCCGCACATGGCCTATCGAGCGATTACGCGATGATGGCCGATCCGAGCGCCGCCGGATGCTGCGCTACATAGTCCAACGCATCGGGCAGTCCTTCATCACCGTGCTGATCGTGACGGTGATCATCTTCGTCGCCGTTCGCGTGGTGGGCGACCCGACCCACCTCATGCTGCCGCCGGAAGCGACCGAAGCAGACCGCCAGGTGCTGCGCGAGCAGCTCGGGCTCTCCGATCCCGTCTTCGTGCAGTACGGGCGCTTCCTCTCGGCGCTGACGCGCGGCGACATGGGCCTGTCGTACCGGTTCAGCCGGCCCGCCATGCAGATCGTGTGGGACCGCGCCGGCGCCACATTTCTCCTGACCAGCTTTGCGCTCGGCTTCGGCGCGCTCATCGGCGTGCCGCTCGGCGTCGCCTCGGCCGTGAAGCAGGATACCTGGCTCGATCAGGCCGCCAAGCTTTTTGCCGTGCTGGGGCAGGCCGCGCCGCCGTTCCTGTTCGGCCTCATCTTCGTGCGTTTCTTTTCCGTCAAGCTGGGCTGGCTGCCGACGAGCGGATACGGCAGCATCGTCAATCTCATCCTTCCCACCATCGCGCTCGGCTGGTATTCAGCTGCAGGTCTCATGCGGTTGACGCGCTCCAGCATGGTCGACGTGCTGCAATCCGAGTACATCAAGATGGCCCGGATCAAGGGCGTGCCCGAGTCGCAGGTGATCTTCAGGCACGCACTGCGCAATGCGTCGCTCCCGGTGATCACGTTCGCAGCGCTGCAGTTCGGCAT
>Ga0157376_10003349_pt1 | contig 11024 bp, 7 predicted proteins | sample M45metaG_FD_121801 | JGI IMG/M metagenome (GOLD analysis project Ga0157376, IMG submission 121801) | Miscanthus rhizosphere microbial communities from Kellogg Biological Station, Michigan, USA - M4-5 metaG | ecosystem: Host-associated > Plants > Roots > Rhizosphere > Soil | place: USA: Michigan... | reverse complement strand
GCACGCCTACAACCGTCCCTTTTCTAGAGTTTGCTATAATCGGTCTTGATCAAAAGAGGATCCAGCGCATGCCCATCTACGAATACATCTGCGACGACTGCAAGAACTCTTTCGAAAAGATCGTCGTCAACCGCCAGCAGGACATCTCTTGCCCCAAATGCTCGGGCAAAAACGCCAAAATCCAGCTCTCCGTCTTCAGCTCCGCAATCGCAGGTGGCTCGACCAAATCGAGCTCCGGCTCCTCTGGCGGCGGAAGCTGTTGCGGCGGCGGTTGCGGCTGCCACTAAGCTCTTGGCCGTTTTTCTTCTCTTCCTGTAGTGCAGGGCTTCAGCCCTGCTCTTGATCTTGGTTGATTCCCCGCCGTTGGTGGCGGCCCAAAACCAGAGCGACATCCAGCCTTCTCTAAAAGGAATGTTCAAAACCGGATGGGTCTTCGCTCCGCACGCCCACGCCAAAGGCTAGGACACCGAAGCGGTCGTTGCCATGCACGCCTGGAAGGATCTGAACTTCCCAGAGAAGAAGTTGCCTGCGTCATCGACCCGTCGAATCTAGCCTTCCAGCGCGTGGCACAAAAATGTGGCTATCGACAGACTGGCGTATAGCGACTAGGAAAGGCGCATCAATCCTGGTGTTCACCCGTGAACCATCGCCGCGACTGCCTCGCTGAATTCGCCTCCGCCTTTCGACCCTCTCCACGGTGTCCGCCCGCGTCTCTTTGCGCTATACTCCGCGCGAATACCGATAGGAGGTTCTCCGCCAATGTCCGCCTCCCCAGCTGTCTCCACTCTCGAACAAAACAAACACCTCGTCGTTCGCTGGTTTCATGAAGTCTGGAATCAAGGCCGCCGTGATACCATCGCCGAACTCTTCGCTCCCGACGGAGTTATTTACGATGGCGCCACCGCCATTCACGGCCCCGCCGAATTTGAAGCCTTCTATGATCGCCTTCGCGCCCAGTTCTCCGACTTCCACATTTCGCCAGTCCTGATCCTCGCCGAAGGCGACCTAGCCTGCATGCACTGGAACTCTTCCCTCAAACACACCGCTACCTCCACGCCGGCCCACATCACCGGCACCTCCATCGTTCGGATCAAAGACGGCCGCTTCGTCGAAGCCTGGCAAAATTGGGACGCCGCCGGCCTCGCCGCCCAACTCTCAACCGAAGCTCCCAAACCGCTGTTCTGAATCCATCTGGACGAGCCAAGCTCTTGCGAGGCCCATTTTGCAACGAGAGCAGGGAAGTACCCAATTGGCCGCCCTGAAAAAAACTGAAATCGAATCGCCTTCGGAATATTGGAGCGCGCCGAGTTTCCTTGACTTTCAATCCCCTAGGGACAGCAGGGTGGAGGAGGCGTAGCCGAGCAATAGCAATTCGAATTCCTTTCCGGATTCCGTCCTAAATCTTCTTCGGATTCTTCTACGAATGTAGTGCAGGGCTTAGGCCCTGCTCTTCAGTAGCGTAGCCACACGTGTTTACCCTGAGTCTCGATGGGCCTCTGCTTGCTTCAGCGCCCCTATTCCGCCCGGCCTTAGTGCTTACTTTCCGCCTCGCGAATACTTCGCAATATTCTCCGGCACTGCAATCCCTGCCTTTAACCGCGCATCTGCAATCGGAGCCGCCGTCGTCACCGGCAGAGGCAATACCCCCGCCCAAACCGGCAACTCATAATCTTCTTCATCATCCACCGGTCCGCCCGTCCGCACCTTCGCCGAAACTTCTTCCATCGCCAGCGCCAACACCGTCGTCCCCTTCAACTCCTGCTCACTCGGCCAACGAATCTGATCCCAGCGCCCCTTCATGATGTGCTCCGTGAACAACCGCAGCGCTTCCATCTTCTCCGTCGGATCTTCCACCAGCCGCGCCGTGCCCAGCACCACCACCGACCGGTAATTCACCGAATGATGGAACGCCGACCGAGCCAGTACCAATCCGTCAATTATAGATACAGTTACACAAACAGGAATCCCTTCGCTCAACGTCCGCAACATTCTGCTCGCCGCCGACCCATGCAGGTACAGGGTCTCCCCCACTCGCCCAAAGTTCGTGGGAATCACGTACGGCTGCCCGTCCACTACAAATCCCACGTGGCACACAAACGCCTCGTCCAAAATCTTGAATACCGTTTCGCGGTCATACACCCCGCGCTTTGGCAACCGCTTCACCTGCGTCCGTTCCGTCGGTGTAAATGTGCTCATCGATTTCTGCCTCTGTGTGCTCTGGCCGGCTTGCCCCCAGGCAAGCCGGCCAGAGCACTTTCTCTTGCTTGAAGTGCCGGTCTTTGAGACCGGCGCTTGGGGTTGTTCTGGTAACGGCCTCAACCCAGATCGGCTCCATCTTCTCCCGCCGATGCTACGCACCGCTACGCAAAGCCACAAGAGCCAATCTGGCTTAGCCTCTTGGAGTGTGGCTGCGGGAGCTGCCGCTTTCTCGCAATTACTTCGCGCTCGCCGGCATCTTGGCCTCGCCGCGCACCACGCGGAAACCAACATACTCCGACGCCGGAGTACAATTCGATTTCGCGTCCGCAGGACAATCCGCGCTGCCGCCAATCACTTTTCCTTTGCCGTCCCGCGTCAGCACCCATTCGGCAACGTTTCCGCCGAGATCGTAAATTGGTTCTTCATCCTCTTTACCTTGTCCGCGGAAGCTGCCAACCTCTTTCAGCAATGGAGCAGTCCCACTTAACTGTTTCGCTTTTTCGCGAAGTCGCGCAGCATCTTCTGGATTCGGCGCATATCCCGCCCAGTAATCAAGGGTGTTTTCGCCGTCGCGATTTTCGTACAGTTTCTTTACTTCATCTTCGTACGGAACTCGCCACGTCTGGCCGGTAAGCTTGCTCAGACAAGCGGCATACGCTTTCGCATCGTCTTCGCGAACATTCGCTGCCGGAAGGTTTGCATTGTCCGCGTCTTCGTGAACGCCTTTTTCATCGCGAGTTCTGTGGGGCTTGCTCGGTCCTTCGTTGCAGCTCGCATATTGAGCTCGCGTTACTTCAAACCTGCCGATCTCCAGATCGCCGCGAAGAGCAACTTCCGGGACCAGTGCCTTCGCGGCGACGTATTTGTCCGGCTTGCCTTTTTCTTTGAGAGCAATTTGTTCACCATATACCCGGCCAACAGACCTGACGTTTTTGCGCCGCAAGGAATCTTCTAGCGGCGAACCTTTTTTCACCGCTTCATTTGCGACGGGCGCGGTCCTGAAGAAATATCTATCGAACCACGCGACTTCCTCTTCCACTTTGCGCATTTGATGCGTTAGCTTGCGCGGGCCGTGTGGCTCGCCGGGGAACACTACAAATTTCACCGGAACGTGCCCGTAGTATTGCAACACACGAAAGTACGACCAGCTCTGCGCCGGCGGGACATTAGTGTCGGCGGTGCCGTGAAAAATCAAAACTGGCGCGCGCACTTTATCCATCTTGAAAAATGGCGATTTGCGAATGTACAGTTCGGGATCTTCCATCGGCGATTTGCCGAAATAATAAGAATCAAACGAATCGCCGAATGCCACGTTGCCCCAGTCGCTGATCCACTCAATGTCGCCCGCGCCAACACTGGCGACCTTGTATTTTTCGGGATAGGTGGTGATCAAACTGGTGGAAAGAATCGACCCGTTGGACCAGCCCATGGTCGCCACTTTATCGGGATCGACCAATCCTTTGGCGATCAAATAATCCACGCCGGCATTGATGTCCGGAGTCTCCAGGTCGTAATACTTTCCGCAGCAGATCGATTCCACCCACTTCAGTCCGTAATTGTTGCTTCCGTGATAGTTCGGTTTCAGCAAAAACGCGCCGCGTTGTGTCAGCAAATTATTCGGATAGGCCCAGCTGTCTTCCCACGCGTCGGCGTCGTGCCCGGAAGGTCCGCCGTGAATCGCAGTAATCAGCGGATACTTCTTTCCGGCTTCATAGTTTGTCGGGTAATAAAGAATCCCTTCGACCTCTTCGTCGTTCGCGCCTTTCCAGCGAATCACTTCAGATTTCGCAAATGCACGGCTTTTGTTCAAGTTTTCATTCAGCTTGGTCACTTGCACGGGTGAACCGATTTTCGTTCCATCGAGTTGCGCGCGATACACTTGTGGCAACCTGCTCGCGCTGGAATGAACGTACACAATCGTTTTGCCGTCTTCACTGACTTCAAAGTACTGAATATTCTTTACCTGCTCGCCTTCGAGCGAAGCGCGCTTCCAACTCCACGCCTCTCCCGATTTTGTGCGCTTGTAGCGCGAAGTGTCGTAGCGCGCTCCCGCGGCCAAGCCCACCACAAATCCATCCGGGGTGGCCGCCAGATCGGAGCCGATTCCGTTTTCCCAGTCCAGCGGAACTTCGACGCTTTTCCCCGCAGCCATATCATAAAAATGGAGTCGCACCACAGACGCAGTCAGAAATTTCGGATCATTGGAAAACGGTGCCCAGGCATAGAATCCGGAATTGTCCGGCGCCCACTCAAATCCAAAAGGCCGCACGCGACCTTCCGTGAAAATCTGCTTCTCGGTTTCGTCGGCCAGGTTGTGCAGAATGCTGATGGGCGGCACTCTCTGATCAAAAGTGTAGTGCAAACTCTTGGCATGAATTGCCGCGACATATTTTCCATCTTTCGAAACTGCCCAATTTCCGATCCAGTCGGTGTTTTTAGTCAGCCGAGTGATCTTTTTGTCCTTCACACTGATTTTGTAGAGCCGGATCGGAGCGGTGTGCTCCGCATCATCCACCACTTCCGAATCGTCTTTCTTCTTTTTCATGTCCTGTTCGTAAAGCGCGGGGTCTTCCTCGGCACTGAAAATGATGGTGTCCTTGTCCAGCCAGTCAATTCGCCGCGGAGCGCGCGCCAGTTCGGTCAGTGACCACGCTTCGCCGCCCTGTGGATTAATCAGCCAGATCTGCACCGGAGCAGTTTCCGGTTTGGCTCCATTCCGCGCTCGATTGCTGGTGAACGCCACCAGCTGCCCGTCCGGCGACCATTGCGGCTGGCCGTTGTTGTCGCTGCCACGGGTCAGCTGAATCTCCTTGCTTTCGGTGAGACTCGACAAAACTAAATTCGAAACACGTGTGTCTTTGTCCTTGTCTCCGGTGGACTTCACCCATACCAGCCACTTGGCATCCGGCGAAATGCGCGTCTGCGGCGCTGCCGATTCGCTATAGATGATGTCTTCGGGCTTCCACAATTCCTTTTTGGCTAAGGACTTCTCCTCGTCGGCACCTGCAGAATTCGTGGTGCTAATCATCAACAAGCCGCAAAGAACTTGTGCAACCACAATGGAGATCCGAACCCTGGAAATTGGCATTGCCTGTCCTCTATGAAAACTACTTGTTAGAATGGCCCTGCTAAAAAATGTTGGTGCCAACACTTGCGGTCTGCGGCAAACCGGAAAGCATAGTCGAAATAGCGCCAATTGGGAATGCTTCAGTGCATTTCTCTGGACCAAAAGGGGAAGCCGATGCCAGCAGCAAAACCAATCTTCAGCCCAGGCATTTTCAAGTTCTTGCGCGAGCTGAGCCGCCACAACAAAAAAGTATGGATGGACGCCAACCGTGAGCGCTATCAAGAGCACGTGGTGCAGCCGTTCCGGCGGCTGCTGCAAGAGATGTCGCCGCTCGTGTTGAGCTTGGACGGCCGCTTCGACGCAGTCGGACGGCGCGGGGGGAATTTTTCGCGCATCAATCGTGACATACGCTTTGCCAAAGACAAAACCCCTTATCGCAACCACATGTACTTGAAGTTTTCCGCGCCGCTTTCCGGCGAAATGAAGAGCGGGCAACTCTACAGCGGGATTTCTGCCGACACGGTGACCGCCGGCTTCCGCATCTATGCCGAGCCAAAACGCAAACTATCTTCGATCGCGTTGATCGCCGAACCGCGCATTGCGGAAAATCCGAAATGGCTCGCCCAACAGAAAAAACGCCTGAGCAAGAAATACGACAGCTACTGGTACACCACAGTAAAAGGTGAGTGGACCAAAAATGAAGGCTGGCCCACCACCATCGACTGGCCCAAGCTGCAAGGCTGGATCGTCCGCAAAGAACTCTCTACCGCGGCTGCTACTCGGGGAACATTTCCCGCCGACCTCGCCAAAATCTTTCGCGATGTCTATCCATTACTGAAATTCACTTCGCTCTAGAAAAAATATTTCTTGAACAAAATATCCCGCCGCGCATTTTCATTGCAACGCATTTTGCGGACATTGCAGTAGCGATGATCGTTGGGCCTAGAGCGATCTCCGGCGGCGGCCAAATTGTGGGACTCCCCTCAGCTAGCCCAGAGGCGGAGGGCCACCAGGTGCCAGGAGGCCAGGAAAACGGCCAGGGTGCAGCAAGCTAGAGAGACGAGCAGGGAATGGATGCGGACGGCGGGATGAATCTCGGAGCGGGGGACGCGCACGGCGAGCCACAGACCGCAAAGCGAGAGCAATGTGAAAAGAATTGTTCCAGCGAAAAAGAGAATCGACCAAAAGCCGAATGCGCCGAGCTCATCGAAAGACTTTACTGCGCCAAAGACCGACGCGGCTAGCGCGAGCACGGCGAAGAACGGAACAGCGCGTACCGAAAGATGTTTCACGTTTTTGAGGCGGCGGAACAACCACAGCAAAATCCAAACCACTGCATACAAGACAGAGGTTGCCAGTAAAGTTCCAGAAACGACCAGTAAGCCGATGCGAAGACACGGCCAGAGCGGGCTAACCCTTTCGGCATAAGGAGTTCCGGCATCACCCAGCGATGACAAGCACATCTTTCCGGTGGCATCGTTGAAGAACGTAACGGTAGCTTCGGGATCTTTTTCACTGCGGAAAAGATTTTTCCCGACGGCCACCCATGACGCTGGAGCGCCAAAGAGGCTGGAGTGGGTGAGTTGGCCGTTGATTACGCGAACGCGAATTCCTCCAGCGATGTCATCCATGAAAGAAATTAACTGATTGCGTGGGGCGCCCGGCGTGTAGAAGCCGGCGTACCTCTGCAACTCGTCCGGCGAAAGAGAAACGGAGGGCTGTTGCGGTTTGGGAAAATCCTTGGAGAGAAAATTGATCGCCAATTTGTTCAAGTCCTGGAGCGCCTTGATGGACGAATCGCTATTGAGCAGAACGACGAAGCCCCAATTCTGTTCGGGCATGTAGCGATAAGTGGAAATAAAACCGTCGATGCCGCCATCGTGGCCGTGAGCGACTACGCCTCCTTCGGCATCCGCGTAATTCGCGAGGCCGTAGCCGAGACGCATGCCATTGCGCGCGGAAAGTGGAGTTTGCGGATATTCCATGCGGGCGATGGTTTCCGGTTTGAGTAGAGGCTTGTCGCTGGCGACGCCGCGACGCAGAAAAAACTGCACCAGCTTGGCGAGTTCGCCGGGGGACGCTTTCATGTCACCGGCCGGCCGCAAATAAATTTCTTTGTATTTTATGGGCGTTGGAATTTGGCCGGAGTGAGCCTGATGGCCTTGCGAGAGAAGTGCCCGATTCGAATCGGTCAGATCAAAATCGCCGACGGTGATGCCGAGCGGCGCCAAAATCGTATGTCGAACGTAAGTGGTCCACGGTTCGCCGGAAATTTTTTCCACGAGATATCCGGCAAGGCCATAGCCGGGATTCGCGTAAGACATCCGCGTGCTGGGAGGCCAGCGAACAATCTGCGGCTCGGTGTATCGCTGTAAAACTTGAAGAATGGGAATGGTTGGCGATTCGGTGGTGTTGTAAACCTCGCGAAACATCATGTCGTCGAAGCAAGCGGTGTGTTCCAGAACATTCACTACGCGGACCGGGTTGGTGGACTCCCAGCGGTTTTGCACGGGGACTTCGGGTGCGACGTCTTTCAAGCTCGCCTGCAGATTGATGCGGCCGGCTTCTTCGAGTTTCAGCAACGCGAGTGCGACAAAAGTTTTGCTGATAGAGCCGACGCGGAATTCGGTTTCGCAGGTGACAACGCGATTGGCCGCTTTGTCGGCGGTGCCGATGCCGCCGCACCACACCACGGCGCCGTTGGAAACCAGCGCGACGCCTGCACCGGGAACCTTTTCCTTTTCCAACACGGACTTCATCGCGGATTGCAGTTCGGCGAGCGTCTGCGGATGAGGCAACTCATCTTTTTTCTCGGGTGGTTGCTGGGCCTGGGCGAGCGATGTAGATAAAAATAGTGCGAACGCGATCAATGGCCGGGCGGAGCACATATCGACGACCTCGTAGAATGAAAGTGCGAAGCGCACATTCTACAGGGCGGCCGGCGAAATCCAAACAGAATCTGAAGAGGCGTGAATCGACAAGGCAACAAACGAGGAGAACGCCCTGCGAAATTCGCGAGCGCAACGGAAACAGGCGGCACGCCGGCGTCAAAGTGAAATGTTCGGCGCCGGCGTGTGCCTCTTCTCGGAGGAGAAGAACGTTCACCACGCGTGGTGGAATTCGTGGCCAGGAGCCGCCTCGGACGGTGGCAGCGTCTTCGGCAAGGCCCGCGAGAAACACCAGATTTTTCAACCCGATCGACTTCTTGTACGGTGAGTCTCCTTGCCCGCGGCCGGAGCACCCTACGGTTATTGCAGCAGCCTGCCATCGGTTCGTACTGAAATTCAGACTAGCGAAAATGAACAAAGGTAATGTCATCGCTGGGTCTTTTGTTGGTAGAACATTTGTCCAATTTGAGTCTGGCGGTTGGCGATGGGACGAGAAATCGTGGTGACACGGCTAATTCGTGGCGTTGAGCGGAAAGTCGAAAATTGACGCTCAGCGAAGAGTCGCATAGGATGCGGAGCGCAGCATCTTGAAGCACCCAGGGGACTGTCCTCATGCCACCACGAGCTTGGTTGATGGTTGCCGGAATTCTGTTGATGGTCGCAGGAATCCCGGCGAGCGCGCAAAAAGTGGAAGAAAAGTCAGCAGACAAACCGGCAGAGAAACCGAAGGACGAAAAGAAGCCGGCAACGCCGGAAGAAAAGGTCGTACAGACCAAACACACGGTAAAAGTCGGTGGGCAGGAGATCAAATACACCGCAACCGCGGGAACGATTTTGCTGAAACTGGAAGACGGTACGCCGAAGGCCAGCGTGTTTTATGTGGCCTACACCAGAGACGATGTGAGCGATACGGCGAAGCGTCCGGTGACATTTACATTTAACGGGGGGCCGGGCGCAGCGTCGATCTGGCTGCACCTGGGTGCGCTGGGTCCGCGGCGTGTGGAAATGGGCGATGCGGGGGCGCTGCTTGCTCCGCCATACAAATTGGTGGACAACGAATATTCGCTGCTGGATGTCACGGATTTGGTATTCATCGATCCGGTGACGACAGGCTACAGTCGTGCAGTACCGGGCGAGCCAGACAAGCAATTTCACGGGGTGGAAGAAGACATCCATTCGGTCGGCGATTTTATCCGGCTGTATGCGACGCGAAACAGGAGATGGACTTCGCCGAAATTTTTGGCGGGCGAGAGCTACGGAACTACGCGCGCAGCGGGACTTTCGGGATATTTGCAGCAGCGCTACGGAATGTACTTAAACGGAATTATTTTGATTTCGTCGATCTTGAATTTTCAGACCGCGGAATTCGATACCGGCAACGACCTTCCGTACATTCTTTATTTACCGACCTACACCGCCATTGCGTGGTACCACAAGAAGCTGCCGGCGGATTTACAGGGCGACTTGCAGAAAGCAGTTCAGGAGTCGCGCAATTTTGCAGCGCATGAATATGCCGACGCGCTGATGGTAGGTGATGGTTTGCCTGCGGCGCGACGTACGGAGATTGCACAGAAACTTTCGCGGTTGACGGGACTTTCGGGGGAATACCTGGAGCGCAGCAATTTGCGGATTGAGATTCAGCGCTTCGACAAGGAGCTGTTGCGGGACCAGCGGCGGACCGTGGGTCGGTTGGATGGACGCTTCACCGGAATTGATGAGGATGCCGCGGGAGCGCGGCCGGAATATGACCCCAGCTTGGCGGCGATTGTGGGCCCGTACACCGCGACGTTTCATGATTACGTGCGCGGGGAGCTGAAGTTCGAGAGCGATTTGTTTTACGAATATTTGACCGGACGAGTGCGGCCATGGAATTACGAGCCGTACGAAAATCGCTATTTGAACGTGGCTGAAACACTGCGGGTAGCAATGACGCAGAATCCATTTTTGCGAGTGTTTGTGGGCAAGGGTTACTACGATTTGGCGACGCCATTTTATGCGGCGGAATATACATTCGATCATTTGAGCCTGGATGATTCGCTGCACAGCCATCTTTCCGGCGGCTATTACGAAGCGGGACACATGATGTATGTGCATCATCCGTCGCTGGTCAAACTAAAAGCGGATCTGTCGCAATTTATTGTGGCCAGCACGGATCCGAAAATCGCAAACGCCAAGAGCGCGACCAAGTGAAAAAGCTGCTCGCAACCGGCGCATGGATTGCGGTCGCGATTGGCGGTGCGATTGCGCTTGGAGAAATTGCGCTGTACCGCGGTGAAGCGATCAGCGCGACGTGGTTTGTGGTGGCGGCGGCGTGCTGCTACCTGGTGGCCTACCGGCTGTACTCGGCATTTATTTCCGCAAAAATTCTGGCGCTGGATGATTCGCGCGCGACTCCCGCAGAGCGCCTGGATGATGGCCGCGATTTTGTGCCGACAAATAAATGGGTGTTGTTCGGGCATCACTTCGCAGCAATTGCCGGGCCGGGGCCGCTGGTGGGGCCAACGCTGGCGGCACAATTCGGATATTTGCCAGGAACTTTATGGCTGATTGCGGGATGCGCTTTCGCCGGATGCGTGCAGGATTTCATCATTTTGTTCTGTTCGATTCGACGCGATGGAAAAACTTTGGGCGAAATGGCACGCGATGAAGTCAGTAAACGCGGTGGATTTATCGCGCAGCTGGCAGTGCTGGCGATCATGGTGATCTTGCTGGGCGTGGTGGCGCTGGTGATCGTCAACGCGCTGAAATCTTCGCCGTGGGCAACGTTCACGCTGGCGATGACTATTCCGATCGCGCTGCTGTTGGGAGTCTATCTGCGCTATTTTCGGCCGGGCCGAGTGCTGGAAGCATCGTGTATCGGAGTCGCTCTG
>Ga0157376_10003348_pt1 | contig 11024 bp, 11 predicted proteins | sample M45metaG_FD_121801 | JGI IMG/M metagenome (GOLD analysis project Ga0157376, IMG submission 121801) | Miscanthus rhizosphere microbial communities from Kellogg Biological Station, Michigan, USA - M4-5 metaG | ecosystem: Host-associated > Plants > Roots > Rhizosphere > Soil | place: USA: Michigan... | reverse complement strand
TGCACTGTCGAATGCGCTTGGATTGGCCGATGGCATGCGTAGTCTCATGCTTCGGGCGCGCCTTGATCTTCCGGTCGAGCAAATGACGCTTGCTCCCTACTACTTCTATGGGCGAGCGCGCGTTTCTGCTACGAGCTACGTCGCCCGCCCCACGAGCCACAGTTGGCGGGTGCCTCACACATATTCCATGTTTCCCGGGTCAACGACGCCAGTGGCTTGTCCCGAATGCTGCGCAGAGGATGCAGCCGCCAACGGTTTCTCATGGTGGCGCCGGGCTCACCAGATCAGGGGTGTCTCCGTTTGCCATAAGCACAATACGTTGCTGGTCAGAGGTTGCGCGCGATGCGGGTCGTGGGGCGCCCGGTCCTATCCCTACTACCTTCCATCGTTTGACTGCAACTGCGAATCGTTCATTCCCGACCCCGTGCTCGACGAATCGTGGTCGTCGTGCCCTCTTGCCTACAAGTTCGCTTGCGTCGCGGCGCAGATGCTCCAGGACGCGCAACCTTTGCCGCTAATGCGGGTTCGCGATGCGCTCCATGCCGAAGTGGTGAGTCGATACGGCGGGTGCGATCGCCGCTCCCTGAAACGCCTGGCTATGGATCTGATGGATGCTTTTGGGCATGGGTATTTGGTGCGAGGGAAAGGCCCCCAAGAGTTAGCCGTGCGGCGCTGGCTGGGTGAGTTGCTTGTCGAGAAAACACCATCTTCGTTCATAGAGCGATACGTGGTGCTCGCCGCGTATCTATTCGGTTCACTCGGAAATCTTCGCCAAGCCGAAGAAGGGGTGGGCGAGGTATCAAAAATGGGGCAGCGTTTCACGGAAAATGAGGGTGACACCAACGTTCGCATGGGAGAGTCGCCTGCTGATTTTCCGCCGCTGTGTGCACTCCCCAAGCCAGCGCCAAGTCGCCTGAGTTCGTCCATGGCTTTGCTGTGCGCCACGCTCGTGGCGACAAAGTTGACGCCACGCCAGCGAAGAAACATTCCTGTCCTTCAGCAGCTATATGCCGAAGGAGCTCCGATGATGGAGATCATGAAGATCACCTCGGTTCGAAATTTGGCGATCGTCAATGTCTTGGGCTCCGCCGGTGACGGTCGTCGTGCAAGGCGCTTGGCGAAGTTCTACGAAAGAAGAAACAAATATCGAGCGAATGCTGGGGGTGCGATTACGCGAGCAAAATACTTCCAGAATGGGGAGATCCGATGGCTTCGGGAACATGACGGGGAGTGGTTGTTCAACTTCCTGCAGGACAATGACGCTGCCATGCGAGAGGCAAAAAGTCGTCGCTCCAAGCCGCGCCGGGGGCGAGATGAGAATGACTTCGCAAAGGACGTGGAATGGAGTCAACGAATGCAACTGGAGGTCGAGGCGTTGAAGGACGCCCAGACCATCTACTGCAAGCGCGTAACACCCGGATATGTCATGCGACGGATCCCATTGAAGAATGTCCAAGAGCTACTCGGGGTGGGTGCCCGTTTGCCGATGACACGGGAAGTGCTGTTGGCGGCATGCGAAAGTGAAAAGGCCTATCTCTTTCGAAGGTTCGTTTGGTTCCTGGTACGCCTGTGGCGACCAGGCGAACGGATTCCTCGTGTCCAGCTGAGGCGCCATTGCCTCTTGTCAAGGGGCGAGATGAGTCAGTTTCTCTGGCTCGCGGGTCTTGAACATCGTTCCTAGCCGCGGTGTTGCTGTGAAGGAGCGTCCACGGAAATACCCTTCGTGCCGGTGATCTACAAGGCGATAGAGCGCGTTCAAGTGTTCAGTAGAAATCCGCTCTTCCCCCTCGATACCGCTCGTAGGCCTCGGCGCATTTTGCGTAGGTCGGCGGCCTGAATCGGAAGGAAGAGCCGCGTTGAATCTCAATCTGGACGCGATACCACGTGGCGAATACGGTCGCTGATAGATCCACGCTGGCGCGGGCGGCTTCATATTCTGGATCGCGCTTGGTCCCAATCGGTCGCGTCAAGGAACGGAGCGACCGAACGGCTTCATCGGCCTTGCGCGCGCTGGTGCGGGGTGCGTGCGCTGATGGCGTAGGTCGCGGCCCAGACGGTCTGTTCAAGGGCGCTCAGTTCGACCCACAGATAGACAGGACTGCATTTCTTTGATAGTGCCATGGAGGAATCCTCCCTTATGATCAGCCATCAGGTGTGGCCGTTCACCTGGCTACGTCCGAGGAAAACACAGCGGTGTATCAGAACTTAATGCGCCCATGCAGTTTCCCCGCCTATCAGACGTTGTCCAAAGCGGGTCAGCAGCGGGATTTGCTCGGGGCCAAGACCCGCGAGCTCATTGCGTTGGCGGTAGCAAGCCCGTTTTCATAAGACCGGGGCGGGCTTCGCGTGCTGCGGGACGGTCCGCAATTCGGGGCTCAGTGGGCGGCCTCAAGTGGCGTGAGCCCTTTGGCCCCATTGTGATGACCCTAAACTTCCTCAATGACCGTCATGTCTCCACCGAGGTCTTCGGTGGCATCAGAGCTGACGTAGAAACGCTCTAGAAATGCTGACGCAAATCGGTCCTTGGCGTTCGGCTCGGCTCCCCCACGCAGAGGATAGTTATAACGCTTTCCCAGGCTTCCGCAGAAGAGATCTGCCAGCTGGATAGGTACGAGTGCCTTGGAATCGACAGCTTGCACTAGAGACACATGGAGCTTGCCTTCGAAGCTCGCTGTTGAGGCGTTCTTCAGTTCATTCGTGAGATTGGCAACCGCGAGTTGGTCGCGAGAGACTTCTTCCGCGTCTTTGTAGACGCTGATCGAGCGAGGCAAAGGCGCACGGCCAGTTCTATCCATGTGCTCGATTCCTCGGATGATGACGTGTTTCAACATGTCGTCCAGGGCGCGCTGGATATCACTGTGCCCACGGCGTCGAATCATGATGGCGCGGAAACTTATAGTCGACGCGTATTTGTCGAGCAAGTCGAGAACGGCAAGGTAGTTATCAAGATTTTGGTCGCGTATGCGAGTGAAGTGCAGCTCATCCTTGAATCCTCGCTCCTTGCGAAGGTCATTCAGCGCCTCAGTGAACTCGTGCACGTCCATACCATCAAGAAACCAAACGGTCCCAATGATCAAGTGGTCTTCGTTCTTGCCAGTTTCATCGGAGTAAACGGTGATGGTCCTCAAGCCGGGTTGGTCCTCAACCTGGCGTGCTCTTTCCTCAGCGTCTTTGGAGATCCGCCGCCGCTTGATGTCGTCGGTTGCTTGGAACAGGCAGTATTCGTTCTGGATCTTGGCACGTGCCCGAGCGATGTCGGTCAACCGTGTTAGCTGATAGAGGTTTTCGAGCGCCACTGCGTTTGGGCCCGCAAGGAGCGCGCGATCGAACGTGCGCCAGTACGTAACCTGCAAGGTAACATCTGAGTTGCGCGCAGCAGGATAGCGATTCAATACCCAAGCAACTCGTGTTTGCACCGTGTTGTGGGATCCAGCTGCGATGCTCTCGATAAATCTCGCCCTTTCCTTGGCAAGCTTCTCTTCCTTTGTTAGCGGCTTCTTCGGCGCCAAATCTTCATCGCCATTGGGGACCCCACTGTGCTCCGTCATGTTTCGCCTCCGCGTCCGACCGGTACGGCCGACTCTCGGCCTTGATTTCGGGCGCATGCTGTCCAAGCAAGCTAAGCATACCGAGATAGCGGTCCGCGGTTATGGATCTCATCGGTCGCGACAGTGATCTTGGCCAATTGGAGCTAATCGGTATCGGATTATGTGCCATACGGAAAGAAGTCTCGTAACAGAGGTGAATCGGCCGTTCGGGCTATTGCCACGCCCGTGGGTTCTTCCAATATTCACCTCGCCATAAGTGCATTGAACGCGAAATGTGCCGCGTCTTGGGAAGGCATGCCCGCTGCGTCTCCCCAAAAATTGTGAGTCGTGACCGAATCAAGCCTGCGAATATCGTCTTCCGACGCTCGCGCCGGCTTTGAAGGAACGAAGAGCGAGGCAAGAAAGCCCCTATGAGCCTGCCCCGTCTGGGAGTCTGATTACTCGCCGCGTCCACCCGGCCGACAGCCTTATCCGCATCTTTTGCAATGCTTCTGATCGCACGTATCGCGCTCCGCTTGTATCGCAAAGCTCGAACTGTTTTGACCGTATGAGCCAAGTACGCCCCCTTTGACCGCTTGGCGCAACGCCACCAGCTTGGGGAAGAACCATGATGGGAAACGTATCATCGTCTGTGGTAAGGCTTGCAGCCGCGCTGATTGGCTTCTTTGGCTTCCTTTCGCCGCTGCCTGCCACCGCGACCTCGAAGGTCTGGGCTGAATCTCCTTTAGCCACGGTGCAATCGGGTATCAGAGAAGATGGTCGAAAGACTCGGGAGCAGCTCGTCACGATCGGGGTCATTGCACCGTCAACTCTCTTCCACCCTTACTTTAAGCATTGCAGTGAACAGGCGCTCGCATCCCTTGCGGTCCAGCTCAGGATCGATCTTCAGCGAGCGAGAGGATTGGACACGATCGTAAACGATTTGGGAGAAGCGGGTACTTCTGTCACCGAGGCAGCCATTACCCTACAGAAGGCCGATAGGACCGCGCAGATATCCAAAGTCGTAGATCACGCCATCGATCGGTTACGAGCAGGCATGATCACCTGCCTTGGCAATGACGCAGTGGAGATGAACCCACAAATATAATTGGCCTTTTCGTTCCGTGAATGCAGTGACGACGTCTCGATATGTAATTGGGTCGCTCGGTCCAAGATCACCCCTCCCAATTTCCCAGAAGTATTTGAGCGTCTGTATAGCTGGGCGACCGTATCGCAACCACGCGCCTTGAACGAGTGGATCGCCACATCTGAACATGGGCCCGTGGTGCCGGCAGATTCGGCACAATGGGAGAATTCAATTGTGTGGCCTAAGCCGCCGCCGGCCGACGTGGCGCTGGCCGATCTCGAGCGCCTCATAGCTCGTTCGAGGGAACGGAAGTCTGCCTCTATCAGCTACGTTGTGCCGGCTATCGTAGGCGTTCATAGAGAGACCGCCCTCAGGTTCATAGACCAACTCGCGCAACCCTTTACTGCAATGCAGCTGTTGCCTGCGGGGTCAGACACGCTAAAGCTCATCTCCGATGAACTGGGTCGCAGTCGCATTGTCGATTGTGCTCGGCTGTCAGGAAAATTTGGCGTAGATAGCATCGGACAATGCGCTGGATTCATCTTGAACGAGACGGAGGTATACGGCTGCATCAGTGGCCAGCATTGCCTTCCTGTTCTGCGTGACACGGCCTCGGCCGCTCTCCTCACTTTGCGTCAACCCATGGATCTGCAGAAATTGCTGAGTGACACGCAGCTTCCGCGTGTTGGCATCAGCATTCCCTATCCGGACTGGGTGAAGAAGGCGCAATCATGCCAGGCGAAAGAGACGGTGAGCGCAAGCACCGACTGTCTGATGAAAGAAACCATGGCAGCGGAAGACTATGCGATGGTCGAGTGCACCAAAGGGGCACAAGGACCCAAGAAGAACGAAATGCTTTTGCAATGTGCTGAGAATTTGGCGACTGGTCCGGCCAAGGCAATGGTCGGCTGCATTCGGGCCGGAGCCGGAGATCCGAGCTCAACCGCATACTGCGCCATTGAGGGAAGCATTCCCGCTCAGTTTAAACCAGCCATTCAATGCATCACCTCGCCGACAGCTCGTGCCGACGCAGCCACTTGCATCGGGCGCACCGTGCTGGGACCCCGTGGCGAACAGTTTCTCGATTGCTATCAATCCAACAGGAACTCCCCTCAAGCAGCAGTCGTTTGCGCCGTGGGCAAAGAGCTGCCGAAGGATGCTCAACTGGTCTGGTCCTGCGCTCAGACAGGTGGCGGCACTTGGCAGGGGATGGCCACTTGCATCGCGACTCAGAAGCTAGCGCTGACGGGCGAGGTCGGCCGAATTGTGGCCTGCGGACTGTCAAGCGGTGGAACCGTGGTCGGTACAGCGGCTTGCGCTGCAGGTTCAAACCTTCGTCCGGAGCAAGCAATCGTCCTGCAATGTGCAGCTACGGCTAGCACGGGCCCTGGCTTTCTAGTCTGCACAGGAGGCCTTTTGACTTTCAACGAATACATAAAGTGTAGAAAGAGTCGGATCGGAAAGGACAACTGCTTTGGGGAAAACAATGAGATTCGCCGTTTTGTCAGGGCTCTCGGGCTACCCGACATTGGGCCCAACTCCTTAGCTGCACAGGTGGGCAACGTCTACCTGGACATCATCAATATTCAAGTCGCCTATCTGGAAGGAGTTGCCAAGGGTGGCAAAGTGGTTGTTAGGGAGGTTGTGAGGGTATTCGTACAGGCCGGCAAAGTAGCAAAGGACGCCGTGAATGACGGCATTAGAGCGGGAAAAAAGGTGATCAGATGCTTACGGACACTCAAGTGCTGATTTCTCGCACATCAAGACTATGTTGGTGGGTTGGTGCGCTATCGATGGGCTTGAGCTTGTCGCCACCCCTGTGGGCACAGGAAACAAAAACTCCTGAAGAGAATACTGCTCTTGAACAAGACAAGAGGCCAACGCCGGAGGAGATAGCTGAACTGTCTGAAGGCGAAGCGGACGTTCGGTCACATATCGACACCTGCCTGACAGATCCGGAGCAGCGGGCTTACTTCCTTCAACTCAGTCAGCGATACGTGGCATTTCTTCACGGCGATGTACGCGTTGCCAAGATCGAAACTAAGGCGCCAGCACCAGTCAAAAAGGATCTCGAGGTTTATTGTGCGAAAACAGACGAGTTCTTGGCGCAGCTCCGGGAACGAGATCACGTCATTAGAAACTCCATCCCCACGAATCCACCAAAGGAACCGGTCCCGGCCAGCAAACTACCTGCCTCGTCTGCGACATCCAAGGAGCCTCTATGAAGACGTCGACCTTCGTCCTCCTTCTTCTCTTCCTCTCGTTCCCTATGAAGTCATTTGCAGACTGCGATTCGCTCATCAACGCAGATGGCGGTCCCCCAACGGATCAAAGCAAGACGAATATTCGAAAGGGTCCGGGCGAGTTCGGCGCTGCGCGTGATTGGAGCGGCGTGGGTAAAACGCACACTGGTGTGGACATCGTGATGAATCAATCCAGCGAAGACCCAGCGGCCTACGAAGTAAGGTCCGTCGCGGACGGAAAAATTGCCTACGTTAGAGACAACGGAGCCTATGGCAACGTGGTCATTGTCGACCACGGAGATGGTTGTTACTCGCTATATGCGCATCTCGCCAACAAACCATTTACACCCATATCTGCCGGTGGGGACGCCTTTGTGAAGATGGGGCAAACCATCGCCAAGGGCGACAGGTTGGGCTATATGCGAAACCTTGTCGGCGATACTGATGCGAGCGGAAATGCCGCGAAGTTAGGTGATCCAACGGCGCGAACGCAGACCCACTTTTCTTTGTTCACAGCCCCTCCCGGTCGATCGAGCAGTGCCGCCATCATCGGTCCTATTCTCCAAAGTAAGGACAACTACGTTGATCCCACTCCGCTTCTCACTCGCTTGGGTTATACGAGTCAATGAAGTCGACGCAATTTGCTAGAGGCCGATTGCGTTCACCTACGACCTGCGTGCTAACTCTCATAGTGGAGTGGCGGCTCGGTGCTTTTGCCTCGGACTTTTGTCCGACGACAATTGCGGATCTGTGGAGAAGCCACCGAAATATAGGTCGAGGAAGCCGGCTTCGATTGGGGCTGAAGAGCACTACGGGGCGGGCGCCCCGTGGAAGGTCAGCATACTTTCGAGCCTATCCACGACCCACTCCTGCTCGTGAGTTGGTGCGCCATCGAGAATGACGTCAGCTTCGCCTGCAAAGGCAGGCCAGAAGTCTGCAGGATCAGGATGGGCATCGAGAAGTCCAGGGAGGCAGGCCTCGAGGCGGTTCAGGGCCTTCTGGAGTTGGGCGCGAGGACCCATGGGGGAAACTTATCCCGCATCTTCCTCACGGCTTGAGACCGGCAGTCCTCAGCGATAGCGCCGACGCGTTGGCCGACGCGTCACTTGTGCGCATCGAAACTCGCGCCCGAGAGCGTCCCCTTTCAGGGCGGGCAGTGGTGGCGGATAGAAGCCTACGGCGTTCCTGGGCGGCGCCAGCCGGTCCACGCGGCTCTCCAGATACTTTCCCACTTGGGTAATGACCCACTCGAGCCGCGGTCCTTCGTACGGCCCCGGATTTCTCGCACCACGTTCAAAGCGAAATGCCCAGCCACGTGGAGTGCGCCAAATGATGGCCAGCGTGACCCCATTCGGGCTATTGGCGAACACGATGCTGCCATCGGCAGGCGGTGGTAGAAACCAAGTAAGCATGTCTGCACCGTACGCCAGCGAAGTCTCAGCGTCTGAGCTGACTTCGCCACGGGCGGCGCGACCGCCAACCGGACATGCGCTTCGTGGCGCCATCGATTCAAAGGCTGCTTTGGATCGGGACCGACGTTACCGCCTCCGGCGCCGCGTAGTTCGAGCACAGTCGCCAAACGACAGTCGTCTTATGTATTGGTGCGGTGACAGGTTCCATGCTGGCGCAGAGGTCGGGTCTTTGGGCGACTTCTCCATTGGGATGGCCCCCCGGATTTGCGACATTCACCAGCCTCGCTGTCAGGCCCGCTCGAGGTTCTTGAGAGGGTGCCGCGGTAGCGTTTTGTAGTCTGAATCGCATCAACCCCGATTTATCTCCGCATTTCTGACTTAACCTCGCGCCGGAAGGTCTGACAATGGACACGGCAGGATGTAAATGGCCTGGGCGGCACCGTCCGGTGGCCATTGGCATCTGCATGTAGAGGTCTGCCGGATAACCGGCACTGCAAGGCCTCCCGGCACAGACAACGTTTGGAGATCAACGCGGTGGTTCATTCAACAGAGCTTGCAGCAGGAACCGGATTTACCTTTGAAACGAAAGTTGTGGCCTATTACCTGGGCCAACTGCTGGTCGAAGGCCAGTGCCTGGGTCACGATCAACACGTCGTTCGCCGGGTAGCTGTTCAGCAAGTTACCTTTGGCGACCCCTTAGACGATCTCATCCTCGAGCTCGGGGACGAGGGAAACCCGTTGGCTCGGCTCAGCCTTCAGGTCAAGAGCTCGCTGACCATCAGTGACGCCCCCAGCAATACCGACTTTCGCGAAGTAGTGCGCGCCTGTTGGGCAACCCTTCAAGACAATAACTTTCGAAAGGACGTTGATCGGTACGGCGTCGCGGTCGGCAGCGTTGCACGTACCAAGATGCGCGAGTTGACGTCACTTTGCGAGATGGCGCGCGAGAGCCAACAAGAGGAGCACTTTTTCAAGCGGTTTACGGCTGGTGGGCAAGCTAGTCAAGGCGTTCTCGCGATGAAGCACATCATTCAAAGATTGCTCGACGAGACGATCGGGCGATCTTGTGAGGGGGACGAGATCTATCTTTTCCTTCGACACTTTGTGCTTATCGAGTTTCAATTCCTCCATGAGGGCGCTAGCGACAGAGCCCATGCTATTACCGTGCTTCGGACGCATCTGCCTGAGGCCCAACGTAACCATGCTCCCTATATCTGGTCCCGTTTGCTTGAAATAGCGGCAAATTCAGCGGGCAGAGCTGGGCAATTCACGCGCAGGCGTGTTCATCGTGACGTTTCCAGCGCCGTAAAGCTGCCGAAAATCGGAAGGCGACTTGGGTGGATGACGATGACTGCCGCCGCCGTTTGTGTCATAGGCCTGGCATGCTTTGTCGGGTGGAAGTTGACCTACATCGCACAACCGATCCCTACTACTTCCACCATCTCTGCGAAAGCTTTCGATCTCGGCAGTCAACGTCACGGAGAATTTCTTGATCTACTGTCTGTGCGCCAAGACACGCCCATGGACTCAATTCGAGTGGGCTGCCTGGCTTCGAACGAAGACGCCTGCAAAGCAGCTGGAAAGTTCATTGTGCTGCTCAGCGAGGCGGGTTGGAATGTTGTGGGAAATCAGGTCTACCCCATGGCCGCCGCAATTCCAACAGAGGGGGTAACCATCGCGTCCCGGTCCGATGACATAGCAGGGTTGGCGTCCCCTCCGCCTCATCTGGGCCGCTGGTCTTCGGTAAGCACGGATCAACTTTTGATCACAATGGCTTTTAGGTACATGGATGTACCGCTCCATGCCTCCACCGATCCTGGTCTTCCAGATGGAACGATAGGAGTCTACTTTGGCTATAACGCCGAGGTAGATCAAGGCGTTAGCGCAAAGAAGAAGCTGTTGCTTCGCCCAATTTTGTCGTATGTCAAATGGAGTGTCGCGGTGGAAAATCAGTGCTTGCATGGAGGCCGATTCGCCTGCGAGGCGAGTGTTACATCTTGGGAGGACACTGTAGGGCACTACCTAGATAGAAGCCCCTTTGACCCCCGGAAGATTCGTATGTGGAACGAGCAGAAGAGCGCTGCCGAAGCGTTCGATGTGTCGGCGATACAAAAACAGAGAACCATTCTTTTCGAACTGTTTTTTGAGACTTTCGGTCCTAAGGCGACGAATACGGCGAATCGGCAAACGACCACATGACGGGGGTTCATAGCGCGCCATTACTGCTCGGCAGATTGACAAGGCGCCGCGGAAAACTTTTGATTATGTGGGGCCAATGAGGGAAGGGACGCGTGGCAAGAAAGAAGCACTACGAGGGGCGATTGAGCGTTGGTCGTGCTTTCGGCCCCGACCAGGTTGCCACCACCATCGGCGCGACCCAGTCGGCCGCATTGAGCCCTGTCGACAGGTGGTCCGCTCGCGCTGCCTCCTGGGCCCAGGTGGCGACGCTGGCCGTGGTCATTGTTGGGTACGTCTATACCGTCATCCCAGTATTTCAGAAAGAACGCCTGGAAGAAGAGGTCGCTAAGCTTGAAAACCAGCGAGACAGAACGGAAGTCGAGACTAAACGGGCGCAAGAAGTAGCCGAGAAGCTTGAGCAAAATATCGCTCATTTGCGGCGCGAGGAATCTACGCTCAGTCAGGAGAACCGAGCGCTGTTGGAAGAGAAGTCTCAGCTTATAGAAGCGCGCGACTATGCGGTAAGCCAGCGAGACAAAGCTCTTATTTCAGTTCAAACGACCAACGCGCAAAGAGA
>Ga0157376_10003347_pt1 | contig 11025 bp, 16 predicted proteins | sample M45metaG_FD_121801 | JGI IMG/M metagenome (GOLD analysis project Ga0157376, IMG submission 121801) | Miscanthus rhizosphere microbial communities from Kellogg Biological Station, Michigan, USA - M4-5 metaG | ecosystem: Host-associated > Plants > Roots > Rhizosphere > Soil | place: USA: Michigan... | reverse complement strand
ATTGATTCCGAACGGGGACGGTAACAACCGCAATGAGACTCTTCGCAATATTGCTGAGGATGCCCGCGTCGCACTCCATTTTCTAATTCCTGGTTGCGGAGAAAGCTTACGTATTAAGGGGCGGGCGAGCATTTCCACCGCTGAAACTCTAACCGACCATTTTAAAATAGGCGAAAACAGGCCTCGCACTGTCATCATAGTCAAAATCGACCGCGTCTACTTTCATTGTGCAAAATCCATTAACCGCGCCAAGTTGTGGGATTCATCGACCCATGTTGACCGCAAAACTTTACCCAGTGTGAATACGATGCTTGCGGCAGTCCAATGGCAACGTTGCTTTGGAGGCCTGGCGGTCCCTTAGGAGCAAGGTTATTGCACTGGAGAACCGCTTTGGGTCAAAAAGCAGGCATTTGCAGTGCACCCACGTATGTCCGCTAAGTGCCAATAGCGGACATCGGCCATTACCGCAACGAGATGACCAGCCTGTTAAGTTCGGCGGCAACATCAGCCCGATCTGGAGGCCCACAGCGCCAGCACCGCGCCGTTCTGTTGGTTAGCACCTCCGCCTGGGCCTTGGGGCGTGATCAGATTGTTACGAGTCTGACATGGCATGATGCGGAAAATTTTTCACCGCCGCTTTTTTTCCAGCTCGGCCAGGGCGCGCTCAAAGACTTTCTGCGTACGTTCGAGGACCGCCAGTAGCTCCTGCGCGGCCTTGGTGTCGCGACCTTCCGCTTTATGCCTGTCGACCATCTGCCTCTGATGGACGATAATCAGGTGGCCTGCGTCGACATGGCGTCGGGCGAGAGCGAGGCGTTCGTCTACGGTAGGCACAGCTATCATCACAACATACCAGCGATATAGGCCGCGAGAGTGCGACCGCAAACATTTCCGCAATTGCGGATGATCCCTCATCCGTGTTGCGAACTCTGCGATAACCGATATGTGGCTCATTTGCATCGAGCCCGAGAAGGCCGGTCACGATAGGCGCACCTTTGAGTGCCCAAGGTGCCAGCCCCTGACCGTCAAGGTGGTCAGGTATCGCGAGCAAAACGAATAGGCATTGACGCGCGCGACGTTGTTTTCCCGACCGCGGAGCCCTACCGGTCAACGAGAGCAACGTGGTTGGTAGGGCCAAGGCGTTCACCGTCGCCTTGGCCCTTTCTTGATATCCGCTTCAGGTGCGATCCCGCGGGGGATCGCAATACGTGCCGGTGTCATCGACCTTCTTCGATTGATCGGCAAGTCGCACGTAGGTGGCGGCCAAAATTTCCCATTGCGCTCTTAACAGGGCGTTTTGTTCTTCGCATCCGCGCTGCCGAGTGCTTTTGGCTAAATGCTTATATTCGTCCTCCCTATGCATACTGATCTCCTTCTAAACGGGTCTTGTGAGGCCAACACAGGAACCTTCTGTGCGTTCCGATGAGATATTTCCTTATTACTGGAACCGCACTCAAAACGTCTTCACGCCGCCACAGGATATCGCAAAAGGCAGAAATTCTCAGTGCGGCGACCGTGATGGCTGCTTTGTGCCAGTAGCGAACATCACAGTGACATGGATCGTCGATGCAGTTCCGGGAGGGAACCGCTCCGCCATATTCCTCTCGAACTCAAATGGAAGTGTAAACTTTAGCGCGCAGCGTTGTTGATAACGCGCATAAATAGGGTGTGGCCTTTTGTTGAGTGCCACGAGTTTGTAGATAGGAGTCGAGCAAGCTCATTGGCCGACTCCTTTTTATTGAAATCTTCAGTTCGTGTGTATGCCGCGCCAACCACTCAAAAGGTGTTGCATGCGAAAAGATCAAACACTTCCCCAGCAACGAATCATAGGTCGTCCGTTCTGTGAATTCTGCAAGTCACAGATGTGGCTCACCTGCATTGAGCCGGATGAGCCTGATCACGACAAACGAACTTTTGAATGCCCGGTATGCCCGAACGTCACAGTAAGGATTGTAAAGTATCGGTCGGGAGCAAAGCCACAGCACATCGGCGTGAAATACGCCTAGATTTTTCAGCGACTGATGCTCGAGTCCGCTTTGGGTCAAAAGCGGACATGTGCAGTGCACCCACGCATGTCCGCTAAGTGCCAATAGCGGACATCGGGAAACATCGGGCGCTACGAAAAGAATGGGCCCCAAGTCCGGTTCTCGTACTACGGGCCGCGGAGCGCAATCAAAATGCCAACTACGAGGTACAGGCCTAGGAACGCTCCAAGTTCGCGTCATACGGTTTGGAAGAATCGAAACGAGGTCCGGGAAAACCCGAGCCGCCGATAGAACTGGTGCGCATCAACGCGCCCCTCGGCGCTGGTGAGCTCGAGGCCCGAGCAATGATGCTCGCGCGCGAAGTCGATCGCCGCCGTGAGCAGCTTCTGACCAAGACCATGGCCGCGATGCTGAGATGAAACGACCAGACTTGTGATCCTGCAAATCGTTGAGCCCGTGGGAAAATAGAAAACCAGCTCGGCACTGATCAGGCCGACTACTTCTGCTGCCACCTCCGCGACGAGACAGTAACTGGGCGCGCTACGCAGGGAACGAACGAGGCGGTCTCGCGCGTCTGCCTCGGTCGACGGGTAACCGAGTTCGGTTAACAGCGAAGCTGCGTGTTTTGCATCGGCCTCTGTAGCAGGCCTGAGTATGGCCTTCATGTCGTCTCTCTCCCAGACGATTGGCGACAAGCCGCCCAGTCGGGCCGGTTTTCGCAACTAAGGATGTCCGCTTTGGGTCAAAAGCGGACATGTGCAGTGCACCCACGCATGTCCGCTTTGTGCCAATAGCGGACATTGTTTGCCCCGGTAGGGGCGCAATTGGTCACTAATAGCTGATGCCGGAAAGTATCGGCGCCTGCGGCCCACCAAGGAGTCGGTATTGCCTCCTCTATGATTTCGAATTTGGTCCGCGATATCGTGCGTAAAGTCTTCATTTGCGTCCTGATGGTCGCCGGTGCCAGTTTTCCGGCCTTTGCTACGGAATGCCCCGGCAATCCTGACGCGCTAGGCACAAGCCGTGTGCTTGCCATCAGCCCGGACAAATTCAGCCATGTCGGCACCATGCAATACAAAGACACCCTGCCGCTCAACGACCATGAGGTCGTGCTCACCTTCGACGACAGCCCACTCCCGCCTTACACTGACATCATTCTCGGGATTCTGGCGTCGCAGTGTGTGCAGGCCAATTATTTTTTAATTGGCCAGATGGCGCATGCTTACCCGTATCTGGTGCGACGCATCTACAATGCAGGCCATTCGGTTGGCACGCATACTTTGGATCATCCACTTGTCTTAAAACGATTGCCGCTGTCACAAGTGGCGCGCGAGGTTGATGGCGGCATTGCAGCTGTTCAGCCAGCGATCGGTGACCCGAAGGCGGTCGCGCCTTTTTCAGAATTCCCGGCCTATCACGTTCCGACGCCATCGACAGCTTTCTCGCAACACACTCGCTGGTTACCTGGAGCGCTGATGCCGTAGCGGACGACTGGTTCCGGAGAATCACTCCACAACAGATCGTGCAACGCGCCATGCAGCGGCTCAACGACAGAGGCCGCGGCATTCTGTTGCTGCATGACATCCACCCGGCAACGGCGCTGGCGCTACCGAGCCTGCTTAAGGAACTCAAGGAGCAAGGCTATAAGGTCGTGCATGTGGTACCAGTGGGTGACATGCCAAAATCGGTGCCTGAATTACCCGCTCCTGCCGCCACTGCCAACGGCGCTTGGCCGCGCGTACTCCATACCAGTGCAACGAGCGGCAGGAATGCGATAACGATTTCGCACCGGCTCAAGAAACGCGCTGTCAGTAAAATTCATTAGAACAGGGCTGACCAAGATGCCGCGTCGTATGTCCTGACATCGATCAAGGCGAGAATGTGAAAGTGTATTGAAACACTATTGGTCGAAACGCGTTGGTTCGTTCAGTGGTGGTGAGCCATGGCGATCGGTCGTCGTTCGCTAATAAAATTAGCTGGCGTGGTCCCGATAATGTCGGCTGCGCCACGTTTTGCGTGGGCGGCCGATGACAAGGCCGACTATGTACTGCATCGCGACAGGCCTTATAGAATTGGCTCCCGAGCACATCGTCTCCACAACGCTGTACAACAATCAATTTCCGGGACCGCTCCTACGCTTCAAGCAAGGGCAACGCGTTGTGATCGAGGTGCACAACGACACGGACACACCCGAACTCGTGCATTGGCACGGGCAAACAATACCAAGCGAGGTCGATGGTGCAGCCGAGGAAGGCTCGCCCTATGTTCCCGCGCACGGCATGAGCCGCATCGCGTTCGTCCCCGGACCGTCGGGTTTCCGTTTTTACCACACGCATGTCGTTGCGGGTGCCGATCTCAATCGCGGGACCTATTCCGGCCAATTCGGACCGGTCTACATCGAGCCAAAAGATAATCCTGGAGCGTACGATCGCGAGGTCTTTCTCATTCTCAAGGAGTTCAACCCGTCATTCAGTCGCGGCGGCGATATGGCGAGCGATGCGCTTGTTGGAACGCCAATCAAGGCGCTGCAGCGGATGGGAAGCGCGGCCGATGAGGAGGCAAAGGATAAAACTAAGGGTTACGAAGTCAGCTATGAGCTATTCAGCATCAATGGCCGAATGCTCGGACATGGCGATCCGATCCGCGTCAAGGTGGGAGAGCGCGTGCTCTTCCATGTTCTCAACGCAAGCGCGACAGAGATTCGCAGTCTCGCGCTGCCCGGCCACGTTTTTCGCGTGGTCGCGCTGGACGGCAATCCCGTCCCGACCCCGGCGAACGTGCCCGTTCTCTGGTTAGGAACTGCCGAGCGCATCTCTGCGATTGTCGAGATGAGGCATCCCGGCGTCTGGATCATGGGCGATCTCGCCGATGACGACCGCGGTCATGGCATGGGCGTCGTAGTTGAGTACGACGGCAAAAATGGCAAACCGCAATGGCTGAAGCCGAAGCCGTTTCACTGGGATTATACGCAATTTGGCAAGCGGGATATTGCGACGACGGCCCCTGATGAGACGATCGAGACGACCATCGTCAAGCACAACGCCGCCGAACACGGGTTTAATCGTTGGACTCTTAACGGGGAGACGTTTTCTATGGAGACCATGACCCCGATGTTCACTCTCCATCGGGGCAAGCGCTACCGTCTAAAATTTCGCAATGCCAGCGACGATATCCACCCGCTCCATCTTCACCGACATAGTTTCGAACTCACGAGCGTCGCGGGAAGACCAACGTCCGGCGTCATCAAGGACGTCGTAATGCTCGGTGGATACCAAGAAGTAGAGATCGATTTGGTGGCCGACAATCCGGGCGACACACTGTTTCACTGTCACCAGCAGCTGCACATGGATTTCGGGTTCATGGCGCTCTTTAAATACGCCTGATGCGAGCCCGTGTAATCCTGGCTTTTGATCAGATAGATAGGGACGACCGCAGCACGGCCGATGTCCGCTTTGGGTCAAAAGCAGACATGTGCAGGGTACAAGGGGATGTCCGCTAAGTGCCAATAGCGGACATTGCACGGCTTATTCGATGACATCGTCGGCGCGACCCAGCAACGACAGGGGCACGTCTAGACCAAGGGCTTTCGCAGTCTTGCGGTTGATTACAAGTTCATATTTCGTTGGCGCTTGCACTGGCAGATCCCCGGGTTTCTCACCTTTGAGAATGCGATCAACGTAACCCGCAGCCGTACGAAATGACTCGCTCTGATCGAAACCATAGGACATCAGACCACCCAGTTCTGGGAAAAACCGCCATGGATAAACAGTGGGCAAACGATACCGCGAAGCGAGCGCAACAATTTCTTGGCGGTACACGTTCAAAAAGCCATCTGGCATGACAACGAGGCCACCATCGGGACTTTGCGCTTCGGTGGCAAAAACGGTTTCAAGGTCGGCTTCAACGTCCACCCGTGCGGCAACCGGCTGCACCCCAAGAGATTTGGCCGCATTATCGAATGGACGCAGCCAGTAATTGGCAAACGGTGCGGTTTTTGGATTGAACAGCAATCCGGCTCGTTTGATATTCGGGGCAATTTCCTTCAGAAGCTCGAGCCATTTACCGCTGGTTGTCGGCTCCATAATTGTGAAGCCGGTTGCATTGCCTCCAGGCCGCGATAGGGTTTTCACAAAGCCGCTACCGACAGGATCAGTGACGATGAGAAAGACGACGGGAACGTTCCGCGTTTGCTCGAGCATCGTTGCGGTCGGGGGAGTATTTTGCGAAAGGACGACGTCGGGCTTGAGCGCGAGAATTTCCTGAGCTGAGCGCCGTCTCACCTCCGCATCGTCAAGTGCTCCCCAACGCGTATCAATTTGGATATTGCGACCCTCAAGCCACCCCAACTTCTGCAATCCTTGCCGAAAGGCTTCCAGATATTCCTGAAACTCAGGATCTTCTTCTTTATGCGCCATCAAGACGCCAATTTTGCGTAACTTCTGAGACTGCTGAGCGTGCGCCATTGTCGGCAAAACGACGGCGGATCCGGCAACTATTTTTATGAATTCGCGTCGCCTCATTGTGGTGTGCCCTAAGGCTCAGACCGGCGGATCGTAACAAGCCAGCCCCAGGGACTGGAAGGGGGCGGCCTATGTCTGCTTTGTGTCATTAGCGGACATTTTGCTATGCAATCGCCATGTCGGCTTTACCCCCAAAAGCGGACATGTGCGGTGCAAATGGGGATGTCCGCTAAGTGCCAATAGCGGACGCGCCAGCCGAACAGACCCAATGCTTGCTCGGAAACGCAGCGAGTGGGACCGCGAGCCATGATCCTCAAACTGGCGTTAGCAACGGCGACTGATGCAGGCGCAATTGCATGTCGCTGTCCTGCATGGACGCGCTCCGCAATGGGGGATAGATGCGGTGCAGTTCGGTCGGGTCGATCTGCCATTCGCCGTTCTCGTCCTTAGCAACTGAAATCTTTCCGGCTTTGATCGCCCGCAGAATTGCGGTCTTATTCCGGCCGATAGCCGCGGCGGCTGTTGCGATGGTGTACATGGGAGTTGCCTACCGTTTCAGTGAGCAGATAGGGTGCAACCGCGCTGGTTAAAAAAACGTGATTAGACCAACGCATCAGAAAGTCCGCCTCGCGGCGGCCTCTCCGAAGTTCTATCGGGTGTATTGATCAGGTTGCGATTGCAGCAGATGCCTTCCGCTTTCTGCCCCAGTCGAGCAGACCTGATTCGCCGATTGTCAATCATTCGACCGGCTCCTCAAATTGCGCACACCATTTTGGTCTGAAACGTGATGCCACCTTCGGAGCGCAATTGATTTTGCATGATTGCGTCTCACATGGCAGCTTGCCACTGCTGCTCACAGTCGCGTCAGGCGCTGCTGCGGCTCTTGCGGCCGGGGAAGACAACGAGGGAGCGGCAGGTGTCGGGGCGGTCAGCGGGGCGACACCGACGGATTGCGGCTCATTTTTCGATAGGTTTCCTGTTGCGCATCCTCCGAGCGCCAAAATAAGCAAAGCCGCCGTCGGTCGCATGATCTTAATCCGATAAGTTAGTATTGAGGCGATGGCCCGGATCGCGAACGCAAGCGGTAAAGCATGCCTCGTTGTTTAGCTGGCACGGACGTTCCAAGTTCCAACGACGCTTCAACGTCGCAGAAGGGTTCTAGTTCGGTAGCCGCGATGGCCCGAGCGCTTCTCAAGCGGCAGGCCCGCCCGCGGTCATTATGACAGTCAACTGCTGATCTGAGCGTGAGCAAGGTCACTGCGGCATCCTCGACCGGTGACGCACGACGCGAGGGCTAACGCGTGAAAATGCGAAAGCGGCGCAGACGACGACAGCAGATATTACTCTAGCTTCATTCTCGCGTCGCAATCGCTCGGCGCGCCACAGCCAGATACCGTTTGCGACACCCTGCCGCGCTGACGATGTTACCTCAATGCATCACACGCGCTTTTTTCGAACTTATGTGATGGCCAGCACAACGAATCAAACTGCTGCCGTATTTTACCGGTGGCTGTGGAAACGGAAGGGGATTAGCAATGCTGGCTGAGAAGCAAGATTTAGCTCCGCTGCTCGCGCTATTGAAAATGGCAGCGGACCAATGGCCGAGTGCTGAAATCGGCGAAGTCTCCCAGATTGAAATGTTCCGTCGTGATCAAGCCTTGCTCAAAATGTGGCCTGAAGCCTGTCGACGCGTTGGCGTTGAGGCGCGCGAATTTCCGCGCGCGGTAATTAGACGCTGGCAACATGAAATGGGCAGGGGTCGGCCAAACTGAAGCGCTAAAAATCCGCCGCACTGAGGCGCTAAAAAAAACTGCCCCGGCACTGTGTGCCGGGGCATCTACGCAACTAATGTGATCTGGATCGTCCAGCGCCGAACCGGAAAAGACTCCAAACCACGAATCGACCATAGCGGTAACAGGTGAAGGATCAGAAGCAACTTAGTACCGCTACGGTAATATGCTGGTCCATGTGATCATGTCGCTACAGCGTCATTGATCCGTCGCACGCGGTTGGTCAGCAGAGGACGCCATGCGCGATTATCGATATTCTCAAATCTACCGTCTCTGCAATCAATGGCGCGCGCGATCGAGGAATCATGCCAAAGCTGGATGGCATCCTAAAAACTGCGATCCACACCGAGGACATGGCGCGTTCCCGAGCTTTCTACGAAGGCGTGCTCGGGCTGGAACCGATCTATAGCGACAACCGGCTGTCTGCCTATGAGGTGGCCGGCCGCGACGCCGTCGGCAAGGATGAACTTGATCGTTGGGAGGCGCACCTCGCTTCACGCGGCGTCGCCATCGAAGGGCGTAATGATTGGTCGCGCGGTGGCCGCAGCATTTATTTCCGCGACCCAGACGGGCACCTTTTGGAACTCGCAACGTCCGGATTGTGGTCAGTGTATTAGGTACTGCAAACCCCGTGTCACTAGGCCGAGTTTTCGGCTTTATTCACCGGCTCATCTGGCATCAAGCGTGAGATGACGCGGCAGTAGAATTGCGCCAAGATCACCTTGGTGGGCGGCAATCAACAAAGCCTTGGGGGTCTTATGATCACCCCACACCCGCAGCCTGCTTCTCGAACCCGCCCGCCGCGTATCCTCGTTGTGGAAGATGAGCCTGTCATGGCGCGCATGATTGCGGAACTCGTCCGGGAGTTTGGTTACGAGGTTTCCAGCGTTGCGCGCACCGCCGCTATGGCGCGTCTGCAAATTGCGATGCGTAATTTCGATTGCGTGCTTTTGGACATCAACCTCGAAGGCGAATCCCACCCCGAAATCTCAGACGTTTTGCTCGAAGCCGGTGTCCCATTCGCCTTCGTGACAGGATACGACTACGTTCTCGAATCTCGTCATGAGGATGTACCTTTGTTAGAGAAACCGTTTCGGACTGTTCAACTCCGTGCCCTGTTGGAGAAGCTGGTCGGTTCGGGATCATCGACTGGCGAAGGCGCTCAGACCCCCTAGGCATCGTGCATCGCAATTCTCTTGAACGATGATTTTGAATTTCTCATAAAAAGCGATGATCTGGCCATTCAAGCGCGATCCATTAGAGAGTGACGCCGACTTGCTGGTTGGAGCGGTAAATAACTTTGACGAATTCGCATTCATTTCCCATGACGAACGCGGTCTGCGGTATTGGAAAAGTCAAAAATCCGAGGGCACCGGCAGCAACCTGGAAGGGAGTTAGATACTACAGAGGGCAAGCTGATGCCGTGGACTGCCGAAGACGCCGAACGCCATACTAAGAAAGCGGATAACGCTAAACGTCAGCGCATGTGGGCCGAGATCGCCAATTCGGTGCTGGCTGAAACCAGAGACGAAGGACGCGCCATCCGTGAGGCCAACGCAATGGTCGGGAAAGATCACGAGAATTCCGCGTGATCGCCCTAGAATTCGTTTGCCTTGCGCGTATCCGGCCCCGCCCCTAATTGACACGCGCCATCGCTCTAGAGTTCGACGGCACCATGATCCTGCCACCGACGATCTTGTGAATATTGCGCTCTATGACGTGGCCCAAGTTCTCCAAGATTTATAGTTCCACCGTGCGATTTAATGGTTTCTTTCCTCGGTGATTAACTGACTAAGGATGATAGTCGGGTAAAGCCGAAGGAATACGGGCTGCGCCCCCTCTCCAATTCGCCCCCCGAGGGATCACAGTCTGGTTGGTGGGGGTCGCATGACTTTGCATGTGGATCATGCGGTCCCCACTTTATTACGGCGTCTGATCATCCTATATCATCGGGATGTTGTCGCGTTCGCGTAGTCCACGCGGCAGGCCTGCTAATGCGCCCGCCGCTTTCATCCCAGTCACACAGCGCCCGCCGCGTGGTGACGGCTGGGCGCATGAACTCAAGCACGATGCTATCGGTTGCAAATTCACGTGCGCGACGGTCGCGTACGGCTCTACACGATGGGCTGGTCGCAGCGTTATCCCCTCATCAGTGACGCCGACGAAAAAGTTTTAGTGCGGGCGCAAAAAGAAAGACCTTTCACGGCGGGCTCTCTGAAATTCAGTTGGGCGTTTTCGATTAAGCGGGCGCTTCGCTGTGGCCAGCAAACCACTAGCGTAAGTCAAACTTGCCCACGCGAATGGTTTTATCTTGACGTGTTGCCTTTTTGAGAGACGGAACGAAGTTTGAACTTTTGTCTAATTTTTGTAATCAGCTCTATGCCCTGTCTGTTCTTTTTTAGTTTGCGGTGCACCAAACGCTTCTGACCGTTCGGCCAAATATTTAGCGATAATTGCTCGTACAGACGGCGGGGCGTCAGGATTAGCGAGAATGCACTTCGTTGTCTTTGCATTCAAACGCCCGAGCTTGTGCTTGGCTTTTACGATCGTCCATGCGGTGCTCCGGCGTACGCCGAGCGCTTTCGCTTGCTGATCGAGTTTGCTGTAGCCCGACTTTATCAGCGCCTCTCTGATCTGCTGCAGACCAATAGTTCGATTCTGCTCGTTGCGTGGCATTGCCTCTCGCCCCGGTTGCTTATCCAGCAAATGCAAACGCCGATGATGCCGCTTAGGTTCATGAGATTTGCGCTGAACAATTGTTGCAATTCAACAACCGCCGCCAACTCCACT
>Ga0157376_10003346_pt1 | contig 11026 bp, 11 predicted proteins | sample M45metaG_FD_121801 | JGI IMG/M metagenome (GOLD analysis project Ga0157376, IMG submission 121801) | Miscanthus rhizosphere microbial communities from Kellogg Biological Station, Michigan, USA - M4-5 metaG | ecosystem: Host-associated > Plants > Roots > Rhizosphere > Soil | place: USA: Michigan... | reverse complement strand
GAGCTCGAATATGAGATATTGCATTTGATTTCTCAGGAGGCGCGATGAAAGACATCTCGGACGCCACCGATCTCATGGCCACGGCGCGCGAGGCGCTCCTGCAGGAGATCCTGCCCGCGCTGCCGCGCGAGCAGCGCTACGCAGGCCTGATGGTCGCGAATGTGCTTGCAATCGCAGCGCGCGAGATCCAGGCAGGGCGCGATGCTGCCGACGGCGAGTCCTCGCGGCTCTTCGAGCTGCTGGAGGGAGCAAGCGCGTCGGCGCGCGGACTGCCGCCGTTGCGCCGTGCGCTCGCGCAGGCGATACGCACGGGAAGGTTCGACGACGGCGAACGCAGGGCGGCGTGCGCCGCGCATCTGGCGCGCACGGCGGCGGACTGGGTGGCCATCTCGAATCCCAAGGCGCTGCGCAAGGAAGCCTCGTGAGGCCGCACGTTCTGTTAGACGCTCTACCCCGCACAGGAGCGGACCCATGGAACTGAGCCTGAAGGGACACACTGCGCTGGTGACCGGTGCCAACGGCGGACTGGGAGCGCATTTCGCGCGGACGCTTGCGAGCGCGGGCGCGGCGGTCGCCATCGCGGCCCGCCGGGTCGATTCGCTCCGCCAGGTGCAGGACGACATCGTGTCCGCCGGCGGGCGCGCTTCCGCCGTCGCGCTGGACGTGACAGACGCGGCGGCCGTGGCCCGTGCCTTCGACGAAGCGTCCGCCGCGCTGGGTCCCGTAACGGTGGTCGTCAACAACGCCGGCATCGCCATCACCAAGCCGATCCTCGATCACACGGAGGACGACTGGAACCAGGTGATCGAGGTCAACCTGAACGGCGCGTGGCGCGTCGCACAGGCGGCCGCGCGCCACATGGTGAAAAACGCGAAGGGCGGCAGCATCGTCAACATCGCATCCATTCTCGGATTGCGCGTGTCGGCGCAGGTGCCGAGCTACGCCGCCTCCAAGGCAGCGCTGATCCAGCTCACGAAGGCAATGGCGCTCGAGCTCGCTCGCCACAAGATTCGCGTGAATGCGCTTGCGCCAGGGTATGTCGAGACCGGCATCAACCGCGAGTTCTTCGCGAGCGAGCCCGGGCAGGCGCTCGTCAAGCGGGTGCCGCAGCGCCGGATCGGCCAGCCCGGCGAGCTCGACGGCGCATTGCTGCTCCTCGCTTCCGATGCGGGCTCGTACATGACCGGCGCCGTGATCGCGGTCGACGGCGGACACGTGGTGAATACCTTATGAACCCTTCCACGCCCGACGGCGGCGTGCAGTCCGTCTACAACTTCTGGCTCGGGCTGATCCCGCAGTTTTTCGGCCAGCTTGGCGCCGCTTCGCCGCTTGCATCGACGGCGACGCCGTCGCCTGCGTCGACGCTGCCGTTTCCCGCCAACCAGATCGCCAAGGCCGCGACCATGACGCAGGATGCGCTGCAATCGATCGCGCGCGCGTATTCGCCGATCCTGGAGGCGGCAGGCGCGCCGGGGCTCCTCGGTCAGTGGGCGAGCGCGATGCCGGCATGGCCTGGTCTGCCAGGCAACGCCAATCCCCCGGCGGGTGCAGCGGCGCCAAGCGCGCCGTCACCGTGGCCTGCCAACCCTTTCATGCCTGGCGCGCAGGCGATGCAAAACCCCTTCGCGGCGATGTTTCCCGCCGCCGCCAATCCCATGGCATCGCTGCCCTCGATGGCGTCGATGTTCGCGGGTGCACAGGGCAATGCCGGGCTGCCGTTCGAGGCGATGCAGAAGTCGTGGACGGACCTTGCGACCCGCATGGCGGGTTCCACGCCGGATGCCTACAGCGCCGCGTTCGATCGAACCCACGGCGCACTCGTCGACGCGCTCGGCCTCGGTCCCATGCGCAGGCTGCAGGTCGCCTACCAGGACTTGCTCGGCGCCGGCGTCGCGCGGGACCAGGCGCGGCTGGCGTACGCGATGGTGGTGCAGGGCGCGTTCGCGTCGGGGCTCGATCGCGTGCTCAACCGGCTGGCCACGATGGCGCAGTCAGGCGAGCGCGTGGACAGCATCTTCGCTCTCCTGCGCATGTGGGCGGTCAGCACCGAGGAGGCCGTGCACGAAACGTTGCAATCGGAGAACGGACTGGCCGCGACAGCGGCGCTCGCCCGCACCGGCATCCACTATCGTCGCCGCATGCAGGAAATTGCGGGCATCGTCGCCGACACCCTCGACATGGCCACTCGGAACGATCTCGACGAGGCGTACCGCGAGATCCAGAACCTCAAGCGGGAAGTCCGGGCGATGCGCACGCACGTGGCCGGAAGTGCGCCGAACGACGCCAAGCCACGCAGCCGCGCGAAAAAAGGAAAGCCATCATGATGGATCCCACCCAGCGTGCGATGCTGGCGGCGCGTGCCGCCGGTGCGCTCGCCATCACGCCGGCCTCGCTCGTCAAGGAGCTCGAAGTCGCGCGCGGCAAGATCACGCGTGGCTTGAAGCGCCTCTCCGAGCTGTCCGAGGACGAGCTCGCGATCGCCACCGTTCCGCGCGACGAGGTCTGGCGCGAGGACATGGTGCGACTCTATCGCTGCAAGCCCGTGGTGGACACACCCAATGCGGTGCCGATCCTCATCACCTACGCACTGGTCGGGCGCTTCCAGATGATCGATCTCGAAGTAGATCGCTCGCTCGTGCGCAAGCTGCTTGCGCAGGGCTTCGACGTCTACTTCATCGACTGGGGATTGCCGACGCGTGCGCAGCGCTGGCTCACCATCGATGACTACGTATCGGGCTATCTCGACCACTGCGTCGATTTCATCCGCGATCGTCACGACGTCGACCAGATCAACATGCTCGGCATCTGCCAGGGCGGCGTGTTCACCGCGTGCTACGCCGCGCTGTTTCCGGAGAAGGTCAGGAATCTGGCGTTCACCGTGACGCCGATCGATTTTCACGGCGACAAGGACGCGCCGCAGGCGGGCTCGGGCTACATGAACCAATGGGCGCGGGCGCTGACGCCGCAGGACATCGACGACCTGGTCGATGCGTACGGCGCGGCGCCGGGCAACATGGTCGGCTTCGCGTTCCTGATGATGAATCCGGTGTCGAATCTCACGAAATACACGATCGACCTGGTCGACGTGCTGGACGACGACGCGAAGCTTCTCAATTTCCTGCACATGGAGCGCTGGATCGCCGACCGTCCCGACCACCCCGGCGAGGTCGTGCGCCAATGGTTCAAGGATCTCTACCAGGACAACAAGCTCGTCAAGAACCAGCTGGTGCTGGGCGGGCGCACCGTCCACCTCGGCAACATCATGATGCCCGTGCTGAACATCTACGCGACGGGCGACACGATCATCCCGGTGTCGTGCTCGCAAGGCATGGAAGAGCATTTCGGCACCGACGATTACACGGAGCTTGCCGTGCCCGGCGGCCACATCGGCACGTTCGTCGGCGGCAAGGCGCAGAAGATCCTGGCACCCGCGCTCGCCGACTGGTTCAAGGCGCGAAGCGGCTGACGGTCCTGCTTGAAATGCGGCGCCGCTCCTGGCGGCTAGCGGCGGCGGGTGTCGACGCTCCAGGCACCGGCGCCGGCAGCCGCGAAGAACAGGAACACGAAGCAGTAGAGCACGGCGAGCTCGCCTTGATTCAGCATGGGGACGAGTGCGCTACCCTTGCTCGCGTGCGCCATGAAATAGGCGACCGCCATCTCGCCGGACAGGACGAAGGCGACGGGCCGCGTGAAGAGTCCGATCAGCAGGAGCAATCCACCGACGAGCTCGAGGATTCCGGCGATGCCCGTGAGCGACATCAACTGGAGGCCGTCGAACATCGACACGTGCGGAATGCCGAGGAGCTTGGCGGAACCGTGGGTGAGAAAGAGATAGGCGGTAACGATCCGCAGCAGGGCTTGCGCGCGGGGCGTCCAGACTTGCAGGAATTCATTGCTCGAGGCCATGGGCTCTCCGGTATCGGCTTGTGGAATCGAAATATGCGATTGCGAAGGCAGGATCATTCGCCGCCGGCGCCCGCCACGTGGAGCACGAGTTGCTTCGTGGCGGGATCGTATCGAAGCGACACGTCCTTGCGGATGCGGATCAGGTCGACCTGTCCGATCAGGTCGTCCGGGATGTCCGACAGGTCGATCGCCGCCGGACGTCCGGCCGGCATGGCGAGAGAATCCGCGCCGAAGGCGAGGCCGCGCTCGAAGCCCGTTCCGGGTTGCGCCGTGACCCAGTACGCGATGCTGTTGGCGTTCATCGGCGCGCCGGGATCGGCGCGCCCGTCGGCGCGATTTTTCATGACCGCGTTGTTGGCGACCTTCGGATAGAGATTGGCGGGCTCCTCGTTGATCACGGTGGATTCGAGGCCGACCAGTATCGAGCGCGAACCGGGTAGCGCCCAAGCCTCTGTTGCAGCTCCGAACGCCCATTGATGCACGCCCGCGCCGTTCCGCGCGGTGAGCTGCGCAGCGACGGTGAAATCCTGCAGCGGCGCAGCCGAGCCGCCCGAGCGCAACACGCTGGCGCCGAAGCCATAGGCAATTCCCGGCGCGGTCGTGTCGTAGATCGAAAAATACGGCGGCGGGTCCGCCCATGCCGTCGAAACCGTGAGGAGGGCGCTCGATACCGCAAGCACAACGCGCTTCATCGCAGATCTCCCGGGGGTTGCCGATCCTGACGCGATCCTGATTGCCTGGCCGGGCCACGGCATGAATGCTGGGACCGCTTACTTCAGTTCGGGCTGCGCCTTGAACTTGCGTTCGCGCGATTTCGCCTCGGCGATGTCTTCCGAGTTCATCTTCGCCGCGACGTCGACGATGGCCTTCGATACGTCGGAGCGCGGGCCGCCGGCCGGCAGCGCGAACAGCTCAAGCTCGAGCCACTTGAATGCCTCGATGTTGTCCTGCTGCACGCCGGTTCCCGACGCGTAGAGGAGTCCGATGTTGAACTGGGCGTAGACCATGCCCTGGTTCGCCGCGCGCAGAAACCACTTGGCAGCTTCGGCCTCATCCTTTTTCGCGCCGTTGCCGCCCATGTAGCTCGCGCCGACGTCGTACTGGGCCGAGGGCTCGCCTTTTTTCGCGGCACGGAGGAACCACATCAGCGCCGTCTCGTCGTTCTGCTCGACGCCACGCCCTTCGGCGTAGAGGGTGCCGATCCGGTACTCGTCGACTGGATCGCCTTTGTCCGCGAGGGGACGCCAAAGCGCAACGGCCTTGGCGAAGTCCTTGGCGCGATAGGCTTCGAGCCCCTCGTCCAGCGGATCCGCAACGGCAGGCAGCGCCATCGCGGAGGCAAGGACGAGCGTGTACAGCAGGTGTCGTGGGCGGACGATCATCGATCGGGGGTGATTGGTCGACGCGGGCAAGGTCGGGTGGGGTTGCTCCGGATGACGGCATGCGGCGCATGCAGGAGTGTGCCAATCCCGCATTGTAGCGGGCCCGCTGCCACGTGCACCGCCGTCGGGACGACGTCACGCGGGTGGCAGCGATGTGGGCAGGGACGCTCTCTGGTTGCCGTCCCCGCCTTCGCGGCCTCGCTTCAGCGTCCCGCGCGCCAATGCGGTCGGGCATTCCTACCGTTCGTCGAATGACTGCGCGGCCGCGACGGTGCTGCGGTCCGCTCACGTGCACGAGGCTCGAGGCCGGGAAGCACATGGGTTGGAATCGCCGAGCCGGTATAGCGCTCGATCTGGCGCAGCGTTCCGCGCTCCGTCGGGTTGGCGAGCGAGACTGCAATGCCGCGTGCACCTGCGCGCCCGGTTCGTCCGATTCGATGGACATAGTTTTCCGCCTGCCGCGGCAGGTCGAAATTGATGACGTGCGTGACCCCGGGCACGTCGATGCCGCGGGCCGCAACGTCAGTCGCGACGAGCGTACGCACGCCACCCCGGCGTAGCCTGAGGATGGTGCGGTCGCGCTCGCGCTGATTCATGTCGCCGTGAAGCGCTGCGGCCGTATGACCTTCGACCAGCAGCTTGTTGGCGAGCGCCTCGGCGTCGCGCTTGGTCGCCATGAACACGATGCTTTGCCCATCGCCGACGCCTTCGAGAACCCGATCGAGCAGTCGATACTTGTGCGCGCGGTCGTCGGCGAAATGGACGCGCTGCTCGATGGCGAGCGGTGCGGACCGCTCGATGTCGGCCTCGATGCGAACCGCCTCGCGCGTCAATCGCGCGGCGAGCCTGCCGATGGCGCCGTCGATCGTCGCCGAGAACAGCACGGTCTGCCGAAGGGCCGGCGTGAGCGCGCAGATGCGGTCGACATCTTCCTGGAAGCCCATGTCGAGCATGCGATCGGCCTCGTCCAGCACGAGCATCCTGAGGTGCGAGAGATCGATGCGGCCGCGCTCGATATGATCGATCAGGCGGCCCGGCGTGGCGACGAGCACGTCGACGCCCTGCTCGAGCGCACGGTACTGCGGCGGATACGGCGCGCCGCCGAACAGACAGACCGTGCGCAACCGCGAATGCTGTCCGTAGTGCGCCGATTGAGTCGCAACCTGCTGGGCAAGCTCCCGTGTCGGCGCGAGCACGAGCACGCGCGGGGCGCCGGCACCGCGTCGTTTCGGCGCCGGTCGCGCGCCGCCTGTCATGAGCCGCTGCAGGGCGGGCAGCATGAACGCCGCGGTTTTTCCGGTGCCCGTTTGCGCGGAGGCGATCACGTCGCGCCCTTCCAGCAGCATCGGAATGGTTTGCGCCTGGATCGCGGTGGGTGTGTCGTAACCGCGCTCGGCCAGCGCCTGCAACAGTGCGGGCAGTAGGTTCAGTTCTTCGAATTTCATGTGTTTTCTCTTCGGCGGACAATGCCGCACGCGTTTCCTCGCGAGCGGACAAAAGGAGTGCGGCGTGCGCCTGTCCGAGCGCACGCTGCGGTCCGGGTGTGCAGGTGAGGCGCGCACGATTCGAATCGGGGCGCAAGGCGCCACGAGGAATCGCAACTCGCGAAAACAGCCGCTACCGGGTCGACGTCACTGCAAAGCCATCGTCGCTAACCGGAAGCCAGGGCAACGAAACGTGCCGGCCGGAACGTCGGAATGACGTTCGGAGATTAGAAGTCGATGATCGGGTTGCCGAGCTTGAACTGCCTGATTCGCTGCGACGGGCAACCAACGATTCGCTCGCAGATCGCCGCAGCAGCGTGATTATACAACGAAAACAGGCATTGTGCAACGCACAATAAGGATCGCGTCTCCTGAACTCCGCCGCAGGCTATCCGGCGTCGACGTCCCCGCATCGACCGGCCCGCGTTTGCAGCAGCGCCCGCTCGCGCTCGTTGCGAGTGAGTGAGGCCGCGCGCTCGAATTCCGCGCGCGCTTCGCCGAGCCGGCCGAGCCTGAACAGGAAATCGCCTCGCACGCTCGGCAACAAGTGGTATCGCGCGAGCGAGGGTTCCTCCAACAGGGAGTCGACCAGTTCGAGCCCCACCGCAGGACCGAATGCCATCGCCAGCGCGACGGCTCGGTTGAGCTCGACCACCGGTGACGGCGCCAGCGCCGCCAGCGCGTCGTAGAGCGCCGCGATCCGTGGCCAGTCCGTTTCCTCCGGCGTGTGGGCACGCGCATGGCACGCGGCGATCGCGGCCTGCAGCGCGTAGGGTCCGAGCGCGCCACCGAGCGCCTCCGACCGCGCGAGCGCCGCCAGCCCGCGCTGTATCTGCAGATGATTCCAGCGCGCGCGGTTCTGTTCCAGCAACAGGATCGGCTCGCCCCCGGGCCCCGCGCGCGCCCCCGTACGCGAGGCGTGGATCTCCATCAATGCCACGAGGCCGTGGACCTCGGGCTCGTCGGGCGCGAGTTCGGCGAGCACGCGGCCCAGACGCAGCGCGTCGTCGCACAGGGACGGACGCATCCAGTCGCCGCCACCGGTGGCCGCGTAGCCCTCATTGAACACCAGGTAGAGCACCTCGAGCACCGAGCCCAGGCGCGGGGCCAGCTCGTCGCCCCGGGGAACGACATACGGCACGCGTGCCTCGGCCAGCGTGCGCTTGGCGCGAACGATCCGTTGCGCGATGGTCGGCTCGGGCACGAGGAACGCGCGCGCGATTTCGTCGGTGGTGAGACCGCCCAGAAGGCGCAGGGTGAGCGCGACACGCGCTTCCGCGGAAAGCACCGGATGGCACGCGGTGAAGATCAGCCGCAGCAGATCGTCTCCGATGTCATCGTCGATCGCAGTGTCGAAGTCCGTCACGGCCATCTCCTGCGCGAGCTCCATTTCATGCCCGAGCTCCTCGTGCTTGCGCTCGAGCAGCTTGCGATGGCGCAGCCGGTCGATCGCGCGACGCTTCGCGGTGGCCATGAGCCAAGCACCCGGATTGTCCGGAATGCCTGTCGCGGGCCAGTGCTCGAGCGCGGCGACGAGCGCGTCCTGCGCGAGCTCTTCCGCCACGCCGACGTCGCGGACCATCCGCGCGACGCCAGCGATGATTTTCGCGGACTCGATCCTCCAGACGGCATCGATCGCGCGATGCGTGGCCGATGCCGTCATGGCGGTCGACGGTTGCGTTGCGATGCCGGCAGCGGCACAGCGCGGCGGCGCTCCATGGCGTGGGCTACGAGGCCGTCCCGCGCCTGGGTGCCGCCTGCATTTCCTTGAACCCGGACGCCGCTTCCTGCACGTCTGCCGGGAATTCCGAGAATTCCTGCACCTGCCGGACTTCGATGATCTCGTTCTTCGACGCGGGACAGCGCGATGCCCACTCGACGGCCTCGGCCTTCGACTTGACGTCGATCATCCAGTAACCGCCGAGCACTTCCTTCGCCTCCGGGAACGGGCCGTCCCTGACCGTGGGCTTGCCGGTGGCGAAGGAGACACGGGCGCCCATCGACGGAGGATGGAGCCCGTCGAGCGCCAGCAGGACGCCCGCCTTCTGGAGGGCTTCGTTGTATTTCATCATCGCCGCGACGGCATCGGCGTCCGGCATCGTGCCAGGCGCTGCGTCTTCGTAGCCCCGGGGAATCATCAGCATCATGAATCGCATGGCATCACCCCTTCGTTCCGGCGGCGACTTCCGCGCGCATGCGCGCTTCGGCCTGCTGCAGTTCGGGCGTGAACGCTTCGCCGAAGTCGCTGGCCTCGAAAATCTGCCGTATCTCGATCTCGGAATCGCCTTCGAGCGGATTGGGACAGCGCTTGACCCATTCGATCGCCTCCTCCTTCGACTTCACCTGGAGAATCCAGAAACCGGCGATCAGCTCCTTGGCTTCGGCGAACGGCCCATCGACGACCGTGCGCCTGGAACCGGAAAACCGAACGCGCGCGCCTTTCGCGCTGGGCTGCAGTCCTTCCGCGGCAAGAAGAATTCCTGCCTTGACGAGGGATTCGTTGTACTTCCCCATTTCGGTGAGCAGCTTTTCGCTCGGGAGCACGCCTGCCTCCGTGCTCTTGTCCGCCTTGACCATGACCATGAATCGCATCTTCGTGTCTCCTTGTGGACGCAGTGGGACGCCTGGCCGCCGCGGCCGATGGACCGAGCGAGACGGGGCGTTACAAGTACGACGAACCACGGAACGCGAAATCGACATGCCGGACGAGCATTTTTTTGGGGCCTGCCGCCAACTCCCGTCGTCCTGCAGCGCCGCGTTCGGGCACCTCAGCCGCGCGCCAGGGCGCGCACGCATTCGGCCACCAGCGCGGGTCCGCGATAGACGAGACCCGTGTAGAGCTGCACCAGCGACGCGCCGGCATCGATCTTCTCGCGCGCGTCAGCGCCCGAGAAAACGCCGCCCACGCCGATGATCGGAAGCTCCCCGTCCAACGCCTTCGCGAGGATGCGAACGACCTCGGTCGAGCGTGCCGCCAGCGGACGCCCAGAGAGGCCGCCGGCCTCGTCCGCGTGCGGCAAGCCTGCGACGGCGTCGCGTGCGAGCGTCGTATTGGTGGCGATCACGGCGTCGACCTTGTGCCGCGCAAGCAGGCGTGCGATCGAGACGAGCGCGGCGGCGTCGAGGTCGGGCGCGATCTTGACGGCCAGCGGCACGCGACGGCCATGGACCTGCGCCAGCGCCGCCCGCTCGGCGGTCAGTGTTTTTAGCAGCGACGCGAGCGCATCCTCGGATTGCAGGTCGCGCAGTCCCTTGGTATTGGGGGAGCTCACGTTCACGGTCACGTAGCCAGCGCTTGCGTACACCGCGCGAAGACAGGTGAGATAGTCGTCGGCGGCGCGGTCGTTCGGCGTGTCGAAATTGCGGCCGATGTTGATCCCGAGCACGCCGCGATAGCGCGAGCGCCCGACGTTGGCGACGAAACGCTCGACGCCGTCGTTGTTGAATCCGAGCCGATTGACGAGGGCTTCGGCTTCGCGCAGGCGAAACATGCGTGGCTTCGGATTGCCGGGCTGTGGCCGCGGCGTCACCGTGCCCGCCTCCAGAAATCCAAAGCCCAACGTCGCAAGTCCGGCGAGGTGCTCGGCATTCTTGTCGAGACCCGCGGCCAGGCCCACGCGATTGGGCAATTCGAGACCCATCACGTGCACGGGAGAAGCCGGCAGCCGCGGTGCAGCGAGTTGTGCGAGCCCGAGCTTCGCAGCGACGTCGAGACCGCGGAACACGAGGCCGTGCGCCGCTTCCGGATCGACGGCGAACAGCAGCGGACGGAAGAGCGGATACAGCGTGTGCATGCGGGGGGAACGAGCGGCGACGATGATAACATCGGATACGACACCCACATGCCGCGCACCGCCGTCCCCTTCGCGGCACGCATCGTTTCGATCGCGTGCGTCGCCGCCCTCGCCAACCTTGTCGCCGTCGATGCCCGCGCCGCGGACAAGGCTCCGCATGCGAAGCCCTCGCGCGTCACTGCGCCGGACGCTGCGCATGACTATGGGCGCCGGCCCGACGTCCGTGCGTTCGTCGACGAGCTCGCCGCGGAACAGGGATTCGCGAAGGGCGACCTCCTGCAATGGTTCGCGGCGGCGCGCTACCAGCCGAAGATCGTGGCCGCGATGGAGCGGCCGATCGTCGCGCCGCCGAAATGGTTCGAGTACGCGCCCCAGTTCCTGTCCGCCGAGCGCATCGACGGCGGCGTCAACTATCTGCGCGCGCACGAGGTCGAGCTGCTGCGCGCGGAGCGCGATTACG
>Ga0157376_10003345_pt1 | contig 11028 bp, 8 predicted proteins | sample M45metaG_FD_121801 | JGI IMG/M metagenome (GOLD analysis project Ga0157376, IMG submission 121801) | Miscanthus rhizosphere microbial communities from Kellogg Biological Station, Michigan, USA - M4-5 metaG | ecosystem: Host-associated > Plants > Roots > Rhizosphere > Soil | place: USA: Michigan... | reverse complement strand
TTATGAGGTCGCCGTCTTTCTCAACTCGACCGTTCGTGATCGCTTGCGGCGAAACCCCACGTTCTTTCCGCCCGACATGCAATCGATGCTCGCCTACGATCTGCCGACGCGAGGTGTACCGCCGCGACGGCAAGTCGGCGAGCACTGCTTCGACGCGCTCGTCTATCAGCGCGCGCTCTTCCCGTTGATGCCGGGGCGGTTCGCGATCCCGCCGGCGCAACTCGTCTACTCGCTTCCGCTGTCGGCGAGCTTCTTCAGCCGCGAAGAGACGCACGAGCTCCAGACCGACAGCACGGTCATCGTCGCCGTCGAGCCGCCGGCCTCGGGTCGCCCGTCGGACTTCGGTGGTGCGGTGGGAAGTCTCCGCGTCGCCGCAAAGCTCGACACGAGTGTGTCGCGCGTCGGCGATCCGATGCTGCTCACCGTACGCGTGTCCGGGACGGGCAACGTGAAGCTGTTTCCGCGACCCGCGGTCGGTGTGTCGTGGGCGTCGCTCGTGAAAGGCGACGAGCGCGTGCAGGTGGACACGACGGCTCGCCGTATCGCCGGCTCCAAGGAATTCGATTGGGTGCTGACGCCGCGTGTCGCCGGAGAGCTCGACTTGCCGCCGATCAAATACGGCTACTTCAATCCGGACTCGCGCCGCTACGAGGTCGCCTCGACGAATCCAACGCACGTCCGCATCGGGACGGGGACGCTGGCATCGGGCGACACCTCGAGGACGGAGACGCTATTGCCGCTGAGGCCGCGATATCGTGGCGCTCCGCGCGCGCCGGTTCACGAGCATCCTGTGTTCTGGGCCTTGCTCGCGCTCGCGCCGATCCCGGCGCTGACGCTCAAGCGGGGAGAGCGTCGGAAACGCGGTCCGTCGTCGGAGCGTGCGGCGAAGACGATTCCGATCATGGCGCTGCTCCGCGACGCCGGACGCGCGCGGAACGCGTCTGAAGTGCGGCGCGCCTACACGCGCTCACTGGCGGACCGACTCAACCTGTCGCCCGACGTCTTCACCCGGCCCGGAAGCGTCACTCGCGCGCTTCGGCGTCGCGGCGTTTCGACGGCGACGGCGCAGGACGCCGAGCGCTTTCTGCGCGAGTTGGACGAAGCGGCTTTCTCGTCGGCGGGCGCATTCCCCGAGGACGCGGCTCGGCGCGCGGCCAAGCTGTGTAAGACGATCGACGACGAGGCGCTGCCCCGCGACTACGGCTTCGGACGCATGATGGGCATCGTCGCCGTGCTCGCGCTCTCGGCGGTCGCCGGCGGCGTGGCGATCGCGCACGCGAAGGGCGTGGCCGACGCGCGCCGTTTCTTCGACGACGGCGTGGCGGCGTACAGCCAGCACAACTTCACGGCGGCGCGCGAATCGTTCGTCGCATCGGTCAACGCCGAGCCGCGCGCGCCGGACGCATGGGCCAATCTTGGGACGGCGTCGTGGGCGGTTTCCGACACGGCGCGCAGCGTCGCCGCTTGGCAGCGGGCACTTCGCATGGAGCCGCTCGCGTCCGACGTTCGCGACCGCGTGGAGCTCGTCCACTCGCTCGCGTGGGATAGCGCGGGATGGGTTCCTCCGCTTCCGGCCGCGTGGGTGTTCAATCTCGGCGCGGGGCTGTGGCTCGTCGTCTGGCTCGTCGCCGCGATTCGTGCTTCGCGGCGCCTGGCGTGGCGCTCATTCGAGCTGACGCTCGCCGCGGCGACGTCGGTCCTGTTGCTCATCGGCGGCTTCGTCCTCGCCGACCGCGCATCCGGCCGCCACGTCGCCGTCATGCGCCGCACCGAATCACTGAGTGTCGATCCACAACTCGGCGGTGAACGCGGTCCGACGGGATTGATCGGTGAGGTAGTTCGGATCACCGGGCAGCAAGGCGCCTGGGTGCGTGCGGTGTTGGATGACGGGCGCGAGGGCTGGGTCGAGAGCTCCGCCGTCATCGAGCTGGATCGTGCGGCGGGCCTAGAGTAAGGAGCGCGCGCGCGCCTTCGGCGCGCGCTGGGGGCATGCTCGCTGGCGCTCGCTGGCGACACGGCCGCTGAAGCGCCCGTGCTCCCAACGAGCGAAGCGAGCGTTCCTCCAGTACTTTTTGCCCATGACGTTGTCACGCATCGCAATCCTTCCCAGCGCCGTCGCCGACCAGATCGCCGCGGGAGAGGTCGTCGAGCGGCCGGCGTCCGTCGTCAAGGAGCTGATCGAGAACGCGCTGGACGCAGGCGCGACGTCGATCGATCTGGCGATCGAGGAAGGTGGGCGGCAGACGATTCGCGTGAGCGACGACGGGCATGGCATGGGGCCGGAGGACGCAGCGCTCGCGCTCGAACGGCATGCGACGTCGAAAATCCGTTCGGCGCGCGATCTGGTCGGGGTGCGGAGCTTCGGCTTTCGCGGTGAGGCACTGGCGGCGATTTCGTCGGTGTCGCAGCTCGAGCTCGAGACGGCGCCCGAGGACGTAGCGGGTACGCTCGTTCGGGCGAGCGGTGGCACGGTGACCGACGTCGGTTCGACGGCGCGACGACAAGGCACGACGGTGAAGGTGTCACGCCTGTTCTTCAATGCGCCGGCGCGGCTCAAGTTCCTGCGCAGCGCGCGGGCGGAGTGGCGCGCGGTGCTCGACGTCGTCGGCACGATGGCGCTGACGCGCCGCGATGTCCGCGTCACGCTCGAGCACGACGGCAAGACTGTTCTCGTTCTCCCGCGAAGCTCGACGCTTCGCGACCGCCTCGCCGCGGTGTACGGCGCCGACTTCGCGGCGCGGTTGCTTCCGGTCAATGACGTCTCCGGCATGGTCCACGTTGCCGGTCTCGTCGAGCGGCCGGCGGACGTCGGCACGGGAACGCGGCGCGTTTTTCTCTCGGTGAACGGGCGCGCCGTCCGCGACACGGGGATCGTGCGCGCCGCTGAAGCCGCGTATCGATCGACGATCCCGGCCGGCGTGCGGCCGACGCTCTTTCTCGACGTCGTCGTCGGCGCGGAGATGGTCGACGTCAACGTGCATCCCGCGAAGGCCGAGGTGCGATTCTCGGACCGGTGGCAAATCGAGCGCGTCGTCGAAGCCGCGGTGCGACGCGCGCTCGGCACCTTCGAAGCGGGCGGCTTTCTCGGGCGCGCGCAGTGGACGACGAGCGCGCCACCGCCGCCGGTCGTCGTCGACGTCGAGACGCTCACGTATGTCCCGAGCCAACCGGCCGACGGATTGTTCGGCGGGTCGGAGGCGAACGGTGTGGAAGCGGCCACCCTCACCGAGAGCGAACCTGCTGCGGTCGAGCGGGACGACGAGCCCGTTCCGCCGCTCTTTCAGCTCCGCAACACCTACATCGCGTTCGAGCACGACCACGGCATGGTGCTGATCGATCAACATTCCGCGCACGAGCGGGTCTTGTTCGAGCGGTTCATGAACGTGCTCGAGCGCGGCGAGCACCCGGGGCAGCGGCTGCTCTTTCCGATGACGTTGCATCTCGGACCCGCTGAAGCCGAAGCGTATGAGCGTGACCGGGAAGTGCTCGATCAACTCGGCTTCGAGATCGAGGGATTCGGCGGACACACGCTCATCGTGCGCGCGGTGCCGATGCCGCATCCCCGCTTCGACCCCGAACGCTGCTTGCGAGAGACGCTGGCGGCGATCGCCGGAGACCGCGACGCCGGGGCGCATCAGCGCCACGAGCGACTCGCCGCGACCGTCGCGTGCAAAGCGGCGATCAAAGCGGGCGAGGCGCTTTCGCCGTCGGAGATGCGAGCGCTCTTCGTCGCATTGCGCGATACGACGCTTCCCGCCCACGACGTCCACGGCCGCTCGACGATCGTCCAACTGACCTGGGACGAACTTGACCGACGTTTCGGCCGACGCTGACGTTCGCGTGATCTGCGGCCCCACGGCCGCCGGAAAGAGCGCCGTTGCGTTATGGCTGGCCGAGCGCGAACCGACGACGATCGTCAGCGCGGATTCGCGACAGGTGTACCGCGGCTTCGACATCGGGACGGCCAAGCCGACCGTCGAGGAGCGCGCGCGCGTTCCGCACCTCGGCATCGACATCGCGCAACCCACGGAGCGCTCCTCGGCGGCGGCGTGGGCGGAGCATGCATCGTCGTGGATCGAAGCGGCGCGGCAAGAGGGGAGGGAACCGCTCATCGTCGGCGGAACGGGGCTCTATCTCCGCGCGCTGTTCGAAGGCTTGTTCGACGAGCCGCCGCTCGATGCCGCCTCACGACGAGGGCTCGAGCGCGTGCTCGCGACCTTCGACATTCACGAGCTCCGCCGATGGACGCTCGCACTCGATCCCGATCGGGGCCATCTCGGTCGGACGCAGTTGCTGCGCGCCGTCGAGATCGCGCTCCTCACCGGACGACGGATGAGCGAGCTGCACCGCGAGCGGCCCAGGCCAGCGCGTTGGCGCGCCCGCTATCTTCTGGTGGACCCTGGGCCGTCGCTCGCGGATCGCATCGCCGCGCGTCTCGACCGAATGCTCGACAACGGCTGGCCGCGCGAGGTGCAGCGACTGATGACAATGGTTCCGGCGTCGGCGCCGGCGTGGAACGCAACGGGCTACGACATTCTGCGACGCGAGGAGCTCGGCGAGCTATCGCCGGAAGCGGCGCGCGACGCCGTGCTCATTCAGACTCGCCAGTACGCCAAGCGGCAGCGCACCTGGTTTCGACACCAGCTGCCTCAAGACCTCGTAACACGCCTCGATCCCACGGTGCCGACCTGGCAATCCGAAGCCGCGGCATGGTCCGAGGCGGTGCGAGCCACGCGAGGCAACGCCGCGTGAAGATCGGGATCACCTGCTATCCGACGTACGGTGGCTCCGGCGCGCTCGCCACGGAGCTCGGCATCGCGCTCGCGCATCGCGGGCACGAGGTCCACTTCATTACTTATAAGCAACCGTTCCGGCTCCCGTCATTTACCCCGCGAATCTATTTCCACGAGGTGGACGTCGGACGGTATCCGCTGTTCGAGTATCCGCCGTACGATCTGGCGCTCGCCGTGCGCATGCACGAGGTCACGCTCGCTCACGGACTGGACCTGCTACACTGTCACTATGCGATTCCGCACGCGACGAGCGCGTGGATCGCAAAGGAGATGCTGCGCCCGGCCCGCCCGGACATTCGCGTCGTCACGACACTCCACGGCACGGACATCACCATTGTCGGCCAGGATCCGTCGTTCCGGCCGATCACCAAGTTCTCGATCGAGAAGTCCGACGGACTCACCGCTGTGTCGCGCTATCTCCAAACGGAGACGCTGACGACGTTCGGATGCACGGCCTGCCGCATCGAGGTGATCCCGAACTTCGTCGATCCGAACGTCTACGACCGGTCGCGGTACACCTCCATTCTCGACGAGCAGGTGACCTCGGACACGCGCGTGCTGATGCACGTGTCGAATTTCCGTCCCGTCAAACGCGTGCGCGACGTCGTCCGTATCTTCGCGCGCGTCGCCAAGGAAGTGCCGTCGGTGCTGGTCATGGTCGGCGATGGACCAGATCGCGTAGACGCCGAAGCAGAAGTCCGTGAGCTGGGCATTCAGGAAAAGGTGTTTTTCCTCGGAAAGATCGACGCCGTCGCCCCGTTGCTCGCCGGCGCGGACCTCTTTCTGCTGCCGTCGGACAGCGAATCGTTCGGCTTGAGCGCGCTCGAGGCGTTGGCGTCGGGGGTGCCGGTGATCGGCACACGCGCCGGTGGGCTGCCCGAAGTCGTGCGCGACAACGAGACGGGGTTCCTGTGCCCGGTGGGCGATATCGACGGCATGTCGGAAGCGGCACTCGGGATTCTTCGTGACCGCGATCGGTGGAACACGATGAGCGCCCTCGCCGCGCGCGACGCACGCGAGCGGTTCAACCTCGAATCGATCGTCGGCTTGTACGAGTCATTTTACGAGTACACGCTGTCCCTCCCATCGACCACGCAGCGCGGCGAGACCACCAGACCAGCAACGACGTGATTCTGCCTCTACCCACCGGGCCGACCGCCGTGCCCGTTTCCGAAGGACTGTCTATCGGGCAATCGATCATCCTCGGCATCATCGAAGGGCTCACGGAATTCCTCCCCATCTCATCGACGGCGCACCTGGTCCTCGCGTCGCACGCGATGCGGCTGGTCGAGACGGAATTCCTCAAGAGCTTTCAGATCATCATCCAGCTCGGCGCGATTCTGTCGGTCGTCGTGCTGTACTGGAAAAAGTTCCTGAACTGGGAGGTCTTCAAGAAGCTCGTCGTCGCATTCATCCCGACGGGCATCATCGGCCTCACCGTGTACAAGGTCCTCAAGAGCTATTTGCTGGGGAACCTGCGTGTGACTCTCGCCTCGCTGCTCGTCGGCGGCATCGTGCTCATCGTGTTCGAGCGATTCAGCCGGGGAACGGAGACGGACGTCGATTTCTCGGAGATCACCTATCGCAAGGCGCTGTTGATCGGTCTGTGGCAGAGCGTCTCGATCATCCCCGGGGTCTCACGTGCCGCGGCGACAATCATCGGCGGCATGACCGTCGGGGTGAGCAAGCGGACGATCGTCGAGTTCTCGTTCATGCTCGCGGTGCCGACGATGCTTGCCGCGAGTGGGCTCGAGCTGCTCAAGAACCATTCGGCGATCTCGGAGAATGTGCCGGGCCTCGCCGTGGGCTTCATCGTGAGCTTCGTGATGGCGATCGCGGCGATCAAGTCGTTCCTCGCCTACGTGAAGAAGCGGGACTTCCGCGCTTTCGGCTGGTACCGTGTCGTCCTCGCCGTCGTCTACTTCTTCGTCTTTGTCCGATAAGCACGCGGCGACGCACGTCGTCAGACTCGAGGAAGTCGGTTCGACGCTGGACGTGGCGCACCAGCTCGCGGCAGCCGGCGCGAAGGGAGGAACGCTCATCGTCGCCGACGCGCAAACCGCCGGGCGCGGACGGATGGGACGATCGTGGCGATCGGAGCGCGGCGCCGGGATCTGGCTCACGCTCATCGAGCGCCCGCGCGACCCGTCGGGCTTGGAGGTCCTGTCGCTCCGCGTTGGACTTGCGTTGGCGCGGGAGCTCGACGCGTTCGCGGCGGAGCCGGTGCGCCTCAAGTGGCCGAACGACTTGTACGTGACCGGACGAAAGCTGGGCGGCGTTCTGATCGAGGCGCGATGGCGGGAGCAAAACCTGGAATGGCTCGCGGTCGGCGTCGGCATCAACCTGCGTCCGCCCGTGAGCGAACCGAACGCCATCGGTCTTCGTGAAGGAATGTCGCGTGATGATGTGCTCGAGCGAATCGTGCCGTCCATTCGCACCGCCGCGGCGCACGGTGGTCCGCTCGACCGCGACGAGCTCTCCGCATTTGCGGACCGAGACATGGCGGCCGGACGGCGCTGCATCGAGCCGGTCGCGGGGATCGTGCGCGGCATCACGCCGAGCGGCGCGCTCGTGGTGGAGGTAGGTTTGTCGGACGGAAACGGATCGACGATGACCGAGGTCCGTGCGGGTTCTCTGGTGCTGGATGAGGGGGCGGGGGGAGGGACCGACCGGTGATTCTCGTTTTCGATGTCGGCAACACCGAGCTCACGATCGGCTTGTTCAGCGACTCCGAGCTGCGCGGCGACTGGCGCATCATGACGGACGTGGCGCGCACGCCGGACGAATTCGGCGTGCTCCTTCGATCGCTGCTCGTGGCGTCGGAGTTTCCGGCGGACGTGGTCGACGACGTCGCGATCGGTTCGGTCGTCCCTCGCGTCACGGGACCACTGACTGAAGCGTGCCGGCGCTACTTTCGCGTGGGCGAGCCACTGATCATCGACGCGCGCTCGCCGCTGCCGATTCGGTTGGACGTAGACGAGCCGCTCACCGTCGGCGCGGATCGATTGATCAACACGCTCGCTGCCAGCCGGCTGTTCGAGCGCGACGCGATCGTGGTCGACATGGGGACCGCCACAACGTTCGACTGCACGACCTCCGACGGCGTCTTCCTTGGCGGCGTGATCGCGCCGGGTATCTTGACGTCAGCGGAGACGCTGACGCGGCGCACGTCCAAGTTGCCGGCGACCGAGCTCGCGGTGCCGCCGCGCGTGATCGGACGTCGCACCGAGGAGTGCATCCAGGCGGGCGTGATGTTCGGCGCCGCCGAGTCGATCGACGGTATCGTGCGCCGAATCAAGCAAAGTTGGCCGCGCACCGAGGTGCCGATGGTCGTGGCGACGGGTGGTCTGGCGGAAACGATGGGAACGCTGTGCCGGTCGTTCGATCGCGTGGAGCCTCATCTCACGCTGCAGGGCCTGCAGATCGCCCATTCGTTGCTGCGCCGGGTAAGTCGCGTCATCTAAGCGATTTAGCGGCAAGAAATTGCGGCTCAGCTCGCGCGCGCCGCACACCCGCCGCTTGACCGGGCGTCCAGCCCCCCGTAGTATCCAATGGTTAGCACTCTCGAGTCGAGAGTGCTAAGGTAATTTTTCATCTACCGCTGTAGTCGCAGCCATAGCAAGGAGGAGCAAACCGCATGGCCACCAAGACCAGTGTGAAGGTCAGCCCCTTGGCCGACCGCGTCGTCATCCGTGCACTCGAAGAGACGGAGCAGATGCGCGGTGGTCTGTACATCCCCGATACCGCGAAGGAAAAGCCGCAGCAGGGCGAGATCGTCGCCGTGGGCCCTGGCCGGTTCGAGAAGGACAAGCGCGTCCCGATGGACGTGAAGGTCGGCGACAAGGTGCTGTACGGGAAGTACAGCGGCACCGAAGTCACGATCGACAACGAGCAGTTCCTGATCTTGAGAGAGAGCGACGTTCTGGCGGTCATCGGATAGGTCCCAGGTCCCTGGTCCCAGGTCCTAGGTGAACGGCGCACGCTGTTACTCCTGAGACCCGAGACCTAAGACCAGAGACCGCGAGAGCGCGTCAATCAGAGATCGCTATTAAGCGTATTCAGACCGACCCAATCAACCCACTAATCCAGACTCTTATGGCCGCTAAAGAACTCCATTTCAATGTCGACGCGCGCGCCGCTTTAAAGCGCGGTGTCGATCAGCTGGCCGAGGCGGTGAAGGTCACCCTCGGTCCGAAGGGCCGGAATGTCGTCATCGACAAGAAATTCGGCGCCCCGACCGTCACCAAGGACGGCGTCACCGTCGCGAAGGAGATCGAGCTCTCCGATCCGCTCGAGAACATGGGCGCGCAGATGGTGAAGGAAGTCGCGACCAAGACCTCCGATCTCGCCGGCGACGGCACCACCACGGCGACCGTGCTCGCCCAGGCGATCTTCCGCGAAGGCCTCAAGAACGTCACGGCCGGCTCCAACCCGATGGCGATCAAGCGCGGCATCGACCAGGCCGTCGCCGCGGTCGTCGCTGAGCTGAAGAAGATCAGCGTTCCGACGTCGGGCAAGAAAGAGATCGCCCAGGTCGGCGCGATCTCGGCGAACAACGATCAGGAGATTGGCAACCTGATCGCCGACGCGTTCGACAAGGTCGGCAAGGACGGCGTCATCACCGTCGAGGAAGCCAAGGGCCTCGAGACGACGCTGGAGACGGTCGAAGGCATGCAATTCGACCGCGGCTACGTGTCGCCCTACTTCGTCACCGATCCGGAAAAGATGGAAGCGGTGCTCGAGGACGCGATGATTCTCATTCACGACAAGAAGGTCTCGTCGATGAAGGATCTGCTCCCGGTGCTCGAGAAGGTCGCCCAGCAGGGGCGCCCGCTGCTTATCATCGCAGAGGACGTCGAGGGTGAGGCGCTGGCGACGTTGGTCGTCAACAAGCTGCGCGGCACGCTCAAGGTCGCGGCTGTAAAGGCCCCGGGCTTCGGCGATCGTCGCAAGGCGATGCTGCAGGACATCGCGGTCCTGACCAACGGTCAGGTGATCAGCGAGGAAGTCGGCTTCAAGCTCGAGAACGCGGTGGTCACGGACCTCGGTCGGGCGAAGCGCATCGTCGTCGACAAGGACAACACGACGATCATCGACGGCGCCGGTGCGGACGACAAGATCCAGGGTCGCATCAAGGAGATCCGGGTCGCGATCGACAGCAGCACGTCCGATTACGACAAGGAGAAGCTCCAGGAGCGTCTGGCGAAGCTCGCCGGCGGTGTGGCGGTGATCAACGTCGGCGCGGCGACGGAAGCCGAGATGAAGGAAAAGAAGGCTCGCGTCGAGGACGCGCTCCACGCGACCCGCGCCGCGGCCGAGGAAGGCATCGTGCCGGGCGGCGGTGTGGCGTTCATCCGCGCGCAGCGCGCGCTCAAGACGCTCAAGCTGGCCGAGGCCGACGAGCAGATTGGCGTCGACATCGTGCGTCGTGCGATCGAGGAGCCGATCCGCATGATCGTCCAGAACGCGGGCGGTGAAGGCTCGATCGTCGTCGAGAAGGTACGTGGCTCGAAGGACGACGCGTTCGGCTACAACGCGCTCACCGACACGTACGAGAACCTCGTACAGGCGGGCGTGATCGATCCGACGAAGGTGTCGCGTACGGCGCTCCAGAACGCGGCGTCGATCGCGGGCCTGCTGCTCACGACCGAAGCGTTGGTCGTTGAAAAGAAGGAAGACAAGCCGGCCGCGGGTGGTCCGCCGGGCGGCGGCATGGGCGGGATGTACTAAGGTCTGCCGACCAATAGACAAGACGGGGTCGCGCGACGAGCGCGGCCCCGTTTTTCATTGAACGCCTAGAGGCGAGCGGAGGTCCTGACGAAGCTTTACAAAAGCTTAATTGGAATTGGGACCGGAACCCGCGAGCGTTATGCCATGCGAATTGCTATCGGTAGGCGGCTCGCGCTCGTGGCGCTCGCTGCGTGCGTCCACACTTCCGGTCCGACTGTAAGCGTCGTCCCGGGTCTGGCAGTCAAACTCAACGTCTCTCGAGGCCCTGACACCGTCGTCTATCGCCGTTCGATCACCCGCGCCGGCCGAGATTCGGTCACGGGCACACGAACGGTCGTCATGCGCGTTGTCGCCGGCCAGGATCGAACACGCCTCCTCGAAGTCGCACAGCGATTCCCGGGCGGCGGCGGGATGATCGTCGACACCGCTCTCGCGGAGCTATCGAATGCGCGCGCGGTCGGCCATCGCTCGCACCAACCAACGCGCACGATGTCGTTCGACTTCG
>Ga0157376_10003344_pt1 | contig 11028 bp, 10 predicted proteins | sample M45metaG_FD_121801 | JGI IMG/M metagenome (GOLD analysis project Ga0157376, IMG submission 121801) | Miscanthus rhizosphere microbial communities from Kellogg Biological Station, Michigan, USA - M4-5 metaG | ecosystem: Host-associated > Plants > Roots > Rhizosphere > Soil | place: USA: Michigan... | reverse complement strand
TAGCCCGTCGCCGGCTCGACCTGGCCGCGTCCTTGCAGCCGTCTCACGACGAGCGAGCAGAGGAGCGCCCACGCCGCGCCCACCGCCCACCCGGCCGCTACGTCGGTCGGCCAGTGCACGCCCAGATACACGCGGCTCACTCCGACGAGCACCGTGAGAACGACGGCGACCGACAGGAGATAGATCTTCATGGCGGTGCCCGCCTGAACGCGCGCGAGCATCGCGCCCAGCGTCAGGTAGGTGACGGCCGCCATCATTGAATGCCCGCTCGGGAAGCTCGCGGTGTAGACGAAGCTCCCATGCGGCACGAGGTCGGGACGAGGCCGGTCGAATCCGAGCTTCAGGAGGCTGCTCAGGATGAGGCCGCCCGCGACGGCGACGAGCACCGCAAGCGCGGCGTGGCGCTTTCTCGCGAGCAGGAGATAGCCGGTCACGGCGAGCGTCATCAGCGTCAGCACCGCGACGCCGCCCAGCGCCGTGAAGTCGCGCGCCATCTCCTGCACCCACGCCGGTCCCCACGGCAGCGCCGGGTCGGCGGCGCTGCGCAGCGCGAGAAGCAGCCTGCGGTCCCAGGCGCTGGTCTCGCCTTCCAGGACCTCGCCCGCGATCGAAATGAAGAGCCAGAGCGAGGCGCCGACGAGGCCGATGGTCGCGAGCGCCGAGGCCTCGATCGCGGGCAGGCGTTCGCGAATCCTGGAATGGAGGCTGGCCACGCTCTGGCTGCGCGCAGAAACTCGCGATTATGATGCTCTCCTGCGAAAAACCCCAGGGAGAAGACGAGCATGAGCGATCCCAACGGCTGCTGGCCGATCATCTACGTCCGCGGCTATGCCATGTCGCGCGGCGAGATCGACGAGACCACGGCAGACCCGTTCTGCGGCTTCAACATCGGCTCGACCGTGATCCGCGCCACGCCCGATCCGAAAGCGCCGCCGCGCAAGCTGATCTTCGAATCGCCGCTGGTGCGGCTGCAGTCGGACTTCCAGTACGGCGACGTGTACGAGAACGGCGTCGACATCGACGACGCGGACTTCACCGGCACGATCCGGACCCGCTCGGTCATCATCTACCGCTACTACGACTCGGCTTCGACGCTCTTCGGCACCGGCAAGACGCCGGACATCGAGTCGTTCGCGAAAGGCCTGAGCAAGCTCATCCTGCGCGTGAAGGACCTCGTCTGCGGCAACCCGGACAGCGGGGTGAAGCCCGCCGACTTCCGCTGCCACCTGGTCGCGCATTCGATGGGCGGGCTGGTGTGCCGGGCGTTCCTGCAGAACGCCGACCTCGGCGAGGACAAGGCGCGCAAGTGCGTCGACAAGTTCTTCACCTACGCCACCCCCCACAACGGCATCGAGATGGGCGGCATCAACGTTCCGGAATGGCTCACCCAGAGCGACATCGACAACTTCAGCCGCGACCGGATGGCCGGGTACCTCGACCTGAAGCCGATCTACAAGAAGACCAAGCGCGTCGACTGGATGCCGGAGGAGCTGTTTCCCTCCCAGCGCATCTTCTGCATGGTGGGAACCAATCGCAGCGACTACGAGGTCGCGGCGGGCCTCTCGCGCACCTTCGCCGGCAACGGCAGCGACGGGCTGGTCCGCGTCGCGAACGCCTCGGTGTGGGGAGTCAACGCGAAAGGCGTGTTCTCGGAGCCCTCGGCCACGGCCTACGCCTATCGCTCGCATTCCGGCCATTACGGCATCGTCAACAGCGAGGAGGCGTACCAGAACCTGGTGCGCTTCCTGTTCGGCGACGTGCGCGTCGACCTGTGGCTGGACATCGAGGGCGTGCGCGTTCCCGAGGAGCTCGAAGCCGACGACGCCAGGGGAAAGGTGAACGCGCTCTACCAGATCGAGGTGCTCGCTTCGCCGCGCGGCAAGCGCTGGTATCTGACCCGGCGCGTGGCCGAGGAAGATTCGGTCGCCTGCCGGGACCACTCGGTGCTGAAGCAGGCCACGGCCAAATCTCCCGAGAAGGTCTATCTGTCGACGGTGTTTCTCGCGAAGCGCTACAAGATCAATCCGAATACCGACACGCTGGCGTACAGCGTCACGCTCGCGATCCGGGTGCCCGACTACGAGGTCGAGAAGCAGTTCTGGCCGGATCGGCACTACGAAGGCGAGTACCTGTTCCGCGACTCGGTGGTCATCGAGCTGAAGCCGCCCGAGCAGGAAGACGGCGACTGGCAGGTGACCTACGACTGGCAGAGCGCCAACGTCGGCCAGGGCAGCACCCCGGTCTCGCCGAAAGAGCTGAAGAACGGCAAGGTGGCCGTGTCGATTCCCTTTGTCACGGCGGATGCGACACCGCCTCGTTCTCCCGGGGTCACGGGAAAGCTGCGCTTCGTCGTCTCGCTTTGGAACCAGGGGCCATGAAGCCCTGCTACGTCTCCCGCGCCGGCAGCCGCGCGAGGTGGCAGCCGTTGATGCGCCAGCTGCCGTCGGGCTGCTTCGCCATCGGGTAGATCGCCATCCAGGCGTGCCCGTAGCCGTCGGTCATGCGCACCGGCTGGACGAGGTCGTCCCCCACCAGCAGGGGCTCTTCGAAGCTCACGCTGCGAGGGCGGTAGACCACGGCATACTGCTCGCGCACCATCGCCATGAACTTCTCCGGGGTGCCGAAGCTGTCGCGGATCCCGGGGGCGGCATACGAGAACGCGCGCGGCGCGTCGTCGCGCCGGAACGCCTCGAGCTGCGCCTCGATCACCGTCCGCACCGCCCGAGCGTCGGCGGCGGACACCGATTGTCCGTAGCCGACGCTGGGGGCCAGAAGGAGGAGCAGCGCCGCGATTCTAGCGATCGCGGTCATAGTTCATTGCCACAGCCCGAACCCGTGGTACATTCGTGCCCGCAGGATCTCAAGAGTGAATACGCGTCCTTTCCAACCCGCCTAGCGCGGCGTCCCGAGTGGCAGTCGATTCCCTTCCTTGACCATCGTGCCCGCAGCGGGGCTCGGACAGCCTCGTCAACATCGCCTCGAGAAGGGGAAATGAAATGGCAACCGGTACCGTGAAGTGGTTCAACGATTCCAAGGGCTTCGGGTTCATCACGCCGGACGGCGGCGGCAAGGATTTGTTCGCCCATCACAGCTCGATCCAGGGCTCGGGCTACAAGTCGCTGAAAGAGGGCCAGAAGGTCTCTTTCGACGTCACCCAGGGCCAAAAGGGCCCGGCGGCGTCGAACATCAAGCCCCTGTAAGTCAGCAGCAGCGCGGCCCACGCCTGGCGTAGCGACGTTCGAGCGCCCAGGCGAGGAACTCGCCCCGCCCGAGCGGCGTTTCGCCCGGGTGGGTCGCGCGCATGTGCGCGAGGTACGCGTCGTAGTTCGGGATGCCGAACACGCCGAGCCAGGCCGCGCGCAGGCGCGGGAACACCCCTTCCAGGCTTTTCCCGGCTTCACGCATAGCGGAACTCCTGTGCCGTGGGCTGCGTCGCGCGCAGCGCCTGCAGCGAAATGACGATCGCGTAGACGCACATCGCGGCGACGAGCAGCACAAAGAACGCGCACACCGCCGCGTCGAGGTAGTTGTTGAACGCCACGCGCTGCACCTCCTGGAGGGTCTTCGCCGGCGCAAGGACGGTGCCGCTCGCCGCGGCGTCGGCGAACCGGCGCGCCTGCGCGAGGAAGCCGATCGCCGGGTTGGCATGGAAGATCTTCTGCCAGCCGGCGGTGAGCGTGGTCACCAGGAGCCACGCCGTCGGCGCGAGCGTCACCCACACGTAGCGCTCGCGCTTCATCTTCATGAGCACGACCGTGCACAGGAGGAGCGCGATCCCGGCGAGCATCTGGTTGCCGATGCCGAAGAGCTGCCACAGCGTGTTGATGCCGCCGAGCGGGTCGACCACGCCCTGGTAGAGGAAGTAGCCCCACAGCGCGACGCACAGTCCGGTGCCGACGAAGTTCGCCGGCAGGAGCTCGGTGTTGCCCAGCGGCGCCCAGAGGTGGCCGAGCATGTCCTGGATCATGAAGCGGCCGACGCGCGTGCCCGCGTCCACCGCGGTGAGGATGAAGAGCGCCTCGAACAGGATCGCGAAGTGGTACCAGAACGCCTCCAGGCTCTTGCCGCCGAGCGCCTGCGCGAGGATCTGCGCCATGCCGACGGCGAGCGTGGGCGCGCCGCCGGCGCGCGAAAGGATCGTGGTCTCGCCGATGTCCTTCGCCGTCTGGGTGATCATTTCCGGCGTGATCACGAAGCCCCAGCTCGAGATCACCTGCGCCGCCTTCTCGGGGCTCGCGCCGATCGCCGCCGCGGGACTGTTCATCACGAAATAGATCCCCGGATCGAGCACGCACGCGGCGGTGAGCGCCATGATCGCGACGAACGACTCCATGAGCATGCCGCCGTAGCCGATGAGTCGGATGTGGCCCTCGCTCTCGATCATCTTCGGCGTGGTGCCGGAGGAGATGAGCGAGTGGAACCCCGACACCGAGCCGCAGGCGATGGTGATGAAGAGGAACGGGAACAGCGTCCCGGAGAAGACCGGGCCGGTGCCGTCGACGAAGCGCGTGACGTCGGGCATGCGAAGCTGCGGCGCGACGAAATAGATGCCGAGCGCGAGCGCCACAATGGTGCCGATCTTGAGGAACGTGGAGAGGTAGTCGCGCGGCGCGAGCATCAGCCACACCGGCAGGCTCGACGCCACCGCGCCGTAGAGGATGATCGCCCACGCGATCTGCGTGCCGTGCAGCGTGAACGCCGGACCCCAGCTCGGGCTCTCGGCGACCACGCGGCCGCCCCAGATCGAGAGGAGGAGCAGCACCACGCCGATGGCCGAGGCTTCGCCCACGCGCCCCGGGCGGATGAAGCGCATGTAGACGCCCATCAGCAGCGCGATCGGAATCGTCGCCGCGATGGTAAACGTGCCCCACGGGCTTTCGGCGAGCGCCTTCACCACCACGAGGGCGAGCACCGCGAGGATGATGATCATGATCGCGAGCACGCCCACCAGGGCGAGCGAGCCCGGAACCGGCCCGAGCTCCATCTTGACCATCTCGCCGAGCGAGCGGCCGTCGCGCCGCACCGAGACGAAGAGGACCATCATGTCCTGCACCGCCCCCGCGAGCACCACGCCGACCAGGATCCAGAGCGTCCCCGGCAGGTAGCCCATCTGCGCAGCGAGCACCGGCCCGACCAGCGGTCCGGCGCCCGCGATGGCGGCGAAGTGGTGGCCGTAGAGCACGTACTTGTTGGTCGGCACGTAGTCCATGCCGTCGTTGTGCCGCACCGCCGGCGTCGGACGCTTCGGGTCCACCTGCAGCACCCGCTCGACGATGAACTTGCTGTAGAACCGGTACGCGAGGAAGTACACCGCGAGCGCGGCCGTCACGAGCCAAACCGCGCTGACCGACTCGCCGCGATTCAGGGCGATCGCGCCGAACGCGAAGGCGCCGATGACGCCGATGGCGGGCCAAAGAAGGTTGGACGCGAGCTTGTTCATGGCCACCTCCTGGGGAAGGCATAGTTTGGTTCTTGCGGATGCCGGACGCAAGCGGTTCCCCGCCGGTCCAGAACTGGGTACGGGCGGCAGACGCGCAAGGCGTGTCACGGGCCTGCGGCTGTCGCAAAATAGCCCCTCAAGTGAGAAAAATCGAGGCGGTCCCTGTTTTGCTGCTGATGCTGCTCGCGCCGGCGCTGTGCGCGGCGCAGACGGCGTCGCAGCGGCTCGAGCTCCTGGCCGCGGAGTCCTACGAGCGCGCCCTGGATCTCTTTCCGGTCGGCGAGATCTTCAGCCGCGGCGCCGGCCCGCGCCAGGACCGCTTCGAGATCACGGTCAGCGACGAGCACCGCGAGCGCCAGCGCGCGCACAACCGGTGGATCCTGAGCGAGCTCGAGGGCATCCCGGTCGGTGAGCTCGCGCCGAGCGAAAAGATCACGCACGCGCTGCTCGCGTGGCGCGCGCGCGACTCGCTCGAGTGGCTGTCCTATCCGTTCTACCAGCACAACGTCTTCTCGCATCTCGACGGCGGTGTCGCACACCTGCTGGTGCGAATCGTCGGCCATCAGCCTTTCCGCAACGAGGCCGACTATCGCGCCTGGTTCCGCCGTCTGCAGCGCTATCCGGCCTACCTCGAAGCCGTGGAGCGGGTGATGCGCGACGGAGCCGCCACCGGCATCACCACGCCGCGCGTCATCACGCAGCGCGCGCTCGCGCAACTCGAGCGCCTGGCGCCCGAGGACATGACGCAGAGCGCGCTGTGGAAGCCGATGACCCAGTTCCCGGCGTCGATCGACGCAGATGCGCGCGGCCGACTCGAAACGGACTACCGCCGTCTGCTCGCCGAGGAAACGTTCCCCGCGTTGCGCCGGCTCGCGACTTACGTGCGCAGTGACTATCTGGCGAAAGCGCGCACCACGGACGGCTTCGGCGCGCTGCCCGGCGGCGAGAAGATGTACCGCTACGCCGTGCGCAGCGACACCACGACCGACCTCATGCCCGAGGAGATCCACGAGCTCGGCCTGCGCGAAGTGAAGCGCGTGCAGGCGCTGTACGTCGCCGCGGCGGCGAAGGCCGGGTTTAGCGGCTCGGTGAGCCAGGCGGGTGCGTGGGTGCAGGGCAAACGCGACACCTATCCGTTCACTTCCGGCGAGCAGGTGATCGAGCATCTCAACGCAATCAACGCGCGCATCGTGCCGCAGTTGCCGAAGCTGTTCGGCCGGCTGCCGAAGGCGCGCCTCGAGATCCAGCTCACCGACCCGGCGATCGCCGCCTCGGCTCCGGCGCAGTACTACAGCCCGACCGACGACGGCCGTCCCGGCATCTTCGCCATGCCGGTCGTCGATCCGCGGCGGGTTTCCACGGTCGGCCTGGCGGCGCTGCTCGCCCACGAGGGCATGCCCGGCCACCATCTCGAGACAGGCATCAAGCTCGAGAACAAGGTGCCGGAATTCCGTCGCCGCACGTTCTTCAACGCGTATGGCGAGGGCTGGGGCCTGTACGCCGAGTCGCTCGGCCATGAGCTCGGCCTGTACGGCGATCCTCTCGAGCTGATGGGGCGCTATTCGTTCGAGCTGTTCCGCGCCTGCCGCTTGGTGATCGACACCGGCCTGCACGCCAAGGGCTGGACGCGGGAGCAGTCGATCCGCTACTTCGTCGAGGAATGCGGCCAGAGCGAGGGCGGCGCGACCAACGAGGTGCTGCGCTACATGGTCTGGCCCGGCCAGGCGCTCGGCTACAAGATCGGCGAGCTCACCATCCTCGATCTGCGCGCCAAGGCCGAGAAGCGGCTCGGCAAGCGCTTCGACCTGCGCGCTTTCCACGACGCCATCCTCGAAGAAGGCCCGTTACCGCTGACCATGCTCAGGCAGCGCATGGACGCGTGGATCGACGCCGAGGACCGCAAGCGCAGCCTCTAGATTTACTTTGCGGAGCCCACCTTCCCGCCGCCGAACTTCGGATGCTTGGCCTTGCAGTCGGCGACCAGTTTTCCGTCGACCGCCGGTAGCGGCTTGGTCGCCCCGGGAACGCTGGTCTTCCCCTGGACGATGGGGTTGACGCAGTCTCTCCAGAGCCCGTCTCCCTTTTTCCAGTCGCCCTTGATGAAGCCCGCCTTTCTGCAGGCTTCGGCGATCTGCTTGCACTCGTCCGGCGCGCCGTGATCGCTCTTGTTGCCCTGCGCGAATGCGAGAGCAGAACACAGGGACATGGCGGCCAAGGCAAACATCGTTCGCAGGATCAAAGCTGGCTCCTTAGGGTTAAATGGTGACAGTCACCATTTATTCGGAGAACTTGGCGGGCGGATAGTCGCGGCTGAATTGCGGCCCCGCGATGAAGGCCTTCGGGTCGTAGGTCCAGAACTGGCTCACGTTCGGGTAGGTGGCGACGGTGACGTTCACGAGCTCGCCGTTGCGCCGCTCGACCTTGCGCACGTAGACGTTGAGGATCGGCTTGCCGTACTCGTCGAGGCGTAACGGCCCCATCGGGCCGTGATCGAGCTTGACGTTGTGCAGCGCTCTTACGAACCCCGCCTTGTCCTCGAACTTGCCCTTGACGAGCTTCATCGCCTCCTCGATCCACAATCCCGAGGTATAGGTGGCGGCGGTATAGAAGCCGGGCGTCACCTTGTATTCCTTGCGGATCGCCTCGACGAAGCGCTTGTTGTCCGGCGCGTCGCGGTCGACGGTGTACCAGCTCGCGGTGTAGACGCCGATCGCCTCGTCGCCCATGTTCTTGAGGATGCCTTCGTCGGTGAGCGTCGGGTTGCCCATCACCACCGGCTTCAACCCGTACTCGCGGTAGGTGCGCAGGAAGCGCAGCGGGTTGGAGCCGGCGAAGCCGGCGTAGACGCCGTCGACGTTGCTCTTGAGCTGGCCGATGAACGAGCCGTAGTCGGGCGCGTTGAGCGGCGGCCAAAGCTTCTGCACGATGCGCCCGCCGGCGTCCTCGAAGGTCTTGTGGAAGCCGGCGGCGCCTTCGTGGCCGTAGGTGAAGTCGTCGGCGACCATCGCCACCCGCTTCATGCCGAGCTTCTTCGCCGCATAGTCGCCCATGACGTACATGGCCTGCGCCGCGGTGCCGTAGGTGTGGATGACGTAGTCGCTAAGCTTCCGCTGCGCGAGGTCGACCTGCGCCGCCGACATCGGCGGCAGGAGCGGCACCTTGGCCTGGAGCACGTAGTCGTCGATCGCGAGCGCTTCGAACGTGGCGAGCGGGCCGACGAGGATGTGCACCTTCTCGCGCTCGACCAGCTCCTGGGCCTTGGACTTCGCCTGCGCCGGCTGGCCGGCGGTGTCGGCAAAGACGATCTCGACCTTTCTACCGGAGAGCGTGCTGTTGCGCTCCTTCAGGAAGAGGTTGATCCCTTCCTCCATCTGCCGCCCGCCGGCGGCGAGGGGTCCGGTCCGGACGGTCAGGAAGCCGATCCTGAGCGGCTCAGCCTGCGCGAGCGCCTGGTTGGATGAAGCGAGACACAGCAAGGCAAGCGCAGCGGCGGCATAGCGAACCATAGTGTTCTTCCTCTCCTTTCTCGTGAGCTTCGTCCTTATCGTACGACGAAACGGCCTTGCGCCAACCTTGCGGCCGCGAACCGAATCGAAACGGCACGGCCGTTGCTTGCCAGTCGAACTAATGATTGCCGAGGCAATCAAAAAGCCTGTGCCGACCGACCGCGAGCGGGCGCCGATCTACCGCGCCGCCACCTTCCGCAGCCGCGACTCGGTCGGCGCGCTGATCGGGTTTGCGCGCAAGGCGCTGGTCGAGGCGTTCGACCGCGAGCTCGCGCCGCTCGGCCTGAACACCGCGCAGGCGCTGGTGCTCGTGTTCCTCGTCGACGAGCGCGCCAGCACCGCCGCCGAGGTGTGCAAGCAGCTCTCGCACGATCCCGGGGCGATGACACGCCTCGTCGACAAGCTGGAGGCGATGGGCCTCGTGCGCCGCGTGCGCGGGCGCGACGACCGGAGGAGCGCGCGCCTGGAGATCACGGCGCGCGGCCGGCAGGTGCACGCCGACCTGACGCGCGTACAGATCGCCATGTTGAACCGCGCGCTGCGCGGTTTCTCACCCGCCGAGGCGAGGGCGCTCGAAGGCCTGCTCAGGCGCGTGCTCGACAACGTGGGCGGCGAATGAGGCGGCTTTCCGTTCTCGGTCTCGCGCTGCTCGCGGCCTGCGCCGATCCGGGTGGCATCACCCACCGCAGCGCCATGGTGGGCGCATCTTCGCTGGAGGTGGACAAGAGTCTTTCCCATGAAAACATGGAAGCAGCCTGGCCCGAGCTCGACTGGTGGAAGCGCTTCGGCGATCCACAGCTCGACGCGCTCGAGGAGGAGGGCCTCGCCGGCAGCCCGACCATCCGCCTCGCCCGCTCGCGCGTCGACCAGGCGCTCGCCGCGGCGCAGGTCGCCGGCGCCGTGCGCAAGCCGCAGGTGAACGCGAGCGGCGACGTGACCCGCCAGCGCTTCTCCGAGAACGCCATCTTTCCGCCGCCGATCGGCGGCTCGACGTTTACGACCACCGAGGTCGCGCTGAACGCGGGCTACGAGCTCGATCTCTGGGGCAAGAACCGCGCGGCCTACGACGCGGCGCTCGGCCGCTCGCAGGCCGCCGAGGCCGACGCCTTCACCTCGCGGCTCGTGCTCTCCGCCGCGCTCGCCGGCGCCTACGTGCAGCTCGCGCGGGCGTACGAGCAGCTCGACCTCGCGCATCGCGCGCTCGAGGACCGCGAGAAGGTCCAGGCGCTCACCAACGACCGGGTGCGCGCCGGCCTCGACTCGCGCCTGGAGCTGAAGCAGGTCGAGACTTCGATCCCCGCGGCGCGCGCACGCGTGGCGCAGGTCGAGGAGGAGATCGCCCTCGCGCGCAACCAGATCGCGGCGCTGCTCGGCAAGGGACCGGACCGCGGGCTCGCCCTCGAGCGGCCGACGCTGCGGATGGCCGGCGTCGCGCTGCCCTCGCGCGTGCCCGCCGACCTGCTCGGCCGCCGGCCCGACGTCGTGGCGAGCCGCCTGCGCGCCGAAGCCGCGTCGCGCCAGGTCGCGGCGCAGAAGGCCGAGTTCTACCCCGACGTGAACCTCTCGGCGCTGGTCGGTCTCCAGTCGGTGACCCTTTCGCACCTGCTCGACCCCGCGAGCGCGATCCCGAGCATCGGCGCGGCGGTGCGGCTGCCGATCTTCGACGGCGGGCGGCTGCGCGGCGCGCTCGCGCAGCGCAACGCCGAGTACGACGCGGCGGTGGAGCAGTACAACCAGACGCTCGCCGACGCGCTGCGCGAGGTGGTCGACCAGCTCACTTCGCTGCGCTCGGTCAACGCGCAGCGCACGGAAGTGGAGAGCGCGCTCGCCTCGGCCGAAGAGGCCTATGCGCTCGCCGTGACGCGCTACAAGGCCGGCCTCGGCAGCCTGCTGCAGGTGCTTACGGCCGAGATGGCGGTGCTCGAGCAGCGCAACCTCCGCGCGGACCTGCAATCGCGCGAGCTCGCGCTGTCCATCGACCTGATGCGCGCCCTGGGCGGCGGCTACGAAGCAAAGGTGGCGATGCAATGAAGCGACGAATCCTTCTTTTCGCTGTGCTCGCCGTTTTCGCGGTCGCCGGCG
>Ga0157376_10003343_pt1 | contig 11029 bp, 9 predicted proteins | sample M45metaG_FD_121801 | JGI IMG/M metagenome (GOLD analysis project Ga0157376, IMG submission 121801) | Miscanthus rhizosphere microbial communities from Kellogg Biological Station, Michigan, USA - M4-5 metaG | ecosystem: Host-associated > Plants > Roots > Rhizosphere > Soil | place: USA: Michigan... | reverse complement strand
TTTAGCCCGCGCGTCGCCATGCCAATCGCTCGCCCGATAATCGAAGCTTCCGCCAGCGGAGTGTTGAAAACTCTGGTCGAACCGAATTTCCGCTGCAGCCCGGCGGTCGCCTTAAAAACGCCGCCCTTCCCTTTTACTTCTTTCAAATTTTCCTCGCGGCTGGCGTCCGCCACATCTTCGCCGAACACCGTAATACGTTCATCGCGGGACATCTCATCGTTCAGCGTTGCCGCCACCATCTCCACCATCGTCTTCGGCGCGCCGTGCAGCTTTGCTTCCGCCTCGAACGACGCCGCTGTCGGATCAATATCCGGTGAATACACGTGCGTCAGAACCGATTCCGCCGCCGGAGGTTCCGCCGCCAGCGCTGCATCCGCCGCCTGCCGGACTTCGTGATCCACCTGCGCTTCCAGCGCCTCGATCTGCTTCTGGTCCAGCACACCTTCGCGTATCAAAAACAGCGCAAATTTTGACAATGGATCACGGTGCGCTTCGCGCTCCCGCTCTTCCGGCAACTTGTAGAGCTTCTCGTCATCTGAAAGCGAATGCGAATATGGCCGCGTCACATGGGCATGAATCAGCGCCGGCCCGCGCCGTTCGCGGCAATACGCCACGGCTTCCTGGCAAACCGTGTAGCTCGCCAGCGGATCGGTTCCATCCACTTCGGCCACGTGCAGTCCCGGAAAACTCTGCACCAATCTTGAAATGCTGCCACCTGCCGTCTGAACTTCCACCGGAACCGAAATCGCGTAGCCGTTGTCTTCCACCAGGTAAAGCAGCGGTAACTTCCTCGCGCACGCCGCGTTCAGCGATTCCCAGAATTCGCCTTCGCTGGTCGCTCCATCTCCGGAAGATACATATACAATTTCGTCCGAACCGTGCCGCGCCAATTCTCCCAGCGGCGCTTTCTTTGCCTGTGCCAGCGCTTTCGGATGCTCGTCGTAGTACAGCGTCGTTTCCGCCGCGCCCACGGCGTGCACAAACTGCGTTCCGGTGCACGAAGACTTGCTCACAATGTTGTATTTCGGGTGGCCCCAGTGCGACGGCATTTGCCGCCCGCCGGAGCTCGGATCGGCCGCCGCGCCGACCGCCTGCAGCAGCATTTCCAGCGGCGTAACTCCCAGCATCAGGCATAGCGCGCGGTCGCGATAATACGGATAGAGCCAGTCCACGCCGGGCCGCAAGAGTAACCCCATAGCTGCGGTTACCGCTTCATGCCCCGCACTCGAAATCTGGAAATAAATCTTATTTTGCCGCTTGAGTTGGATTTCCCGGTCATCCAGCTTTCGGGAAAGGTACATCGTGCGATACATCCGCACCAGCGTGTCTCTGCTTAATCCGGCGTGTTTCTCAACTTTGGGGGCGTCATTCTTGGCAACCTTCACTCGCGTTTGCACGGCCATTCGGTCGGACCTCGATCGTTGAACGTTCCCGACGCTTCCATTTCAAATTATACAGAAAACGTTGCAGCGCTACTCGACCAGAAATCTCGACGGGCGGTTCGAGATCCTTCAAGCAAAGGATTCTTGGTAGGTTCCTTTTAAGGTCGGACATGAATTCCACGTCTCATTTCGTCACACTAGACTTGTGGTCGCGGAAACAGATCTGTTTTCGCGCTGCTTCCAAAACACGGAAAAAACACAGGTTTTTCAGCAGTAATTCGCAGTTCGGATGTGGCCGCGCAATCGCACCTCTGAAACCGGCGGCCACGACGCTTCCCGGTTACCAACACCAAATTTCAGCCATTTTTCAGACCAGTCCAATTTGGACTTCTCGCGAACCATTTGCCTTCGAACTTTGCCCCTAATCCAGCGCGTCAAATACCGCCGCGGTCTCATCAAATCCACGCTCACCTTGCCGCATCACTTCCGGCGAAGCATCCTTAAACGGCTCTTCCCCGGGAATGCGTTTCACCAATCGCTCTTCGGTCATCTTTTCGTGCCCAGAAAATCCCAATCGTAAATGCAGCTTCACCGGACTAGCCGGGGTCGCTGCCTTCTTCTCTGCCACGGGCTCGGCCTTAGCAGCTGCCTTGCCCTTCGCGCCCTTGGCAGCCTTTGCGGCTTTTTCCGTGCTCGCAGGCTTCTCGACCTTTTCTTCCGCTACCAGCGCTGCCGCGCGCGGGTCCGGCCCTTGCCGCTCAAACTTGTACAGCAGCTTCTTGTCCAGCCGGAAGGCCTGCTTCCACATCTCCAGCTTGTGCCGCGCCAGCTGCGCTTTTTCTTCATCCGTCCCAAAATCAAAACTCATGTAAATGTGTGCCATGTTTTCAGTCTGCGTCGCCGCCTTTTCCAAGTCAAGAAGCTGACCAAAGTATTAGCGTCAGTAGTCTCGCGACAAGGTCGGCCCATCTTGCGTCTGGCCGCTTGCTCGACGATTTTCAAGCTTGGCGATTATTTGCTTCGTCTGATGATTGAGGCCCGGTACTCGAGGATAATTTGCTAAATTCCGCGGGAATTTCCCGCTTCCAGCCGTTCAAACACACTACGCACCACCCGATCGCACCTCACGCCCATGAACGGAAACGCTTCCGCGCCGCTGGTGCCGACACGTGCCAGCAGCCAGCCTCGCATCATCGCGTGCCCTCGATGCAGCCGGACTTTCACGTTCTCCTCCGAAATTTCCAGCGCGGAAGCGGTTTCGCTGGTGCTCATCTCCTCAACGTCTCGCAGCATCACTACCGCCCGGTATTGTTCCGGCAACCCAAGCACCGCCTCCTCCAACAGGGCTCCCAGCTCGGTTCGCGATGCGCTCTGTTCCGGATCCAGCGCAGTGTCGGCTATCTTCATGTGCAATTCCCCGCCTGCTTCCGTTTCGTTCAGCTGCTCGTTTCGACCCTGCTTTCGCACCCGGGCCAACGCTTCGTTAACGGTGATTCTCGTCAGCCACGCTGAAAAAGGCGCTCGTTCCTCGAACTGGTCCAGATGCCGGTACGCCCGGACATACGCATCCTGTATCACGTCTTCGGCTTCCGATCGATCGCGTACAATCGCCAAGGACACCCGGTACAAGCGCTGGTTATAGCGCCTCATAATGATCTCGTAAAGCGCTGTCTCTCCGGCCTTCACCCGCTTTACGACCTCTTCATCTGTCCAGCGTTCCGTTTTTGCTCTTTCCAGTATTCCGGAAATTTCCATGATCTTTGCCAGCCATAGTTATGCTGAAAGATAGCCCTGATAGATAGAGCCTCCAGCCCGGAAATGGTTACACCAGCCGGCCTCAGTCTCTCCCGCGTTTGTAACCGATTCCTTCCCTGCCGCTCCTTTCTATTGGGGGCAAGATTCGATGACAACGTTCGACCGTCGTCTCAATTTCAGCTGGTGGGCACTGCGGATCGGCCTGGGCGTCGGTCCCATCATCACCGGCATCGATAAGTACTTCAACAAACTTACTGACTGGACCATGTATCTCAGCCCGCTGGCCACCAAAATCGTTCCGGTGAACGCCGCGACTTTCATGCACATCGTCGGCGCCGTGGAAATCCTAGCGGGTCTGGTTGTGCTTAGCCGATGGAGCAAAATCGGCGCTCAGATCGTGGCCCTCTGGTTGGTAGGCATCGCCATCAACCTCCTTACTACTGGAATGTTTTATGACTTGGCCATGCGCGACATCGAAATCGCTATCGGGGCTTTCGTTTTGTCGCAATTATCTGCAGTCCGCGAACAGCATTCCGCTCCGGCGCCTGGTGGAACCCAGACTTCCAGCTCTCAGTTGGTGTAAATCATTAGTTCAATCTCAAATGGAGGACGTAATGCGTAAACTTGCTTCACTTGTTGCACTGCTAGGAATATCTGCAATCCCGGCCTTCGCCGCACCTGAGACCTTCACTGGAGTCTCTCTTATCGACTCCAACTGCTCCAAGAAGGCTGCGGCCGATCCCGACTCCCATACTCGTGAGTGCGCTCTTAAATGTCAGGCTAGTGGCTACGGCATTGTGACCAGTGACCAGCACTTCCTGAAATTCGACGCAGCTGGGAACGCCAAAATCACCGAAGCCCTGAAAGCTTCCGACAAAAAAGACCACCTTCGCGTTGATGTCTCCGGCGCCGTCAACGGTGACACTCTGCAAGTTACTTCCGTCAAGTTGTTGTAGTCGCGTCGCGACCTGCGCACCGGAGCTTACTTACATCCGGTGCGCGGGATCAGAACCTCTCAACCCCGGGCCCACAAACCGCTGCGCGCACAACTCCTTGCGGTAAATTCAATCCCGCGACCGACGCCTGTGAATAGCTCCAGCAGCGAATAGTGGTAAACTTGAAGTCGCTACTACCATGCCCGCTAGTCAGCCAAAGCGAATGCGACTCCGGCAGCTTCAAGCCCTGCTCTGCCTTTTGGGCTTGGTCTTCTTTTATGCGCCAATCATGAGCGCCACGCTCATGGCCGCAACCGGCATGTGCTGCAGCACCGATCAATGCCCCATCCACGGTAACCACCACGCCAGTCATCGCGGTACAACGAAAGCAGCCGAATCGACGCCAGTGGACTGCGGCCACCATGAGCACGACATGAGCAAAATGAACTCCTGCTCCATGTCCTGCTGCCAAACTACTGAGCAGCCCGCTATTCACGCCCACATTCTTGTTCCGGCACCGACGGTCAGCCTCGCCTCGCGTGCCGCGCTATCGAATTTGGCTCAGCCTTCGGCGCCCAAGACCAACTCTCTAGCATTCGCTCCCCCCGCTCCCCCTCCCAAATCTCTGGTCAGCTAGAACTCCCTTTTTCCAACTTGTAGGGGCCGCCTTCTGAGGCGCTCATCTATCCATCCATCCTGTGCGGATATCCGCGCAGCCAATCATCTAAGGGAGAACGCTTTTGCCATGAAGCGAAGTCTAGATTTTCGCAGCTGCCTATTCTTGCTGTTCGCCTTTGCGTGCGTCACCACGCCCGCATTCCCAGGAATCTTTGCTACCGTCCGCGGCATTGTTCATGACGGGCAACACCGCCCAATCTCCGGCGCACAGTTAGTCTTACAAGCAAAAAGTTCCGACTGGAAACGCCAAGCTAGCACCGACGACGACGGCAGATTCCAGTTCGATGCCGTACCGGCCGGAGATTATTCCATTCGCATTTCGTGTGACGGATTTCGTGAATACGACGGCGATCTCGCCGTCGTTGCGGATTCCGCTCCGCTTCGCCATTTCCCTCTAGAGCTAGCTACCGTCACCGAAACCGTCCAGGTCAAGGAAACTTCGCAAACTGTGGACACTACATCTTCATCCAGCCAAACCACTCTAAACCGCGAAACCATCGCCGCCACCCCCGGCGCCACTCGCGCCAACAGCCTCGACCTGATCACCGATTACACTCCCGGCGCCTACATGGTTCACGATCAGCTCCACGTCCGCGGTGGCCATCAGGTTTCCTGGCTGGTCGACGGCATTCCCGTTCCCAACACTAACATCGCCGCAAACGTCGGCCCGCAATTCGATCCCAAGGATATGGACGTGGTCGAAATTCAGCGTGGCGGATATTCGGCCGATTACGGCGACCGCATCTACGGCGTCTTCAATGTGATCCCGCGCTCCGGATTTGAACGCGATCGCGAAATCGAACTGCTGGCCACCTACGGAAATTTTCATTCCACCGATAGCCAGATCAGCATCGGCGATCACACCGATCGCTTCGCCTACTACGCCAGCGTCAGCGCCAATCGCTCGGACATCGGCCTCATGTCGCCGGAGCCCAACGCACTGCACGACAACAACAATGGCGTCAGCGGATTTACATCTTTGATTTTCAACGCCACTCCCAACGACCAACTGCGTCTTGCGGTATCCGCGCGCGCGGATTTCTTTCAAGTCCCCAACACCACCGATCAGCAAGACGCGCAAATCCGTGACACTCAGCGCGAACGCGACGGCTTTCTGAACTTTTCCTGGGTGCATACCTTCGGCCCCGGACTTTTGATGACCGTTTCTCCTTTCGTTCACTGGAATCGCGCCGCCTACGATGGCTCTGCTCCCATTCCCAGTCTGCTGGGCGACCAGCCGCCCATTCCCACCGATCACAACGATTCTGTTTACGAAGGTGGGCAAGTTTCCTTGGCCGCCACGCGCGGCCGCCACAACGCGCGTTTCGGCGCTTACGGCTTCGCACAGCAGGACGATTCCTTCTTCCGCGTTGTAGCTACCAACGGATCGGGCTCCAGTGCTTCGGAAAAAGATGACACTTCCGGGGGTGTCTTCAGCTTCTTCGCCGAAGATCAATTGCGGGTCACTGACTGGCTCACTCTGAACGGCGGCGTTCGCTATAGCCATTTTTCTGCGGGAATCACCGAAGACCACGCCGATCCGCGCATCGGTGCAGCGCTGAGAGTTCCCAAGATTGGCTGGGTTTTCCGTGCATTCTATGGCCGCTACTATCAGGCCCCGCCGCTCACATCCCTCTCCGGGCCGCTGCTGCAGCTCGCTGCCGATCAGGGCATCGAATTTCTGCCGCTGCACGGAGAAACTGACGAGCAGCGCGAATTTGGACTCACGATTCCCATCCGCGGATGGACCGTGGACTTTTCCAATTTCCAGACCCACGCCAGAAATTACTTCGATCATGACGTGCTTGGAAATTCCAATATTTTCTTCCCGGTCACGATTGAGCGTGCCCGCATTCACGGCTGGGAATCGACGTTGCACTCTCCCAAAATCAAAAAGCGCTTCGAAGTCTATCTCGCCTATTCCAACCAGATGGCCGAAGGCGCTGGCGTAATTACCGGAGGATTGCTCGCCGATCCCGGCCAGCTCTGTGAAGACGGCGGCTTCTGCTATCTTGACCACGACCAGCGCAACACGCTCAGTCTCGGTTTTCATTCGGCGCTTCCCTATCGCCTTTCCGCGTCCGGAAATTTTTCCTACGGATCTGGCTTTCTCGATGGCGAAGGTCCGCTACATCTGCCGGACCACGCCGAATTTTCTCTTTCGCTCTCTAAGGCCATCGGCGAGCGGCTGTTGGTCGGCTTCACCGCGCAAAATATCGGTGACAACCGTTACCTGCTCGACAATTCCAACACTTTTGGCGGAACTCACTGGAACTACCCGCGTCAGATCTCCGGCGAAATCCGCTACCGTTTCCACTTCTAGCGCCAGGGCTCCTGCAAAACACAGTTTCCGCAACGATGTCATCCTGAGGCGATCCGATAAGGATCGCCTCAGGATCTCACGGTCATTTCTCACGCACCGATTCAGCTAAACACTCCAGCCGATTTTGCTTTATGCTGATTGCCTATCGCTGCTGGCATGGGGTGAATGTTTGAAAATATTCTGGATTGCGCTGTTCGGATCGATCGGCACACTCGCGCGGTATGGCCTGCAGGGAGTGGTGCAACTCCGCATGGGCAGCATGTTTCCCTACGGTACGCTGCTGATTAATTTGACCGGCTGCCTGTTGCTCGGATTTATCGGCCAACTCACTCTGAATCGCATGCTGATTTCTGCTGACCTGCGCATAGCCATCGCGGTTGGATTCTTTGGCGGCTATACAACGTTCTCTAGCTTCGGATGGGAAACCGCAAAAATGCTGGAAGCCGGGGAATGGCTTCGCGCCACCACGTATGTTGCGGCCAGCGTAATTGCCGGGCTGCTGCTTTCCGTTGCGGGTATACGCCTGGCCAATCGTCTCTAGTTTTGGCGTTTTGGTTTTGTTGTTTGGAGTTGGGCATGACCCACGAAAAATTCGATGGCGAACGAACGCTGATGCGCATTCACATCGGGGAATCCGATAAATGGCATGGCAAACCGTTGCACGAAGCGATTGTTACCCTGCTGCGAAAGGAAAACTTCCCTGGCGCAACCGTACTGCGCGGTGTCGGCGGATTCGGATCTTCGAGTGTTTATCACACCGATAAAATTCTTCGCCTTTCTCAGGATTTGCCGATCGTGGTGGAAGTGGTCGATTCCGCCGAGCACATCGAGAAAATCCTTCCGCAACTCGATGAAATGGTCGAAGGCGGATTAGTTACGCTCGAAAAGGTGCGCGTCATTCTGTACCGAGCCGCGAAAAAATAAATGGCGGATCCAGAAATAAAACCTCCGCGAGCTAAGACTGGCTGGCTGAATCGCACCGTGCTGGGTATTGGCCTCACTTCCCTTTTTTCCGATTGGGCCCACGAAACAGCGACGGCAGTGTTGCCTGCGTTTTTGGCGGCGATTGGCGCGGGACCGGCTTGGCTTGGCGCGATTGAAGGAATTGCCGACGGGCTGTCCAGTTTTGCAAAATTGGCCGCAGGGCACTATACCGATCGGCTGAAACGTCGAATGCCGATAGTGCCTTTCGGCTACGCGCTGACCGCACTATCCACAGCATCTTTCGGCATCGCCACGCACCCGCTGCAAGTTCTCGCCGGACGCACCGCGGCGTGGCTCGGCCGCGGCGTGCGCTCGCCCGCAAAAAAAGCATTGCTGGCCGCGGATGTCCCTCCAGGCGCGTACGGCCGCGCTTTTGGCTTGGAGCGTCTGATGGATACGCTCGGCGCGATTCTCGGGCCGCTAAGCGCGCTGTGGATTCTGCACGCGACCAATCATTCTTATCGCAGAGTATTCTTGTGGACGCTGTTGCCGGGAATGATTTCCGTGGCCTGTCTCTGGCTGCTGGTACGGGAAGGGCCGATCGAAGTGAAACAGAAGAAATCGTTTTTGGTCGGACTGCGCACGTTGCCATCAGAATTTCGGAGATTCCTGATTGGTGTAGGGATTTTTGGTGCCGGAGATTTTTCGCATACCCTGTTGATTTTCTACGCCACAAAAATGCTTGCTGCGGAATACGGAATGGCCAAAGCAGCGAGCTTCGCGGTGATTTTGTACACGGTGCACAATATTTTTTGTGCAGGTTCGGCATACATATGCGGCTGGTTGAGCGATCATTTGCCGCATCGCCGCGCCGTTTTGGCTGCAGGTTACTCTTTGGCGGTACTGACTGCACTGCTGTTGTCGACCGGAACGCATTCGCCGTGGCTGCTTGGCATAATTTTTGTTCTCGCCGGTTTGTATATTGGAACCGAAGAAGCGCTCGAAGATTCGGTGGCCGCCGAAATTGTTCCCCGTGAGCAGCACGGCATGGCGTTTGGAACTATGGCCGCCGTAAACGCTGTGGGAGATTTTCTTTCCAGCCTGCTGGTCGGCGCGTTGTGGGGCGCTTTTGGAGTAGGCGCAGCATTCCTAGTTTCGGCAATTTTGTTTGCCGTGGGAGCAATTCTCGTTTTGAGGTTGAAGTGATTGCGACCAATGGGCCCAGCAGTCCTGCGCCCCTGCACCAAAACAAACGGTAGTCCGCTCTAGGGTCGCTTGCAGTATCATCGGTGGCGGATTTTTTTGTTTGGAGGAACGAAATGAAAGCGATTACTAAGTGTCGCGCCGGATTTTTCGTGTTCGCTTGCGTTCTGGCGATACTTTTTTCTGCGGGCGAAGCGTATGCGTGGGACAACGGCATGGCGCTGACTCCTCCCATGGGTTGGAACAGCTGGAATAAATTCGGTTGCAACGTCAGCGAAGACTTGCTGCGGTCGATGGCCGACGGCCTGGTTTCGAGCGGAATGAAGGATGCCGGCTACCAATATGTGGTGATCGACGATTGCTGGCAGGTGAGCCGGGACGCCGACGGGAATATCGTGCCGGATGCCACGCGGTTCCCTACCGGCATGAAAGCGCTGGGCGATTACATTCACTCCAAAGGATTGAAGTTTGGCATCTATTCGGATGCCGGAGAAAAGACCTGCGCGGGGCGCCCCGGCAGCCAGGGCCACGAATATCAGGACGCGATCATCTACGCGAAGTGGGGCGTGGACTATTTGAAATACGACTGGTGCCACACCGGAAAACGCAACGCGGAGGAAGCGTATGCGACCATGCACGACGCGCTGAAAGCAACTGGGCGTCCAATTGTTTTTAGCATGTGCGAGTGGGGAACGGCCAAGCCGTGGCAGTGGGCCAAGGACACCGGCAATCTGTGGCGGACTACTGGGGATATCAGCGACCACTGGGAAGGCAAGAAAAAGTGGCCCGACGGAGGCTGCTGTTCGCTGGGCATGCTGGACATTCTGGATCTGCAGGTTGGGCTGGATTCCTTTGCCGGGCCTGGACATTGGAACGATCCGGACATGTTGGAAGTGGGCAACGGCGGAATGACCGCCACGGAGTACCGCGCGCACTTCAGCCTCTGGTGCATTCTGAATGCGCCGCTGATTGCGGGGAACGATTTGCGCAGCATGAGTCCGGAGATCAAGGAGATATTGACCAACAAAGAAGTGATTGCGGTGAACCAGGATCCGCTCGGCCGCGAAGCGAAGCGCGTGTGGAAAGATGGCGAATTGGAGGTCTGGGCGAAGCCGATGGCTGACGGCAGCCGCGCGGTGTTGCTACTGAATCGCGGAGCGGGCGAAGCGGAGATTGCGGTTCCCTGGACGACGCTAGCGTATCCGGAACATTTGAGCGCGAGTGTGCGGGACTTGTGGGCGCACAAAGATTTGGGCAAGGTCATGGGAAAGTTTAGTGCCAAGGTGGGGTCGCATGATGTGCTGGTGGTGACGGTTAGACCGTAACAGAACTTGTCAGTGTGAGCAGTGCGGAGTGAATAGCGGGGTGGCGTCCTTGAGTCAGTTCTAATGACGCGAAGGGGCGCTGCGGACGGTTCCATCCTTGGAACCGGGGCTAGCCCTGCCCCCTGGTTTCTGTATTTATGGCCTTGCAACACGGCCACTCCAGACATCATGGCCTAACCGGGTGAGCGGTCTTCAGCGGGATTTGCCGACGCTACTAAGAGGCCGTAGACGAAGTTGCCAGTGTTGAAGCCGGCGCGCATGGCTTGAAAGGCCTTGAGATACGCGAGGAAGTGGGTGCCATATCTTGCGGCAAGGGCCCAGAGATTTTTGTCTTTGATGATTTCGAGACTGAGATCCCAGGTCTTGGCGCAATTGGGGTTCAAGATTTGGCGATGAGTGACGGTCAGGCCGGCGTCGCGCAGATGTTTTTCGTACTGACGCAGTTCCTGTAATTCCACGAACATTCCCTTTTCGATGGGCTCGATAAATTTCCTGGTTTCGGTG
>Ga0157376_10003342_pt1 | contig 11029 bp, 6 predicted proteins | sample M45metaG_FD_121801 | JGI IMG/M metagenome (GOLD analysis project Ga0157376, IMG submission 121801) | Miscanthus rhizosphere microbial communities from Kellogg Biological Station, Michigan, USA - M4-5 metaG | ecosystem: Host-associated > Plants > Roots > Rhizosphere > Soil | place: USA: Michigan... | reverse complement strand
GGCATCCGGCACGCGAGCTCAAGCAGTATCAGTTGGGCAATCTATCTGTAGGTGCGCCTGCGGATATCGCCGTCCTGAGCGTGGAGCATGGGAACTTCGGGTTCGTGGATATGTACAACACCAAGCTGATGGGAACGCAAAAGCTTATCTGCCAGCTGACGGTGCGCGCCGGCAAGGTGGTATATGACCTGAACGGCATCTCGGCGGATATCTGGAATGCGAAGGAGAGTAGTGATCCCAAACTGGCGAAGCGTTGGACGAGCTTTACGGAACGGCCCTTCGGCGGTGCTACACGCCGGCTGTTTCCAACATCGACTCCGGTGAAGTAAGGCTGGTCCTTAAGTGGAGTGCATCCAACTTAAGGGAGAGAAAACGATGCGGGTAATACGATCCATCCTTTCGCTGAAGGGGCTGCGCATGCTTGGAGTATGCGGACTCCTTCTTGCTGTGACGAATATTTATGGTGCTGACAATGCTGCGCAGACCGTGGGATGGAGCACTCTAAAGATGCTGACGGCTACGAGTCCGAAGAGTTCGCCCGTCTGGCAGCTGCAGAATAAGCGTGTTTCCATTCCCGGCTTCATGGTGCCTTTGGAGGATGATGCGCAGGAGGTAACGGAGTTTCTGCTGGTGCCTTATGCGGGTGCCTGCATTCATGTGCCGCCTCCGCCACCGAACCAGATGGTTTACGTGAAGCTCATCAATAATGGCAAGGCAAAGATGACATTCACGGACCCCATCGTGGTGACGGGAACGCTGAAAATTACAAATGTGAAGAGCCCTTACGGTGATGTTTCCTTCAACCTCGACGGAGAATCCGTCAAACCCTATGTGGAGCAATAATTGTCAGCGGTCCATCTGCAGAATGTCTCATTTGCTTACGAACGGAATGCTCCACTTCTTCAGGTCGGTGAACTGCTGATCGAGGAAGGGGAACGGGTTTTTCTTCATGGCCCCAGTGGCAGCGGGAAAACGACGCTCCTTGGAATTGTTGCCGGAGTACTGCGCGCGACTACGGGAAGCGTGCGGGTTCTCGGAAAAGATTTGAGCCATATGTCCCCCGCTGCGCGCGATCGTCATCGCGGCGCGGAGATGGGGTACATCTTTCAGAGTTTCAACCTGATTCCATACCTTTCTGTCCGCGAAAATATTGCGCTGCCGTGCCATGTGCATGCCCGACGAATGAAACGCATCACGGCTTCGACGCTCGATGGGGAAGTAGCACGCATTGCCGAGCGTCTCGATATCGAAGAGTTTCTGCATCGCCCGGTGACTAAACTCAGCACAGGCCAGCAGCAGCGTGTAGCCATTGCTCGTGCTGTGATTGGCGCGCCTCGCCTGGTCATTGCCGATGAACCCACTTCATCACTTGACCGCGACCGGCAGGAAAACTTTCTTCGGCTGCTGATCGAAGTCTGCAATGAAGCACGTGCGACTTTGATCTTCGTCAGCCATGACAATTCGCTGATGTCGCGTTTCGAACGCCACATCTCTGTATCGGAAATCAATCGCGCGAACGCAACGCAGGTGCATTCATGCTAGTTCTGCTACGACTTGCCTTTGCCTCTCTTAAAAGCCGTGCGGTCACGACAAGTCTTACCGTATTTTCGATTGCATTGAGCGTACTTCTGCTGGTGGGCGTGGATCGCATTCGTCAGGGTACGCAGGAAGGTTTCTCCGGCACACTGAGCCAGACCGACCTGGTGGTTGGTGCGCGTGGTGGCTCACTGCCTTTACTCCTCTATTCCGTCTTTCACATCGGCACGGCTTCCAACGATATTTCGTATGCATCCTACGAACACTTCCGTGATCATCCGGCAGTGCAGTGGACGATCCCTTTCTCGATGGGCGACAGCCATCGCGGCTACAGGGTAGTTGCGACCGATGACAATTTCTATGAGCATTACCGCTATCATCGCGACCACAGCATTGCGTTTACCGATGGAACGCGCCCGGAAGGAATCTTTGAAGCTGCGATTGGCAGTGAGGTAGCGCAACGTCTTGGCTATCATGTCGGTTCGAAGATGGTCCTGAGCCATGGGCTGGAGACGGTCAGCCTGCTGAAGCATGCCGATAAGCCTTTTACTGTGGTCGGCGTTCTGGCACATACGGCAACGCCTGTTGACCGCACCATCTACATCACGCTTTATGGCGATGAGGCGATGCATATCGATTGGCAGGATGGTACTCCGCCCGCACCTGGCGAAGAGATTCCGGCCTCGAAGATCCGTAAGGAAGATCTGCATATCAAGGATGTGAGCGCGTTCCTTGTACGTACGAGGTCACGCGTGGACACGCTTCTGTTGCAGCGCGAAATTAATACCTATCGGAACGAGCCCCTCACCGCCATCATTCCTGCGCTCACTCTGCAGGAGTTATGGAGCATGCTGGGCTATGCCGATGTAGCGCTCTCACTCGTGAGCGGTGCTGTCCTTATTGTTGGATTGCTCGCCATGTTGATTGCGCTCTACACAGCTCTGAATGAGCGTCGCAAAGAGGTTGCGGTGTTGCGCGCTATCGGGTTTCATGCCAGGCAGATCTTCATTCTGTTCGTGATGGAGTCGGCTCTGATCAGCGCAGTGGGCACGGCGCTTGGACTGGCTGCGGCCTATGTGCTGTTGTGGGCGCTCCGCTCTTCGGTAGAGGCGCAATTCGGAATTCCGCTGGCGATGGTGGGAATTTCTTCACGGGTGTCCATCTATATTTGTGTCGTGGTCCTGGCGGGGGCTTTGCTTGGCTGCGTACCGGCGATTCGCGCTTACCGGAATGGGCTGATCGACGGTCTCAATGCGCAATGAACATAGACACTGTACGATGTGCAGTGTCAGGAAGTTATTCAAGACAACGGCTATATATAAATGCGCTGGTGGAGCATAGATGTCTCTCGAACGTCATACGCGGGTCCGTTTTTATCTCTCATTTCTGCTCTTTGTTTTAAGCGGAGTCGCATTTCTTGACCGCACCAACATCTCCATTGCGGGTCTACAGATCAGCTCGGAATACGGCTTAGGGAACCAGCATCTTGGTTGGATATTCTCCGCTTTTCTTGTAGGCTACGCTGGCTTCCAGATACCAGCAGGCTGGCTGGCTGCACGGTTTGGTCCGCGCCGTGTTCTTGCATTTGGCGTCTTGTGGTGGGGCGTGGTCACAGAGCTTACCGCGCTGCTGCCGAAGGGAATGTCGCACGCGGTTGCGATTCTGATCGCCATTCGCTTCGCGCTTGGAGCGGGCGAATCGGTGGTATACCCCGCGGCCAATCAGTTTGTTGCGCGATGGATTCCTGAACAGGAGCGCGGCTTCATCAACGGGCTCATCTTCGCTGGAGTCGGGGCGGGCAGCGGTTTGACGCCCCCGTTGCTTACCTGGCTGATTGCCACGCATGGATGGCGTGCAGCCTTCTGGTTCAGCGCCATCATTGGTGTAGTTGTAGGTCTGTTGTGGTGGTACACGGCACGTGATACGCCGGAAGAACATCCCGCTGTGTCTCGCCTTGAACTTAAAAAAATTCAAGATGGAATCGCGATAACACCATCCCCTCAGGCCCCTCCGGCGGGAGCACACAAGAAGCAGCATCAGGAAATTTCATGGCGCGCGATTTTTCATCGTCGCGACCTGGCAGCCCTAATGGCTGGATACTTCAGCTTTGGTTATATCGCCTGGATTTTCTTCAGCTGGTTCTTTCTTTACATGGCCCAGGTGCGTGGCTTCAACCTCAAGGCTAGTGCACGTTACTCCATGCTGCCGTTTCTTTCGATGACAGTATTTTGTCTTGTGGGTGGCGCGTTAAGCGATCGTCTCACGCGTGCTTACGGCTTGCGTATAGGCCGATGCGCCCTGGCATCGGCAGCTCTTTTCTGTACGGCAATATTCCTTGTTGTCGGTTCACAGATACATAGTCCCGCTCTGGCTGGCATCATTCTTGCAGGCGGTGCAGGAACCTTGTATCTCTCGCAAAGCTCGTTTTTCTCCGTTTCCGTCGATATTGCAGGCGGCAGTTCCGGGGTCTTTTCCAGCATAGTGAACATGGGTGGACAGATTGGCGGAGCGGTTACCGCATCGCTGACGCCATGGATTGCACAGCGCTTTGGCTGGACCAGTTCTTTTGGCGCAGCGGCAATACTGGCTGTTATTGGCGGATTTTGCTGGATGGTAGTCCATCCCGAACGACCGCTGGAGACGAGTTAGCCATTTATCTTACTCAATTGGAGATACCGCTATCCAGCAATTCCTGCGTGGGAGTTGCTGGATTGAAAAAACTAATCGCTTATATCACTATTTTTTACAATTCCTTTACAACGTAAGTAGATTTGTGGTGCCGTATTGATATCGCTTACGGCATGACTTTTTCTGTTTTATCTTTACGGTTGTGGGGCCGATGTTGTTTCGGAATCGTTGCGCTGCTTGCTGTGTTGATTGGGGCTACCTCTTTCGCGAGCGCGCCCGGTGCGCCTTTGCGGCTGTCGGAATACCAGAAGCAAGGCTGGCAGGTGGAAGATGGGCTGCCGGAAAATAATGTCCGCATGATTGTGCAGCGGCCTGATGGATTACTGCTGCTGGCTACTTCGTCGGGGCTAGCCACCTTTGATGGCTTACATTTTCAGAGCCTTTCCATTCCAGGGAATGGCGACAACGAAGCTGTAAACGCCGTAATGATTGGGAAGAACGGCGATCTCTGGATTGGTACCGATGGGCGCGGCGTGCTGCAATACAGCGGCTCAGGCATGCCGAACAATATCAGCGAACTTGCCGGACACATGAATGAGCGTGTGCGCATGCTCTATGAGGATGCCCAGGGGACGCTCTGGATCGCGACACAAAACGGAATCGAAGAGTATAGCGATGGCCAGTTAAAAGTTTTTCCTGAAGCTGGCATGATCTCCGGCGATGTGACGACTCCTTTTGCCGAGGACGATCACGGCGGCATGTTCTTCATCACCTCGAAAGGGCTTTTCCATCTCTCCAAAGGACAGCCTGAACCCTACACTCTGCGCGACAAGACGATGGGAACCCCGGTTGCGGTTTATCGTGATCCGCAGCGGCGTCTTTGGGTTGGCACCATGAACGGCGTGGTTCAACTAGTGCCGCGCAAAAATGGTTCAGGATATGACGAAACTGTGGCTGCGCGCGTGAATAGCCCGGTGACAGTATTGTTGGGTGACGCGCAGGGAAATCTCTGGGTAGGCACGCGCCACGATGGCATTCGCAGGATCGGAAAAGATGGTGTGTCGGCATGGGACTCACGTGATGGGTTGCCGGACGATTCTATCCGCTCCCTGTTCATCGACAACGAGCAAAATCTCTGGATCGGAATGCTTACGGGAGGGCTCTGCCGTTGGCGGAAAGCGGCTTTTGCTCCGTATGGAGAGCCGGAGGGCTTTCCGGCAACCTATGCCGCGAATGTTCTCTCGGATAGTCGCGGCGACCTGTGGCTTGGCACCTGGGGTAAAGGACTCTATCGCATTCATGATGGCAAGCTGGTCGACACAACTCCGCCTGGCATGCCAGCAACGACACCGGTGCGCGCACTGGCTGAGAACCAGCGTGGAGAGCTATGGGTAGGCACCTGGTTCGATGGGCTTTACCGTTACGATGGACATGCCTTTCACCATTTCCTGCTGGGCATCGAATCTCCGGGCAACGCGGTCAGCGCCATTCTGGTAGATAAACATGGCGGTTTGTGGATCGGAACATATACGGGCCTGCTTTACTTTGCCAGCGGTGAGCCATCCGGGCAGCGGACCCTGTTTCTCGACTCGAAGCTGATTACCTGCATGCTCGAAGATGTGGACGGTTCGGTGCTTGTGGGGACCAGCACCGGTCTTTTTCGCCTGCGCGATGGACATTCTTCTCCCATTACGGATTTACCGGATTCGCATGTGCTTTCGCTGATTCGTGACAGCCTCGGTTACACATGGATCGGTACGAAGGCCGGGGGACTGGCGCTGCTTCGTAATGATAGAGCCGACCCTCTGAACGCCCGGAGTGGACTGCCTATCGTACCAGTGCATGCGACCATTGAAGACGAGAACGGACACCTGTGGCTGGGGACTTCGCGCGGGATTGTGCGGGTTACGGTTGCCGCGCTGCATGCCGTTGCGGATGGCAAAGAATCTTCTCTGGCGCCTGTGCTCTTTGGCCGTGCCGACGGCATGCGGTCGAGTGAGTGCAGTGGTCCATCCATGCCTGGGGCAACCCGCACCGCCGACGGCACATTGTGGTTCGCTACCACGAAAGGCTTTGTACATACGACGGACATCGCCAATGCTCCTGCATCGATGCGTCCGATTGTTCCGGATCTGAGCTGGACGCTCAGCGATGATCTGAATCCAGCGCACTCGCTTGCTGGAGACCGCGTTGAAATTGAAGCCGGCCAGTCGGATGTGACGTTTTTGTTTAACGCCGTGCATCTGTCGAACCCATCGCAGATTGAGTTCCGCTATCGCTTGATCGGATATGACGCGGACTGGACCACAACCCATTCCCGGATAGCACGCTACCGCAGGCTTCCTCCGGGTAAATACAGCTTTGAGGTGCAGGCTCGTAACAGCGGGGAGCCGTGGGGGCCTTCTGTAGTTGCTGTTCCTGTAAAGCAGCACGGTTATTTTTACCAGACATGGTATTTCTATCTGGCACTTCTATTGCTTGTAGCTGCGATAGCCACACAGTTTTTCAGGCAGCGGGTGCAGTTGGTGAAGGGGCAGATCGGCGTCGTCATAGAAGAGCGCAATCGTATTGCGCGCGAGTGCCACGATACGTTGATGGCAGGCTTTGCCGCCATCTCCTGGCAGTTGGAAGCGACCTCGAAGATCTTTCGTGATAGCGCTTTGGCGGATACTCCTGCGGCAAAATCCTGCGAACTTGCACGCAGCATGGTCTCGCATTGTCAGGCTGAGGCGCGGCGCATTATCTGGGACCTTCGCGATACCGAGCAGATAACGAATATTCTGTCGCAGGCGCTCTCGCATACGCTGGGGACACATGAGTCAGACGATTCCACTCTGATTACTTTTCGAGTGGAGGGAGACGAGGTTCCTCTGGCGCCGGCTTATGTGCATCATCTTGTCTGCATCGGGCAGGAGGCGGTGTCGAATGCAATGCGGCACGCCTCTCCATCTCACATCGCCGTCCATCTGCGCTATGAAATGGATTCGCTCAATTTGACGATTAGGGACGATGGAAGCGGCTTCCGTGGAGATACCTCTAAGGTAGGACATTTTGGAATCCCAGTCATGGAGGAGCGCGCACGTAAGGTGGGCGGTGTTCTGCGGTTGCAGAGCTCCCACGACGAGGGCACCGAGGTATCGGTGAATGTATCCTTCAATGCGTTGCAAAGTGTCAGCCGGCAGCAACAGCCGTATATTGTTCCTTGGATTGGTATATGAAGCAGATTAGCGTTCTTCTCATCGAAGACCATTTTCTGGCGCGGATGGCGCTGCACTCCGTGCTGGCCGGGCATGCACAGATTCGCATCATTGGTGAAGCATCGGATGGCGAAGAGGGTCTTACGATGTATCGCTCATTGCAGCCTGATGTGGTGGTGCTCGATCTGCGACTGCCGCGCATGAGCGGATTTGAACTGATCACGCGGTTGCGTGCGGAGTTCGCTCATGCGCGCATCGTGGTGCTCTCGAACTATCAGGGCAGCGAGGATATCTATCGTGCCGTGCGCTTTGGCGCTATGGCATACCTGACGAAAGATGCGAGCGGAGAAGAGTTGGTGAATGCAATCCAGAGCGTGGATCGCGGTCTGCGGTATCTTCCTCGCATTGCGCTCGACCGCCTGGCGGAACGCATTCCCGCTGTAGACCTGACACCGCGCGAAGCCGAAGTGCTGGCGTGCATCGCCCAGGGACGCTCAAACCGCGAGATAGCGGAAGAACTGCATATCGCGGAGAAGACGGTTCGCATTCATGTCTCTTCTGTTCTCGATAAGATGGGCGCTCGCGATCGCACCCAGGCAACAATTTATGCCTTGCAACGAGGCCTCGTTCATCTCGATTAAAACGAAATAACCTGCGGTTCTCCACGCCTCTGCACGCTGCAATTGTGCAGTTCTGCACGTCTGTAAGCGGAGTAGGTGCATTGTCCTATGCGAGAACACGGCAACAGCCCGATGACATTTTCGCTGATTCGTAATGCAATGAATCACATTCTCAAAGCGCATTCCAGCCGCTGCAAAAAAGCGTGGGAGCCTTGTCGAGAGAGTGTTTTTACAAGCACAAATACTTTGAATCGCCTAAATTTTTACGGGGTCTAAGTGAAAAAAGCATTTCTATGTTGTCTAGTTCTGCTGCTACTTCCTTCAGTTCTACAGGCGCAGGTCGCAAATAATACCTCTCTGGTTGGCACAGTTACAGATACAAGCGGAAGCGTGATTGCAGGCGCAACTGTTGTCGGCGTCAACCGCGACACCAAGGTGAACTACACAGGCACAACCAATGCTGAAGGGTACTACTCCATCCCTTTCGTTGCTCCGGGCACCTACGATATCTCCTTCGAGCAGGCTGGATTTAAAAAGGTTATCAGTCAGGGAGTTATTGTCCAGATCAATATGGCGGTGCGTACCGACGCAACGATGGCTATCGGCAATACGAGCACCGAGGTGACGGTAACCGCGGATACAGCTACGTTGTCGACAGACGATGCGCTCCTTGGCGACACCATCGCCACCACGAAGGTGCAAAACCTGCCGATGAATGGCCGTCATGCCATGGAGCTGGCTGCCACGGCTTCGAACATCATCATCGGGCCGAAGACTTCCTTTACCGGCAATCCTCCAGGTGAAAACTTTATTGGTGCCGGAACGCGCGAAGTTACAAACTCGCTTACGCTCGACGGTATTTCGATTATGAATAATCTGGGGTCGTCTTCGCCGGTATCGCCGAACCCGGACACACTGGACGCTGTGCAGACGCAGAACGGCAACTACACCGCGCAATATGGCGGGTACATGGGCGTTCATATCAACATGGTCTCAAAGAGCGGCACCAACGATCTGCACGGCACTGCTTATGATTACGTGCAGAACGATGCGTTGAATGCGAAGGGATGGTTCACGCCCGCGGGACAGGCCAAAGCTCCTCTTCGTTACAACCAGTTTGGTTTTGTACTCGGCGGACCTGTCGTATTTCCGTTCCTTTATAACGGACGGGATAAGACCTTCTTTCTTGGATCCTATGAGGGAACACGTCAGATTCAGCAGGTAGTAACTGTGGGAACCGTTATGACGGATGCGATGAAGGCCGGCGATTTTTCGGCACTTCTAGCCAATGGTGTACAACTGGTTGATCCAAATACGCCGTTTCCCCATAACCCGTATCCCAATAATCAGATTCCGCTGTCGCAGCTTTCACCTATTTCGGCAAAGATCTTTCAGTACCTCACTCCGCCTACTACGGGTGGCACGTCGAATAACTTTGATGGAAATGTTCCAAATAACATTTCTATCAACCAGACGCTCGAGCGTATCGATCACAACATTGGCGAGAGGGTTCGCCTGTTTGCTCGCTATAACTGGCAGTCGCTCACGTATGTAGCTGGCCAGATCAACCCCACATCCAATGGCTATTCCCCCACAAACGATTCCAACCTTGCCGTGGGCTACACGCACATCATCACTCCAAATCTAGTGAACGATGCGCGCTTTGGTTACAACTTTCTTACGACGAATGTATTGAACTATTTCGCGCAAAATAATATTGCCGGTGCGGGTACGGCTCTGGGCATTCCCGGCTTTACATCGGATACTACCGCCAACAATCCTGGTCTGCCCGATATCAACATCACAACCTATCAGGGTGCTGGTGCGGACGGAACGAATTGGTATCAGGACGATCGCACGCTGCATGGTTATGATCAGTTGAGCTACACGCACGGTAAGCACAACATAATGGCTGGTGTAGAGTTCCGCAAGCTCTCACTTGGACGTGCTGCACAGAATGGGCCACGAGGGGCTTTCACCTTCAGCGGAAACTATACCGGCAATGCCGCGGCAGATTTCTTCCTTGGTGTTGCGCAAACCGTTGTGACGCCGATTACCCAGATCAAAGGATCGGTCGCCGAGTGGCGCGATGGGTTCTTTGTTCAGGATAACTGGCAGGCGTCTCAGAAGCTGACGCTGCAATATGGGCTTCGTTATGAGTTGCCGACGGTTCCATACAGCTTGAACGGCTTTGCACGTATCCTGAATGCTGATTACACTGCGCTAATTCCGGCAACGACCGCGACGACAGGCGCCGATTTCACTCCTGATCCTGGATTAAAATTTATCAATCCCAATCATCTGCTCTTTGCCCCGCGGCTGGGATTCGCCTATCGTGCTACCGATAAAGTCGTCATTCGTGGTGGAGCGGGCATTTATCACAATCCGAATCACCTCAATGCCTTCACCCTGGCTACCGGTAACTACCCACTTGCAGCATCTGTAACGTATAACGCGACTGGGGATTCTCCGACACTGACATTTGCCAATCCAACAAATGGCGCAGGGTCAGCGTCAGCGGTTGCGGGCACTCCCGGCACATATATCAGCGCATTCACTGATAATCCTAAACTGCCCACACCACGCCTGTACCAGTGGAATCTGGATATTGGCAATGAGCTGTGGAACAACGCATCTTTGGAGTTGCAGTACCTAGGTTCGCACGGCATTCATCTTGATTATTCGTATTATCCCAATCAGCCATTACCCGGTCCGGGAAATGTGAATGCTCGCAGGCCCTATCAACTCTTCGGACAGATTCGCCAGATCCAGAATGCGGGTCTTTCTACTTACAATGGCATGACAGTTATCTTCAGGCAGCGCCTCACGCATGGTCTGGATATGAACCTCGGCTATACCTGGGCAAAGTCACTCGACACATCGAGCGATGCAAACGGCGGCGGTACTTCGATGATCCAATACGATCTCAAGGCCGATTATGGTTCATCGAATTGGGATATTCGCAACCGTTTCGTCGGCACGATCTTATATAACCTGCCGACATTCTCCAGATATAACTATGCTGTGAGAACGGTGCTCGGTGGCTGG